>FWPU01000327.1_pt1 | contig 153481 bp, 113 predicted proteins | sample 2228361 | NCBI WGS metagenome assembly FWPU01 (sample SAMEA103939777, study PRJEB20133) | metagenome | reverse complement strand
CCGGGCGAAGTGGGAAAAGGAGTTTTCCTCTTCGCGCGCCCCGGGCTCGCTCCGCTCGCCTAGGGTGAGGGGGCGCGAAGAGGAAAAACCATTGGTTTAAAGAGGAGCGGAACTGCGTTGACCCGGTCGGAAGACTGAGATATCGACTGACCCTAAAGATGAGCCCCTCAGCCCGACAAAAATTTTCGGAACAACGCGGTATTATGTCCGGAGGATCAAGGAGGGCCGAAGATCAATTAAAGCGCTCCCGGCCGCGATGGCGCTCCTCCTCGCGTGCTTCACCCCACAAGATCAGGACGTCATCCGCATGAAAGACGGTACCACCCGCGCCGGCAGGATCGCCTCCGAGACGCCGGAGGCGGTGGTGCTGGAGACGCTCATCAAGGGCCCCAAGGGGCAAATCATCGGCTCAGGCAAGGTCTCCATCCCCAGGGCTGAAACCTAATCCATAGAGCGCACCCACGAGGAGACCCGCCTCAAGGCCGAGGCCCGCTCAAGGGCCTTCAGCGAACGCGGGCTCCGCCAGGCCGAGGCGCTCAACCGCATCAGGCCCGAACCCGCCAGGATCGACATGGCGGCGGGGTTCCGGGTGACGGGCGAACTCTTCACGCTGGAATCCACCTGCGACGAGTCCTTCGTGAGGGAAACGGCCTGGTGCCTGGAGGAGACCTTCGGGGCCTACCGGCGGCACATCGGCATCAGGAAGCAATCCCCCAAGATGAAGATATACCTGCTGGCCGACCGCGACGAGTACGTGAGTTTCCAGACGCGGCGGCCGAGATGCGCCTCTCCATACGCCTGTCGGGGACCACAGACGCGGTCGAGCTGGAACGCAAGGTCAACCAGTGGGAACGGGAGAACAACGAGAAGGTGAGGGCACAGGAGGCGGCGCTCCAGAAGGATGGGAGGGCGCAGAGAGCGAGAAGTTCCCGCGCTGGCTCCACGAGGGCATGGCCTGCCACTTCGAGATGAGCTTCGTGGTTGAGCTTCGTGACGATCTTGGGGTCGTACCGCTTTCGGAGAAATCCATCCTGATCTCGAACTTCTCCCTCCCCGGCGCTTGAGATCCCTCGCACGCCGGCAGTGCGGCGACCAAGTGGATCATGCGGATGCCCCCCCTGATTGACCGGCATAAATACGACACCGGGAGCAGTCGCGTCACCAGCACAAAACATCTTTACAAGACAACCTTAAGACTTGTAGCATTTGCCGACGCAAGCGCTTGCCCGCCGGGAAACGCCGCCGGAGAGATCGCAAGCATGGCCGTCCACATGCAGGACGTGGCAAAAAGAGCCGGGGTATCCACCACCACCGTATCCCACGTCATCAACAACACCCGGCACGTGGCGCCCCAGACGCGCCAACGAGTCCTCGACGCGATCCGCGAACTGGGCTACCACGCCAGCGCCCCGGCGCGCCTACTGGCTCGCGGACAAAGCAACACCTTCGGATTGCTCATATCCGACATCGAAAACCCCTTCTTCCCCGCCCTCATCAAGGGCTACGAGCTGGCCGTCCTACGCCGGGGAGGCGAGATACTCCTGGGCGCCACCAACTACGACCCAGACCAGGCCCGCCGCGCCGTCAGGCGCATGATCGAAAACAACGTCTGCGCCGCCGCCGTCATGACCACCCAGCTGGAGCCGAGCCTCCGCGACGAACTGCGCTCACGCGGCATCCCCGTGGTGCAGCTCGACGGCGACCCCGCCGGCCCGTGCCTGGCCGCCGTCCGAGTGGACTACTCCCGCGGGGTCGGCGAGGCCGCCCGACACCTCCGCGAACTGGGCCACCGCGAGGCGGCCGTGATAGCCGGTCCGGCCAGCCGCGTCTCCGCCGTCCGCTACAGGCAGGCCTGCCTGGACGCACTCCGCCGCGAAGGATTCCCCCAGCCACGCCTCATCGAGGGAGACAACCGCGTCGAGGGCGGCGCCGCCGCCGCGCGGGCCCTCCTGGAAAAGCGGCCGCCGCCGACGGCGATCCTCTGCGGCAACGACATGATGGCCATAGGCTCCCTCCTGGCCCTGCACGCGGCGGGCCTGCGCGTGCCGCAGGACGTCACCATCATCGGCTGCGACGACACCCCCTTCGCCTCCTACTCCAACCCTCCCCTGTCCACGGTGCGCGTCCCGCGGGAACGCCTGGGCCTGACGGCCTTCGAGGCCCTCGACAACATGCTCCGCGACCCGAAAAAGTCCGGCGCCGAGTACTCGCTCGAAACGACGCTCGTGGCCCGGCAGTCGTCCGGCCCCGTCAAGAAGTGAGTCCGATATCCTGCAGGACCGCCCGAAAGACGCCGCTCGCCCCCGGAGGCCCGAACAACGTCCCGCCCCCGGACGACCAGGGGAAACCGCCGGGATGTCCAACACCGCCCAGGAATTCTCGGCCTTCATAAGGCCGGCCGCGGCGGAGAAGTCCGGAAAGCTCATCCCCGCCGACGGCGCCCGGGGCGGCCAAGCCGCGATCCAGTGGAACGCGCCGGAGGCGCGCCCGCGGGGAGAGGCAGACAGGACAGGGGATCAAGAAGAAGGAGCTGGCCGAGGCGCTGGCGCGCGTGGACCGGTAACTTTGGGTGAATCCTGGGGGAAGACAGGGTGGGGATGGCTTGTTTCCCGACCGGCTCCTGGTATACTCCTTCAGAGGGAGGGGGCCTTACATTTCACGGGCCTCTCGAGGTATGCTCGACAAGAATCAGAGAATAGCGGAACGTTTTGACCCGTCAGAGCGTGCAGTCGTCTTCCCCGGCGATTGTCTCGAAATGCTGAGGGATTGCCCTGATGGGATCTTCGGCCTCGTCGTTACATCGCCTCCCTACAACATCGGGAAGGAATACGAGAAACGTCTTAAACTCGACACATACCTCCGCCAACAGGCCGACGTGATAGGCGAGTGCGTCCGCTGCCTCTCCCCCCGCGGCAGCATTTGCTGGCAGGTCGGCAACTACGTCGAGAAGGGGACAATCATCCCGCTGGACACCGTCCTCTACCCAATCTTCACCGAACTGGGGTTGCGAATGCGCAATCGCATCATCTGGCACTTCGAACACGGCTTGCACTGTGCCAGGCGCTTCTCCGGCCGCCACGAAACGATAATATGGTTTACGAAGACCGATGACTACGTCTTTAACCTCGATCCGGTGAGGGTCCCGCAAAAGTACCCCGGCAAGAAGTATTACAAAGGGCCCAAAACCGGGAAGTACTCGTGCAACCCTTTGGGAAAGAATCCAGGGGACGTGTGGGTCATTCCCAACGTAAAGAGCAATCATATGGAAAAAACCGAGCACCCGTGTCAATTTCCCGTTGAGTTGATTGAACGGCTGGTACTCTCCATGACCAATGAGGAGGATTGGGTCTTCGATCCTTTCCTCGGTTCAGGAACAACCGTAATTGCGGCCGTCAGGCATGGCCGCAGGGGTGCGGGTGCGGAAATATTGCCCAGGTATGCCGACTTGGCACGACGGCGAATCCAGAAGGAATTTGCGGGGACATTGCGCACTCGCCCGATGAACAGGCCGGTCTATGACCCGGTCGAAGCGGGCAATAGTCTAACAATAGCCCCATGGACGAACCGGCACGAGGTTGCGGAAACGCAGATGATGCCCTTCGAGAGGCCGGGTAAAGGGGAACGGCACGCCGTCAAACGGCACCAAAGGCCGGTTTGTAACAGTTCTTAGAGTGAACGGATGACCGCCCTGATGCTGGCCGCGACGCTGGCCCTGCCCGTCCAGATGAAGGCCTCCCCCGCGGGGGACAACCTGATCGAAGACCCATCGTTCGAGACGCCCAAGGACCGCGACCGGTTCGGCCTGGTCTTCGCCAAGTGGGGCGGCTGGAAGTACGAGGGGGACTGCTCCTTCGAGGTCGGCCTGGTGGCGCGCACGGGGAAGCGCTCCGCCCTCCTGGTGGGGCTGAGCCGGCCGAAGATACGCATCACCGCGCATGAGCGCGAGCTGGCCCCGGGACGCTACCGGACCAACGCCTGGCTGCGCGGGGTCGACATCGGCCTCGGCGAGTGGAACCAGACGACCGAATTCATGTTCGACGGGAAATACGTCCAGCTCGGGAAGAACGGGACCTTCGGCTGGACGAAACTCACGTACGTGGGCGAGGTAAGGGAGAAGAAGAAGGTCGCGGGGCCTTCTTTCGGCCTGATGGCGCCGGGCCGGCTCTGGATCGACGACGTGACGCTGGAGAGGGTACCCGACGATACCCCGCTGACGGAGAGGCCCATCCTGGGACCGGAGGAGGCCCCCATCGAGCCGCCCGGACCGATCGGCCCCGGCGCGGCGCGCTGCTGCGATTGCGGCTACCGCAACATGACCGAGTGGGGGGCCTGCTACGCCTGTGGGACGCCGCTGGTGGTGAAGAAAACCGCCCCCGCCGGCCCGCCGGTCCGCGTCCTGGCCTCTTTCGAGGACAAGAAGCCGTTCTCCGGCGGCGCGGTCGCAGAGGAACGCGCCTCCGATGGAAGGAAATCGCTCCGGATCGACAAGGGCTACGCCGCCATGGACGGGCACCAGGACTGGAGCGGCTACGACTATCTCAAGGCCGATCTCTTCACGAACGCGCCCGATCCGATCCGCCTCTACGTCGAGATCAGGGACAGGGCCACCACCGGCTACTGGACGCGCGTCAACTACGAAACCGTCGTGCCGCCGGGGAAGAGCACCTTCGTCCTGCCGATCAAGCAGCTTTACGTGGGCGAGAAATCCCGGCCGGGCCGCATGCTGATCCTGGACGGCGTCACCAAGCTGGTCTTCTCGATCGGCGACAGGCCCGCGGCCCCGCTCTTCCTGGACAACCTGCGTCTGGAGCGGGACGAGGCGGCGGAAAAGATCGTGTTCGAGGGCCTACATGCCTTCGACTTCGGGACCGGCGCCAGCCCCGTGATGGAAGGCTTCACGCAGATCACGCCGGCGACGATCTACTCGAAGGGCCGCGGCTACGGCTTGAAGGACGCCCGCATCTGGCGCGCCCTCGACGCCCTCCAGCCCGACCCGCTCTACCAGGACTTCATCTGCATCGAGTCCGGCGGACTCGCGATCGATCTGCCCAACGGCCGCTACCGGATCTTCCTGAACATGGACAGCCCCTCCGGCTACTGGGGCGAGTACCAGGCGTACACGAACCGCTCGGTCCTGGCGCAGGGCGCCGAAGTCGTCAGGGAAACGATGGACTTCGACGGCTTCAGGAAGAAGTATTTCCTCTTCTGGAACGCCGAGGATCTCCCCGAGGACAACACGTTCGACAAGGTCCAGAAGATCTACTTCGGCGAGAAGCGCTTCGACGCGGAGGTGACCGACGGGAGGCTGTCGATCGAGTTCAAGGGCGGCAACTGGGCCTGCAGCGTCTCGGCCGCGGTGGTCTTCCCGGTCGAGAAGGCGGCCGAGGGGGAGAGGTTCCTAAAGTTCGTGGATGACCGTCGGCGGTTCCACTTCGACAACTACTTCAAGCGAGTGCTCCACCGGCCCACCGGGGATCCCTTGGCCCCGACCGACGCCGAGCGGGCCCGCGGGTACGTCCTATTCCGCCGCGACGTCATGAAGGAGGTCTATTACAACGACACCCCCTGGAAGGATGAGATCGTCTCAAGGCTGGAGTCGGACGCCTTCGCCGGGGAGTACAGGCCCATGACGTTCAGCCTCGTCCCGCTGCGGGATCTCGGGCGGGTCGAGGTGACAGCCGGTGATCTGGCGGGCCCGGCAGGCGTGATCCCGGCCGCCGCCGTGGACGTCGGCTGGGTCTCCTACCGCCTCACGCGCGTCACGATGGAAGGTTCCGTCTACACCATCGCCCCGCGGTTCGTCATGCCCGGCAACGCCGCCCCCTGCCCACGAGACGTAACCCGCCGCTTCTGGCTGACGGCGAGGACGCCCCCCGACGCGAAGCCTGGCCTCTACCGCGGGGCGGTCGCCGTCCGCCCGGAGAGGGGGCTGCCCTCCGTGATACCCGTCGAATTCACCGTCCGCGCGGGGACGCTCGACCCGGTGGACATCCCCGTGGGGCCGTGGGGCCACACCATCCGCATGCCGTGGGGAGACGCGCGGGCGCGGGAATGGGAGGACCGGGTGGCTTGGAAGTGCCTCAGGAAGCTCCGCGAATACGGCTTCACCAGCTTCAGCGGGCTCCCCATCCTGACCTACAAGGGCTTCAAGGACGGGAAACCCGTGATCGACTTCGGCGCCGGCGACGCCCAGATGAAACGGGGGAGGGAGGCCGGTTTCACGATGCCCGTGGTGAGCTACTGCCCCTTCATAGGCCTGGATCTGTACTACCCGAACGCGGACCAGATCAGGCAGGCGGGGTTCAAGGAGCACGCCGACTTCGTCCGGGCTGTCTTCTCCGAGGTGCAGAGGCACGCGGAGGAGAACGGCTGGCTGCCGGTCTACTGGAACATCGGCGACGAGCCGATCGGCGACGACCTGAAACGCTCCGCGGAGAACGCCGAGGCGTACAGGAAGGCCTTCCCGAAGGGGCCGCCCTTCTTCACCGCGGCCACGAGCTATGCCGGGAAGGATCCGAACGACCCGCACTTACGCCTCTCCCGCGCGCTCCACGTGGCGGATTGGAACGACCACAGCGAGGAATCCGTGGCCCTGCTGCGGGCAGCGGGCGGCGACTGGGCGTTCTACAACGGAGGGAACCGTTGGACCTTCGGCACGTACATGTACAAGGCGGCGAAACAGTTCGGCATGAAGTTCCGCCTCTCCTGGCACTGGAACTGCAACGCGGGTGACCCCTATTACGCGCTCGACTGCCGCGAGGACGATTACGCCTGGTGCAACGCGACACCCGACGGCGACCTGATCCCGTCGATCCACTTCGAACACCTCCGAGAGGGGCTCAACGATTACAGGGCGCTCCTGACGCTGGCGCGTCTGGCCAAGGAGAAGGCCGGCGCCGCCGCCGCGGCCGCCGCCGAGAAGCTCATCTCGGACCGTTTGTCCTCGTTCAAGCTGGGCCAGCGGGACCACGACGCGCTATTCGGCGCCGACGACTGGACCGCCTTCCGCCGCCGCGCGGCCGACGCGATCGAGGCCCTTCGCAAATAGGCCGCACGCGCCTCCCCGGGATCCGCGTTAGATATTTGCGGATTGCGAGGCAGGACATGCTCAGATACGCCGCCGTCTGTCTCCTCCTGGCGGCCGGGCCGGGCGCGCCGGCCGATTTCACCGTGGCCCCCGGGGGGAACGACGCGAACCCCGGCACCCCCGAGAGGCCTTTCGCGACCCCCGTCCGGGCCGTGCAGGCCGTTCGAACCCTCGTGGCCGCTGGGCTCAAGAAGGACGTCCGCGTCGTCTTCCGCGCCGGCGTCTACGAGCTGCCCGCCCCGCTGGAATTCACCGCCGCCGATTCCGGCACGGAGAGGCACTCCATAACGTACGCGGCCGCCCCCGGCGAGACGGTCGTCATCAGCGGCGGGAGGAGAATCACCGGATGGAAGCGGGGAAAAGGACGGCTGTGGACCGCGGAGATCCCCGAGGTCAAGGCGGGGAAGCTGTTCTTCCGGCAGCTCACGGTCAACGAAGCCCGCGCCGTCCGCGCCCGCTGGCCCGACGACGACGGCCGCCTCCGCATCGCCTCGGTGGCCGACGGCGTCAAGACGTTCACCTTCAACATGCCGCTACCGAAGGAGAGCTTGGGCGGGCAGGACGCGGAAATCGTGGTCTACCAGAACTGGTCGGTTTCGCGGGCACTGGTGGTCTCCTCCGACGAGCGCCGGCTCACTACAGCCACCCCGGTGGGATGGATAGGCCACGGCGACTGGACCACCGCCAGCCCCGGCAAGCCGGTCTACATCGAGCACGCCCGCGCCTTCCTGGACAGGCCCGGCGAGTGGTTCCTGGACCGCGCCTCGGGCATGCTGAGCTACGTGGCCGCGGATGGGGATGATCCCGCCAAGACGGTCGCGGTCGCCCCCGCCCTGGGGCAACTCGTCAGGATCGCCGGCACGAAGGAAAAGCCCGTCAGGAACCTCCGCTTCGAAGGCCTCCGGTTCGAGCACACCGATTTCCCCCTGCCGCCGTTCGGATACTCCGAGATACAGGCCGCGCACTACGGCACCACCACGAAGGAGAAGACCCACGTCCAGCCGGTTTCGATCGAGTGCGTCTACGCCGAGGGCTGCCGGTTCGAGCGCTGCCGCTTGGCCCACCTGGGGGCGTCCGGGATCGGCTTCGGGCCCGGTTGCAGGAAGAACGCCCTGGTCGGCTGCACGATCGAGGACATCGGCGGCAACGGGGTGATGATCGGCTGGCGCGGCGCCGGTAAGCTCAAGGCGGGCTCGGAGAGGGCATTGGACGCCGATTGGGACGATCCGTCGGACGCGCCGGCCGGCAACGAGGTCGCCAACTGCCTCATCAGGCGCTGCGGGGAGGACAGCCGCGGCGCGGTGGGAATCTACGTGGCGTTTTCCGCCGACACGCGGATCGCGCACAACCACGTCCACGACATGCCCTACACCGGCATATCGATCGGATACCGGTGGAACACGACGCCGACGTCACAAACCCGCTGCGTCGCCGAATACAACCACATACACGACGTGATGAAGAAGCTCGCCGACGGAGGGGGCATCTACACGCTGGGGTTCCAGCCCGGGACGGTCCTGCGGGGGAACCACATCCACGACGTCCACCGGAGCGCATTCGCCCATGGAGGGGCCCCCAACAACGGTTTCTTCGTAGACGAGGGCAGCAAGGGATTCCTCTTCGAGGGCAACCTGGTCTATGCCACCTCCGGCGGGGCGGTGAGATTCAACAACTGCAGACGCGAGTGGCATGAGTGGAAGGACAACCTGTTCGACCTGGAGGTGCCCCGGCGCGCCAAGGGCAGGTTCGGGAACGCCCTCGACCGCGGTTATTTGGATGTCCCCCACGCGGCGGGACTGGAGCCCGCCCAGCTGACCCTTGAGGCGTGGATCTTCATGCACGACCATCCGGGCGGCGACGACCCGCGCCGCTGGATCGCGGGCAAGAACGCCAACGAGTGGGCCGAGGGGCACTACGCCTTGGTCGTCATGGGCCAGCGGGCGGGGGCATACCTCAACATCGGCGGCGGCCAAGCAAACGCCATCGAGGCGTTCGGCGAACAGGACGTACTCAAGACCGGCCGTTGGCACCACCTGGCAATGACGTTCGACGGCGCGGCGCTCAAGGTGTACTGCGACGGCGCGCCGGCGGCGGCAAGATCGGTGGGGAAGAAGCGCAATCCTGGCGGAGGTCCGCTGACGATCGGCCGCCGCACGGACGGCTACGCGCCCTCCCAATTCTCCGGGCTGATCGACGAGGTACGCCTCTACGGCCGGGCGCTGTCGGCGGCCGAGATCGCCGGGCGCGCCAAGGGCGGCCCGACCGTCCCCCCCGGCTGCGCCGGCGCCTGGACGTTCGACGAGCCGGCCGGCATCCCGCCGGCCGCGGCGAAAATCGCCGAATTCGCCGGCCCCCAACCTGAGTACCGCCCCTAACTGTAAACGAAAACGCGTCGCGTTTTCGTTAACACTTGGGGATGGGAGGAGGTTAAATGGTAATCATGACGGGTCTGGCGGCGCTCATCATCGCGATGGGGCAGGGCGGCCCTCCACTGGAGCTGACCGGCCCAGACGGCTCGGTGGTGTTCAGGTTGGAGACCGACGCGGAGGGGCGCCTGACTTACTCGGTATCCTCGCACGGACGGCCGCGACTCCTGGCGGCGCCGCTGGGCATCATCGTGGACGGCGCCGACCTCGGGACCGGTGCCAGGCCCGGCAAACCCCATGCGCGCTCCATCAACGAAACCTTCCCATGGCGCGGCAACAAGACGACCGCCGCCAACCGCTGCGCGGCCTACGAGATACCCGTGGAATCCCGGCAGGGGAACTGGATCCTCGAGGTCCGCGTCTTCGACGACGGCGCGGCGTTCCGGTACCGCGTCCCCGGCGCCAGCGCTCGGCGCGTCAACGGCGAGGCCACCGCATGGCGACTGCCGGGGGATGCCGCGCTCTGGTTCCAGACCGACACCACCAACTACGAGGGCGTCTACCGCTCCGCCAGGGCAGACCAGGTGCCGGCCGAAGAAACGGTCAAGGGGAAGGCCAGGAAGGTCCACCTGGGACCCCCGGTCACGGCGGTCTATCCCGACGGCACGCTCGGGATGATCAGCGAGGCCCGCCTCTTCAACTACAGCGGAATGACCCTGCGGTCCGACGGCGCCGGCCTATTCCTGGCCGCGTTCCAGGACGATCCGGGCGGATGGGACCACACGGGCGAAATCCTCTCCCCCTGGCGCGTCGCGGTGCTGGCCCGCGACCTCGACGCGCTGGTCAACAGCGACGTGATACCCGCGCTGTGCGACCCGCCCGATCCGGCGCTCTTCCCGGAGGGCATCAACACCGACTGGATCAAGGCGGGGAAGGCACCCTGCACCTGGATGGTCTACGGCAACGACGGGGCCCAGTGGGATCGCCAGAAGTGGTTCGTGGACGTCGCGGCGGCCACCGGCTGCGAGTACCTCCTTGTGGACGCCGGCTGGCGCTCGGAGCGGTGGGGCTGGCTCAAGGGCGGCGGCGACCTCTGGGCGCGCGCGGCGGAACTGTGCCGATACGCCGCCGAGCGCAACGTCGGAATCGTCCTCTGGCACGCCTATCCGGAGGGACGCAACGACAGCCCGGGGCTGACGAAGGTGGAGGCCCGCGAGGAGCTCTTCCGCAAATGCCGCGAAGCCGGCGTCAGGGGCGTGAAGATAGACTTCTTCGACAACGAGAGCAAGGCGGTCGTCGAGGCCTGCGAGGACCTGCTCCGCCGCGCGGCGAAATACCGCCTCATGGTCAACTTCCACGGCGTCCACAAGCCCACCGGCGAGGCGCGCACCTGGCCGAACGAGATCACCCGCGAGGGCATCCGCGAGCAGGAATACGTGCTGTGGGGATCGCTCCCGCTTGCCCACTACGGGGCGCTCCCCTTCACCCGCATGGCCGCCGGCCACGCCGACTTCCTCCCCGGCTACGTCCAGAAGCGCTTCCTCAAGAACACCACCTCGATCTTCCAGATGGCATGCGTGGTGGTCTTCAGCTCGCCCTTCCTCTGCTGGCCGGACAACCCCGAGGCGTATCTCAACAGCCCCCTGCTCCAGTTCGTGCGCACGGTGCCCGTGACCTGGGACGAGACGCGCGTCCTGCCGGGATCGGCCATCGGGGATACCGTCATCATGGCCCGCCGCAAGGGCGACGAATGGTACCTGGCGGCCCTCAACTGCCGCGCCGAACCCCGCGAGCTGAGCCTGGACGTCGCCGGCCTGAACCTGGGCGGGAAGATCCTGACGCTTTACCAGGACGGCCCCGAGCCCCCCGCGATCCGGATCGATAGCGGCCTTGCTCCTCCCGCCGACGGGAAAATCCAGGCGGCGTTACGACCCGGCGGGGGCTTCATTCTCCACGGCCGGCCGCCCAGGAAGTTCGCCGGCTGGAAGTGATCCGCCGACGGCTCACAGCGACGCGTGGCGGCGGGCGATCTCCTCGGCCAGCCGATCGATGGCCTCGAAATCCGCCCGGCGCGGGCGCCCCTTGCAGATGATGTTCGGCAGCGCCTCCACCTTGAGATTCGACACCAGCGTCCCGAGCGACTCAAGCGGCTTCCCGCTCCACCCGTACGACCCGACGACGGCCAAGTACCGCGCCTTGGGCTTGAGATTGTTCACCAGGAACGCGGCGGAGGCGGCCGCCGGGTGAGGCGCCCCGTTGACCACCGGCGTCCCCAGCACGATGGTCGCCGCGTCCACCAGGAATATGGCCAGCCGGCCTATGTCCGTCACCGCAAGGTTGAACGGCTCGGCCCGCACGCCGAGCCGGGCGCAGGCGTCCACGAGGCGATCCACCAGAAGCCTGGTGCTCTCGTGCATCGAGACGTGAGGGATCACCGCCAGGTTCCGCGGCGGCCCGGAAACCCAGTCGCGGTAGGCATCCAGGATCGCCCGCGGGTTGCGGTAGACGGGCCCGTGGCTGGGTGCGATCATGGCCGGATCCAGCGCGACGACCCGGTCCAGGTTCTTCTGTATGGCTTGGGCGAAGGGCATCATGATCTCGGCGTAGTACCGCTTGGCCGCCGGCAGGACCTCGACGAGATCGTCCGCGAAGAGCTCACCCGTGGCCAAGTGGGAGCCGAAGAGGTCGCAGGGGAAGAGCATCCGCCTCTCCGGCAGCCAGGTCAGCATCGTCTCCGGCCAGTGGACCCACGGGAAGTGGATGAATTCCAGCGCCAGGCCCCCCAGGGGCAGCCTTTCGCCGTCCTTGACCGCCAGGACGCGATCCCCGGGCACCTCGAGAAGGTCGGCCAGGAAGGCCCTCCCCCGCTCCGTGGCGACGACCTTAGCCTCAGGGTACCGCTCGAGCAACTTGGGGATCGTCCCCGAATGGTCCTGCTCGGAGTGGTTGGAGACGATGTAATCGATCCTCCCCGCCCCGGCGGCCTCCAGCCGGCATAAGAGGACCCCGGCCATCGCCGGGTCGACCGCATCGATCAGCGCCGTCTTCTCGGTCCCGCGCACGAGGTACGAGTTGTAGCTGGTACCCTCGGGGAGCGGTATCAGGCCGTCGAAGAGCCTGCGGTCCCAGTCCACCGCCCCCACCCACTGCACGCCTTCGGCAACGGTTCTCGGATTCACGATATCCCTCCCATAAAGCGGCGCATCGCCGCCGCAATGATAACGCCGAATGGGTCTCAGGCAATCCGAAGAATATCAACGCCCGCGGTCGATCCAGCAGACGACCTTCTGCTTGAAGACGTCGGCCGCCAGACGGACCGTGCCTCCGCCGGGTACGGTCCCGGCGTCCACGACGCGCACGGCGGCGGCCAGGGCGGATTCCGCCGGGAAGAGCTCCGCCGTCCGGCTCGGGGCCGCCGCGAAGAACTCCTCGTTGAGGAAGTTGCCGGGTCTGCCCGGGAAGAGGGCGCAGTAGAGGATATCGAGTTCCACGATGTCGTTGAAGAAGTGGGTCCCCAGCGAAACGTCGGGCACGAGGTCGTCGCGCATGGCGACGATCTCGCAGAGCGCGGAAATGGTATTGATCTCGGAGAAACCGACGGGGACGCCGAGGGACGGCGTGGAGGTGCCCCAGCGGCCTGGGCCGAGCAGGAAGACGGCATCCTTCTTCTCCGGCCCGTCGAGGCGGGTGATACGGCCGATGAGGCGGGCCACCGAGTACCTCTCGGGCACCGAAAGCCGGCCGTACGCCGCGGGATCGACGTAAACGATCCTGTCGACCCCGAGGGAGCGGCTGTGGCCGATGACCGCCCCTTGAAGCTCCGCCAGGACGTCCTTGCGGGGGACGCCCGCGGGCATCTCGGGGCTCCCCTCGCCGAAACGCACCTGAAGGGACCGGCACTGGAGCAGGTTGATCGCGCAGGCCCCGTCGGGCAGAAAGTTGGCGGCGAACTCGGTGTCCACCGGGACCCCGTAGGCCTCCTGGAGCCGGCGCAGCATCTCGCGCATGCGCGGCACGAAAGAGGTCCGCGACAGCAGGCGGTCGAAGGTGAGGACCCACGCCCCTGACCCCGCCGCCCTCCCCTCCTCGGCGTGCCTCGAGGCGAAAGTCTCCAGGGGGATCGACGGCCTCTGCCGGACGATCTCGGCGAAATCCATGGAGACGAGCTGGTTGGCCTCCAGGTCGATGACGTCCACCCTCCGCTGGGCGTAATCGCGGACCTCGGCGAGGCTCGTCTCGGGCCGGCGCTGCGGGGCGTTGAGCGCCACCACCCGCGTGTAATCGTCGTCCGACCGCTCGACGGCGCGCGTGCCCAGGCCGAAGACCAGGCGCAGCACGCCCGCCTCCGGCTGGATGGCCTCGCTCCAGACGTACGGATTGTAGGAGAGGCCGACGCCGGCGACCTGGGGGAAGAAGAGACGGCCGTGCATGCCCCCCGAGACGCGCTGGACGAGGAGCGCCATCTGCTCGTCCCTCTGGAGGAGGCCCCGCCTGGCCCGATAGGAGAGGGCCCTTTCCCCCATCGTGCTGGCGTAGATGGCGCGCACGGCGCTGAGGAAATCCTCAAGCCGGTTCTGCCGCGGCCCCTGGTTGGCGCAGAAGATGCTGTCGTACTTCCCGGCGAAGGAGTTGCCGAAATTGTCCTCCAGGAGGCTGCTGGAGCGGACTATTATCGGGGACTGGCCGAAGTAGTCGAGCATGTCGGCAAACTGGTTCCGGACGGATTCCGGGAAAGTCCCGGTCAACAGGCGCTGGCGGGCGGCCTCGGCGCCGTCGAGGAAGGTCGCCGGATCCTTCTGTTTCTCCCTCTCCCACCAGATCCCGTTGCGGACCACGTAGGTGTAGTAGACGTCGGCGCCGACGTAGAAAGAGTCGTGCGCCTCCAGGTCCTCGCCGCGGAGCGGGTCGCGCGACCGCAGGATGGCGCGGGCCAGCAGCATCCCGGCGGCCTTGCCCCCGATGAGGCCGGTGCCGATCATCCTCCGGCGGATATCCACGAGATCCTCCAGGAGAAGGTATTTCTGCGCCAGTCCCAGGAGTCTCTCGTCGCGGGTGACCATCATGCGAAGCAGCCGGCGGTGGAGATCCGAGGTCTCCTCGCGCGCCCTCTCGCCGCGCCGGATCGCCTCGACCGCCTCGACCGCCTCGCGGAAGGCGCGGTCCCACACGCCCCGCCCGCGGCCGGCGGCGTCGAGACCCGACCACGGCATGGACGCCATGATCTGGGAGATCGTGGCGCTGTCGGAAACCGGGCGGAATTCGCCGTCCACCCATTCGTGGAGCATGTACATGGTGGGGGAGTGGCGCTGCTGGACCTTCAGCGGATGGACGTAGAGCCGGCCCCGGTGCCTGTAGACGTCGCAGACGACCTGGGCGGTCTCGGCGATCGGGTTGGTGGCGTCGGGCGCGTGGCGCCCGCGGAGGAGGAGGAAATAGGCGATCGCCTTGACGTCGTACAGGTAGGGGCAGGTGAGCATGAAGAAGTTGCCGAGCATCGAATCGCTGTACCAGTCGGCGGCGAGGTCGGAGAGCGAGTCGAAGACGTAGAAGCCGCCGGGTCCCGTCCGCTCGATGGTCGCGTGGATCCGCGCCAGGAACGGCTCGAAGCCGGCGTCCGGCTGGAGGTCCTGTATCTCGATCCCCGGACCGGGCGCCAACAGCGACTCGTGCCGCGCGAATCGGAAGTACACGAGCCTGCGGCCGCGGGAGACCGCGGCGGCCGCATACGGCTCCACCAGCGGCCGCCCGTCGTCCACCGAATCCACCAGCCAGACAAGGTTGTCGCCCGGGATCAGGCCCCGCAGGATGCGGTCCAGGCCGGCCAGGCCGGTGCTCAGTTGCGCGTCCACCTGCGTCATGAGCGGACCCCCGCCGCCGGCGTCCCGGTCCGGCCGGCAGAATATTCCATGGCGGCGCGTATGAAACCCACGAAGAGCGGATGGGGATCGAGCGGCCTTGATTTGAACTCAGGGTGGAACTGCACCGCCACGAACCAAGGGTGATCCTCTATTTCCACCATCTCCACCAGGTCGCCCTCGGGCCAGAGGCCGGAAAATCTCATGCCGTTGGCGCTGAACACCCCGCGATAGTCGTTGTTGAACTCGTAGCGATGGCGGTGGCGCTCCTCCACCACGTCCTTCCGGTAACATTCCCAGGCCCGCGAGCCCGGCTCCACGCGGCAGGTGTAGCTCCCCAGGCGCATGGTCCCGCCCTTCCGGCCGACCCCCCGTTGATCTTCCATCAGATGGATCACCGGGTGCGGAGTCGCGCCGTCGAACTCGGTGGAGTTGGCGCCCCCCAGGCCGCAGACGTTCCGGGCGAACTCGATGCAGGCCACCTGCATGCCGAGGCACAGCCCGTAGTAGGGGACGCGATTCTCGCGCGCCCAGCGCGCGGCGCGGATTTTCCCCTCCACCCCCCGCATCCCGAAACCGCCGGGGATGAGGATCCCGCCGATCCCTTCCGCGAAGGGCTCCATGCCCCGCTCCTCCACCTCCTCGGAAGAGACTTTCCTCACCCTTACCCGGCAGGAATGAGCCGCCCCCGCGTGCGCCAGCGCCTCCCAGATCGACTTGTAGGCGTCGTGTACGTCCAGATACTTGCCCACGACGCCCACCGTGACCTCCCGCCCCGGATTGCGAAGGCTCTCCACCATCCCCTCCCACCGCGCCAGATCCGGCCGCCCGCCGGGGAGCCCGAGCTTCCTGACAATGATCTCGTCCACCTCCTGCCGGTGAAGCATCAGCGGTATCTGGTAGACCGAGAAGTCCACGTCCTTCTCCTCTACCACCGCCTCCGCCGGCACGTTGCAGAAGAGCGCTATCTTGCCGCGCGCGTCATCCGTCAGCGGCACCTCCGTGCGGCAGATCAGGACGTCCGGGATGATGCCGATCTCGCGGAGCTTTCCCACCGACTGCTGGGTGGGCTTGGTCTTGATCTCCTGGCTCGCCTTCAGGTAAGGGATCAGCGTCAGGTGTATGTAGAGCGCGTTCTCCCTCCCGATCTCCAGGCCGAACTGCCGGGCCGCCTCCAGGAACGGCAGGCTCTCGATGTCGCCCACCGTGCCGCCGATCTCGGTGATCACCACGTCCACCTCCGGGCCGTCGGCGCGGCGTATCGCCTCCTTTATCTCGTTGGTGATGTGAGGGATGACCTGCACGGTCTGCCCCAGATAATCCCCACGGCGCTCCTTGGCGATCACGGAGCTGTATATCTTGCCGGTGGTGTAGTTGGAGTGGACGTTCACCCGCGCCCGGGTGAACCTCTCGTAGTGCCCCAGATCCAGGTCCGCCTCAGTCCCGTCCTCGGTCACGTACACCTCGCCGTGCTGGAACGGGTTCATGGTGCCCGGATCGACGTTTATGTACGGGTCGAACTTCTGGAGCGCCACTCGCAGGCCCCGCGACTCCAGGAGCATCCCGATCGAGGCGCTCGTGAGTCCCTTGCCGAGCGACGAGACCACGCCGCCGGTGACGAATATGTGCTTGGTCATGCGCGAATCTCTCCGGAAGGCGGGTGGGCCGGCGGAACCCCGCTGGCGCGGCCCGCCGAGGCACACCGCAGTATCTCCGCCATGAAGTTGAGATAAACGATTTGAGCGGTCCGGCCGCAGGACTCCGGCGGGGCCGCCGGAAGGGGGCACGATCCGGCGCCGGACAGCCAGTCCTCGACAATCGCCTGCGTGGCCTCGAGGTGAAACTGCAGGCCGTATGCGCAAGATCCCCGGCGGAAGGCCTGATTGCGGCACACGGCGCCCTCCGCCAGCCGCACCGCCCCGGGGGGTATGTCGAAGGTGTCGCCGTGCCACTGGAAGACGTCGAAGCTCCCATCGACGCCACGGAAGAGGGGATCACGGACGCCCTCGGGGGTCAGGACGACCCGCGACCACCCCACCTCCACGGAGGGCGCCCGCCTCACCTCCGCTCCGCATGCCCTCGCGAGGATCTGGGCGCCCAGACATATTCCCAGGACGGGTATCCCCTCCTTCATCGCGCGGACCATCAGGTCCGCCTCCCTCCTGAAGAATCCCGGCTCCTCGCCGGCCAAGACGCTCTGCGGGCCGCCCATGCTGATGACGGCCGCCGCCTCGCCCGGCCCGTCGGGGATCGGGTCGCCCTCATGGACGCGGCAGGTTGCCAGATCGACGCCTCGGGATTCAAGAAAGGTCCCCAATGTGCCCGGACCTTCCGAGGCCGCGTGCTGGATCACCAAAACTCTCATGGCACTCCCGCCGTTCAATCCGAGGATCTCCCCGCCGCCAGCGCCGCCAGCCGTACCGCGCGCACCTTGCGGTAGACCTCGGAGGGCGGCAGGCGACGTCCGTCCACCACCAGCAGGTCCCGCTCCACGGATATCCCGAACAGGCGCTCGTTGGTCCTGAGATACGGCAGGATCAGATCCCAGTCGCCGTCCTCGAGCCGGGCGAACTCGCCGCCGTTGAGCTGATCCCGCACCAGCCGGCGTCGAGGATCGCGAACGTAGATGGCCCCCCCGGAGGCCAAAGAGAACAAGTTGCCGCCCGGGTACGGCGTGGGCAACTCCCGGACGCGCCCCGACCGGTCGAACTCGATCCCGTTGAGGACGACGAAGCCACCGCCCCGGAGCGGATCGCCGGCCATGAACGATTCGGCCAGATAGTCCAGGCAGGTGCCGTTGATGACCACCCTGGGCCTGCCGGCCGCGTTGATCAGGGGCCTGCCGGCGGCGTTCCCGAGCACGTAGACCTCGCCCCCCTTGGCGCCGTACATGAATGTCTGCCCGACGTCGCCGTGGACCACCAGCAGGCCGCTCTTCATGATCTGGCCGATCTGATCCTGACCGCCGCCGTGAACGTGGATCTCCATGCCGTCGATGCCCGAGGCCAGGTAGTCCCCCGAGCTCCCGAAGACGTCGATGCGCACCCCGGCGGTGCCGGGACCGAAGCCGCAACCGGTGAAACGCTGCCCCCGCAGGCCGTAGGCGAAGAACCGCCTCCAGCCGAGCTCGTACGCCCTGACCGCAAGCCGTGCGTCGCACTCGCCGCCCTCGGGAGGAAACTCGCGGGCGTCGATGACGAGCGCCGCCTCCCCGGCCGCGGGCGGGCGCAGGCGACCCCTGCCGTCCCAATCGATCCGGCGCGCCGGCCCGGGCGCGTCTGAATCCAGCGGAGGAACCCCATCAAGCACCGAATCGATCCCCCCGCGGACGACCTCGAGCGCGTCCCGACGCCTGTAGACCCCGGTGTCATACCGCCGGTCGTGCAGCAATGAAAGAAAGGTGACGGCCTCCTCCAGCATCCCCGGGCGGCGGCGGACCAGGCCGGCGATGCCCTCCACGAGCCGCTCCAGGCGGCCCCTCTCCCACGCGGGGATCATCCTGGCAAGGCGATCGAAGGCCGCCACGGGATCGACGCCCTCCTCGATCATCCCGACGATCGCGGCCTCATCGCCGGCAAAGGCCCGCTGGCCGCGGTCTTCCCGGCCGCCGGGGCGGGCAGGGTGAATCTCCAGCGGCCTGCCGAACTTGTCCGCGCAGGCGACCCGCGCCGCGGCTCCTTCTTTCAACACGCTGAAGACGAAGGCCCCACCGTCGGTGTGGCTGCCCCCCCGCGCGTTCCAGTACAGGTCCGCCACCGGATGGAACCTCGGATCTTCGGCGGACAGCGAATGCAGGGCGGCGTCCACCGCCTGCTTCTCCGAGGCGACCAGCCCGATGGAAACATCGCCTTCCTGGAAGGCGAAGACCTGCGGTCGCAGCATCGAGGTGTCGGTTATGCCCAAGAGTTGGTATTTCCCCAGATCAGGCTCGGAACGGGCGATGATGAAGAACCACGGGCCGTCGGGGGCCGCGTGCAGGTGGAGCCGCTGGATCGCGCGGTACGCCTCCTTCTTCTCCTCCGGCAGCCGCTCGAAGTCCAGCTCGGTGGTGGGCGCCATCGCCTCGATGACGTACTCCAGCGGGTAACGGAACACGCGGTGCCAGAGGTCAAACAGGAGCGCCGCCACCTCCGTGTCGGTCAGGAAGAGCGGCGCGATGTTGTGCTGCCTCAGGTACGAAACAATGCCGGAGTAGTTGGCGAAGTCCCCATTGTGGACCAGCGCCTCGTTCATCCCGATGAACGGGTGAGACCCACCGGGGTGCCAGACCCGCCCGCGGGTGGGGTAGCGCTGGTGGGCTATCCAGACGTGGGCCCTCATGTCGTCGAGACCGTAATACCGGACCACCTGCTCGGCATATCCGACGATCTTGAAGACGACCAGATCCCGCGCGTGAGAAAGCACGAACGCCTTCTTCTCCCCCGCGGCCGCATAGAGGGCCCGATTCAGCCGGAAACTGTTCTGGTATATGAACTCGTCCTCGACCGACCTGGCGGGCTCGCCGTGAAAGCGGTCCCGTTCCGCGAACCGCGCCAGGCAATCCCCCCGCGCCCGGACGAAATACCGGACGACGTCCGGCGGGCGGACCTCAAGGCCGAGCTGGCGGTAGTCGGCCGCAGGCCCGATCTTCGCGCGATGGCGGATCTCGAGGTGGGGGAGGATGAACTCCTCCTCAAGGCGGCGTTCCACGGCGGGATCCAAGAGGGCCACCTGCAGGATGTAGCAGTCCTTCAGCGTCCCGGCGTCCACGCCGAGCTGCTCCGGCGAGAGCCCCGCGGCCGCGATGCCCCCTCCCTTGCCGTTGCCCCGGTTGTGCATCTGGATGGACGGCTCGAATATGTGGCGGCCCCGGACGGGTACGCTCGCGGCGAACCCCACGACGCCGCAGCCGCCCTCCTGCGCCGCCGCCGAGCGCGGGATCCGGATCCCCTCGGCCAGCCGACCCCGTGAGGCCCGGTATATTTCCACCCTGTCGTTCATGAGCCCGCCGTCCTTCCCGCCCACGGCATCCGTTGACGGCCGGACATCGAGTTGTCGTAGTCAAGATGCGCCAGCAGTTCGTGCCGCCCGACCAAGTCCCGGACGCTCGCCAGCCCCAACCGCCATAGGATGCCCTGGAGCTGGACCGCCCATGAATGGAAGAGGTTGATCAGCCGCTGCGCGGCCCACTCCGGATCCACCAGCTTCGACAGCTCGGGATCGGTCGTGGCGATCCCCCTGGGGCATCCCCGACCGCTCTCGCAGGCGCCGCACCGGATGCATTCGAGAGCCACCAGCTCCGCCGTCCCTATGACGACGGCATCCGCCCCCAAGGCGATCGCCTTGGCGACGTCCCAGGCGGTCCTCAATCCACCCGAGGCAACGACCGTGAGCCGGTCGCGGATCCCCTCCGCCACCAGGAACCGATGCACCTTCGGGACGGCGTACTCGATGGGCATCGCTATGTTCTTCTTGGCGATGTCGGGCGCCGCCCCCGTGCCGCCGTAGCTGCCGTCCAGGTGCAGGACATGCGCCCCGGCGTGGTAGCTTCCGACGGCGACCATGTCCACGTCGGTCGGCGTCGAGACCTTGACGGAAACCAGGACGCGGGGATTGACCGCCTTGATCCAGTCCACGTGCTTCTTGTGGTCTTCAACCGAATAGACCGAGTGGAACGGGAAGGGGGAAAAGAGCGCGCTGCCGACGACCGCCTCGCGCATCCGGGCCACCTCCGGCGTCACCTTGTCCCCCAGCAGGTGGCCGCCGAGGCCCGGCTTGGCGCCTTGTGCGTACTTGAATTCCACGATAGGGGCCCGCTGAATCGTCTCTTCCCGCACCCCGAAGAGCCCCGTGGCCACCTGGGTGATGACGTGATCGGCGAAGGGGACCAGCTCAGCCGGATATCCACCCTCGCCCGTGCAGGTGAACGACCGGAAGGCCTTGTAAGCCTTGGCCCTGGCCACCATCGTCGGGAGGCTCACTGAGCCGAAGCTCATGCCGCCCCCGTAGAACGGGACGCCGATGGTCACCTCCGGTCGCCCGTCCCGGCGGCGGTTGAGCGGAACGCTGAGGTCGACGTCCTCCCGGCGCATTCCACGACCTGCCGGTGGCTCGGGGAAGACGAACTCCATCCGGTCGAAACCCCCGCCGGAGGCGCCGACCCTGTGTTCGAGACCATCGCGGGGCGGCCGGCCGGTTTCCGCCTGGAGCCAGGTGGCCGCCAGCAGCTCGGCGGGCCACCGGCGATCACCGAAGGCTTCCCAGGAGGGATCCGGCCCCACGCGGAGCGCCCCCCTCGGGCAGGCGTCCACGCAGGCGGCGCCTGCCGCGCGGCAGTCCTCCAGGCCGCGGCAGAGGTGCGATCGCGGGGCCAGCATCCTCGTGCCGCCCTTCCGGTGGACGCCGGCCGGGCACACCTCCGCGCACTTCCCGCATGCGGCGCACTGGGACGTCCGCACGACCCTGTGAGGGCACAGGCGGTTGCGGAAGCGCGAGGGGCAGGCCGCGACGAGGGCGGCGGCCGGGGGATATACGCCCCCATCAGTAGGCTCTTCCCCGTCCCGGCCGCCGACGGCGGCAAGACCCCTCGGATCCGACCCGGCCGCGCCGGTCTCCCTCCGGCCGAAAAGCGGGCCGAAGCACTCCCGCTCGAGATCCTCGAAGAACATCGCCCTGCCCAGCTCGCCCCGGAGGCGGCGCACCTCGCGCAGGCCCATGGCCCCGAGCACCTCCAGGAGCTGTGAATGCCACGAGGCCATCAGATTGACGATCCTCCGGGCGCCCCAGTCCTCCGGCACGCGGTCGATGCCGGCGGGACACTCCCGCAGCAGGAGGCAATCCGGACAGAGACGGCAGCCCATGGCCACCGCCAAGGCCGCGTCGACGACCGCGCCGTCGGCGCCGCAGATTATCACCTTCGCCACGTGCTCGGCCGCGGCGATGCCCCCGGAATAGAGCACCGTCACGCGGTCCCGCAGCCCGCGCTCCACCAGGCACTCGTGAATCTCACGCACAAGAACCGCCGCCGACTCCTTCCTGCGCCTCCCCAGCCCGCGCGCGCGGCGATCCCCCTGGAAGCGGAGCACCTCGCCTCCGGCGGCCGCCAGTTCCACGGCCCGCCGCGCGGCGTGTTCGTCGAGGAGGATCCTCACCGCCACCACCATGTCCGGGCGGAGGGACCTCAGCCGGTCGAAATCGTCCCGCGCGCGCGGCCCATAAGGAATCTCCGCCGCGGCGACCCCATCAAGCGCGGCGCGGTCGTTTGAGGCCGGGTCGAACCGGACGACGAGGCCGCCGCGCTCCACGAGGGGCATACGGGACGCCTCCCGGGCGGTCACCACCTGAAGCGTCCGCAGTTCACGCGCGGCCGTGGCCACCGCCATGCGCGTGGCCTCCCCGGCGAAGGCGACCTGCGGCTCCTCGAGCAACACGGGGATGGGGATCTCAAGGAACGGCGGCAGGCGGCCCTCGGGCCGCCCAGCCGGGCCGAACCGGAGTGCGGACGGACGGGCCCCAATCTGGATGGCGGTGCTGATGTACTCGCGTCCGTGAATGCCGTCGCGCGTGGGCCGCACGATCTCGGACATGTCGGTCCACATCGCGTCGAACCCGTCCCCGGTGAACGGACCGCGGTAGCCCGCCCCGGAGACCGGTATCTTCCCCGTCTCGGCCTGCTTCCATATGCCGGTCACGATCTCGGGCGTCCAGTGCTCGTCACCAAGCCGGTCGTAGGCGGGGTTGCGGCGCCGGGACAGGACGTTCTTCTTGCACTCCTGGACGCAACGCATGCAGCCGACGCACAGCGCGTCCGCGGAGTCCGCGGCCGCGGCGGGGTCGAAGAAGCGCCGGCGGTAGACGTCGTAGACGCAGGACTCGCGCTTGACGCACCGAAGGCATCCCAGGCATCCGTCGAACTCGACGGAGCTGAGCCTTGAGATCGCGATGGCCCTGTGGGGGGCGGGACGGGTCTCTATGTGATATTTCACCTGCATGGTCCTGCTCCGCATGACTCCGCCGTGACGGCGGGAGTCACGCCGACCACCGGCCGCGGCAGCAATCCCGCTTCCCGGACCACCTCCGGGATCGACTCCTCGAACTCGATGGCCTGCACGTGAACGCCCCGGACGCCGGGAATCCCCCGCACGGCCCGGATCAACTCGACGGCGATACGAACGCCCTCGGCGCGCGGATCGGAGGCGGCTTCAACCCGGCGGATAAGGGCCTCGGGGACGGTCACGCCCGGCACGCCCGAATTCATGTAGCGAAGCATCGCCGCTGAACGCGGGACGATCACCCCCGCCAGGATCGCGGCGCGTTCGGTCAGCCCCTCTTCGCGGGCCAGACGAACCGCCTCCGCGAACCGCTCCACGTCGTAGACCGCCTGGGTCTGGATGAAGTCCGCGCCGGCGGCGATCTTCTTGGCCAGCCGGACCCGGCGGAAATCCTCCGGCGGCGCCAGCGGGGTCCACGCCGCCCCTATGAAGAATGGCGCGGCGGGACGGACGGGGTCGCCGCCCTGCTGGACGGCCCGATCCCTCAACCCCTTGAGGATGGAGACGAGCTGTATCGAGTCCACGTCGTATACGGGCTTCGCCCCCGGATGACCCTTGAGCCGCCCCGCGGCGCCGGTCCGGGGATGGTCGCCGGATATGCACAGGCAGTTCCGTATGCCCAGCGCGGAGGCGCCCAGGAGGTCGGACTGGATGGCGATCCGGTTCCGGTCCCGGCAGGTCATCTGGAGGACGGGTTCCAGCCCCTCCTCCAGGAGGAGTTTCGCCCCCGCCAGGCTCGAGAGGCGCACGACCGCCATCTGGTTGTCGGTCACGTTGTAGGCGTCGGCGATCCCCCGCAGCAGCGCGGCCTTGCGGCGCACCGCCGCGGCGTCGGGTCCCCGCGGCGGCCCCACCTCCGCCGTGACGGCGAAATGACCTTCTGAAAGTACTTGTTGGAGGCGGCTTATCATGGCCGGAGGTCCTCCCTCTCGATCCGCCGCGGTCCGCCGTGGATGGAGTTGGCCCAGTTCTTGGGCCTGCGTATCTCCGCCAGCGCGCCGAGGGCCCCTCGCTCGCGAGCCCGCTGGACGATGAGATACCATACGCAATCCGTGTTCTCGTCGAGCTCGCAGCGGCCGTTGCGGCGGGTACCCCCGCAGGGCCCGTTCTGGATGCCCTTGGCGCAGCGGGCCACGGGGCATAACCCGAAGGTCTCCCCGAGCGAACAGTCGCCGCACGCGGCGCAGCGCGCCGCCCACTTCCCCTCCTCCTCGCGGACCGCCAGCATCGTGGTGTTGACCGCCGGGTAAACGGGCATCTCGGGGAACCTCTCCGCAAGGCTCTGAACGCCTATGCCGCAGGCCATGCTCATCAGCGCGTCCGCCCCCGGGACCGCGTCGGCCAGGCCCTCCAGGAATTCCCTCTCGCACTGCCTCTCCAGCGTGCGCGTGACGATCCGGACGGCGTGTCCCCTGGCCTGGAGGGCCATGCGAAGGAGGGGCGCAAGGGTCTCCACCTCGCGCTCGCCGCCGGCGGCGCACTCGGCGACGCAGGAGGCGCATCCAACCAGGACCACGTTCCTGTGGCGGAGCAGCTTCTCCTGCAGTTCCTCCAGGGGCTTCCATTCCGCGAGGATCATGAGCGTCTCCCTTCCGGCGCGCCGGCCGCGGCGGCCGCCTTCATGGGATTCGGCCCCAGGGGGCGCACGGCCGCGGCGCGCCCCGCCGCACGCTCGATCAGATCCTCCGTGAGGCCGCCCTCCATGGAGCTGATGCCCAGGCGGTCGGCGCCGAGCCCGGCCGCATCGAGGAGGCGGCGGGCGCGCTCGACGCGCCTGGCGGCCGCCAAGTTTCCCGCGACCGAGCGGCACCTGCCTTCCGGGCACGTGACTACTTCCACGCCGTCGGCGCCGCTCTCGAGGATCCTCAGGAGGTGATGGACCTCGACCTTGGCGCCACACGGGACCAGGACGGGCCTTGCCGCGAACCCAGAGACCGACTCGAACGCGGAGAGGGCCCCGGCCCATTCCTCCGCGGCCTGCCGGCAGTACAGGAGGACTATCTCGGGGAACCTCCCGGCGGGCGGGCGCCCGCGCTGTCCATCGACAGGCTGCCCCGGCTCTTCCCCCTGCCCGGAATCACGAGTCGTAATAGAGATGGAATTCATACGGCACCGGCCTGAGGCGTATCTCGTCCAGCTCCTTCTCGCGTTTCCAGGCGACCCAGGTTTCGATCACGTCCTCCGTGAAGACGCCTCCCTTGGTGAGGTATTCGTGATCGGCCTCCAGGGCGTTTATCGCCTCCTCGAGCGAACCCGGGGCCTTCTTGGTCCTGGCCAGGTCCTCCTTCGAAAGCTCGTAGATGTCCACGTCCAGCGGCGGCCCGGGGTCGAGCTTGCGCTCCACTCCGTCCAGGGCCGCCATCAGCATCGCGGCGAAGGTCAGGTAACCGTTGCAGCTCGGATCCGGACAGCGGAACTCCACCCGCTTGGATTTGGGGCTCGGCGAATACATGGGGATCCGGCAGGCCGCGGAGCGGTTCCGCGCCGACATGCAGAGGTTCACCGGGGCCTCGAAGCCGGGGACGAGGCGCCGGTAGGAGTTCGTCGTCGGGGCCGCGAACGCCAGCAGCGAAGAGGAATGATGGATGAGGCCCGCGATGGCGTGAAGGGCCAGATCGGAGAGCCCCGCGTAGCCCTTCCCGGCGAAGAGGTTCTTGCCGTTCTTCCAGAGCGAGAAGTGGGTGTGCATGCCGGAGCCGTTGTCCTGGAAGATGGGCTTCGGCATGAACGTCACCGTCTTGCCGTGGCGCTTGGCCACGTTCTTGACGATGTACTTGTACCACATCAGCTGGTCGGCCATCTTCAGCAGCGGCGCGTACAGCATGTCGATCTCCGCCTGGCCGCCGGTGGCCACCTCGTGGTGGTGCTTCTCCACGACGATGCCGACCTTGGCCATCTCCTCGACCATCTCGGTGCGGATGTCCTGCTGCGTGTCGGTGGGGCTCACGGGGAAGTAGCCGCCCTTGAACGAGGGCTTGTAGCCGAGGTTGGGCTCCTCGAAGCGCGCTGTGTTCCAGGCCCCCTCCACGGAGTCGATAGCGTACATCCCCGTGTGCTGGTTCTGCTCGAAACGCACCTCGTCGAAGATGAAGAACTCGGGTTCAGGCCCGTAATAGGCGGTGTCGGCGATCCCGGTCTGCTTCATGTACTGTTCCGCCTTCCGGGCGATGTGGCGCGGATCCCGGGAGTATTCCTCGCGCGAGATGGGATCAACGATGTCGGCAATGACGCTGACCGTCGGCTTGGCGAAGAAGGGATCCATCACCATCGTGGAGAGATCCGGGACCGCCATCATGTCGGACTGGTGTATCGACTGCCACCCCCGGATGGAAGAGCCGTCGAAACCGAGCCCCTCCTTGAGGGCGCCCTCGTCGAGGAAATCGACGGGGAACGTGCAGTGCTGCCACGTCCCAAGGAGATCTACGAACTTCAAGTCGACCATCGCGGCGGACTTCTCCTTGCAGAAATCAAAGAATTCCTTGGGCCCCATGAAGCCATCCTTTCTCTTGAAACGGCGGTCGCTTGATTGAACCCCCCCATAAAAAACCCAGACCCCATCAACCCCCGCAAGCGCAATCCCAATGCCAATGCCGGCAATTCACGGCGAATTCGCATCTACCTCAACATAAAGACCTTGAGACACACGGCGCGACCGGCCGCGGACCGCGGCTGGGCCAATTTGTTTCCCGAGGACAGCATTTAGACCACACCGGTGGGGGGCGCGGCATACCCCCTTACGGCCGTGGGCGCGAGGAACGAGCGGGATTCATGGTGTCTCATATCGGCAATCCAATGTCGCAAATGGGAACTGTACTCCGGGTATAAGGGCATGAAGAGAAAGCTCATGAGAATTCCACTCCTTGCCGCCGCCGCGGCGTTAATGGCGGTTTCGGGAGGACCGATCGGCCGGCGGCAGAGCGCCTCGCTCGATTCTGATCCCCGCCTGGCCCTTTGGCTGAAGATGGATGAAGCGGCGGGGAGTGCCGTTGCGGATTCCTCCGGGAGGGGCAGGAACGGCGCCCTCCAGGGGGAGTGGCAACGGGTGGCGGGCCGCCACGGGCAGGCGCTTCAACTGGACGGGAAGGGTTCCGCCGAGATAACAGGATACAAGGGCATTCCGGGCGCAAAACCCCGCACCGTGGCCGCTTGGATCCGGACAAAGGTATCTGGCGGGGAGGTCATCTCCTGGGGCCTCAACGACGCGGGCAGGATGTGGACGTTCGGTTTCATCCGCGGCCGCATGGGAATCACGCCCAAGGGCGGCTACCTCTACATGAGAGACGAGATACACGACGGCAAATGGCATCACGCGGCGGCCGTCCTCACGGGGGGCGATCCCCCCAACCTTCACGATGACGTGAAGCTTTACCTGGATGGGAAGCCCGCGGCCATCCACGACATCGGCCTGCTGGATCTGTGGCCGATCGATACAGGCGGCGAGATCGACGTCAGGATCGGCCGGGGCTTCGAAGGCTGCCTGGACGACGTGCGCCTCTACGAGCGGGCGCTGTCGAAGGACGAGATCACCACCCTTTTCGGGGCGAGGTAGGCCGCGAGGCCGGGATGCATCCGGTCGGAGGAGAAAGGCCATGACGGACCGTGCGGGGACACGACGGGAGTTCATCGCCGATTCGGCGAGGCTGACCGCCGGGGCGGTCGCGGGACTCGCCGGGCTCGGCGGGGCGGCGCCGGCCTCCACCCAGGCCGACACCTCCAAGATCCTGAACTACAACCCGAAGATGGAGTATCGGCGGCTGGGCAAGACCAATCTGATGGTCTCGGCAGTCTGCCTGGGCGGCCACTCGCGCAGCAACCTCAAGGACCGGACGGAGATCGTCAGCCGGTGCATCGACGCCGGCATCAACTACATCGACGCCTGCACCCACGGCGAGGTCTGCCGGGACGCGCAGGCGCTCAAGGGCCGCCGCGACAAGATGTACCTGGCCCTTTCCCATTGCGCGAAGGAGGCCCGCAACGAGGAGTACCGCACATCCAGGAAGCTCCTGGAGTCGCTCGACGAGACGCTGCGGGACTCGGGCCAGGAGTATACCGACCTGTGGCGGATTACCTGCTACGAGCCGGGCGGGAGGCACGATTTCAACACCTCCTGCGAGATCGCCGACGCCCTCGAGAAGGCCAAGAAGCAGGGGAAGGCCCGTTTCGTGGGGTTCTCCAGCCACGACCGCCGCTGGATCAAGTTCATGATCGAGTACTTCCCCCGGATCGAGTGCGTCTGCTTCCCTTTCACCACCATGAGCAAGCGGGCGCCCACGGACAGCCTCTTCGAGGCCCTCAAGAAGTGCGACGTGGGCGCCTTCGGCATCAAGCCCTTCGGCGCCGGTTCCCTCTTCGGGAAGGACCCGGAGGAGAACAGACGGAGGGCGAGGCTGGCCCTCCGCTACATCCTGTTGACCCAAACCGTCATTCCCATCCCCGGGCTGAACAGCGTGGAGGAGGTCGATAACGCCGTCCAAGCCGTCCAGGAGCGCCGCGAGCTCGACCAGAAGGAAAACTCATACTTGCAGGAACTGAACGACCGGATGCGGGCCGACCTGCCGGGGAACTACCGGTGGCTCCGGGACTGGCAGTACGTATGAGGCTCCTCGCGACGGCGTTCTGGTGCACGGCGATCCTGGCGGCGCTGGCCTCCTGCCGGCAGGCGGGAGACGACCGCAACGCCGGAGCGGGCGGGAGACCCCTGCTCCTCCTCGACGAGGATGGGGCTTCCCCCGCCGCCCAGGGGGCCGACAACAGCCGCTGCCACGTCTGCCACCTGAATTACCTGGACGAGAAGCTGGCGGCGGACCATGCGCGGGCCGGCATCGGCTGCGCGGGGTGCCACGGCCCCTCGGACGAGCACATCGCCGACGAGTCCTGGGCATCCGGCGGGAACGGCACGGCGCCCGACATCATGTATCCCCGGGAGAAGGTCAACCCCTTCTGCTCCGGCTGCCACGCCAAAGACAAGATCAACCTGCCTCAACACAAGGAGTTTCTCGCCGGCGCCCCGCCCGAAAAACATTGCACGGACTGCCACGGCAGTCACCGCCTGCACGAGCGCAAGTGCAAGTGGAAGTAGCGGCTATCCGCTCGGGGCGCGGCGACTCAGCCGATGGCCACTCCCCCGGTTTCGCCGGTCCGGATCCGGATGCACTCCTGGAGATCGAGGATGAATATCTTGCCGTCGCCGATCTGGCCGGTGCGCGCCCCGCCCGTTATGGCCTCCACCGTCGGCCGCAGGTAGGAATCGTTCACGGCGATCTCGAGGCGGACCTTCTTGAGCAGGCTCCCCGCCTCCTTGTGGCCGCGGTAGACCGCCGCCACGCCCCGCTGGCGCCCGCGCCCCAGCACGGCGTTGACCGTCACGAGGTGGATCTCCTTCTCCTCGAGCCGCTCAAGAACTTCCCCGAGCCTGTCGGGCTGGATTACGGCTATGACGAGCTTCATAATCCCTCCATCAGTCGATCAAGGTGTAGCCCGCCTCGCGGTGCTGCGTGAGATCCAACCCCACGCGTTCCTCGTGCTCGGAGACGCGCAGCCCCATGACCGACTTCACCGCCAGCAGGAGCAGCCACGACGCTCCGAATGCGAAGAGGATCACGATCGCGGTGGCCGCCGCCTGCACGCCCAGGGGCCGGAAGCCTCCCCCAGAGAAGAGGCCGTCCGCCCCGGCGGGATTTACGGCCTTCGAGGCGAACAGGCCGGTCGCAAGCGATCCCCATATTCCCCCCACCCCGTGCACGCCGAATGCGTCCAAGGAGTCGTCGTAGCCCAACCGGTTCTTGATGAACGCCACCGCGACGTAGGGGAAGACCGCCGCGCCGACGCCGATGGCGAGGGCGCCGTCCAATCCCACGAAGCCCGCCGCCGGTGTGATCGCCACCAGCCCGGCCACCACGCCCGTGATCATGCCCAGGGCCGTGGGGGCCTTGTTGAACCATCCGTCCAGGATCGCCCAGGTCACCCCCGCCGCGGCAGCCGCCACGTGGGTCATCACGAAGGCGCCGGCCGCCAGATCGCCCGAGCCCAGTGCGCTGCCGGCGTTGAAGCCGAACCACCCGAACCATAGAAGCCCGGCCCCCAGGACCGCCAACGGCAGGTTGTGCGGGGGGGACATCCGGCGCGGATATCCGAGCCGCGGCCCCAGCGCAAGCGCCCCCGCCAGCGCCGCCATCCCCGCGTTGATGTGCACCACCGTCCCGCCGGCGAAGTCGATCGCCCCCCAGCCGCGGAGAAAGCCCCCCACCCCCCATACCCAGTGCGCAACGGGGTCGTAGACGAACGTCGCCCACAGCAGCGAGAAGACGCAGAAGGCGCTGAACTTCATCCGCTCCGCCATCGCCCCCAGGATGAGCGCCGGGGTTATCACCGCGAACATCGCCTGGTAGATCATGAACGCCTGGTGGGGCACGCCGGGGGCGTAGTCGCCGTTGGGGGCACCCCCAACGCCGCGGAGGAAGGCGAAGTCGAACCCGCCTATGAAACCGCCCCCGCCCGGCCCGAAGGCCAGGCTGTAGCCGATAACCACCCATTGCAGCGACACGAGGCACAGTACGACGAGGCACTGCATGAGGATCGAAAGTACGTTCTTCTTCCGGACCAGCCCCCCGTAGAAGAAGGCCAGTCCGGGCGTCATCAACATCACCAGCGCCGCACTCACCAACACCCACGCGGTGTCGCCCTTGTCGATGGCGTCCGCCCCCGCGGACGCAGCCGGAAATACCATCGCGCCCTCCATCAATCTGAAACCCGCCGTCAAAATCTCAGGAAAATCTCGCCGCTCAGCGTCACCTGCCTGTCCCTGGGGAGCCCATCACTATCCTCGAAGACGTCCTCATCGGCCCGGTCGAACCGCGACTCCACGCGCAACGTCAGGCGCTCCGTCAGGCGGAAGGCGGGGGCCACGGAAACGTTCCATACATCCACGCCGCCGGTGCCGCCCGTTCGCACGCCGTCCGCGTCGCGGAACCACTCCGCCCGGAGCCCTACCGAGAAAACCCCGGCGGGCATGACCACCTGCTGGAGGCCGAAACCACGCCACCGCACGCGCCGACCCGGCACGGCCTCGACTTCGTCATCGCCCATTAACCCCTGGAGGTTGACACGGAGGAATTCCGCCGGGGCAAGGTATCGACCCGCCCGGAGCGGTTGTAGGCGGCGTCCGACCCGAAGTCCGCCTCGACGACGGCCGAAACGCCACCATTGAACTCAACGGACAGCGCCAGGTGAACCGCGCTGAAGAAAGAACGAGTCCGCCTTCACGTCGTACGAACGCAGGGCGCTCGATCCGCCGCGCGGATGCCCGGCGTTGTAGTGGCCGGCGACATCGACAAATCCGGAGAGATCCACGCTGAAGGGAAGCTTGGCCGCATCCCTGCCCGGATCCGCCTCCTGCGACCAAGCCGCATATAAGTGCGCCAAGAGAAACATCTTCATGCAAGTTATCAAGATCACCTCCTTAGAACATGAATCGAGATATTCGCAACCGCCATGCCACGGGGAGATTTCGGAATCCATCGCATGACCGTCAACACGCGAGGGAAGGGGCGGTCTGAAATGTTGCCGGATGGTACAATTACTAGACCGGCACGCTAGAGGCCGTACTGGCGCAGCTTCTTTCGGAGCGTCATGCGGCTGATGCCCAGGCGGTCGGCCAGTTCCCTCTGGGAGAGGTTTTCGCGCAAGGCCCTGCGAATCACGGTCTCTTCCGCCGCCCGCAACAACCGCTCGCGCGCCTCGGCTAGGTCGCCGATGGAACCGCAGAAGGCCTCCGCGACGCGACGCAGCTCCCTTTCGGCGGAGGATGCCGTCCTGGCCGCGGCGGGCTGGCGGGCGTGGACGATCTCCGGGGGCAGGTGCTCGACCGAGAGGTTCTCGCCCGGGCTGAGCACCACCGCGCGCTCTATGCAGTTCTCCAGCTCCCTGACGTTGCCGGGCCACGGATATGCCAGGAGCACATCCAGCAATCCCCTGGAAAGCTTCGACACTCGCTTGCCGTGCTCGGCGTTGAACCGGTCCAGGAAGTAGTCCACCAGCAGGGGGATGTCGTCCTTCCGCTCCCTCAGCGGCGGCAGGTGGATGGCCACGACGTTGAGGCGGTAGAAGAGATCCTCGCGGAACCGCCCGGCCTCGACCTCGCCGCGCAGATCCTTGTTGGTGGCCGCCACGATCCGCACGTCCACGCGGCGGGTCTCCTCCGAGCCCACGGGCTCGAACTCCATCTCCTGGAGGACCCGCAGCAGCTTCACCTGGAGGCGCGGGGTCATCTCCGAGACCTCGTCGAGGAAGAGCGTCCCGCCGTGGGCCAGCTCGAATCGGCCCTTCCGGTCCCTCACGGCGCCGGTGAAGGCGCCCTTCACGTGCCCGAAAAGCTCCGATTCCAGCAGGTTCTCCGGCAGCGCGCCGCAGTTCACCTTCACGAAGGGCCCGCCGGCGCGGCGGCTGTTGTAGTGGATCACGTGGGCCACGAGCTCCTTGCCGGTCCCCGTCTCCCCGCTGACGAGTATCGTAGCCCGGCTCTCGGCGGCGGCCGCCGCGGAGGCCAGGACCCTCCGGATCGCCTCGCTCTGGCCCACGACGTTTCCCAGCTTGTAGCGGTCGCGCAGCTCCGTCAGCAGCCGCTTGTCGCGCGCGAGTATCTCCTCCTTCTCCACGTTGACGAGCCGGTTGATCTTGAGCACCTGCGAGATCATGCAGGCCACGATCGACAGCAGCCGCACGTCCTTCTCAAGGGTCGCCGGCTCGGCATATGGCCTGTCGGCGCTGAGAGCGCCCACGACCTCGTCGTCCAGCTTCACCGGCACGCAGATGAACGCCACCGGCCGGTCCGATTCGCCGCGGCGGGCCGTGGTCCGGTCGAGGAAGCGGCGGTCACTGCGTATGTCGGGAATGACCTCGGGGCGGCCCGTCTCCACCACGCGCCCGGTGACGCCCTCACCGATGTCGTACTGGCCCCTGCAGCGCTGCTCCGGGCTGAGCCCGTGGGCGGCTGCGATCCGGAGGCGGTTGACAGAGCGGTCCAGCAACACCAGCGTCCCCCTCTGCATGCCGAGCTCCTCGCTGAGTATGGCGAGGGACCGCTCGAAGAAGGACTCGGGCTCGAGGGCGCCCTCCAGGGCCTCCCTCAGGCGCCCCAGGAGGGCAAGGTCGCTGCCCTCCCGCGTGGGCTCCTCGAGCCGGACGGCGTCGCCCTCGGCGACGAACCGGCGGGGTATGCCGATGTTCTCGCAGCGCCTCCCCGAGGCCTTCAGCACCGTGAGGGTGGGCCATCCTTGGGCCAGGCGGAGGTCGACGACCACCTGCGTGATGTGGCGCACCCGGGCCAGGAAGGCCTCCGTGTGCGCCTCCCTCTCCAGGATCCAGTACGCCACCGTGTTCAGGTCGTAGAGGCGCGGACAGACATGGCCGAAGAAGCGCAGGATGGAGTCCTCGCCTCCCCAGAGACCCATCATCCCCGTGAGGCTGTCGAAGACGTAACCGGCGTTGGGGAACTCCTTTCCCTCGCGCGCCAGGACGTCCTGGAGGACGGCGGGATCGGCGGGATTCTTCACGTGGATGCCCCGGCACGGCATGCCGGCGTCGCCGGACTTGAAGAAACTCAGAAAGACCGCGTCGTTGTTGCCCTTGCCCGAGCTGAAACAGTCGATCAGGGTGAAGCGCCCGCCCGACACGTTCCGCACGTACTTCTTCGCCACGGTCTGGGGAGACGAGTTGAAACTTACGTATATGACGGGTCTGCCTTCGACACCGCACGCCGACAGGAAGGACTGGATAAATATGTCCAGGGGCGCCCCGGAGTCCACCTCCCATACCATGTTGTCGCCGACGACGATCCCCCCCAGCAGGCGATCGAGGTCCTCGATCCCGCTGGAGAATCGGACGGCTTCCCTTTGCGGCCCCCCGCCTTCCGTATCGCCCATGATGAAATGGATGTCATACACCCGGACCGCCGGCAATATCAACAAGAAAGCGGGCCGCCGCCGGACGCGCCCTTCCCGGGCGTATCGTGTAGTGAGATTTGCATGATCGCCGCAATCCTGACGCTTGCGGCTTGGACCGCCGCGGACGACCCGCCGCGGGGGTTCGAGGCCGTCCGGGAATACGTCGAGCGCCTCGCCCGCCCCGACGGCGGCTTCGGCCACCGCCCAGGATGGCCGTCCGATGCCGTTTGCACACTCCAGGCGGTGGAGGCGCTGGATGATCCGGCTCGGGCGGTCCGGCGGCAACCCGATCAGAAGCCGCTCCCCGAGGGCCTGATGCCCTTCACCATCCAGATCCAGGCGCCCGGTCAGGGGAGCCCCCGCGAGGCGGCGGAGCTGGCGCGGGCGCTGAAGATACACCTGTGGGGCGCCAAGAACGCCCCGCCGGGGTGGATCGAGCAGGCGCAGGCGGAGGCCCGCTCGCGGGGGATCCCCGTCACCTTCTTCCAGGCCTTCGAGGAATTCTCGAGGATCATCCTCGACGACTCCATCGAGCGCGGCGGCTACTCGGCCCTGAGCACCTTCCACATGCGCCAGAACTTCGCCGAGTTCCTGCCCTGGATTCACCGGTACCGGGGCATCCTGCCCCTTGTGACCCTCCAGGACGCGCGCGGCATCGAACGATGGTGATGGGCGGACGACTTGACCGGTCACCGCTGGCCGAGCTGGCGTCGCTGGCGGTGGACGGGAAGGCCGCCGCCACCCGCCGGGTGGAACGGAAAGGCGAAAGGGGCCGTGTGGAGGACGCCTACGAGATCGCGGAATTCCCGGACCTGGCGCCCGGCCGCCGCAGGGAGGTCGCCGTCGTCAGGCGCCGCGACACCGGCGCCGAGGAAAAGGCCGTCGTCGAGTTCGAAGGGCCCGAAGGGGACGGGGACTCGAGCCTTTCTCCACCCGTCTTCCTCCCCGACGGCCGCCAGTTCAAGACGTGGGAGAGGCCGCTGGCGTTCTCCCGCACGTACTACGTTAACTGGTCGCATCCCCGCGCCCGCGACGACGGCCCCGGCACGGAGGCGGAACCGTTCAGGACCATCGACAGGGCCGCCGAGATCCTCCAGCCTGGCCAGCGGGTGGTGGTGGCGGCGGGGATCTATCGGGAACGTGTCCGCCCGCGGCGCGGCGGCGCGGGGCCGGACCGGATGATCTCCTACGAGGCCGCCCCCGGCGCGGAGATGGTGATCAAGGGGAGCCGGGTGCTCGGCGCACGGTGGGAACCGGTCTCCCCGCGTGTCTGGCGGGCGGCGCTGCCGGAGTCTCTCTTCGAGGGCTACAATCCGTTCAAGGAGGTCAACATCAGCGAGCAGCAGTTCGTGTGGATGGACTGGGCCAGGCCGCAGCGGGGCAAGCCCCCGTACACCCTGTCGCCCGCGCTCATCCTCCAGGACGGGCGGCGGCTCGAACAGGTCGCCCGTCCCGAAGATCTGGATAAGGGGCTCGGCTACATCCGCGTCAGGGGCTTCATCGTGGAGCACGCCGCCGCGCCATTCCCCATGCCGCAGGAGGGGGCGATCTCGACGGTGCGGGGACACCACTGGATCATCGAGGACAACACCGAGCGGTGGGCCAACGGCGTGGGGATCGACTGCGGCAACCAGTTCTGGGGCCTGCCTCAGCCGCCCATGATCGGCCGCCACATCGTGAGGCGGAACACCGTGACCGACTGCGGCGTCTGCGGCATCGCGGGGCTCAAGGCCGTCGAGTGCCTCATCGAGGACAACGCGCTCCTGCGCAACGCATGGCAGGACGCCGAGCGGTACTACGAGACGGCGGCGATAAAGACCCACCTCAAACGAGAATACGCTGATCCGCCGCAACTTCATCTCCGACACCCTCCACGGTCCGGGCATCTGGATGGACTTCGCCAACGTCAACTCGCGCTGCACCGGCAACGTCGTACTGCGCACCGCGACGATCCACGGCGGCATCTTCATCGAGGCCTCTTCGCGGCCCAACGTGATCGACCAGAACGTGATGTGGGAAACCCGCGGGGACGGGATCTACGAGCATGACGGCCGCGGCCAGGTCTTCGCGCACAACCTGATCGATCGCTCCACCGGCGCGGGCAGCCGGATCAGGGGCAAGGTCACCAACAGGAAGGTCCACGGCGAGCCGATCGTGGGGGGCGGGCACAAGTTCGTCAACAACATCCTGGTGGGGAACGGCCGGCCGGTGGAGACGCGCGGGCCGGAGAGCTTCCTGGAGGGAAACCTCTCCGAAGGCGTGGAGGCCGAGGTGGACTGTGACGCGGCCAAGCTTGACTGGTCGGTTACGACGTCGTTTAATCCGGGCAGGCGGCCGGAGGTGCTTTCGCACGATTTCTTCGGCCGGCCGCGAGAGGGCGGCGGGGCGCCGCCGGGACCGTTCATCCGGCTGCCGGCCGGACGTGAGCGGATCGATCTGCGTCCGGGGCGTCGTTGATTCATAGGAGATTCGGCCATGTTGCGCATACTGCTGGGCGTCGTGCTGGCGTCGTCGGCCGGCCAGGATCTCGTGCTGGCCCGCGGCGGCAGGGCGGCGGGACCGATCGTGCTGCCGGATAATCCCACGCCGGCGGAGAAATACGCCGCGCAGGAGCTGGCGGCGTACCTGAAGAAGATTTCCGGCGCGGATTTCACAGTTGAGGCCGCCGGGGGGGCGCGCGCGGCCGTGCGGCTGCGGTTCGAACCGTCCTTGGGCGCGGAGGAGTGCCGCCTGAGCACCGACCCCGCCGCCGGGGCGCTGGTCATATCCGGAGGGCGCCCGCGCGGCGTCCTTTACGGGGTTTACGCCCTGCTCGAGGACCACCTGGGCTGCCGCTGGTACACGCGGGACGTGGAGCGCGTCCCGCGCCGCGAGGTCCTCGCGGTTCCCCAGGGGCTCGACGAGCGCGTCAAGCCCAGGCTGGAGTACCGCGAACCGTTCTGGACCGAGGCCTTCGACGGCGCCTGGGCGGCGCGAAACCGCATGAACTCCGCCAACGCCCGGCTGGGGGAGGAGCACGGCGGCAAAATCGTCTACGGCACCTTCGTCCACACATTCAACTCCATCCTCAATCCGGCAAAGCATTTCGCGGCGCATCCGGAGTACTTCTCCATGGTGAAGGGCAAGCGCATCTCGCAGCACGCGCAGCTGTGTCTCACCAACCCGGAGGTACTGGAGATCGCCATAAAGACCGTCCGGGAGTGGATCAAGAAGAAGCCCGACGCCGCCATATTCTCCGTCTCCCAGAACGACTGGTCCAATCCGTGCGAGTGTCCTCCCTGCAAGGCGATCGACGACGCCGAGGGGAGCCATGCCGGGACGCTGATCTCGTTCGTCAACGGGATAGCAGAGGCGATAGAGAAGGACCACCCGAACGTGGCGATCGACACGCTGGCGTATCGCTACACGCGCAAACCCCCCAGGAACGTCAGGCCGCGGCCGAACGTGATCGTGCGGCTCTGCTCGATCGAGTGTTGCTTCTCGCATCCCCTGGACGGCTGTCCCGAGAAGTCCAACAAGTCCTTCATGGAGGACCTCAGGGGATGGAACCGGCTGACCAAGCGGCTGTACGTGTGGGACTACACGACCAACTTCAGCCACTATCTGCTGCCCTTCCCGAACCTGGACGTGCTCGACAAGAACATCCGGACCTTCGCCGACAACGGCGTCGTGGGGATATTCGAGCAGGGCAACTACTCGAGCGGCGGCAGGGGGGAACTTTCGGAGCTCCGCGCGTGGGTGCTTGCCAAGCTCCTGTGGGATCCGTCGCGGGACGGGTGGACCCTGATCCGGGAATTCGTCCAGGGCACGTGCGGCCCGGCGGCGGCCAGGATCCAGGCATTCCTGGATCTCCAGCGGGAGGCGATCCGCCGCAGCGGCGAGCACGTGCGCATCTTCGACAACGTGACCCGGGAATATTTGGACGTGGAGACGCTCCGGAAGGCCGACGCGATCCTCGAGGAGGCCGAGAAGATCGCCGCCGGGACGGGGGACAAGGCCCTGTTGGAGAGAATCCAGCGCTACCGGATGCCGATCTGGTACACGCGCGTGTGGCAGGGGCGCGAGCCGGTGGAGGTGACAAAGCCCGCGGCGGCGCGGCTCCTCGAGGTCGCCCGCGCCCAGAAGGTCACCAACTTCCGGGAGTGGAGCGGGGTGGGGAAGGACTTCAAGAGGCTGGAGCTGGAGGCGGCTCGGCGTCCGCGGAGGCCGGCGCCGGGGGTGATCGAGGGAGAGGACAGCGCCTTCGGGTTCTTCAGGGAGGGGGAGCTTTCCGGCCGGGCGGCGGACGAAAAGGCCGAGGATGGCACGGCCGCCTGGCAGCCGGGGCGGACGACCGAGTGGAGCATCTCCTGGACGATCCCGATGCCCAGGGATGCCAGGCCCGGCACCTATCGACTGCGCGCGCGCATACGGGTGGACCGCACCGGCGAGACCGGCCCCGCCTTCCATGTTGGGGTATACGACAAGGAGGCCAAGAAGGGGTTGGGCGAGATCCGTGTGCAGGCCAAGGACGCGCCCAACGGGGAATACCGCTGGTACGACGTCTGCGAGCTGGAGCTCAAGCCCGGCCGCTACGCCTACGTCGCGCCGTACAACAACGAGTCGGTCGTCCAAAGGATCTGGACCGACCGCTTCGAGCTCCACCCCAAATAACTGTTAACGAAATAGCGACGCGATAACGTTAACAGTTCAGCGGGGGATGATGCGGCTCTTTGGGTTGTAGCGGTCCGCCCGCTGGCGGTCCCGCACATTCATGTGGCGAAGGGCGTTCTCAACCGACGGCCGGACCGCCGGATCCCTCTCGGTACGCATGGCCTGCCAAAGGAGGGCGCGATCCTCCTCGGAGAGGGATGGGACCATCGAGAAACCGTCCCAAGCGGCCGCCCGCAGAGGAGGGTCGACCGAAGGCTGGGTGTATTTTCGCAAGGTATCGAGCACCACCGCCTGATAACGACCGTAATCTGGTGAAGGTCCCGCCAGCAGGCGCCCCAGTCCCACAAGGGCTCTCTGGCGGAGTTCCATCTCCGGGTCGCCCTCGACCCGTCCCAGGAGGGCCTCCGCGGAGTCCCGCGTGCGCAGACCTTGGAGGTACCCGATGGCGGCCTTTCTATCGGCCGCGACCTGGCTGCCGCAGAGCTCTATGGCGAATGGTCCAGCCTTTGATGGATCCACAAACCTCAGCAGGAACGACATCCGTTCCTTTATGACGGGATCCGATTCCTCGCGGATCATGCGGCATAGTTCCTGGACAGCCTCGTCATGATCCATCAGTAACGCCTTGGCCGCCTGCATCAGCGCGGCCAGTTCCTCCTTGAGCTCCTCCATCCCCGCGGCGTAGCGCGCCGGATCGGTCTTCTTGAATGAATCTGCGAGTGATTTCATCTTCGCGAATATCACCCGGAGTCCTCCCAGGATCTTCGCAGCGTCCTGCCGAGGATCCCCAGGATCGATCCCAAGGGGCTTTGCCGGGGCCGACTTGGAGACCACGGAAAGAAATTCTTCTTCGGGGCTGGGCCGGGTCAGGGAGCCCTCATCGCTGATCCGAGACAGCCGGGGATGGGAAGGAACCGCCCCTGATTCCGAGGGTGCCGGGCGCCGTAAGACGTAGAGGACCCCCAAGAAAATCAATCCTGCGACGGCCACCAAAGCCGGCAACCACAATGCCTTTCCTGACGCCACGCGACCCCCTGGAATCCGCAATCTAGAAAAAGGGGGAAGCCCCTACAAGGGCTTCCCCCTATCACGGGCAGGGCAAGACTAATCTTCAAATAAAAACTCCTGCTCGGTCGCCCAGAAGCAATCAGACGCGACTGGGCTGAACGAGTGGAGGAGGTCGTACTCATAAATACTGTGGAACGGATCGACCTCCTGCTGCCATATCGCGTGGAGCCGCCCCTGCGGATCCCGACCCACCCAGAACGTTCCATCGGTGTCTGCATGGTTGGGACCATTCACATCGACCCCCACGGCCCACTCGCCCGCCCAGTAGTGCGTGTAAACCACATCCCCGTTCATGAGATACCAAGTTGCAGGATCGGCCGCAAAGAGCGCGAATGGGCAACCGTCCTCCTCGATCCCGGCCTCGAGGAAGTAACAATAAGCGCCGCTACTTACCATATAACGGGAATCTACTGTGGGATCGCTCAAACCGCCGGTGGAATACCACGTGGAAGTCCCAGGAAGTTTGTAGGCATGCTGCAATTTGCCTACATAATAATCTCCAGGATAACGCTCAACGTCAGAATAGAATACATGAACGGTCCCATCTGCGGCCGGCCGGACGAGCGCCGTGCGATCCAGACCGCCGTAAAAAATATTTTCATTCGTCGGATCCACGAGCCAGGCGGCCACTTCCGCGTCCTGCCAGCCCGTGAATGGGATCAGGCCAGGCGCCTTGGTCCGGTAGTAAAGCGGATAAAGCCCTATCTCCCCATAAGTTGAATCGCTCTTCCAAACCGCATGGATCCGCCCGTCGGAAGCCACCTGCACGTCGAAGACCGGGTAGTAGTCGCCCGAGACGATGGAGTCCTCCTGGGGACTCAAGGTCACCACGGTAGCGCTGCTCCCCTGGAAGGCTCCCGACGCGGACTTGATGTTGCACATCACCCACGGCGATTCATTGCTGCCGCACCAGAACACGTAGACGTTGTTGCTCCCGTCGAACTGCACGATGGGGGCCTCATAATCCCAAGAATACAGCCCGCTATTCGGATCGTTGACAACCTGGTAATCTCCGAAGGCGGTCTGTCCGACCGGCAGGTTGCGATAGCAAATGCTCTCAACGCCAATCCCATTAATCTCCTTATAAACCAGATGGAAATCACCCGTGGGGTCGCTCGTGAAGGTAAAGCACCTCTGGTCCTGCGGTTGAATGGAAACGCTAAGGGGATCATCAGGCAACTGGCTGAGAGGCCATCCATCGGTGCTTTTGGTGTGATACATACCACCCCCACTTCCACTTCCCACGGAAAAAACCACATGAGCGGTGGATCCACGCATCAAAATGCCCCCCCCACTGACATAATTACCAGTTTCTAGAGCGATGATCCGCCTCTCTGAGAATGTGCTCCGATTGCTCGCTGTATTGCAGGCATATACCAGCTCCTCACCTACTAAGAGTGTGTCCCTCGCGAACGCGATATGTGCACTCCCGTCGACGGCAGGCGCAAGATCAAAGCCTAAGATATAACCGTTCGTTATACGTGTCGGGGCGTCCCACACCGTGTAGGGATAGGCAGAGGAGGTATAAAACAGTTGATATTGATCCGAATACGTCGCATCATAAGCGAAATAGACCACGTGCAAACGACCATCCGGGGTGAAGACGGCCTGCTGACCGTAAGCGCTATCATCGACATCCACGACCTGATTGGATATGTTGACCGGTTCCGACCACGGGGCGGGCGGGTTGGCCCCGCTGGGCCCCGCAGGTCCCTGCGGTCCTGCCGTCCCCAAGATCGTCTTATCCCTGCCGCACGCCGGCACCAGCGCCACGGCAGCCAGACCAACCAACAACCTGCCGCAAAGCCCGACCCATCGCTCGCAACGTGAAACCTTCACGACGCCTTCCTTAAAAATAAAAGCCCCAAATCCCGCCATCAACCACTGCGAATTTACGCCCTTTGTATCAACTTTAATCCGCCGGTCAACACAAAACCATCAGCCCCAACATCGCTGGCACCCTCCCATTCCGCAAACTGTTAACGAAATCGCGACGCGATTACGTTAACAGTTCGGTTTCAGGTGGCAGGTGTCATTCAACGAGACAACGGTGAATTCTCCGCCCTCGACCTCCAGGACATTCAACGCGCAGGTGTCCTGCCGCAGGCGCCAGAAGCGATCGTTCCCCGCCCCCAGCGCCTCAAGGAGTATGGCCCGATTGATGACCGTGTGGCCCACGGCGGCGATACGGCCGCCCTCATGGCGTGCCGCGAGTCCCCTGAGCGCCTCCATGCCCCGCCGCCGCAGATCCCCCAGGGTTTCACCGCCGGGAATGCGCGCCTCCTGAGGCTTCTCGTACCAGGCCCGCAGGACGTCCGGCCAGCGGGCCTCGACCTCCGCCGGGGTGAGCCCCTGCCAGAGGCCGTAGTCGATGTCGACAAGACCGGGGCAGACCTGCGCGGTCAGCCCCGCGCGCGCCGCGATCGCCTCGGCCGTCCGGAGCGCACGGGAGAGCGGACTCGAATAGACGGCGTCAAGCGGCCCCTCGGCCGCAATGCGCCGGGCTACGGCCTCGGCTTGGGCGACGCCCCTTGCGTTGAGCGGCACGTCCGCGCGACCGCGGAACCGCTCCAGGCGATTCCACTCGGTCTCCCCGTGGCGGACCAGCACGATCCGTGTCATCATGATCCCCGTCCCTCCCGGCGGGAGGCGGGATTATAGCAGGCCGCTCCGGTCCGGACGCCCTAATTCTGCTCTTCCTTCTTGGCTTCCTTCCTCAGGAGCGCCTTCCAGAGATAGATGACCCTCTCCTGATCGTCCTCGCAACGCATGGTCAGGACCACGTCGTGGGGCGTGGGGACGAACCGCACGTCGGGCTTGCGTTCCTGCTGCTTGGACTCCATACCCTCCTGATCCTGGAAGGCGGCCGCCAGCAGCATCACGGCCAGGGCGCAGGCTACCGTCCGCAAAGCAAGTGTTCCCAATCCTCATATGCGCTCCATCGCCGGACCTTCAGCCCGCCGTGGGACCGACCGTCCCCGCGGGGCGGCACCGGAGGGCCCTAATCATAGCATCATTCGCAAATCAATCAAACACGGCATCGCCGCCCCTGCGGGTCACCTCCTGGTCTCGATCCCGTGGTTCCACCTGAGGTCGGCCTCGCCGAGCCTCCGGAGGTCGTCGAGCGCGCGGGCCAGCGCGGCGAGCGTCTCCGGCGAGGCCGTGTCCTCGATCCCCTCGCCGCCGGCGGCTACAGGCTCGTTGGCCACCAGGTGAACGCGCAAACCCGGCCCTTTCTCCACGTCCAGCCGCGTCTTGTAGAAGCAGTTGGCCAGGAGGAAGAGATTCGCCGGTCCCTCCCCCCCGTGGCGAATCCGCACATTCGGGGGATTGCAGTAGAACTGGTTGTGACCGAAGAAGACATCGCCGGCATATCCGCGGAAATCCAGGGCCGTCCCCTGCCGCGCCTCCCCCTTCCGGGCGTCGAAGAAATCCACCTTGGCCCCCTGTACCGTGACGCGGCCGGGCGGATCGCCCGGGGAGCCCTCGAAGAGATACCCGTTGTCCGCCTGCTCTATGTAGAAATCGCTCAGGACGACGCTTTGGCTGTCGCGCACGATCAGGCCGTGGGTGCAGACGGTCCCCAGCCGGGTGAGAAACCCCGTGAGGCCGCCGCGCCTGCGGTCCTTCCCCTCTATGACCACGGTTCCTTCGTATGTGCAGCCCGCCACGATCGCGGCCCGCGCGCTGTCGGCGACGCGTATGTTGCCCTGCACGTGAGGCATGGTCACCACCGCCTTGTCGCCGAGCCCCGAGAGGTGGAGGCCCTTGCGGAAGGGATCCTTCTGGTACATCCCGTAGACGAACACCCCGTCGTAGGTCATCCTTGAAGGCCGGTCGGTGCCGGTCTGGAGGATGTCCACGGCGTTGTCCATCTTGCCGGCGTCGTGGCTCCCCACGTTGAGGTGCTCCATGATCACATTTTCCGGGTCGCGCACCTCCACGATCGTGCCGCCGGGCGGGCCCTTCCAGACCAGCTTGGTGGACCATCCCGCGCCGCCGAACCTGTAGTCGCGGCCCGCCACGAGGAGAGTGCGGCCTACACAGTAGGCGCCGGAGGGGAGATACGCGATCGCGTCGCGGCCATGGGAGCGCGCGGCATCGATCGCCTTCTGGATGGCCTTCGTGTCGTCGGACCGGCCGTCGCCTCTGGCCCCGAAGTCGCGCCTGGCGTCGAATACGCGCGTGGGGACGCGCTCGACGTCCTTCAGGAAGCGGAGGCCGGCTGGGGGAACGGCGCCCTTGAGCCTGCCCCCCGGGATGGTGAAGACTCGGGCGTCCGTTCCAGGTTGCAGGAGCGCCTGCGCGCCGGGGGCGGCGTTCCCCGAGATGACGATCCTGCGGCCGCCGCGCGGGATCCTGACGGGCGGCAGGCCCGGCGGGCCACCCGAGAAGGAGCAGTCGAACAGCACCAGCGGCCCGCCGCCGGCGGAGACCGCCCCCTCCTGGCTCCTCCAGCCCACGACGTGGCAGTCCTGTATCGTCATCACGCTCACGCTGCCGGTGATCCGGCAGAACATGTTGGAACCCACCGAGACGCACCGGCGCGCCGAGCATCCGTGTTCAGCGTGGGCGTGGATGTCGGTTTCGCGGCTGCCCTCGAAGCGGCAGTTTCGGACGTAAAAGTTGCCGTGGACGCACTCGACGCCGATCCCGCAGGAGCGGAATTCGCAGCCGTCGAAGGTGTAGTCGTAGTCGTTGAACTGGGTGAAGGAAACCCCGCGGCGGCAGTTCTCGAAGAGGCAGTTCTCGAAATGTGTCTCCGCGAGGGCGTATTTATCCTTCGGCTCGGCGAGGATCCCCGCCTCGGTGAAGTCCCTGAAGGCCATGTGGCGATGCCGGACCTCGGTCTCGAACCGGCGGTCGGAGGCGTGATGGAAGCCCACCGCAGCGCGGCCGCGCCCCTCCATCTCCAGGCCCACGAACCGGGAATAGGCCACGCCGTCGTCGGCGAAGAGCTTGCCGCCCGGCTCGCCGTCCCAGACCAGGCGGGTGTCCCGGCCGTGACCTACCACCAGGACGCCGTGGAGCGGGCCCCTCAGCCACAGCGTGCGCGTGACACGGTACGTCCCGCGGGGGAAATAGACCGCGGTCCCGTCGCGGACGGCGTCCAGGACCGCCTGGATGGCGGCGGTGTCGTCGGCGCGCCCGTCGCCGGCGGCGCCGCGGTCCTTGACGCTCACCCAGTCCGACCGCGGTTCCCAGCCGAGCGCGGGTATGCGCGGGGGTGCCCCGTCCTGGGCGGCCGCCAGCAAGACCGCGGAGAAAATCGGTCCCATGATCCACCCGTTCGGGTCGCGCCCGCCCCATCCATTCCTACGTCACGGCGGGCCGGTTTTTTTCGCACCCGTGACCCGGCGCGGTGGGCCGCAGGTGTACCATATATGGAAAGATGGTCTACATATCGAACGATGCCGGGCGTCCCGACTACCACGTCCCGAACCTCGAGCGGGCGCTGGTGATCCTGGAGTTCCTCGCCGACAACCCCGGCGCGGGGATCAGCCGGATCGCCGAGGCGCTGCGGATGCCGAAGAACAGCGTCTTCCGCATCGCGATGTCGCTCCTGGGCCGCGGCTACCTGCTGCGCGACGGCCCCACCAAGACGTTCCGGCTCTCCCCGAAACTCCTGGCGCTCGGCTACGCCGCCACGAACCGCCACACGGTGGTGGAGAGCTCCATCGACGTCATGAGGGAGCTCCGCGACCGCACCCGCGAGACGGTGCTCCTGGGGACGCTGGTCGGCTCAGAGGGGGTCGTGCTGGAGCAGGTCTTCGGACTGCACCCCTTCAAGTTCATGGTGGACGCCGGCACCCGATTCTCCCTGCATACCTCCGCCCCGGGCAAGGCGCTCCTGGCGTTTCTGCCGCCCGCCGAACTGCGGGAGGTCCTCGGGCGCATGAAGCTGGCCAGATACAACGAACGGACAATCACCACCCGGGCCGGTCTCATGCGGGAACTCCAGGAGGTGCGCCGGCTCGGCTACGCCGTGGACCGGGCCGAGGAGATAGAGGGCTGTCACTGCGTGGGGGCGCCCGTGCTGGACGCCCGCGGCTACCCTGCGGCCTCGATCTGGGTGACGGGCCCCGGCAACCGGATGCCGATCTCGTCCTTCCCCTCGCTCGGCCGCCTGGTCCGCGGCTGCGCCGAGCGGATCTCCACACGGCTGGGAAACGACGGGAAGGCGGGGATGTCATGAGCAGATCAATGCGGGTCGTCGCGGCCCTCTGCCTGGCCGCCGCCGGGCAGTCCGGTCCGGCTGAATGGCAGGACGCCGGCATGGACGCGGCCCGGATCGAGGCGGACGTACTGCGGTCCGACGCGCTGCGGGAGCAGGCCGGCCGCGGGGGATCCGACGGGCGGGCCGTCCGCCCCGAGCAGGACGCCGCGGGCGCCGTCGACGGGGTCAAGGGCGGCAAGTGGGGATTCCACACCGCGCTCGAGGAGAATCCCTGGTGGCAGGTGGATCTTGGGCGTTCATACGCGATCGACCGGGTCGTAATCACCAACAGGGGCGACGGCGTCGGCGAGCGCGCCGCCCGCGTGCAGGTGTGGCTGTCCGGCGACGGGAAGGACTTCCGGCAGATATATCAGCATGACGGGACCCCCTTCCTGAAGGATCTCACGGTGCCCCTCAACGGCGCATCCGCCCGGTACGTCCGGCTCCGGCTGCCGGGGCGCAACTACTTCCACCTCGACGAGGTCGAGGTCTACGCCGCCGGCGGCGCCGGCAACGTGGCCCTCAAGAAACCCGCCACCCAGAGCAGCGTCAGCCGGTGGTCCGCCGTCCACGGGACCGCGGAGACGATGCACTACCCCACCCCCACGGCCGTCGCGCGCGGCCTGAGGCTGGCGGACGACCTGCGTGCAAGGGGGATCGACGTCGAGGGAGAGATCCGAACACTTCGCGGGCTGGAGACACGCCTTGTTTCGCTCGGTCCGGCGGCCCCCGACGGGGAGAGGCGCCGGCTGCACCTGGAGGTCCGAGCCGTCGTCCGCCGCCTGGCGCTGCGGAACCCGCTGCTGGATTTCGACACGATTCTATTCGTCAAAGGCGCCCCCGGCCGCTTCCCTCACCTGTCCGACCAGCATTACGGATGGTGGTCGCGCCCCGGCGGCGGGATCTACCTGCTCAGGGGATTCAAGGGAGACAGGCCGCAGCTGCGCCGCCTCACGCGGGGATGGGCGCCCGGCAGCTTCGTCCGCCCGGATCTGTCGTGGGACGGGAAGAAGATTCTTTTCTCCTACTGCCGCCATTACCCCCACGTCCCCGATCTGCGCAACAAGGCGTCCAAGGCCGACGTCCCCGAGGACGCCTTCTATCACGTCTTCGAGATGGACCTGGAGACGGGCGAGCACCGACGGCTCACGCGCGGGAGATACGACGACTTCGACGCGCGATACCTGCCCGACGGCGACATCGTCTTCCTCTCCACACGTAAGGGGACGTTCCTCCAGTCTTCCAAGGACGCCCTCCATTCCACGCTCAACCGGGACATGCCGGACTGCTACGTCCGCTGCGGCGGCGACAACTACCGGCCCGTGCCTGTCTTCACGCTCCACCGCATGGATCCCCGGGGTGGCAACCTGCGACCCATATCGGCGTTCGAGAACTTCGAGTGGACCCCCTCGGTGGCCGAGGACGGCCGGATCATCTACACCCGATGGGACTACATAGACCGATTCAACGGCCACTTCTTCAGCCTCTGGTCGGCCAACCCCGACGGGACGAACCCGCAGCTGGTCTACGGCAACTACACGGTCAGGCCCCAGGCGGTCATGGAGGCCCGCTCGATACCCGGCTCGCACAAGATGGTCTTCACCGCCAGCGCCCATCACTCGATCACGGGCGGATCGCTGGTCCTTCTGGACCGCTCGCGGGGCACCGAGGAGCACGGCCCGATCGTACGGCTCACCCCGGAGGTGGTCTTCCCCGAGACGGAGGGCTGGCCGGACACCTACTACGCCAACCCATGGCCGCTCTCTGAAGAGCACTACTTGGTGGCCTGGAGCGACAGGCGCCTGCCGCCGCACTGCCGGGTGGACGACTCCCCTCAGAATCCGCCGAACGCGACCGGCATTTATCTCTACGACGTCTACGGGAACCTCACGCTCATCCACCGTGATCCGGAGATATCGAGCTCCTGTCCGATCCCGCTGAGGCCGCGAACCCGGCCGCCCGCCATCCCGGACATGGTGGGCTGGGACGCCCCCGCCGAAGGGAGGTTCCTGGTGCAGGACGTCTATCAGGGTCTCGGTGAAGTTCCCTGCGGCGCGGTGAAGCGGCTCCGCATCGTGGCCGTGCCACCGAAGACGCAGCCCCACATGAACACGCCGAACCTGGGTGTGTCCGCCGAGGATCCGGGGAAGTACGTCCTGGGGACCGTGCCGGTGGAAGAGGACGGATCGGCCTACTTCAGGGTCCCCAGCGGGATACCGGTATTCTTTCAGGCGCTCGACGCCGACGGGGTCGCCTTCCAGACCATGAGGAGCCTGACCTACGTGTGGCCAGGTCAGACGCTCTCCTGCGTGGGCTGCCACGAGTCGCGTGAGGCGCCGCCGGTATCCACCGGCCGCGTACCGACGGCCCTCGGGCGCGGGCCCTCGCGGATCAAGCCGGGCCCCGAAGGCTCCTGGCCGCTCCGGTACGACCGGCTCGTCCAGCCGGTGCTCGACCGCCACTGCATCTCCTGCCATCGGCCGGGAGCCGCCGATCCCCAGGCCGCGGCCTTCGATCTCACCGCCGCCAACTCGTACAAGAATCTGCTCTCATGGGGAGATAAAGATCTGCACCGGCTGGTCTTCGAGAAGGACAGATCCATCGCGGGGGAGTCGCCCGCGCGGCGGAGCCGGCTCCTGGCGCTGCTGCGGCCGGGACACAAGGACGTGAAACTGGATCGGGATTCACTCGACCGCCTGATCACGTGGATGGACGTCTACGCCCAGGTTCGCGGCCACTTCAGCGACGCGCAGGAGCGCGAGCTGGCGGAGCTGCGGGAGAAGCTGTCGCCGCTATTCGAAAATTGAAGCTACCGGCAGGGGTCACCGATCCCGCCGCCGCCTGCGGGGTTGCCTTTCGGAGCCGTTTCCATCCACCTGGGCCGGCACGAGCCGCGCCGCCACCAGGACCGAGTCGGGCGGGGCCTTCTCGGCGCCGGAGACGTCCTCGCGCAACTGGGTCTTCCTGATCCAGTACGTGCGAATCATCCCCGCCTTAAGGAACTCGCTGTTCTGGCGCCAGTAGTTGTCCCAATCGAGCGCCCTGCGGAAATCCTGGCCTGTGATGGCCCTCAGCGCCCGTTCCGTGACCCGTATCAGCTCGCCCTCGTTCACCCACGCCCTGCGGCCCGTCTCCATCTTCCTGAGGAGATCCACCAGGGGATCGATGGAGGTGGCGCTGCCGAGCCTTCCAAGGGCCTCTACGACGTCGGGTAGGAACAACCGCACGTCCGGATCGCCCACCCTCTTGACGTACTCGTGCAGGGCCGGGCACGCCGACTGGTATCCCAACTTGCCGAGGGCCTTGACGATCTCCGGCATGACCTCCGCCCGGTTCTGGTTGGCAGGAAGGGCCTTCAGGAGGACCTCGACGCTTGCGGGGTGATCCACCTCGCCGAGCGCCCTGGCGGCGGCGACCCTGACAGGGTTGGGCTCGCGGAAGAAGACCTCGCCGACGGCGCGGATGACCTTCTCGTGTTCGACCCCGAGCGCCTCCTGAACGGCGGCCGCGCGCTTCTCGATCGAGGCGCCCTCGAAACTCGCCTTCATTTTCTTGATGGCTTCCTCGGCGTCCTTGTCGGAGAACGGCGCCTCCTGGGACCACAGCAAGCACAGCAAGGGGATGATCGTCCTCATACATGTTTAATACGCACGAGGGCCGCAAGTTGCGGCGAACCGGCCCGCCCGCCGCCGCTATGGCGCCTTCGGCGCCAGGGGGATCCCCGGGTCGACCGCCCCGGGCCTGTAGACCTCGTCATACAACCGCCTTATCTTCTCGTTGTAGCCGCACTCGAACCACCCGCGGAAGAACATGCTGTCGCCGCGCCGGACGCCGTCGAGGAGCTCCCCGCGCCTCTTGTCCCAATCCGCCGGCGGCAGGTTCACGGACTGGCAGACGCTGAACGATCCGGGCAGCAGCTCGGCCAGGTATGGCGGCGTGGAGGCGGGGCTGTAGGGCGGCTGAAGGTACTGGGCCGCGTAGGCCCACTGCGCCGGCGCCCAGGTCGACAGCTCCGGTATCAACAGCACGTCGGGATGCCGCCTGAGGATGTCCCGCCACACGTGGCTGTCCAGCAGCGCCCACCTGAACTCCTCCTTCTCGCCGACCTGGCGGAAGACGCCGTTGGTGTCCACGTAGAAGATAGTGCACCCCCAGTTCTTCCTGGCGTACTCGATCTTGCGGCACATCCGCTCGACGACCGGGTAGAAACGCCACCAGGGGAGACCCTTCGGCCATATCTTCCCGAAATCGTCTCCCAATGGGTTGCGCTCGGGGCCGTGAGAACCCGTGCCGTGGTCCCACTTCCCCTTCTTCTGGTCGAAGTAGACCTGGGTGGGTCGGATGCAGCAGCCGGTGCGGAGCCCGGCGTCGAGGAACTTCTTGAAGAACTCCGGGTAGATGTCCTCCACCTCCGGCGCGAGGATCTTGACCATCCTGGGATCGCCGACGTATGTGACGGGATGCGGGTTCTCGGAGCCCTCCGGATCCCATACGATGACGCCCTGGGCGTTGGTCTTCTTCAGGGACTGGATGGAGCGGTCGGCCAGCTCCATGAAGAGCTTACGGAGCTCCGACTTGCCGGCCGGCGTCCTGACGTCAAGGTCTTTCCTGTCGAACCAGTTGCGGGGATTGTTCCCCGGTCCCTTGCCCTTCCCCACGAAGACGGTGCCGATGGGCCGGCGGTCCTTCCAGCTCAGCCGCGGCTGATGGTATTTCTGGAAGGCGGCGCAGACGTCCGAGATCGACTTCTTGTTGGGCGGCTCCACGGGCCACAGCCTGCACGCCTCGGCCGAAGCCGGGCGCAGGGAGAGGGGGATCGCCAGATCCTGGCCCGCCGGCACGCGCGGGAGCCCCAGGAGCGGATATGAGACGCCTCCCGGTTCCATCATGTTCACGCCGCCGCGCAGCACGACGTCCGACTCGGGTTTGCCCCCCTGGGTCAAGCCGAACTGGTACGGCATGAGCGCCTCGCCGCAGATGAGGAGCTTTTGGCCCCCCCAGGCGGCCTCGACGACCGGCAGTCGGTCGGGCGGCGTCTCGATCCACCGGCCATGCTCCGGCTTCGACGGGGCGGTGGGGAAACGAAGCGCCATCAGCACGATCTCGAAATCGGCAATGGTTTGCCGCGAACGGTTGGAGATCGTCACCGTGATCCCAAGCCGATCGGGGCCCGGCGCATATGCGAACGAAACCGAGCCCCAGGGATATCCGCAGGTGAGTCTCCTGGCGGCGCGGTCAAAGCCGACCTTGGGATCCGCTCCTTCCAGTTTTTCAAACGAGCAGGAAACGATTCCCTTATCGTCGGTCGTCTCACGCTCAAAGACGACGCGCTTCACCTGGGGCCTGCCGTCCTTCAGGAGATCCGTCCCCGCCCACGAGAGACGGCTCAGGCCGCCCTCGCCGACCGCGGCATCGAGCGTTTGTGCCTCCGCATCCGCCGCCGCCAGGATCAACGCCAGGATCGTCAAGACGTTTCTCATGGCCGCCCTCACTTTCCGACCACCAGCACCGGCACGAAATCCCTCTGGGGGACCGCGACAGAGAATCCGTCCGCCCCCAGCGGGATGGACGCGCCCGTCTCCGCGTTTGACGCCTCCGCGCGCGCCGGGTCGATCCCCAGAGCCCTCCAGTCCGCGGACACCTTCACGTCGGCGTCCTTCCGCGACGTGTTGACCACCCAGAGCGTCACCCGGTCCCCGGCGGCATGCGCCGAGACCAAGCAGCCCTCGCACTTGGTCGAAAAGGGGCCGGGCTTCCAGTACGGAAGGAAGCGCACGCCGTCCTCCCAGAGATGGCCCGCCTCGCAGAGTCTCTGATAGAGGGGCACCTGCTCCGGCAGGATGTCGTGCGCCATCACCCAGCCCACGAACTGGTGGGTGTGCTTGACGTGCCACTGGGTACGGTGGCGGTCCGACTGGCACATCATGGTCATCACGCCCCCCGCGCAGGTCGAGCTGCCGATGGCGCGCATCCTGCCCGCCGGCAGGACCTCGATGTAGTCGAACGTCAGGTCAGTAGGCTCGACGTTCTCGCCCTCGAAGAAGATGTCCCCAAGCCACGCGTGGTAGGCCGCCCCCCCGGTGACGTGCTGCCACAGGTTCGGCGGCGCGGCGCCCTCCTGGTGGAACATGACCTTCAGGCGCTTGAAGTACTCGCGCAGGCCCAGGTAGTTGTAGGCCCGCTGGAGGCGCCCGTCGGGCCGCCAGTAGGCGTTCCCCTTCAGCGTGTTCTCCTCGAGCCCCAGGTAGTTCTCGTCCACATAAAGCCCGCAGAAGCCCGCCTCGCGCGCCCACCTTCGATAGTGCCACAGGCGGAAGTCGTTCGGACCCTTCGACGCCGTCACGTCGGAGTTCCCGATCACCCCCGGCGTCGCCCCCCAGTCCACCGCCAGACCGGGGAACTCGTTGCCGTCGTAGTCGCGGTAGCGGCCTATCGAGTGGGCGATCGATCCCACGCAGGGCCGGTGATTCGGCCGCCGCTTGGCCCCGTCCAGGAGCTTCTTCGACCTCTCCATGCTCCACGGGAACGGACTGCAGTAGTAGGGCCAGAGGACCGCCCAGTCCGCGTCGACCCAGAAGTACGTGTTCGTCACGTGCGGGACGGACGGGTTGTTCGTGCAGAACGTCGCCCGCCAGCCCTTCGGCAGGGGCTTGGACGGGAAGACCTGCCAGCCCCAGGTGATCGTCCGGGGCCCGCCGACCTCGGTGGGTATCTCGAAAAAGTTGACGCGGAGCAGGACCTGCCCGCCCTTCCTGTCGATCTCCTGCGTCGGCAGCGCCTTGTCAGGGTCGTGGTTCCAGCCCTGGTCGTGGTCGGCGAACCATAGGAAGGCGCGGTCGGAGTTCGTCAGCCAAATGTACGGGACGAAGTCCCCCACCAGCATCCCCGAGGCGGTGCCCCGGCTGGTCCATCTGTCCGGCAGCGCGTCGTGGACGGCCGTCCAGCCCCCCGCCGTGGTGCAAAAATGGGTGGCCTCCTCGGCGGGCAGGGCGATCTCCAGGTACAGGCGATCCACTTTGGCGGATCCCGCGGCGGCGGGCGCCACGTCGAGATCAACCCGCACGAACCCGTCGAACTCCACGCGGGTGCGGGCGGAGAATTTCAATCCCGCGGCATCGGCGGAACCCGCGAGATCCGCCCACGCCTCGGTGGCGCGCTCCACCCGGGGGGACCACGAGCGGACCTCCACCTCCCGGCCGCCTTGGACGGCCACGAGGCGCATGGGACGGGCGAGCTGTTCCACGCCGCCGTTCCTCACCGAGCGCCCCAAGCCGAGCCCGTCGAGAGACAACCTGCGGTTCCACACCTCCACCTCTCCGCCCGCGACCCGGACGGGCGTCCACGGCGGGATCACCTTGTCGGTGATGCCGACCGTGTTGTCCATCCACTCGGCCGAATAGCGCAGGAGCTCGATCCCGCGCGCGGCGCTGCGCATCTCCTTCCCCTCCCCGTCGCGCACGACGACCACGACCTCCGCCTTCCTGCCGACCGGCCGAGAAATCTTGGGGATCGGCAGGGGCGGCTCTCTCCTCTTCTTGCGCTCCTCGTTTTCCGCCCTGATGCGCCGCGCCTCCGCCAGGATCGGGGCCGCCTTGCGGAAGTCATCCACGGGGATATCCACGCCGGAGAGCCGGATCTCCGCCCCTCCGTAGCACTCCCGGAAGGGCCTCAACGGCGCCGCCGCCAGCACCCTGCCGGTCTGGGGATCCCTCACCTTGACCTCGCCGGACGCCGCCCGCTCCCGCCCCGGCATGTCGAATATGTCAGCCTTCACGAGGATCGTGTTGGTTTCCGGCCCGTACTGGGCCGAGACCGCCAGCTCCTCCACCTTGGCGTCGGCCGGCCGCCTCGGCGCCTGCGGCGTCCAGCCGGTGACGGCGAAGGGGAAGCTCTGGCGGAACAGCAACGTCCCGCCGGCCTTGGCGGCGCGGAGCGTGAAATGTCCCTTCTTCAAGGCCGTCACGTCGCCGGAGAACGTCGTGACCTTTCCCTGGCCCGGCCCGAGGGAGATGCGCTTCCTCTCTACCTTGTCGTCGGGCCCCTCGGTCTTCTTCGAGTGGAACCGGAGCTCCAGGTCAACCTCGGCGGCGGATTTCCGCGGCGCCGCGACGCCGACCTCGAACTCATATTTGCCGGTGAAGATGGTGTGGACGCCCGTGAACTGGACGGCGGCCTCGTCGTCCATGAATCTGACCGGCGGGTGCTGGGGAATCTCCGCGAAGCCCTGCGTGATCGACCATGACGCCTGGGCGCGGGGCTTCGCGCCGTGGCACGTGCGGCAGAGCAGGAACCTCCAGACGTCGCCGTTCCTTATGGCCGCCGGGCCGAAGTCCCTGATCGGCACGGACGCCTCGATCACGTAGTCGGTCTCCGCCTCGCGGACGCCGATCTTCCAGTTCCCCTTCCAGCCCATGCCGCTGTAGCCGCGCGTCGGGATCATCTTCATGTCCATGACGGCGGGATAGGTGTTGATGACGTTCTGGTAGGTCTCCGGCACCAGGGCGGGCGGCGTCACCCAGATCTCCACGGAGGCGTCGCCGTATTCGTAGTCGTCGTTGAGGCGCGCCTTCTTCCAGAGCTTCCACTCGGAGTCGCCCCGGCGGCAGCGGAAGAGGAAGTAGAGCCGCTCGTCGTCGTATCCCAGGCTCATCACCGTGACGGACTCGTGGAGTTCGTGCTCGAAGGGGGCCATCAGCCCCGAGGTGGTGAACGCCCTGTCCCACTCGCCCTCGGAGACGACCCCGTCCACGACGGGGGACTTTTCGAGACGCACAGCGGTGAATTGGCCCATGGGGAGCCGCTCCCCCTGCACGGCCGATCCCAGGATCATGGCGCAGGCGCACGCGGCCGTCATCATGGCGTCATCCTCCTCGGCCTCCATCCGGGGCCGGGCGTTGTTGGTGAAATACCCGTCGCCGCCCTTCACCACCGCGCCGCCGGGCCGCCCGTTCCGGGCCCCCCTCGCCCTGGCCCAGGGCCAAGACGGCCGCCGCGGCGAGCGCCAGAGGCGTATTCATCCGCATCTCCTTGCCCGTTTTTCGGATCCTAGTACATCGCCGTCCCGCCGACGCCCATGCCGGTCGCGTTGCGGTCTGAGACGTTCAGGAGCCCCGCCTTCGGGTTGCCCCGACCGTTGTTCGCGTAGAGGGGAAAGTAGACCGGCATCACGTAGCTGCCCGTCTGGGAGGTCAACAACCCGCCGATCCGCGCTCGTGGAATCGGGCGGGACGTTCCACGGCGGCTCCACGAGCAGGGAAGGTTTGTCCGGAGGCTCGAGCCTGTCCGGCGCCTGGGCTTGCGCCTTTTCCCGGGCGCCGCCCCTCCCGCCCCAAGCGGCAAGGCACAGGACGGCCGCCCAAGCGCCCGCGTCGATGCGCATCGGACACCCCTCATTCCTTCACCCGCCCGCCGCAGGTTCGGGTAAGGAAAAAGATGAAATGCACCGCGAACAATCCGGGGCTCCTCAGGCGTTTAAAATCTAAAAGCAAGAGGGAAGGGTCATGAACATGTCAACTCGTCGCCTCTCGCTCCCGCTGGCGGGCGCCTTGATCGCTGCCTGGACGCTGCCGCCGGCCGGTGTGGCACACGCCGACGACTGGGCACGCTGGCGCGGCCCCGAAGGCACCGGCATATCCAAGGAAACCGGCTGGAGGCCCGAGGCGGTGAAGGAGGCCAAGACGAAGTGGAAAACCAATCTCGGTCCCGGGCACTCATCGGTGGCGGTGTCGGGCAACCGCGTCTACACGATGGGCAACCAGGGCGGCAACGACGTCGTCTACTGTTTCAACGAGGAGACCGGCGCCGAGATCTGGAAACACACCTATCCCTGCGCTCCCGGCAACTACGCCGGTCCTCGGGCCACGCCGGTGGTCGACGGGGCGTTCGTCTACACCGTAAGCCGCAACGGCGACGCCTTCTGCCTGGACGCCAAGACCGGCAAGGTCGTCTGGAAGGCCAACGTGCTGGCGGGCGGGGCGCGTAACGTCGAATGGGGCGTGGCCGGATCGCCCCTGATCGCAGGAAACATGGTCATCTTCAACGTAGGCTCCCACGGTGCGGCCTATTCCAAGGCTAATGGGCAGAAGATCTGGTCCAGCTCGGGCGCCTGCGGCTACGCCTCCCCGGTCATGTTCAAATTCAAGGGGAGAGATTGCCTGGCGATGTTCGGGGCCAAGGAGGTGAGCGTTGTCGACCTCGGCCGCGGGCAGAAGCTCGGCTCTTATTCCTGGGTCACGGAATACGACGTGAACGCGGCCGATCCCCTTCACATGGAGGGGAAGCTGCTGATCGCTTCAGGCTACAACCGGGGCTGCGCCCTCCTGGACGTCGCTTCGGGGCTCAAGCCGCTCTGGGAGAACAAGAACCTCAGGTGCCACTTCTCGAGCCCGGTATTCCTGAACGGCCACATCTTCGGCGTGGACGGCAACACCGGCGGCGGCCAGCTGCGGTGCATCGATCCCCGCACGGGAGAGCCCAAGTGGACCGAGCGGGGCCGCTTTGAGAACCTGACGGCGGCCAACGGGAAGCTCCTCACCATGGACGGCGGCGGCGCGCTGAAGATCGTCGAGGCGGATCCGTCCGGCTACAAAGAGGTGGCCCGCGCCGTGGTGCTGACTGGAGGCGGCACCAAGTGGACCGCGCCTGTCCTGGCCAACGGCGCCATCTACTGCCGGGGCGGCAACGGCGACCTCGTGTGCGTGGACGTGAAATAGCCGCATCCTCCTTCCTTGCCGGCGGCGGTTTTGGTAGTTATGGGACAAGAGATGAAGCCGCGTCCACTTGTTCCGGCGGCGACGGCCTCGCTGACCCTTGTGGCCGCGCTGGCCGCCTTTGCCGTCTGGAGGACCCACGATCCCGCCGCGGGCCTGGCCCCCCGGCTGCCGGGCATGGACGGGCGTCCTGCCGCCGAGGCGGAACCGGCGGAGCACGTCGCCATCGGTGAATCGTTCGAGTCCTTCGACGGCAAGCCCTCGTCTCTCGGAGGATCGTGGCCGCGGTTCCGCGGGACGGACTTCGACAACATATGCAAGGATGGGGTGCCGCTGGCGGACCGGTGGCCTGAAGGCGGCCCCAAGGTGCTGTGGTCTGTTGATCTCGGTGAAGGTTACGCCGCCGCCGCCGTCCACCGCGGGAGGGTCTACGTCCTCGACTACGACGAGAAAAAGAAGGCGGACGCCCTTCGGTGCCTGTCCCTCGACGACGGGCGCGAGATCTGGCGGCGGTCGTACCGGGTGAAGGTGCAGCGCAACCACGGGATGTCGCGTACCGTCCCCGCCGTCACCGGCGCGGCGGTCGTCACGATCGGTCCGCGCTGCCACGTGATGGCCGTGGATCCCGAAGACGGCCGGTTGAAGTGGTCGATCGACATGGAGAGGGAATTCGGCGCGGTGACGCCGCTGTGGTACAACGGCCAGTGCCCTCTCATCGACGGGCGGACCGTGGTCCTGGCCCCGTGCGGCAGGAACGTCCTCCTGGCCGTTGGGCACGTCGAGACCGGCAAGATAGTCTGGCAGACCCCCAACCCCCACGGTTGGCCCATGTCGCACTCGTCCGTCATGCCCATGAATCTGGGCGGCCGGCGCATGTACGTCTACTGCAGCCAAGGCGGAGTCGTGGGCGTCTCCGCCATGAAGGAGGACGCCGGCGGGCTGCTGTGGACGCTGGCCGACTGGAACGGCCAGGTCCTGGCGCCGTCCCCTCTCGTGCTGGACGGGGGGCTGGTCTACGTGACGGCGGGATACAACGCGGGCAGCCTGATGTTCAAGGTCGCGGAGAAGGACGGCGTCTTCGAGGCCAGCTCCGTGAGGAGGCTCTCGACGCAGGAAGGCCTGGCCAGCGAGATGCAGACGCCGCTCTACTACCAGGGCCACATCTTCTCCATAATGCCCAAGGACGCAGGTGCCCTCCGCCAGCAGATGGTCTGCGTGCGGTCGGAAGACCATGGCAAGGTCGTCTGGTCCAGCGGCCGGCAGAAGCGGTTTGGACTGGGGCCGTACATCCTGGCGGACGGGAAGATCTTCATCCTCAACGACGACGGCGTCCTCACGATGATCAGGGCGAGCACGGAAAGGTACGAGGAGCTGGCCGAGGCGAAGGTACTGCAGGGCCAGGACTCATGGGGCCCAATCGCCCTGGCGGGCGGCCGGATGATCCTGCGGGACTCGCGCCGCATGATTTGTCTTGAGGTCGGCCGGCAATGAAGTGGTTTTGGACCGCCGCGATACTTGCAGGAGTCGCGTTCCTCTCCATCGGTGGGGCGCTCTGGATGCGATGGAGGGGCCGGATTGCCGAACAGTCGCCCCTGCGGGAGGAACTCGCTGAGCTCAGGGATATCGATCCCCGCTTGATTACGCACAGGGAGGCGGCGCGCTGGCCCTCCGGGCTTGCCGAGGCGCGCGGCATAGCCGTCGGGCCTGGTGACCGCGTCTACGTCGCGGGCGACACGGCGGTCGTGGAGCTCGGCGGCGACGGCGGGATCATCTCACGGATCTCCCTTGCCGGCCTACCCCGCTGCGTTTCGGCGGCCCCGGACGGCACGATCTACGTCGGCATGAAGGACCACGTCGAAGTCGTGGACGCCCGGGGCGGCCCGAAGGCCGCATGGTCCCGCCCCGACCCGGCGACCTGGATAACCTCGCTCGCTGCCTCTTCGAACGCCGTCTGCGCGGCCGATTTCGGGAGGCGGATCGTTATGGTCTACGGCCCGGACGGGAAGCTCGTCAGGGAGCTCCGGGGGTTTTCCGTTCCAAGTCCCTATTTCGACGTGGCCTTGGATCCGGGTGGCAACCTCTGGGTGGCCGACACCGCCCGCCATGAGCTCGTGTGCTTCGGCGCGGACGGCGGCCGGTTGAGATCGTGGGGCGCGAAATCGGCCCGCATAGAGGGCTTCGCCGGGTGTTGCAATCCCTCCCAATTCGCGATCCGCCGCGACGGCGCGTTCGTGACCGCCGAGAAGGGCTTGGTCCGCGTCAAGGTCCATGACCGGGAGGGCAAGTTCGTCGGCGTGGTGGCCGGCCCGGGGGATTTCTCGAAAGGAGCCGTCGGGCTGGACGTAGCGGTGGATTCGAGGGGGCGGGTATTGATCTTGGATCCCCCGGCTTCGTCGGTACGTGTGTTCATCGAGAAGGTCGCGAAAGCGGGCGATTGAGGGCGGAAGCGATCTCCGCTATGATGGGCGTTATGGAGGACCGCAGGGAGTTCCTCTTGAAGGCGGGGAGGTTGCTCGTCCTCGGTGCCGGAGGCGCCGGGGCAGCCAGGCTCTGGGCCGAGGGGAGGATCGCTCCCTCATCGGCCCGATGCGGGACGGGAGCGGCGTGTCCGGTCTGTCCCTCGCGGCGGACATGCACCCGGCACGCGGCCGTCAAGGAGGGGATCCGTGGTGGACCCTGAGGGTTCCTTGATCGACCGCAGGTCGTTCCTCAAGAACGGGCTGAGGGGTGCGGCCGTGCTCGCCGCGGCTGGGGCGGCGTTGCCGCGGGCCTCCGGCCTCACGGTCTGGCAGATCGATCCGTTCAAGTGCACCCAGTGCGGCCGGTGCGAAACCCACTGCGTGCTGAGCCCATCGGCGGTCAAGTGCGTTCACGCGTTCGACGTCTGCGGTTACTGCGACCTGTGCGGCGGCTACCACCAGCCGAACCCGCTGGAGCACGACACGGCGGCCGAGAACCAGCTCTGTCCCGCCTCCGCCATCCGCCGCCGGCACGTGGAGGGCCAGTTTTTCGAGTATACGATAGACGAGTCGCTCTGCACCGCCTGCGGCAAGTGCGTCAAGGGCTGCGCCTCGTTCGGCAACGGTTCGCTCTACCTGCAGGTGCGCCACGACCGCTGCGTAAACTGCAACCAGTGCTCGATCGCCCGAGCCTGCCCCTCGGAGGCCTTCCGCCGCGTCCCAGCCGATCGCCCCTACATCCTCAAGCGCCCCGCCACCCCCTAACTGTTAACGAAATCGCGTCGCGATTTCGTTAACACTTGGGCCGAACTGTCAACGAAATAGCGACGCGAAAACGTTAACAGTCCGGCGGCCGACTTCGACCACTCGGCGGCAGGAGATGTCGACCTCGACCGAGATGACCCCGTCGGTGCTCGCCAGGCGCGCGGGGACCGGCTTGCCGTCCACAAATACGGCATGGCTCAGCCCGGGGGTCAAGCCGCCCACGCGGATGGTGGTGAGGCCAGCCTTGTCCCGGTACGGCGCCTCGGCCTCCACCACCAGGGCCCCCTCGCCGGCCCGGCGCCAAGCGAGGTTCACGGGACGATCGCACGAGAGCACCGTCCGGCCCTCAAGCGCCAGCGAAGTGCCGCGGACCAGCATGGCCGTCTCCGCCCGCGTCCCAGCTCCCTTGCGGCGGCGGACCAAGCCGGCCGCGCCGGAGACGCGCAGCGCCCCCGCGGACATCCCCGCGGGTCTGCCCGTGGAGACGGCCAAGAAGTCCTCGTAATCCGTCCCTTCGGCGCGCAGCACCGTGGCGCCGGGGGGACACTCCAAGCGCTCGGCCCTGATCTGGGGGGCTCCTCCTTTCTGCGGCACGAGAATGGCGAGGAACTGCGCCTGTTGCGGTGCCTGCTGGCGCACGGATAGTCCCGGGGCGGCGGTCATCTCGGCCCGGAAGAAGGAATGCTGGATCGCCTCGGGGCGCGGGGCCAGGAACGCGACGTCAAGGCCGACGCCGCCGTCGGTCACGGCAAAGCGGCCCGGCCCCGACTGGTTCCACCGACCTCCCTTGTGGAGGCGCCACTCGAAATCGCCCGGGGGCACCGCCGCCAAGTCGTCCAAGCAGACGACGTACTGCCCGTCCACGAAGGCGACGTAGCGCACGAACTTTCGGGCGCCCTCGTAGAGGCGCGTCGCGTTGCCGGCGGCGAAGGCTGTAGAGTGGGCGCAGAAGACGTCCTCCAAAAAACCCGTCTGCTCGTAGGGGAAAGGCTGGTACCAGCCGTCCCCGTCGCCCCGCTGTCCCTTGCCGTTTATGACGACAGTGTTGTGACTCCTGGTCAGCTTCCTCTGCTTGGGATAACCGTCGTCCTCTGCCAGCATCTTGCCGTGCGCGAAGATCATGAAATGGTTCTGATCCGGATGATCGTGCGCCACGTTTACGTAGGTGTTGCGGCGGATCCGCTGCATCTTGTGGCCGCCGGGCGGCCCGCATTTGAAGACAAAGGCGACGGCGTCATCCGCCCAAGAGCTGCGCACGGAGAGCATCTCAAGGTCGGGCCAGAACCTCCAGGGCGGCATCTCCTCCAGCGGGCGGACCGGCACGGAAGGGTCGTACCACAGAAGCCCCCACGCGACCTGACCGTAGAAGGCCCCCGCCGCCCTCTCCATCAGCAGCCGCAGCGCCCCGTGCCCCCACGGATCCTTACCGAGGGTCACCGAATGCGCCAGCGTCGTGGCCTCTCCGGGGGGACCGCTCTCGCCGTCGCCGATGTCGAACGACTGCTTCCACCCCGGCGCGGTCATGTAGATCAGGAACCAGTGCGACCTGGAGAAGTGGCCGGCAGGGGATGCCAGTTTCTCTCCCGTGACGTGTTCCGCCAGCGCCACCGCCCTCACCGCCCAGTGATGGCCGTAGCACCAGTAGCCTGGTCCCTCGTGGTTGCTGCCGTCCTCGGGGGCCCATTCCACGATCCGACGAATCGCATCGTAAGCCAGGTCCGCGTGCTTCTGCACCTCCAAGGCCGGGTCGTCGCCGAATATGGCGAACGCGGCGTTGGCCACCGCGTTGACCCGGTTGTGCATGTGGTTGTTCTGAAAGTCAGCGGTCCAGTACTGCCCCACGAAGAAGTGTTTGTACTGGGCCTCCAGCTCGGCATGGATGCGGGCGCGGAACTCCTTTCGCTCGGCCTCCGTCAGCTCGTGGTACAGCATGTCGTAGACGATCGAGACGCCCGCCAGCTTGTCCATGGGCACCAGGTCGTCGGCCGCCCACCCGGGGGTGCGCACCCAGTGAAGCGCGAATCGCTTCGCCGCCTCGGCGTACTCGCGGTTCCCCTCCACGTGGTAGAGGATCGAGAAGGCCGAGGGCGCCCAGAAGCCGTAGACGTACTCCAGCCAGTGCTCCATCCGCCGCGGCAACGCCTTGTCCCAGAGCCACCGGTTGAATACCGCCTTCGTCCGGTCCAGCCACCACTTGGACGGGCCCTGCGCGCGGCGCCGCAACTCGGGGACGTCCTTCAGCGTGAAATAGAGGCGGGGATGCTGGCCGGCGAGATCCTTCCTCATCCGGAAGCATCCCGGCGGCGGCCTCTTCTCGGCGAGCCTACCCCCTTCCTGGCCCGCGCCCGCCAGGACGCAAACCGCCGAGAGCCCCGCGGCCGCCGCCCGAAAGACCATCGCCGCCTCCCGCCCCGCTATCTGATTTCGACCTCCACCGTCGAGACCGGCCCCTCGACCCCGAAACGGTTGACCACCCGCGCCTCGAGACGATTCAGGCCCGGATGCGGATCCCAACGGAACGTCTCCTCCGAAGCCTTCCATACGCCGCCGTCCAAGCGAACATCGAAACGCATGAAGTTCGGAGTCATTGTCCTCATCTCCACGCGCAGGCGCCCGCCCTCCGGCGCGAGCGCCAGGGCGGCTTGGCCGATGGGAAAGTAGGGATCGACCGCCGGCTCGGCCGGCACCGTCCTCTGGTGCCACCGCGTCCCGTCGCACAGCTTGTCCTTGACTATGAACATCTTCCCGTAGTCCGGCCCCTCATCCATCAGGTTGTTGTTGGGTATGTAGGCCGTGAAGCCGTACTTGTCGAGCTCGTCGGCCGGCACCGTGAGATCCCCGAACCCGGGGAAACGCCCCAAGAATATGGGAAGATCCGGCTTCCGGTATTTCTTCCGTTCCTTGCCGACCACGAAGACGAGATCGCGTCCCTCCCGGTAAAACCATTCATGCCTGATCTCGTAGGCGTTGAGCGGAGAGCCGTCCTTCTCTATGTACATCTTCGCCGTGGGATCCATCATGATCCACTTGCTGTGCATGTTCGACCATATCTCGGTGGTGGCGTGCTCGGTGGATCCGCTCCTGCCCGCATCCTGGTGGCGCCGGAGGGCCAGCGGCCGCGCCACCCACCCCAGGGCGGCCGCCGAGGATACGAACACCGCCGCGTACTGGGCGCAAAAGAAGCTGTGACCCTCCTCGATCGCTTTCAAGATCTCCAGCGCCCCTTTGGCCGGCGCGGAGGGGCGGCCGAACCTCTTGAACCGACGGTGAGTCCAGTCCAAAAGAAGTACCTGCCTGTCGAACTCGTCCTTACCGGGGGCGACCACCTCGTCGAGCCTGTACCGCCCGCGCAGCTCCTTGAGCTTGGGATTGTCGAACGAATCGAACCTGAACCGCCTGGTATATTCGCTCTCCACGAACGGCAGGGCGTCCAGCTTTTTAACCACCGCCTTCCGTGATCCCAACTCGAATTCGGACCCCGCCTTGAGAATGGAGGCCGACTCCTGTGCCACTACGGCGACCGCCGCCAAGGCGGCCGGCAGCAGGCCGCCCAACGTCCGGAGCGCGGTTCTCTGCGCATTCATGACCATCATTTCGCCCTCCATCACGCGTTGCTCTCACCTTCCAACGTGATTACCCAGGGCGGGACGGATCCGCGCGATTTCCAGGTCGTCGACGTAGAGCGTCCCGCCGACCTGCCCGGCCTGGATCCAAAAGGTGATGATCGCATCCCCCGGCCTCATGCGTTGCACGCGGCCCCGCTCCTGCCTGACGAACTCCGGCAGCGGTAGCACCGCGCGCGTCCACCGCCCGCGCGGGACGTTCCACAGCGTCGCCCCGAATGTGAGCTGCTGGGAGCGGTTCCAGACCTGGACGTCGAGCGTGCGCACCGTGTCGTCCACCCAATAGTCGAAGCACGCGACCAGATCCTCCGAGAACGTGAAGAGCCCCCTGGCGTCGTCGACGAGGACCACCCGGCCGCCGCATGACGCCCCGGGATCCATCGCCCCCGCGACGCAGAAACGGCTGCCGCCCCGCTCCGGCCCCCTTTCCACGAAACCCGACCGGCACGCCTTCGGAAGCCGGCCGTCCTCGAAATCGAACCTGTGGACGATCTCGCGCGCCGCACCCGGCAGAGGCCTTACGACGATCCCCCCCGCTCCGCCCGCCACGGCGTAATGTCCGCCCGCAACGTCGGCGGCGCCCCCGCTGCGGCCGGCCATCCGCACCCTGCCCTCCCTGACCTCCACCCGAGTGGAACCCCTCTCGCCGGGCTCGACGACGAGACGGAGGGAAGTCCCCACCACGCGCACCTCGGCATGCGGGGTGGAGACCACCAACGCCCGCCCCGCCGGCCGAGGGGCGGCGTCGATCGACAACATTCCATGCGACATCTCCACGAACAAGCCCACCCCGCCTCGACCGGCCTTGTCCATGATTCCACCGAGGACGGAATCCCTTCCGAGCTCCATTCGCGTCCCATCGGGAAACCGAATGACGGCTCGTCCCTTGCCCCCCGCGACGGCCAGCCCCCCGCCGGCAGGGAGCGGGCAACCGCCCTTGGCCGGGCCGCGCCCCCCGCGGGCCGTCACCCATACCCCGCCCTCGGCGGCCTCGATCACGGCGACGGCGGGCTCCGTCGCGCCGGGCGCAGGGCCGACCGAATCCCGAGAGGGCTCCTCCTTCGGGACCGAAGGGACCTCGCCGGGCTCACGGGCCGCCGGCGCCGTCCCCCCGCCGGCGTCCATGGGCGGTTCACGGGGAGGCCCCGGACTCTCCTCCGGGACCGCCGCGGGCTGGGCTACCGCCGACTCCACGCGCCGCTCGACCGCAGGCTCCCGGCGCGGTTGCGGAGGAAGCGACGGAATGGGCTCCGTGTGGGAGTGAGCCACCTGAGGGGCGGGGACCGCAGGCGTCTCGACACGGTCTCCGTATCCCCTACGGGAGACGACCAGCACTGTCGCGGCCGCCGCCAGCGCGGCCGCGGCGGCCACCGGCAGCCACGAGCGCCGGGCCTCCCGCGGGCGCGACAGCGGCAACCCTCGCGACCTCCCTGCGGGGACGCGCCCCAAGGCGTCCCGCAGCGCGGCACCCATACGGCACAGATCGTCGAATTCCCTCCGGCAGCGTGGGCACTCCTGAAGATGCGCCGCCAGCCGGCGGGCGGTAACCTCACGGGTTTCCCCGCCGTAGAAGGCGATCCAAGTCTCGCGTCCAGGACAGCGCACGCAGAAGCCCCCGCATGGATGGAGACTCGGCGCGGCCGTTTTCGTACAAGAAAGGCGGGAGCGACCCTATTTCCGCAGGAGGCGCCCGGCGGCGCGCAGCGCCCGGTTCAGCAGGGGGCCCACGGAATTCACGGAGATCCTCAGCAGGCCGGCGATCTCGCGGTACTTCCTGCCCTCGTAGAAGAAGAGCCGCAGAATCCTGCGGTCCCGCGCCGGCAGCCGGGAGAGCGCATCGATGAGGCCCTCCGGCGGGAAATCGTCCTCAGCAAGGCTCGGGCGGACGACCCTGAGGGGTACCCGCGCGCCGGATCTCCTGTGAGCGACGATCTGCCGGCACACGCTTCGCACGACACACGCCAGCCAGGTGGAAACCGATGACTCCATCCTGAACTGGGCGAGCGTCCTGGCGCCGTCCTTCATCAGCTGGCAGACCACCTCCTGGAAGGCGTCGTCCACGTCGGCCTCATCGGCCCTTCCCATGTAACGGAACAAACGCCTCCTGGCCTCCGCGCGCAGGAACCGTCCATGTTCGGCGAGGAAAGCCTCCCATGCCCCGCGGTCGCGCGAAACGCAGCGCGATATCAGGGAATCCTCGTCGATGCCCCCTACGGCACCCTCCCGGATCAAGCGGCATCTCCCGGGCTGCTCGGACTTCAACTACATTACGCCTGATACACCCTGGAAACCGGCGGGGACCGCCGTCGTTGTCAAGTGCAGTCCCAGTTAATAAACTCTCCGGCGATGAAGCACATCGGCGGGGCGGCCTTGATCGCGCTGGTCATGGCGGCGTCCGCCGGCGCCCAGCAGGCACGGTTCCCCGCACCGGAATTCGAGAGCGGCTACCGTCTCCCCCAGACGACCCAGCCGTCGCCGCGATCACCCGCGCTGGAATATGTCGACACGGTCGCGCTGGCCGCCGCGCTGTGCCTGTCGGCCTGGCTGGCCCTCAAGGCGCGATCCCGCAGATCGATGTTCCTCCTGTCGGCGGCTTCCCTGCTCTATTTCGGCTTCTGGCGCGAGGGTTGCGTATGCGCGGTGGGATCGGTCCAGAACGTGGCTCTGGCGCTCTTCTGCCGCGAATACGTCCTGCCCTTGACGACCGCGGCGGTCTTCCTGTTGCCGTTGCTGTTCGCTCTGGCCTTCGGCAGGGTCTTCTGCGCGGCTGTCTGCCCGCTGGGGGCGGCGCAGGACGTCGTGATCCTCAAGCCCGCGAAGATCCCGCCGTGGCTGGCCGGCTTCCTCGGCACGCTTCCCTACGTCTACCTGGGCCTGGCGGCGCTGGCCGCCGCGACGGGGGCGGACTTCCTGATATGCCGCTACGACCCGTTTGTAGGATTCTTCCGCATGGGGGCGTCCTTCGAGATGCTCCTCTTCGGGGCCGGGCTGCTCCTGCTGGGGACCATGGTGGCCAGGCCCTACTGCCGCTTCCTCTGCCCTTACGGGGTGCTGCTCAGGTGGCTTTCCCGTCTCTCGAAATACCACCTCTCCATCACTCCTTCGGAATGCACCCAGTGCCGTCTCTGCGAGGAGAGCTGCCCCTTCGACGCCATACTGAGGCCCACCCCGGCGGCGGGGATCGAGGACCGGAAAACCGGCATCCGCAGGCTGGCCATCACGGCGGCGCTGACGCCCCTGCTGGCCGCCGCCGGGATCGCGGCGGGATGGCTCGCCCACGGGGCCCTGTCGCGGATCCACCCCACCGTAAGGCTGGCCGAGCGCGTCGTCTTGGAAAAGACCGGCAAAGTCATGGAAACATCCCTCGAGAGCCGGACGTTCTATGAAATGGACAAGCCCGTGGATGCGCTTCTGTCTTCGGCCAGGGACATACGCCGCCGGTTCCTGACCGGCTCCTTGACATTGGGCGCCTTCCTGGGACTGGTCGTCGGAGGCCGCCTCCTGGCGCTCTCGGTGCGACGCAGGCGGAGGGATTTCCAGCCCGACAGGGCCGACTGTTTCAGCTGCGGCCGCTGTTTCCAGTATTGTCCCGTGGGCAAGAATCCGGACTTCGCGACGAGCCACGATGGAAGCCCCGGATAACCGCAAGTACCGGTCCGAGACCGCGCAGACCGCCGCGCGCGCCGCCGAGGCCGCCGCATGGACGGCGGGCATCTTCGCCCTCGTGGTGGCCTCGCTGGTCATAATAAACCACGTCCAGATCACGGCGGCCGATCCACTCAAGGACGAAGCGCTCCAGGCGATGAGGAAGAAGCTACAGGAGAACCCCGACCAATCAGATCTCCGGGAGAAGATCCGCGCCTACGACCTTTTGGCCCGCCGGGCATTTTTCACCAGCCGGGCCCAGGTGAAGCTCGGGGGCTACCTGCTCCTGGGGGCGATCGTCGTCTTCCTGGCGGGCGCCAAGACAGCCGCCGAGCTGCGGCGCAGGTGGCCGCTGCCCGGCAAATGCCCCGGGCCCGGGGAGGCGCGCGGGGCCGCGCGGTGGGCCGTCGCCGCCGGTGGCGCGGCGGTGGCGATCACCGCCCTCTTCCTGACCTTCGTCAGCCCCCCTTCCGACCTGCTCGACGCCCGCATCGAGCCCTCCGGTCCCGCCGCTCCGGCCCGCGAAGAGGCCCGGCCGTTCTGCGCCCCCGAACCGGCGCCCGATCACGCCTGGCCGCAGTTCCGCGGCCCCGGGGGCAACGGTCACGCCCAACACTCCGACGCACCGCTTAAATGGAACGGGCCCGCCGGAGAGGGCATCAAGTGGAAAACGCCCGTCCCGCTGACGGCCCACAATTCGCCGGTGGTCTGGGAGAACCGCGTATTCCTGACCGGCTCCGACAAGTCCACGCGCGAGGTCTACTGCTTCGACGCCGACACCGGGACCATGGTCTGGAAGCGGCAACTGAAGGACGTCCCCGGATCGCCCTCAACGCCTCCCGAGGTGATGGAATCGACCGGCTACGCCGCGCCCACCGCGGCCACGGACGGCAAGCGCGTCTTCGTCATATTCGCCACCGGCGACGCTGCGGCCTTCGCCATGGACGGCACGCCGTCGTGGGCGAGGAACCTGGGCGCGCCCAAGAACCCCTACGGACACGCATCGTCGCTGGTCTTTTTCCCCGGCCGGCTCATCATACAGTACGATACCGAGGCCGGAGGCCGCCTCCTGGCGCTGGATCCCGCCACGGGCAAGACGGTCTGGGACCAGGCGCGGCCCACCAAGATATCCTGGGCCACGCCCATAATCGTGAACACCGGGACGCGGATGGAAGTGGTCCTGAACTCCAAGCCATCACTGGCCGCCCACGACCCCGTGACGGGCCGGCTCCTGTGGAGCGTAAACCACCTGGGGGCCGACGGCGAGGTGGCCCCCTCCCCCGCCTACGCCGCCGGCATGGTCTTCGCCGGGACCGAGTACACCGTGATGGCGGCGGTCCGGCTTCTCCCCCAGCCTGCTATCGTCTGGAAGCACGAGGACGACCTGCCGGACGTCTCCAGTCCGGCGGCCACGGACAAGTACCTGATCATGGCCTCCAGCGGCGGGGTGGTCACCTGCCTGGAAGCGGCCACCGGGAAGATCTTCTGGAGGGAGGAATTCAAGGAAGGATTCTATTCATCCCCCGTGATCGTGGGCGATCGTGTCTACCTGACGGACAAGGCGGGGATCACCCTGGTCTTCAGGCTCTCGGAACGTTACGAGGAGCTGGCCAGGAACGCCCTCGGCGAGAAAGTGAACTGCACCCCTGCGTTCCCCCGGGGCCGGATATTCATCCGGGGAGAAAAGCACCTTTATTGCATCGGGCGATGAGCGCTGAACCGGACATCGCGGAGATCGACCGGATCGTCGAGGAGACGGGACGGGATCCGGGGGCCCTCATCCCCATCCTCCGCCGGATACAGGACCGGTTCGGCTATCTCCCGAAGGAAGCCCTGCGCCGCGTCTGCGAGATAACCCGGATCACGCCCGCCGCCGTCACTGGAGTCTCCACGTTCTACGCCCAGTTCCGCCACAAGCCCTCCGGACGCCACCTGATCCGCGTGTGCGTGGGGACCGCCTGCCACGTGAAGGGGTCTGAACGCGTCGTGGACGCCGTCCGGCGCTATCTCGAGATACCCGAAGGCGAGGACACCGACCGCCAGAGGCGCTTCACCGTCGCCAAGGTCGCGTGCCTGGGCTGCTGCACGCTGGCCCCGGCCGTACAGATCGACGACGTGACGTACGGCCACCTGACGCCCGGCGCCGTGGAGAGGATGATCCTCGACTTCACGGAACGCCATGCCTCCAGGGCGGACCGGGGCATCTCCGGCGAGGTCGGCCCCCCCGGCGCGGCCGCGGAGATACGTGTCGGGCAGGGCACCTGCTGCATGGCCGGCGGCAGCCTGGAGGTGCGCCGCGGTCTGGAGCGCGCGGTGCGGGAGATGCGCGCCGACGCGCGGGTCAAGGTGGTCGGCTGCGTGGGGATGTGCCACCAGACGCCGCTGGTCGAGGTGGTGGACGCCTCGGGGGCCTCGTCGCTCTACGCGCGGGTGCGGCCGGAGGACGCGCCGCGGATCGTCCGGCGTCACTTCCGCCCGCGGGGGCTCTGGAACCGCATCAAGTGCGGCGTCTCGTCACTCCTGGAGGAGGCGTACACCGACGAGGTCTGGGAGTCGGTGACCCGCTACTCGATCCACGTCCGGGATCCCCGCGTGGAGAATTTCCTGGGCAGGCAGAAGCACATCGCGGCCGAGCACTGCGGTTTCCTGAATCCCCTGGACATCGACGAATACGATCGGCACGACGGGTTCAAGGCCCTGAGGGCCGTCGTGGCCCGCGGCGATCCGGGGTGGGTCATAAACGAGATCGCGGCGTCGGGGCTGAGGGGCCGAGGCGGGGCGGGCTTCCCGACGGGCAGGAAGTGGGCGGCGGTACGGGCAGCACCGGGGCGGGACAAGTTCGTGATCATGAACGGGGACGAGGGCGACCCGGGGGCCTTCATGGACCGCATGATCATGGAGAGCTATCCCTACAGGGTCCTGGAGGGGATCGCGATAGCGGCCCATTCGGTCGGGGCACGCTCCGCGGTCCTCTACATCCGCGCCGAGTACCCGCTGGCGGTGGAGCGCATGGAGGAGGCGATCCGCAGGATGGAAAGGCGGAACCTGCTCGGCAGGAACATCCTCGGCGGCGGATTCGACTTGTCGGTCCGGATCGTCCAGGGGGCGGGGGCCTTCGTGTGCGGGGAGGAGACGGCGCTCATGCAGGCGGTCGAGGGGAGGCGCGGGATGCCCCGTTTCCGCCCCCCATATCCGGCGCAGTCCGGGCTCCACGGCCTGCCGACGCTGGTCAACAACGTGGAGACCTTCGCGTGCGTGCCGTGGATCATCCGCCACGGGGCCGCCGCCTTCGCGGCGATGGGCTCCGCGGGGAGCAAGGGGACGAAGGTCTTCTCGCTCACCGGCAAGGTCCGCCGCGGGGGCCTCATCGAGGTCCCCATGGGCATCACCATCCGGCAGATCGTGATGGAGATCGGAGGAGGCGTCGCCGAGGGACGCTCATTCAAGGCCGTGCAGATCGGCGGTCCCTCGGGGGGATGCATCCCCGCCGCGCTCGCCGACACGCCGGTGGATTACGAGGCGCTCACGGCGGCTGGCGCCATCATGGGCTCGGGGGGACTAGTGGTACTGGACGACGCCGACTGCATGGTGGACATCGCCCTCTACTTCCTGCGCTTCACCCAGGACCAGTCGTGCGGCAAGTGCACCTTCTGCCGCGTGGGGACAAAGAGGCTGCTGGAGATACTGGAGCGACTCACCGGCGGCCGGGCCCGACCGGACGACGTCTTGCGCCTGGAGGAGCTCGCGCTCGACGTGCAGCGGGGCAGCCTCTGCGGGCTCGGCAGGACGGCCCCGAACCCGGTCCTGACCACGCTCCGCTACTTCCGCGGCGAATACGACGCCCACGCCGCCGGCATCTGCCCCGCCCGCAAGTGCAAGGCCCTGATCCGTTACTTCATCAACGACCGCTGCATCGGCTGCACCAAGTGCGCCCAGGGGTGCCCCGCGGAGGCCATCGCCATGAGGCCATACGAACGGCACGAGATCGACGACGCCAAGTGCGTCCGGTGCGGCACGTGCGCCGACGTGTGCCCCGCCGACGCCGTTGAGATCCGCGACCTGCGTCCAGCGGAGAAACGGACGGACCGACATGCCGCGCCTTGAAATCGACGGGAAATCCGTGGAGGCCCCCGAGGGCGCCACGGTGCTGGCGGCGGCCACGAAACTTGGGTTGTCGATACCGACGCTCTGCCATCGCGACGGGCTCGAGCCGTTCACATCGTGCATGGTGTGCGTGGTGAAGGACGAAAGGACGGGCAGGCTGGTTCCGGCCTGCTCCGCCCCCGCCGAGGAGGGGATGAGGATCAGCACGAATGACGAGGACGTGCGGAGGGCCCGCAGGACGGCGCTGGAGCTCCTGCTGAGCGACCACGTGGGGGATTGCGAGGCCCCGTGCCAGCGGGTGTGCGCCTTGCCGCTGTCGGTCCCCCGGATACTCAGGCGGGTGGCCGCGCGGGACTTCGATGGGGCCGCCCTCCTGCTGCGGGAGCAGGCGGGAGAGGGCATGGCGGGGTGTCTCGACTGCGCCGCCATCGGGGAAAAGGCATGCCGGCGGCGCACGCCGGACGGGGCGGTCTCGCTGCGGGAGATCTTCAGGTTCCTCCTCCGCCGCACGCATGACGCCCCGCCGCAGGCGGCCGGAGGGCCACCGCCGAAGGCGAAACGGTTCAACGTCAGCATGGGGCGGCTCTTGGAGGGGGAGATCGAGGAGCTCCTCAAAGACGCCTCCCGGGCCCCCCGCACGGAACCGCGCCGGGGCCGGGAGGCTGGTTTCACCGAGGACGAAGCCGCCGCGGAGGCCGCCAGGTGCCTCCAATGCGACTGCCGCAAGGCCGACACCTGCCGGCTGCGCCGTTGCGCCGAGGAATACGGCGCCCGCCCGCGATACTACCTGACCGAGGAGAGATCGCGCTGCGTCAGGATCCTCCAGCCCGGCGACGTGGTATTCGAACCCGGCAAGTGCATCAAGTGCGGGCTCTGCGTGAGGATCACGGAAAAGAGGCGCGAGCCGCTGGGACTCGCCTTCGTCGGGCGCGGCTTCAACGTCCAGATCGGGGTGCCCTTCGACGGGACGCTCCGGGAGGCACTGCGCCTGACGGCGTCGGAGTGCGTGGAGGCATGCCCCACGGGCGCCCTGGCGTTTAAAGAGCGATGAGAATCGCCCTCGTCATCCCCGGATCGGGAGGCCGCTTCTACTGCGAGAACTGCATCCGCGACAATTACATCGCCCGCGCGCTGACGAAGACCGGCTGCGACGTCCGCGCGGTGCCGATGTACCTGCCGCCGGCGGAGCTCCCCGCCTCCGGGCGGCCCGCGCCCCCCGTCTTCTTCGGCGGCATCAACGTCCACCTCCAGCAGAAGCTCGCGCTCTTCCGGAAATCCCCACGCTGGATCGACCGGATATTCGACGCGCCATTCCTCCTGCGCTGGGCGGCCCGCCGCGCCGGGTCGGTGAGGGCATCCGCTCTGGGGGAAACCACGCTGTCGGTCCTCAAGGGCCCGCGCGGCCGACAGGCCAAGGAATTGGAACGGCTCATCGAATGGCTTCGGACGGAGGAGAAACCCGACGCCGTGCACCTCTCGAACGCCCTGCTGCTCGGCATCGGGGTCGAGATCAAGAGGCAGCTCGGCGTCCCGCTGGTGTGCTCCCTCCAGGACGAGGACACGTGGATCGACGCCATGGAAAAGCCGCACGCGGATCTCTGCCGGGAGGAGATGTCGGGATACGTTCCGGAGGTGGACGCGTTCGTGGCCGTGAGCCGCTATTACGCCGACGTCATGCGGGAGCGGATGAAGATCCCCGCGGAACGCACGCACGTGGCGTACCTCGCCGTGGAACCGGAGGATTTCACCCAGTCTCCCCTCCCGCATGATCCCCCGGCGATCGGATACCTGGCGAGGGCCTCTCCTTCGCTGGGCCTGCGGATCCTCGTCGAGGCATACCTCGAACTCAGGAAGACGGCCCGATACCGGCGCCTGCGCCTCCACCTCTCCGGGGGCGCCATCGCGGACGACGAGGATTTCCTCCGGGAGACGAGGCGCACGCTGGAGAAGGCCGGGGCTGACCGCGACGTCCTCTTCTTCGAGGGATTCGACCTGCCGGACCGGAGGCGGTTCTTCGAATCGATCGACGTCCTGTCCGTGCCGGTCCCCTCCGGTGCATCGGGCGGCATGTATCTCATCGAATCGTTCGCCTCAGGGGTGCCGGTGGCCCAGCCGCGCGCAGGATCTTTCCCTGAAATCGTCGAGGCGACCGGTGGAGGGGTGCTTTATCATCCCAACGATCCGGAAACCCTGGCGGGGACCCTGGGAGAGCTGCTAGCAGACCGCGCCCGCCTGGAGGAACTCGGGAGAAAGGGCCGGGAGGGTGTGCGGCGTCGTTTTACACTTGAGGTCCTCGGCGGGAATTTGATCGAAATATACCGGGGGTTGAGGAGGCGGGAGTGAAATCCCAGGCGCTGGCTGCGGCGCTTGCCCTGGCCGCCGCCCAGACGAGTCCCGCGGGGCAGGACTGGAACACCTACCACGGGGGCCACTCGTTGGATGGTGTCGCCGACGCGGTCCTGCCCGACGACCCGGCGCGCCTGTGGGAATTCAAGGCAGGCGCCCCCGTCGAGGTCCCGCCGGTTTCCGAGGAGGGCAGGATATTCGTCGCCACCACCAAGGGGATCCTCCTGGCCCTTGATACCGAGGGTCGCCAGCTCTGGTCGGTCGCCCTGAAGGACGACGCCTTCTCCTCCCCGCCGATGGCGGCCGAAAAGGCGGTCTTCGTCGGGACGGACAAGGGATTCCTCCACGCCTATGACGCCGCCACGGGCCGGGAGAAGTGGAGCTTCAAGGTAGGCGACACCGTAATGGGCTCGGCAAACAAGGTGGATCTTGGGGGAGGGCGCAAGGGGATCATCGTCATCTCCCAGGCCGACGGCGTCATGCACTGCCTTGATCCTGCGACGGGCAAGCCCCACTGGAGCCTGGATAAGATCGACCGATGCGACGGCTCGCCGTCCGTGGGAGGCGGGAAGATAGTGTGGGGCAGTTGCGCCGCCGCCATCCACATCGTCAACCTGTCCGAAAGAAATCCGAAGCGCGAGGACATCCCGCTGGGGGAGGACGGGCAGGTGGCCGGGGGAGTGGCGCTGGCCTGCGGCACCGCCTATGCCGGGACCTACGGGGGAAGGGCTTTCGCCGCCGACGTCGCAAAGCGCGCCGTCTCATGGAACACGCGTATTTCCACCGGTGAGGCCTTCGCCACGCCGGCGGCGGGCGAAAAGATCGTCGTCTTCGGGTCCAGCAACGGGAAGGTGTGCGCGCTGGACCGGCGGACCGGGGCGAAGGCCTGGGAGTTCGACACGGGCGGCGCCCCGTCGTCGCCGGTGCTGGCCGGCGGCCGCCTCCTGGTCTCCTCGGCGGGATCGATCCTCATGCTCGACGCCGCCGAAGGCAGGAAGATCTGGTCGGCCCGCGTGAGCGACAGCATCACCGGCCCGGCGGTCATCGGCGGGCTCATCCTGGTGGGGACCGACTCGGGCGTGGTGGCGGCCTTCGGCCGCAGGCAGGCCCCGCGCTAGCGACTACGCGATCATTTCGTGTAAGATCCCGGCCGGGCCCGACAACTGCCTGTAAGGGGATCGCATGGAACCTCCGCCTGCCGGGATTGGAGAGCGGGCCTTCCGGACGATCTTCGCCCACCGGACGATGCTTCGCGCCTACGTTCTGGCCATCGTGCGGGACGTCCACCGCGCCGAGGACGCGCTTTCGGACACCGTGGTGGCGCTGGCCCGCGAGTGGGGCCGCTACGACCCCTCCAGGCCATTCGCGCCCTGGGCGCGGGGCGTCGCCAGGCGCGTCGCGCTGGCCCAGCTCCGGAGGGACGCGGCCCGCCCGATCCAGCTGGACGAGGCGTCACTGGAGGCGCTGGGGGCCGACCTCGACCGCTTCGGCGACCAGGCCCGGCTCGAGGAGCGCAAGGTACTCCTCCGCGGCTGCCTCGACCGCCTCGACCCCCGCCACCGGCGGCTGATAGAGTGGCGGTATTTCGAGAACCGGGGGATCCGCCAGATCGCGCGGCAGACCGGCCGCAGCCCCAACGCCCTGTACGTCGCCTACGCCCGCATCCACGGGGCGCTTCAGACCTGCGTGGAGCGGCAGCTGCGCGCCGCTGGGGCGGAGGTGTAGACGGAATGGCCGAAGACGCCGAAACGGGCGACCTGCTGCGGTACCTGGACGGGACCCTGCCGCCCCGCGACGCGGAGCGCCTCTCGGAAAGGCTCCGCGACGACCCGGCCTTGAGGCGCCGCCTGGCCGGGATCGCCATGCAGAGCGTTATGCTCCAGGAGATCGGCGAGGAGGCCCGCGCGGCGGCACCTTCCCGACGGCGCCTACCGGCGGTCGCCGCCGCGGCGGCCGCGGTCGCCGCCGCCGTCGCAACGGCTTGGCTCGCAGCCAGGCCCCCTCCCATCGGGACGGTCGCTTCCGCGACCGCCGCGGGGGACGCCCCAGGCCCGCCGCCGGCGATCCTGCGCGGACCTGCCCGGCTGCCTATGGTCCCGGGCGCCGCGGTCCGCGCGGGCGATCGCCTGGAAACGGGCCATGCCGCCGTCCGGATCGAATACCGCGGCGAGCCCACCGCGCTGGAGGCCGGACCCGGGACGGCCCTGTCCCTCGGATCCGACCGCGGGGTCAAGCTGGTCCGCCTGGACTGCGGCGAACTGGCCGCCCGGATAGCTTCGCAGCCGGCCGGCCGGCCGATGCGGTTCGCCACGCCGCACGCCGTGGCGGAAGTCCTGGGGACCCGCCTGCGGCTGGCGGCGGGAGCGAGGGCGACCCTGCTGGAGGTGGAAGAGGGCCGCGTCCGCCTCACGCGGTCATGCGACGGGGCGTCCGCCGACGTGCCGGCGGGCTGCGCGGCGGTGGCCGCCGCCGGGGCGCCGCTGGAGGTCCTGAGGCGGCCCGAAGATCCGAAGGCCCTCAGGCAGGCCGTCCGCGAGGGCGCGGTGCCCGGCGAACGAAGGGCAGGAGCGGACGAGAGGGAGCTGGAAGCGCTCTTCGACCGGAAGATCGAGGGGCTGGAGACGCCTCCCCGGAAGCTGTGCTATGTCTACAAGAGTGAGCTGACACCGGCCGTCGCTGTCCTCTCCAGATCCTCCACGGTGACCGTCTTCAACCGCATCAAGGACTACGGCCTGTCCGGCCCGACCGCGTGCGCCTGGGCCTCCGGCGGCCAGATCCGCACCGCCGGCAGGCAGGAGATCTCAGGTCTGGATGAATCCTGGATGCTCTTCTGGTTCGCCGGCGGGGCGGGCTGGGAGGGCTTGAGGTACTCGGAATACGCCAAGAGACTCATAAAGGACGAGCGCTCCTTCACTTTCGACGTCCCCTTCCTGGTTTCGCTACAGAGGAAGCCCCGGCGCGTGGCGGTCGGGGAAAACGGCGTGGAACTCGCCTTCCCCGGCGAGGCGGGTCTCGTTCAGATCATGCCTCTCTTGGGCGTGGACCGGCCGGCGCCGGCAACGACCTCGAAATGGAAGGACGGCCTGCCGCCGGAGATCGTCCGGCTCGCGCGGGAGTGGAACGCGAGGTTGAAGTTCATGCCGGTGCAGGTCCGCGAGGATTACGCGGTCGACGCGGCGCGCGACTCGGTGGACATCACGTATTCCTACCGCTTCGTCGCGGTCCGTGACGAGTGGGGCACGGCGGGATCCCAGGACGCCCCGCTGCCGCCGGTCGTGGCCCTGGCGGCGGAGCACGGCTTCCCGCTCAGGTTCTCGCCCCAGCCGCGCGACACCCGGTGCCCGACCCACTTCGGCCCGCTGTGGGTCGCACCGGGAGCGTCCTCGGTCACCGTCTCGGTCCCCGGCATCGCCTCCCTTGCTACGCGGGTACCGGTTCCCCGGGTGGACAGATCACGCGACACGGATCTCCTGGAGAAGATCGAGAGGGAGGCCCTCCAGGGGCTGGACGACCCGGGCGCGGGCTGGTGGGCCGGCGCCTCCATCGCACTCAAGCAGGGCCACAAGGCCGCCTGCATCCCCTACGTCAGCCCGCAGGCGGCAGAGGCCATAAAGGCGGCCACGATGCGGATCGTCAACAGCGAGGTCTTCGACTACGGTCGCAACGCGGCGCGGCTCGTGGACGAGAAGCGCCGGAGGATCTACGTGGTGGACTACTACAACCACTTCAACCGTTTCGCGGGGGACGACGAGTCGCCGGCCTGCCAGTTCCCTCGCGGGCTTTGGAGCTACGCGTTCCACACGGGCGACTGGTACTCCATCAGGCGGCTCTGGCCGGACATCCGGGGCGCCGGCGTGGGCTCCTACGTCAAGAACAACTGGATCATCCAGTCGAGGTTCAACTCGGGCGGAGACACCTTCCATGACATCATCCTGGGCACCTGCGCCATGGCCCGCATGGCGGCGGTACTGGGCGAGGAGAAGGACTACGGGCTCTTCACCTACCTCCTGGCCCGCCACCTGCTGGCTTACTACGGCTTCGAATACGCCCTGGCGAGGCATGCCGTGAAATACCCGCCCTGGTTCGTGCCCGTGGACGACTGGAAGCCGATGCTCGTGTGGGACATATACGCCCCGTTCGGCGGGTTCTTCACCCCCTACGACGCCTCCGGATTCTACGGCACCTTCAGCGGCTTCAAGGAGCACTACGCCAGGATAGGCGAGGGGACCGGCGAGATGGCGGACGTCATGGCCCGCTTCTACAGGCGGTTCCTGGCGGGTCACGCCCGGGAGACGTTCGAGGGCGTCGAGCGGAGGATGAAGATCGACGCCAAGGACGACTTCTGGGGGCTGATCTTCCACCTCAACGCGGTCCTGAACGACTGGGACCATGAAAGGACGCGTTCCTGGCTCGAGGCCTGTCCGTGGACCGGCAAGGGCAACGTCACGGTGCTGAGGACCCTCTACGACAAGAGGCACCCGCCGCGGGAGGTCGAGGTGCTGCACCCATCGTTGCGCCGCAGAGTCACCGGGCGAGGCATCGACCTGCAGGTGGACGGAGAGGGGCATATGAATCTCGACGTGGACACGGAAGGCCGCAGGGAGCCCGCCCTCTTCTGGTTTGGCTTCAACGCCCCCGGGGCCGCCGTGAAAGAGGGCACGCACGGTTCCAACACCCTCAAGTTCGGCGAGATCATCCCCGGACCGGGCAAGATCATCGCCAGGGAGACGGCTCGTCCCAACTGGGTCGCCGCGGTCTACTCCTTCGACCTCGGCCGCCCCAGCGCGGAGCAGGAGGCCGCCGCGGAGGAGCAGGGCCGGGCGCGGTGGCTGGCCATCGGCCCATTCGGCGACCAGCGCGCGGCGGACAAGCAATTCGACACGGTCTTCGAGCCGGAAAGGGACAGGATCTCCGCGCCGGACACGGCCAGGGAATACGTCGGGGGAGTGAAATACAAGGAAGGGAACGCCGAGCCGCCGCTCAAGGTGAAGTGGCGGGAGATCCGGCTGGGCGTCAAGCCGCTCGGCGACTCCGGGCCGGCGGTCCCGTTCGCGGCCTCGTGCCGGCTGGGCTTCGACCACTTCGGCTACCAGTACCTCTACACTCGCGTGAAGGCCCCGAAGGACATGGACGCGACGGTCTGCATGGGATACCGCGGCCCCAACAGGGTATGGGTCAACGGCCAGGAGATCTACTCGACCCGCAAGCGCACCCCTTTCAAGCCGGACGGGCACATGTTTCCCGTCAGGCTCAGAAAGGGATGGAACCCCATCCTCATCAAGGCCCGTTGCGTCGAGTTCTGGGAGACGTTCTCGTTCGCCGTATACGACGACCAGGAGCAGCTCATCCCGGGGCTGGTTTTCGATCCGAGGGGAAAGTAGATGGAAACAGCCGTGCGGGGCGCGGCGGCGGCTCTGGCGGCGGCGCTCTGGGCCGCGGCCGGTGCCCGCGGCCAGGAAGACATCCAGCACAGCCTCTTCAAGAACTCCGGCTTCGAGGAGGGCGAGGCGGGTTGGAAATTCGGACAGGGCTGGGGGCCGCTGCCGGTAGCCGAGAAAGGCAGGCACATAGAGATAAGGACCGACGGGCCCAAGGCGGGCCGCCGGTATCTCCGCGTAAGGAACGACAAGAAGCCCTTCATCAGCCTCAGCAGCGTGGATCGCATCGGTTTCCAGGCCGGCCGGACCTACAAGGTCTCGTGGTGGAGCCGGGGCTGGGCCTCGAGCGTGGGCCACGAGCAGGGTTCCAACCGGCTGCACATCAGCGGCGCCGGCGGCCCGGAATACACGGGGGACTTCCCCTACAAGTCGGAGGACTGGACGTACCACGAATATGGCTTCACGGCCGCCCGCACGGGCGAGGGGCACGTCAGCTTCTGGGTGTGGGGCAACGGCCACTGCGACGTGGACAACCTCATGATCCGGAGGTCGTTCTGGTCGACCGACAAGGAGCGCAACGCCGCCTTCCCCGGGGAGGCCGTGAAGATCGCCTTCGACATGGCCGGCCGCGAGCCGGCCCCCGCCACGGTTTCCTACCGCATCACCACGCCGGACGGCAAGGACCTCAAGAGCGGGAAGATCGAGGGCAGGACGCCTCTGCGGAAGGAACTGGAGTTCTCCGCCCCCTCGCCCGGCTGCTACACGCTGACGGCGGAGGTGAAGACGCCTGGCGGCTCGTTCAGGGACACCCTGCTCTTCGTGGTCAAGGCGCCGAAGGGCGGTTTCGACGGGGTGAAGGACTTCTGGGAAAGCCAGGGAAAGTAGGCATAGGGGAATCCCGACCATGCTTTGGCTCACGGCGGCTGCCGCGGCCGTCATGATGTCGCCCCACCGGCCGGGATCGGACTGGCCGCAGTTCCAGTACAACGCCGGCAACCACGGGAGGACGGAGGCGCCTCCCGTCGAACCCCCTTACCGCCTCAGGTGGGTGTGGTTCGGCGAGGGCCTCGTGGTGGTCCCCCGAGGCGGGGAGAACTCCAAGGGCCGCTTCGGCGCCATGCCGCGCGAACCCCACGGTAAGCTCGGCTTCACCATGCAGGGCATGGTCGCCGACGGCCGGGTCATATTCGGCGACCTCGACGGGAAACTGTTCTGCCTGGACACGAGGGACGGCTCCGAGATTTGGAAGGCGCGGCTCCCCGGCGCGATCGTCCACGCCGTCGGGATATGGAAGCCCGGAGGCGACCCCGCCCGAAACGTCGTGGTCGTCCCCTGCCAGGACGGGTGCGTCTACGGCCTGGACTGGAACGGCAGGGAGAAGTGGAGGATCCGCGCCCGGAGGGGATTCGTGACTCCCGCCAAGATATCCGGCGGCACGGCCTTCATGGGATCGCTCGACGGCACCCTCTACGCCGTCGACATACCCTCGGGCAGGCTCGCGTGGAAGTTCGACGCCGGGGCGCCCATCCGCCAGCCCTGCGCGATCTCCGGCGGCAGGGTCTTTTTCGGGTCGGAGGACATGGTCTTCCACGCCGTAAGGGAGAAGGACGGAAAGGAAATCTGGAGGACCCCTCCGGGACTGATGAAGGGCCAGAGCTTCCGCAACACCTGGCCGATGGCGGCCAGCGACAAGGTCATGACTTTCCAGATACCGGTGAACGGCCTCGCCGAATTCGTGATGGAGGCGCTCCTCTGGCACGCCACGCCCGGTTCGCCCGTCGGCAAGACCCCGGAGGAGAGGAAGAAGATAGAGGACTGGCCGAAGGAACGCGAGGCCATCCTAAAGTGGCTGCAGGGCGACGAGACTTACGCGTACTGGGTGGAGCCGCCGTGGTCCAAGACGCCCGGCGTGCGGCGGGGGGACAAGACCGATCCGACATGCCTGGGCGGCCCCTTCAGGAAGACCTTGTTCGTGTTCGACGCGGCCGGCGACGGCAAGGGCGGCGCCGTCGAGCCCTACCAGGCGCCGATGGGCATCGTCGGCGGCACGGGCAACGGCAACGTGATGGCCCTCGACCGCCAGGGCCGCCCCGTCACCTTCTGGAGGGTCTCGAAGGCTACTATAATGAAAGGGGGCACATACGGGACCGCCTTCACGCCGGATCTGAGCGCGATGGATCTCAAGACCGGTGACCGTATCCCCTATCCCGAAAGTCCGGGCAGAGGAGGTCCCGGCGTAGAACTCGACAACCATCACATGCTGACGACGGCGGGCGATTACGTCTACTGGTTCAATCCGTTCCGCCAGGCCCGCTGGATCAGGCTCGACGGCAAGGGAAATCCCCACGGATGCGTGAGCGCCGTCTACGGCCGCCACGACGGCGGCGGCTGGACGGGGGACGTCCTTTACTGGCCGACCAAGGAGGCCGCCGGGCCCCGCGCAGAGGTCATGATCGACACCCACGGGGCTGCGCGGACCCCGTTGGTGGTGGCCGACGGCGCCCTATTCGCCAACGAGCTCGACATACGCGCATTCGCCTGCTACGAGAGCGCCAGGCAGGAAGGAGGGAGGCGATGATAACCGCGGCAATCGTCCTGGCAGGCGCCATCCCGGCCCAGGACGTCTCCAAGTACGTCGGCGAAAAGCTCGTAGTATCGGAAATCTCCCCTGAGGCGGCGGATCTGAAGGCCGTGCTCGCCGAGGTGGCGGGGAAGATGATCGCGGCTGGGCCGCTCAATCCATATTTCGTCTGGCGGGGGGAACACGATCCCGAATACGTCTTCGCGAACCCGGCAGATGTAGTCAGGGCGCTTTCCGCGGCCTACCCTCATCTTCCCACCGCCGACCGTCCCAAGGTCGCCGCATACCTCAGGGAAGAGATATCTAAAAACCGCCCGTGGGGCGACGCGCCTTTACAACCGCGCGCCGGAGTGGCCAACAGGAACCTCCACCCGGCGCCCCCCCAATTCCTCATTCCGAGGACCCCCAAAACCCCCGTCCGCCCCGGATTGCAGAACATCTACGCGCTCTGGCTCTACGCCGATAACACCGGGGACTGGGAGACGATCCGATCCGCCTACAAGGAGATATCGGCGTTCTGGGGGCGGCACCAGGGCGAGGCTGGACAATCCTTCGGCGCGATGGGGGGACTCGTGGGCATGGCCCGCATCGCCAGGAAACTGGGCGACCGGCCGGCGGCGGAGAAGGCCGCGGCGGATCTCGGGAAGGCGCTCTCCCAGGCGGACGTGGCGAGGATGTCCCGGGAATCGACGCGGCGCGCCGGCCATGCGGAAGATTGGAAGATAAACTTCGATTTCTTCTACGAAGGCTACCACTACATCGATCTCTGCCCGGAGGTGGCCCGCGCGATCTCGGACAGGCCCGACCTCAAGAAGGCGGTCGTCGATCAGACCGCCAGGGCGACATTACTGTTCCCCCACTGGTTCATCTCGCAGGCCAGCGGCTTCATGCGCTACTACGGCGAGAGCCACGCGATCACGCCGCTGCTGAGCGAGATGATCTTCCCGGTGAAGGCCTGGGTGGAGGACGCGCCGGCCGCAAAGCTCCGCATGTGGGCCGACGCGGAGGACGCGCCCCTGGGCGACCTGTATTTCATCAAGCGGCTCGCCGCGGCCATCGAGGCCCACGGGAAGCGCCGGTGGGCGAGGCTGGGCTACTGGACCAACCGGCCTGAGGATTGAAGAGACACGGCTTGCGTGCCAGCCATGAGAAGATGGATTACGCGGTCGTATGTGCTGGCGGCGTGTATGGTGGGGGCATCGCCGGCCCAGGACATCGACGTCGAGTCCGTGCTGCGGGCGGTTACCCCCGTGCCCGCGGCCGCCGGCAAGGACTTGGCAGCCGAGGTGAACGACCAGGTGGGACGATGGGTAAGTTCCGGCCGGCACCACAACATCGGCGGGCGGCTGTGGGGCGTGACCAACCAGCTCCTCTGGGGCCACGGGCACGCCGCCGCCGTGCTAGCCCGCAGCCTGCCCCATCTCGAGGCCGGCCTGGCGGGCCAAACCCGTGCTTACCTGGCCGCCGAGGTCGACCAGTACCTGCTCAACGGCGAGCATCTGGCCCGCGAGACCGAAGGAAGCCTGGGGACGCGCGAGGGCGTGCCGGACTTCGGCCTGCGCTGGCAGAAGAATCACGCGTTCCGCTTCGAGGCCCTGTACGGGCTCTGGGCGTACGCCCACCACACCGGGGACTGGAAGAGCGTCGAGACGAATTGGCCGAAGATCAAGGCCCTATTCGGCCTGTGCCGGCTGGACCAGCCCCGGCCAGCCGGGGGGACGACCCGCGGCTGCACGGGGAACCTCTCGGCCATCAACAGCGAGATTGCCGGCCTGATCGGCATGGTCCGCATGGCCCGCCGGCTGGGCGACACGGCCACCGCCGGGGCGGCCGCCGGCACCCTGGCCGAGCGCCTGGACGCCAAGCTCAAGGAGGTCGATGCCTCCGCGGATCTTCCGGTTCATCTCCTGGGGAGCGGCGAGCCCTACACGCTCTACGTGGTCGGCTACCAGGACCTGACGCCCGATGTCGCACGGTTCCTGGGGGCTCAGCGACGGCAGAAGGTCGCCGCCCAGGTTGCGGCCGTCACGCGGCGCTTCCGCTACTGGTGGCTGAGCGACTTCGACCATGTGGCCGACTGGATGAGCCACCCGCCCTTCCCGGCGGTGGCCAGCAACGTCCCCCGGGAGCGTCACCCCGGCGAGGAGAGCTTCCAGATGAGCCTCTTCGCCGACCCGATCTTCATGCTCAAGGCTTACGCCATCGGGGGGCCTACCGGGGAACTCCGCCGGCAACTCCCTCTGGCGCAGGGATCGCGGACGACGCCGGCCTTCATGGACGTCTTCCGGCTCCAGCACCTGCTGGCGGTAGTGGAGCGCGGGGGGGCGGACCCGCCGCGATACGCCGAGAAGGTGGATCGTGCGAGCGCCCCGCCGGCCCAGGGGCCCCAGGGCGAGCCCTGGCCCATGTACAACCAAAACCCAGCCCTGACCGGACGATCACCCGAAGGCGTCGCGCCCGCCCGGGGCGATAAGTTGACGTTGGCCTGGGAGAGACAGTTCCCCGACTCCTCACACGTCCGCGCCCAGCCGGTAATCGTCGGTGGCGTCATCTACCAGGGTTGGATGGACGGGAGCTTCCGCGCCATTGAACTGACAAGCGGCAAGGATCTCTGGACGGTCCAGACCGGCCGGCCCATATGCGGCAGCGCGTGCGTGGCTAGCCGGGTTGTCGTCTTCGCGACGCTCGACGGTCGCATCCTGGCCTTCGACCTCGGCGGCGAGCCACGCTGGCGACTGGAAGTCCCGGGAGGCGTCTTCGCCTCGCCGATCGCCGCCGGCGGGACGCTCTACATCGGCACGCTGGGCCGCGAGCTGCTGGCGGTGGAGGCCTCCACCGGGAAGGTCCGATGGCGCGCGGCGCTGGGCGGGCGGGTCTTCGGGGCCGCGGCCGCCGACGGCGGCGTGGTCGTCTGCCAGGCGGACGATCTGAAAGGATATGCCTTCGACGCGGCCACGGGCAGAGTTCTTTGGAGTACTGAGTTGCCTGGTGAGACGATACGCCACGGCAACCCGATGATCGCCCGCGGCACGGTGCTGTTCACCACCACGGCCCGTGGGTGCGACTATGCACCCATCCGCGGCCGAAAGGAGACGGATGAGGCCTTCTACAGAGCGAACCCTGCGGCCGGCACCATGGCGGCAGTGGACCTCAAGACAGGGGCGGAAAAGTTCTACCCGCCCCAATCCACCCCCTATTGGGGCCAGCTCACGCCGGTCATGCTCGACGACCGCCGGGCCCTCAAGCAGATGAACGGCAAGCTGTGGCTGATCGACATGGAGACCGGGCAGACCGCCGAGCACGACAAGAGGCCGTTCCGGAACGACGAGGACGTCTACGGCATCGTCGGCGGGCCCTACTACTACGGCGCGGTGGCCGACGACTTGGGCCTGTACGACCCGGTGAAGAAGAAGTCCACCACCCTGGTGGGCAATTTCTGGACGCACTACGTGCAGGACTGGGCCCACATGCCGGATGAAACCAATATGCATATGTTCATCCCGGGCCCGGGCGACGGCAACAGCGGCTATTCGACCACGCCGGTCCCGTACGGCGGATGGATCGTCTGGCAGAATTGCGGAAGCTGGCTGATGTGCCACCAAGGTAGAGCGGTCCGTTAGGGCTTGGCATGGGAAACGCGGCGAGGCTGAGGACATGATGATGAAGAATGCTCGGGCAGTCGGCATAATCTTCCTGTTGGCTTGGTGGATGCGCACCGCCGCGGCCGACGAGGATGCCTGGACGCCGACCGAAGGCTGGTTCACCCTCCATCACGACGTCGCGCGAACCGGACGCACTCACTTCTCCCCCGGCGTCCCCTTCGACTACGCGTGGCACCGCGAGTATCACGAGGAGCTTATAGCGCCCGAGGCCGAACCGATCGTGGCCGAGGGGCTGGTCTTCTTCGGGACCTTCAAGGGCCTCCTGAGGGCGCTGGAGGCGGAGACGGGGCGCGAAGTCTGGAAGGCGGATCTCGGGGCCCCCATCCGCCACTCACCGTCCTATAACGGCGGCCGCCTGTTCGCCGCCGACATGAAAGGACACCTGGTGGCATTCGAAGCCAAGACGGGGAAGGAGCTTTGGCGCTTCAAGGCCGACAGGCGCGGCGGCTTCGCCGCAAGCCCCGCCGTATACCGCGGCGCCGTCTACATCGGCGACCGGGCCGGCGACCTCTACTGCGTGGACGCCGCCGCCGGCACGCGGCGCTGGAAGGCGTCACCGGGCGCGATGATACTCCAGACCGCCGCGCTCAAGGACGGTCGCCTGGCGATCGCCGCCGAGGACCTGGTCCCGCGCCTCTACGACGCCGCCGGCGGCCGGGAGCTGTGGAAAGGCCCGCAGATGGTCGGCGCCACCGCCCGCGGCTATTACCCGGTCTTCTGGAAGGATCTTGTCGTCTGGCGGACGGAGACGTACGCCATAGGCGCATATCAGGACGACATCGAGAAGGCCACCGAGGACGGCCGGTTTTGGCGCGAGACGCTGCGGCAACACGGCTATACGCAGAAGACCTACGACGTATGGAAGACCATCCCGGGGCGCTACACCGAGGAGAAATACCGGCAGGAGCAGGAATACGTGCAGAGGCGGATGAAGGAGGGAAAACACCCGCGGTCGTTCTACGCGCTGAAGGTCGCCGACGGCTCCGAGCCGGTCATCTATGCGGTGGGCTACCACTCCAGCGAGAACGGGTACTCGGTCCCGGCCGGTCCGCCCCAAGACGCCGAAGGGAACCTCTACGTCTTCACCAAGTCGGTCTATACGGAGTGGCAGTACCCGATCCGCGCCTTCGACGCGGTCAGCACGCTCGATTACCGCACCGGCCTGCCGGCCCTGATCCGCGGCATCGACCGATCCAAGGGCAGCTTCCCGGCCACCTGCGACGAATCCAACAACCTCACGGTGGCCGGCGGGAAGCTCTACGACACACACGACCACGTGCTGGCCTATATGGATCTCAAAACCCGCAAGATCTACAACGCCTACAGCTCCCACGCCCCGGAACTCTGGGGCGGCGTCTGGAGCGCGGGAGGGGACCGCTTCAAGGGGGAAAACCCCGGCGTCTGGAAGGTCGGGGATCCCGACACGTCGCTGCATTTCTCCATTCAGTGGAACGGGCCGGCCCAAGGGTCCGTGGCCTTCTGGAAGGACAAGATCTGGTGGATCACCGGCTCCATGGTGATCTGTCTGAAAGGAAAGTCGGACCAATGAGGACGACCGCACCATGCTGGCCGGCCGCGGCGATCATCGCCGCGGCGGCGGCCCAGGAGGCACCCGCCTTCAGGTATGACCCCGCCCGAAACGCCCGTTACCTTCTGGAGATCCGGGATGCGCGGCCTCCCGCCGCTCCCAGCCCCCTCAGCGCCGGGATACTCCGGGAGCTCTCGGCGGCCGTGGACGAGCTCCTCGAAGGCCCCTGGGCGCCGCTGTGGACCGACTACTCGGCCTTTCAGGCGGGCAGCCGCGGCCCCGCCGAGTGGGCGTTCGATCGGCCGGGGGACCTGATCGCGGCGCTGGCGCAGGCGGCGCCGTACATGGACACCGCCCGGAGAGAGAAGTCCCGCGCCCTCCTTGTGGAAGTCCTCAAGCTCGCCCCGCCCACGCGCGAGTTGTACTGGGGAAGGGGCAAGCCGCGCGGCCACCGCCCCGCCCCGGAGTTCAAGGCCCCATGGATGAGCGCTGAGGACCGCCAACGTCACCTCTTCCAGGAGGCGTACTCCGTCTGGGCCTGCGCCAGGGCCTTCAAGCTGTGGAACGAGGTCGGGCCGTGCTTCGAAGATCTCAAGAAACTGCGCGCCCAGCTGGACGCCCGGGGGGACTTCGCGCCCTGCTATAAGGCCGGGGCCGACGGCCCTCTTACTCAGGCGCTCATCGCCGACCCCGAATACAACTTCGGCGTCTACGACTCCCTGCTCTTCGGTTTCCATGACAACTACGGCTACGATGGCGCCCGCAAGGCCCGCGGACGCATGGCGGAAAAGAAACCGGTGTTCTTTTACGTACGGATCCTGGCGGGGCTCATCGGCCACTTCCGCCTGGCCCGCCAGTTCGGGGATGCGACCGAGCAGAAGGCCTCTGAGGAAACCTTTCGGAAGGTCGCCGATCTGACTCTTTCCCAACGGTCCGCGCCCTACCTCTGGTCGGACCATTATCTCGTCCCGGAGATCGGCCGTCTCCTCCGAGATCAAGCCGCCCCATGGCTCGACGCCCTTTCAAGGAATCCGAACAGCTGCGTCGTTCAAGCCCGCGACTGGGGCGGCAAGCCCATCGAAGGGAAGAAGGACAAGCAGGTCATCAACCCGCACACCTGGTACCACGCCTGGGGCGGGCAGGGCGAGGGGGTCCGCCCGCGCACCGTGCTCGGGGCGTTCCTCGTCCACGCTTACCTCTTCCAGGCGCCCGCGGAGAAGCTCGCGAACCTGCGCGACATCCCTTGGTGCAAGGCCGATCCGTACCACGCCCGTAAGCTCGTGGCGATCATCGAGGCGGAGGAAAAGACCGGATGGACAAGGCTGCCGTGACACGGTTCATCGCGGCCGCGACCGCGCTCCTGGCCGCTGCGGCACACGGACAGGACGCGGTTGACGGCCCGGCCGGCCGACCGGAAGGCGGCGCAATGATGCAGGAGAGCTACTCCATCCGGGGCGGGGACATCCTTATCCGACAGACTGCCCAAGGGGCCGGCGACCTGGTGCTGCCGCCCTCGGTGGCCCTGGCGCTCAAGTACGGCTTGAAGATCCGGGTCGAGGACGCCTCGGGACGCGAGCTGAAGCTTGTCGATCTCGGCAGGCCCACCCGCCACGGGCCCACCATGAGGGTCGAAGCGGGAGGCCTGCCGGCGGGAGTTCGACTCTTATCTCCGGATCGATTGGCTCGTCGGCGCCAACCCGCGAGCGCGGCGGCGAGACGGTCGCCTCACCGGACATCTCGTTTTCACTGTATCTCGCGCGGGTCCGACAGTCCCCCGAAATGCCCAAGGCGGCTTGGAAGTTCTCGTTCCCCGATCGGATCCACTTCCGCATGCAGCCCATAGTGGTAATCTGCTTCGGCACCGCGTCCGGTTCCGTTTACGGCGTGGGCGCGGCGGACGGCCGGCAGACATGGAAAAAGGCCGCCGGGGGGCCGGTCATGTCCAGCCCCGCCGCGGCGGAAGGGATGGCCTTCATGCGGCTCGACCTTCGTCATGTCCTGCGGGATGGGATACGTCCTCGTCTACGGCTGGCTATACGCCTTCAATCTGGAAGGATAGGCCCGGGAGCGAGCCGGATTCACTTACGCTCCAGCGAGAACCTGACGCTCTCCGCGGTATCGGGGGCGTCGTGGCGCAGCCATATCTGCACGTAGTAGCCCGCAGTGGGCCTGCGTCCTTCCCTGGCGATACCCATGTAGGCGACGTGGGTCCCCTTGTTGGTATAGACCGGCACCTCCGATCCCCCCCGCTTGACGATTATCAGCGCCAGGGGATCGTCCTCGAAGACCCCCACCACGCGCCCCGCAAGATCGGGCTGCCTGGCGGCACCCGGCACAGCGGCCGGCGCCGATGGAGGCTTGCCGCCGCCCTCCGCCGCAGGCTCGACATTGCGCCCCGCCTCCTCCGCCGCCGGCGACGGGCGCCTGCGCCGGTCCTCAGCGGGGGTCAGGCCTTTCGAATGGAAGAGCACCCCTTCAGGGATCACCTCCTTCGGACCGCCCGGGGGATCCCATGAGAGCATGCACCCCGCCCCGCCGTCGTTCTCGAAGAAATCGACCCGGATGGGATGATCTCCAGTCTTGAGCTCCACCTCGCCGGCCTTCTCGAGCATCGCGTGGAGCCCACCATTGTCGACCACAAGCTTGTCGCCGACGTAGAGCCGCGAGCCGTCGTCCGAGTTGGTAAAAAAAACGTACTTGCCGTCGCGGGGGACGCGTATTATGCCCGTCCAGCGCACGAAGAAGTAATCCCGCAGCCTCGTGCCGGCGAAGCCATCGTCGTTGCATCCGAAGTCGATCCTGCGGTCCACCCGCCTCAAGACCGGCTTCACGCCGTTCCCGATCTCGGGGAAACGCTCGATCTGGCCGCCTATGGAGTAGTACTCCCCCACCAGGCCGGGCAGGAGCTCCTCGCCCGCGGCCTTCCCGCGGGAATCGGCGGGCGCCGACAGCAGCGCCAGCAGCGCCGCAGCGATCGGGCCTTTCCTCATGTCGCCCCTCCAAGACGATGACGGCCTGATCCCGCCCTTCAAGTCAGGTCTGGAAAATGGGCAGATAATTCATCGGGACCGACAGCACAATCACGGCTATGGCGGTCTGGTAGGCCTGCCCCACGCCGTCGTCGGAACCCAGCCCGCTCCAGAAACCCGCCGGGTTCTGCTTGGGCAGCAACCTGTTGCGGACCTTCGTGTACCAGTCCTCCCATTTCTTGCCGCCCACCTGGTGCATGCCGTGAGCCGTGTAGTACAGCCCGTACCAGAAATGGCGCTTCTCCTCACCCGCCTTCTCCAGGAACTCCACGGCGCGGGCTATCTCCTTGGCGTCGTACATGCCCGACAGCTGCAGGACGCAGATGCCCGCTGCGGTCCTCGCCACGCCCGGCTCGCGGCTGCCGGGCTGGTACGTGTAGCCGCCGCTCCTTTCGTCGTGGCACCGGTTTATGTAGTCGATGGCGCGCTTGAGCGTCGAGTCGGGGACGTGCAGCCCGCCGTTCTTGGCCGCCCTCAGGGCCATCACCTGCATGATCGTCACGGAGATGTCGGCCCCGGAGGGGTTGGGCTCGTAGCGCCAGCCGCCCTCGCGGGCCTGGCACCGCACGATGAGCTCCACGGCCTTCTCCAGCACGGGCTTGATCTCGAGGTCCCCCGTCATCCCCCAGAGCTCCGCCAGCGCGAGCGTCGCCATCCCGTGGCAGTACATGTTCCCGCCCCGAGTGCCGACCAGGTATCCGTCCTGCCGTGCGGAGGTGACGAGGAACCTGGCGCCCTTGGCCACCTCCGGCCCGTAGAAACCCTGGCCGGGCAGGTGCCCCTGCGCCATGAACGCCAGCAGCACGAACGAGGTGACGGCCGTGTTGTGCGGATACTTCCCCTCGCCCCAGGAGCCGTCGGGATGCTGCTGGGAGACGAGCCATTCCAGCGCCTTGGCCGTGGCGCGCTTGGTGGCGTCGTCCATCTTGACGTCCGCCAGGGCGGGCGCCGCGGCCGCCAGTAGCGCCGATAGCCCCGCCAACGCGACGCGGATCATTTCCTCTTCTCCGTCACGGCGGGCGTGGCGGCGGCGCGGCCGCGCGCCACGTTGACGTAATACTGCTGTATCATGGCCGCGTACTCGGGAGGCATCCCCTCGCTGAGGGCCTGCCGGATGAGCTCCCGCTGCCGGGGGGGTAGGAACAGGAACGAGTCGGAACCCTTCACGCTATGAAGCTGCGAAGCCGTGTTCTTGAGCGTCCCGTCGGGCGTGCGGTTGCCCGTCCCGCGCGGCTGGTTCAACTCCGGGCTCTGACCCGGCTGCTGCCCCTGCCCCTGCCCCATGTGTTGACCCTGTCCCTGACCCTGCCCTTGTTCCTGCCCCTGACCCTGGCCCTGTTCCTGCCCCTGCCCTTCCCCCTGCTCCATGCCGGAGTGCGCGCCGGTGGCCATCGCGGCCGCAGGTTGCCCCGGCTGGACCGCCGGGAGCCCCATGGCCTCCAGCTGGGCGTTCAGCGCCTCCAGCGCCTGGCTCAGCGCCTCGACGGCCTGCCCCTGGGACTGTCCGGCCTCTTGGGCCTGGCCTTGGCTGAGCTGCCCCGAGGCCTGCCGGAGCTGCCCCGAGGCCTGCCCGAGATGGGGCTGGACGGACGACGGCGAGAGGACCTGGGCCTGGTTGACGGCCGCCTGAGCCTCTGCGGTGGAGGCCTGCGACTCCATAAGGGCCCTTGTGGCCTCCAGCAGCTGCCGCTGCACCTGGGCCAGCTCGGCGGCTGACTGCTGTCCCGACTGCCGACCGGAGTGCTGCCCGGACTCCTGACCCGCCTCTTGCCCCGAGCGCTGCCCGGACTCTTGGCCGGACTCCTGGCCCGCCTCATGGCGGCCGGACTGGGCCTGCTGCCCCGCGGCGGCCGCCTGGAGCTGGCCGAGGGCCTGCTCCTGGCTCTGCACCGCCTTCGCCAAGTCCCCCTGCCGGAGCGCTCGGGCCGCCTCTCCTGCGGGCTGGCTGGCCTGGAGCCCCTGCTGGCCAGCCTGGTCGGCGACCTTCTGCTGCATCTCCGCCAGCGAAGGCTGCTGAGGGCCCATCTGCTGGGCGGCCTGATTCGCCTGGCTCTGCGCGGCCTGGGCCTGCTCGATCGCCTTGGCGATCTGCTGGGCGGCGCTGGGGAGCGCCTGGTCCTGGGCCATCTGCGCCTCTGCCATCGCCTTCTCGAGATCCGCCTTGGCCTGCTCCAACGCCTCGATCGCCTTGTCCTGCTGGGACTTGGCCTCGGGGGCCTTCTTCTCCTCGAGCGCCCCGGCGGCCTTGTCCATGTGCTTGGCGGCCTTGTCGAGCGCCTGCTGGGCGGCGGGCCGGTCGGTGGATGGATCCTGCTTGAGCTCCTTGGTCCTCTCCTGAAGCTCGTCCTGCTTGGCCACCAACTGGGGAAGCTTCTCCGGCTCCTTCTTGGCCTCCGCCTCTTCGGTCTTCTGGCGGGCCTCCTTCTGTTCCTGGATGATCTGGTCCAGCGTGTCGATGGCGGCCTGGAGCGCCCCCAAGGGGTCCTCCTTCGACTTCTGGGCCTCGGCGATCAAGCCTTCCAGCTCCTTGAGGACCTGGCGGAGTATGTCTATGGCCCGGTTCTGGGCCTCCGCGGCCGGGGCCATGGCCTGTTCGCGGAGGGCCTCCTGGGATTCCCTCATGGCGGCCTCCGCGGGGACGATCCTGTCCGCCACGGCGGAGGCGCGGGGCTTCAACAGGACGCGGGCGTCGCGGGCATCGAACTCGATGCGCGCCTGGCGGTTCCCCAACTCCCTCGCGCGTCGTTCCAAGTAGGCCGCCTCGCGCGACAGCGGCGGCGCGGAGGCGTCGCCCTGCAGCAGCAGCTGGCGGTCGAGCGTCCTTTCAAGGATCGCCCGGGCCTCCCGCAGCGCCTCCAGGTCGTCCATCGGGGAGCGCAGGACGCGGGAGATCTCCCTGATGTCCCCCGCCGCCTTCCACTGGAGGAAGCCGGCGGCCTTGCTCTGGGCGTGGATGTTCTCCGCCTTGCCTCTGCTGCCGAGCCTCTTCGAAGCCTCCTCAAGGGCGGCCAGCAGGAGACGTTCCTGCACCATGGACTCGGCCTTTTTGAGCCGCTCCCGCGACTCGCCTGCCAGGGCAGGCCCGAGCTCCCCCAGTTGCTCCAGGGTCGACGAGAGCATCCTTTGTATGTCGCCCTGGTCGTCGGCAAGCCTTGGAAGTCCGGCCCCCAGGGACCGGTCGAGCCTTCGCTGAAGATCCTTGTTGGGGTTTTTCTCCTGCGGATCCTGGAGCCGCGCGAGCTTCCTGGCCTCCATGGTGAATTGGATGCCCTGAAGGTACAGCTCCAGCTGGTCGCGGGCGGTCTTCTCGAGCCGCTCGGAGGCCTGCTCGAGGCTCCTAACCGCGTCGTAGCGGTTGAGTAGCTTGATGAGCGTGTCGAGTATCTCGCGATGGCGGGCATAGGCCTGGTCGACGTCCTTGGCGGCCTTTGGATCGTCCGGCGTCTTGGCCGCAGCCTCGAGCTTGGCCAGTACTTCCCGCATCTGTTCCCTGCTGAGTTTCGAAAGCTCGCCGGATATGTTCTTGAGGACCTGGGCTTCTTCCACTCCCTCCAGCCTGTGGAATGCGAGGGCGCGGAGCATCAGGTGGATGCGGCGGACGGTGAGGTCGGTCTCCTCCTTGACGCGCTTCTGGATTTCCAGCTGGATCGAGGCGTCATCCTGCGCCGGCGCCCATGACGGCCAAGCCAGCGCCAGTATGATCGGCAGCGCGGACCGCTTAGGGCTCATTTACGGCCTCCCCACAAGCGAGACCCCGCCCACCTAGTAATGGTACGCGCCGGGCCCCGCGGAATTTCAGCCCCCTGGACGGGACCGTCCTCCGGCCCCCGATACAAGGATATCCCATGAGGGGCAAAGGGTTACGGGAATTCACCTGTCCGCGCCCTCCGGGGAGAAGACCGTCCTCTGGAGCGCCTCCAGCCTCCGGAGCCGTTCCTGATGGCTGAGGGTCTGGTTGATCCACTCCCGCAGCTGCCCGGCGGTCACGAAGGTCTTGACGCGCGTCTCGGAACGGCCGGGGAACTTCTCTAGAGCGGGGTTGCGCGCGAAGACCTCGACGCAATATTCGATCTGGTCGCCTATCTCGACGCCGGCCAGCGGCGAGGTCTTGAAGTCGAATCGTCCGCCCCCCTCGGTCCGCCCCAGGATGCGCTCCGGATCCGGCGAAGGAAGTGGGTAGAATTCCACCTGATCCCGGAATCCCGTGTTCTGGAACACACCCTGCCTGACGTCGAAGGGACCGGCCTCGGGCGTGGCGCGTACCTCGCCGAGGGGGAAATAGTTCCAGCCGTCCCCCGCCGGTGCGGCGCTCTCCTCCGAGATCCTCCCGCCCTTGATGAGGCGCCACGCCATCCGCGCGCGATCCAGCCCGTAGGGATGGCTGCAGTAGTAGGCCACGCGTATGTCGCCGCCGAGCGGGATCGGCATCCCTTCGAGGTCCGGCTCGTCGGATGATCCTGGAGGCCCGGGCTCCGGGAATCGTTCCGGCAGCAGCGCGACCCTCGGGGGCTCGTCGGGGACGATTGTCACGCCGCGGCGCGGCGGGGCGATGTTCGCGAAGCCGTGCTCGTCCTCGACCGCCACCCGGTAGCTCGTCTCGCCGGGGGCGAGATCGAACGCGGCCTCCCCTTCCGTGCCGCCGGGCTTCAACGCGAAGGGGATCGAGCGGAGGACCGACTCGGATCCCGCCTCGCCCGCCGGCCGCCCCAAGAGCTCGAGCGTCCCCTTCACGACGGGCTTCTGGATCTCGATGAAAACCCGCGCCGACGAACCCATGGGCCCGGCGATCTCGCCGCGCGGCATCGGCTGCTCGTAAGGGTTACCGTCGGGCCTGAGCCCGCAGTAGCGGGGCAGCACGACCGCGGCATCGACCCTGCGGACCACCGGGCGCGGCACGAAGGTCACCCACGCGGGCCGGCGCGTGCGGCCGTCTCCCAGCCAGGCCCTGTAGCGGAAGTCCGCGGGGACCGGGGGTATCGAGGCCTTGAACAAGGCGGCGCCCTGGGCCTGCCTCTCGAAGGTCAGCGGATAATATTCAGCCTGACGGCCCTCCATGTCGATGCGGACCTCCCCGCGGAGCTCGGTGGAGACGCCCGGGCCGGAGGCCGCAAAGAGCAGCGCCAGCCCCTCCCCCAGGGGCCGCACCTGCCGCTCCTCGGCGGCCTCCAGGCGGACCGAGCGCGGTATCTCGCGGTCCGACAGGAACTGTCGGGCGATGAGGGCGCCGACCGTGCGAGGGCTGGTCAGCGCCAGGAGGGCCGCCGCGGCCGCGGTGGCCCCCAGGAGAGCGGCGCCCTTCCTCAGCGGCTCCAAGCTCACCCTCCGCGCGTAGTCCTCCACGCGGGACCGGTCCTCCGCCTGCCGGCTGACCGCACCGATGAGCGCGGGTGACATCCCCTCCGTCCGCGCCCCCTCGGCGTTGAGCTCGACGGCCGTAATCAGGCGGTGGCGCAGATCCGGGACATGGTCCTCCACCCACAGGGCCGTCTCCCTGTCGTCGGGCAGGCGCAGGAGGGGCCTGGCGACGAGGAGGGCCGCCGCGCCCGCCCACAGGCCCGCTTGCATGAGCAGCATCAGCGCTCGGAGGGCATCCGGCGTGTCGCGCCAGCGGTCCACGATCCAGTCCGTCAGGCAAGCCGCGGCCATCGCCGCCGCCGCGAGGGCGACCGCGCGGGCCAAGCCCCAAGCCAGGCCGACCGCCAGCCGCCGCCGCCGCACGGCGGCCAGCCGTTCCAGGATGACCCGCGGCACCTTGCTCACGTTTCAGCTCAGGTTCGCCAGCTTCCTCAACACCCACTCGACGGTGATCAGGCCGAGGAACAGGAGGAACATCGGCCAATTCCACAACAGGACCTCGCTGCGCGTGACGAAGGAGGCGTTGCGCGGTTCCAGGTTGGAGGCCAGGCGGTGAAGATCCTCCTCGCGGTAGAACTTCCCGCCGCCGGCGGCGGCCGCCTCGCGCAGAGCCTCCTCCGCCATCCCCGCCACCTCCAGTTCGTGCTGCGGCGGGAGGCCCACGCGGTACTCGAGCGAGGCGGGGGCCGGATCTTCCACGTTGATGACGAAGCGGCCGACGGCGTCGTTGGCGAGCGAAGCGCGGTACTCGCCGGGCTGTCCGTGGACCGCCTCCAGGACCAGCGGCCTCCAGCGCTCCCGGCCCGGCTTGGCGTCCAGATGCTCCAGGCGCGCCGCGATGCGCTCGCCCGTGTAGGGGCGATACTCGGCGTCGAAGACGCGCGCGTAGACGTCGCAAGGTCTCCCGAGCGAGTTTTCGGGCCGCTCGAGCGATAGCTGGACGCGCTTCGGCGCCCCCAGGAGGTGGGGCAGTCCCATCTGGTAGATCACCTGGCCCCAGAAGCGGCCGGTCAGGCGGCTCTCGGCCTCCCGGCGCCACCGCCAGGTCTCGTCGGTCCCCATGAAGAAGACCTGGCCCTTGCCGTAGAAGTGGGACGCCAGGATCGGCAGCGGCTGGTCGAGGGTCTTCTTGTGCGGGTGCACCAGCAGCGCCACCGCCCCGGGCCTCAGCTTGGTCACATGGCTGTGCCAGTAGAAAGGCGGCAGATGCTGCCAAGTGCGGATGTTCTCCTCGGGCGTGTCGGCCAGGACCAGCATCTCCGAGCGCTGGCCGAAGCGGGTGAGCACCGGCACGTAGGGCTGGGGGCGCTCCAGATCGCTCCCGATCCGCCTGCCGGGACCGAACTCGACCGGCAGGACCTCCGCCAGCGGCGAGGCGTGATAGGCCGACGGCATGTTCCGCCGGCCGGCGATGACGATGAGGCTGCCGCCCTCCTTGACGAAATCGCGGACCCACCCGATGCGCTCGGGGCCTATGAAGGCGGGAGGGACATCGCCCAGGATCATCAGGTCGAACGCGAACAGCTCCTGGCGCGTGGCGGGGAACGCCGCCAGGTAGGGCGGCCCCGACTCGAGCGTGCGCCTGTCCCCGCTCGAAAGCAGGAACCTCGCCTCCACCCGCCTGTCCCGCAGGAGCGCCGGCTGGAGGAACTTGTACTCCCAGCGGGGGGCGTCCTCCACGTAGAGGATCTTCACCTTGCGGTCGACGACGGAAACCGGGCGCCTCATCTGGTTGTCATCGGTGAACGTCTCGTGGCCCTTGCAGCGGATCACGACGGCGAGCTCCGTGCGCTCCTCGCCTTCGCCTGTGCGGCGCGGCGTGAAAGTGAGGACCTCGCGTAGATCGTCCGCCTCCCTCAGCGCCACCTCGCGCCGTGCCACGAGGCGCCCGCCCAGGCGCAGCTCGATCTCCGCGCTGCCCTGCTTGAAGCCGCGGCAGCGCCAGCGGACCGGGATGGAGACGGTGTCGTCGAAGAAGATCGTATCCGGCGCGGTGAAGTCCCTCAGCTCCAGGTTGCCGACCTCCGACGAGCCCGCCCCGTAGATGTGCAGGGGCACCCCGAGGCGGGCGCATTCGCCGGCGGCCTCCTCCAGGGTGAGGCGGCTGGCGTTGTCCTGTCCGTCGGTGATGACCACGATCGCTGATGGTAGATCGCCCTCGCCACGGTGAAGGACGCCGTGGATCGCGTCCGCCAGGGCGGTGCGGGTCTCGTCGTTCCTGAGCGCCTGCGCTATGTGCTCGGCCCGCGCGGACCAGCCCCCCCCGCCGCGCTGCGCGGTCCCCCCTCCGGCGGCCGCGCCGCCCGGCGGCCCCTCCTCCAGCGCCCGGAGCCGCTGGCCGAAGAGATACACGCTGAGGGGACCGACGCGCTGGAGCCCATCAAGAAGTCCCAACTTCGGGTTTGAAAGCACCGCCCTCACCAGGTCGGCCCTTGAGGGATCCTCGGGAGTTTCCGCCGGCGGCTGCGAGTCGGTACCCTCATTCACCGGGGTATCGGGGGGTACGAGTCCGGCGGCCAGCGCCACGCGGAGCCTGTCCGCCGCGGAAAGGCGCTGGTCCTTCTGGGTCATGCTGAGACTGTTGTCCACCAGCAGCGCCGGCCCGCGCGGCCTCTGGCCGCGCAACTCGACCACCATCACCGGCCGCAGCAGGAGAAAAACGGCCGTGGCGATGACGAGCACCCTCAGGACCGCCATGAGGATCCTAAGGACGGGCCCCACGCGGCCGTGCTCGCGGAAGTAGAGGAAGAATGCCCCCGCCCCCGCCAACAAGACGAGGACCGCCGCCGCCGCGGGCGGGATCAACCCCCCGAAGCTCAACTTCGCCGACTCCAACCCCATCCTTCTCCCTTCCGAACTGTTAACGAAATCGCGACGCGATTTCGTTAACAGTTACCAGCCGCGGCCGCAATACCATGCGAAGACCGTCTCGAAAAGCACCAGGACCAGCACCACCAGCAACAGCCAGGGCGTCCACTCCCGCTTGAGCCGCTCAGTCCCCGCGAAGGCGCTCAGGTCGTCGCCGGCGAGAAGGTGATGCACGGGGAAGTCCAATCGCTCGTCGATGGTCTTGTCCGGCAGCGCCTCCAGGTTTTCGGTTTCGGCAGGGTTGGGGGTCACGGCGAAGAGAATGTCCTGGGACCCCTCCCCCTCGGAGGTCCCCTGCGGCTCGGGGATTATCCGGTAGACGCCGGCGCGCCAGGTTTCCTGGTGGGCCACCACCGGCCTGCCGGCCTCCTGGACCGAGGCCCCCAGGCGGGCCCGCCTGCCGGAGGGGTCGACGACCGAATAGATCCTGCCGGCGGCGACCGCCGGCGGCTGCCACCGAAGCGGCTCACCCGCCGTGCGGTTGTGCCCCTCCATCTCGCCCGACAGGAGGTGCCCCAGAAGCACGTGGACGAACGGCAGGTAGGTGTGGCCTACGAACGGCCAGTCGGTCCAGCGGGGATCGGCGGTGGTCGTCACCAGCACGACCCTGCCGGATCCTACGTTGCGGACCGCGACGGCGGCCCTGCCGTTGGAGTACCGCAACACCACGCGGGATTCCGGCGGCGCCTGGGTTTCATCGAGTACCGCGATCTGCTGGACGTTCGTGCGGCCTATCCGGCTGAGCGGCTCCTCGCGGAAACTCACCATGAAAGACTTGGGATCTATCGACAGCGGATCGGGACGTTGCGGCGACGCCGCGGGGAAGGATTCCAGGCCCGCCACGCGGAAAGGCAACAGCCCGCGTTCCTCGAAGAGGACTCGATTGACCGCTTCCGGCAGCATCCTGGGACCGAAGAATATCAGGAGCCCCCGGCCCTCCCTGACGAAGCCCTCCAGCCTCTCGACGAACTCCGCCGGCAGCGTCCCGGGAGCCCTGTCCCCCCGGTCTTGAAGCGCCGTGTTGACGAGGATGCAGACATCCATGTCCCCCAGCAGGGCGGGGAAGGCGTCGCCGGGCGATACCGTGCGAGGCTGGACATGGTATGAGCCCCAGGCCGACTCCGGCACCGGCCGGAGACTGTGCACGAGATAGTATGTCGATGCCGCCTCGGGCCTCAGGTCGCTCGGGGCGCCCTCCACGACGAGCACCCGGACCTGGTCCCGGACGCGGATCACCTGCTGGAAGCGGTTGTCGGCCTCCAGCTCGTCGGAAGAGACCTCCGCGGTGAGCACCCGCATGCCCGCCTTCTCGAGGCGGGCCGTCAGCATCACCGCCTGGGTCTCCCCTGGGGCGATGTCGGTGACCGCCTGCGACTCCCTTCCCCCGCCGTCCACGTCGAGCGAGACGGTCAGGTCGCGCGCGGGCTCGGAGCCGCTGTTGCGCACCAGGACGGCGAAGCCTGCCCGCTCGCCGCTGTGGGGGATGTCCGACTGCGGCGAAATGCCGACCACCGCCACGTTGCGGGGCTCCCTGGTGCCGCATCGAACCAAATACACGGCGGCCTTCTGTCCGATCTCCTTGAGCTTGGCGGCGAGGGCCGTCGCCTGCCGGTCCCACCCCTGCCGCTGCATGTCGCTGAACAGGTAGAATTCCTTGTTGGGAGAATGCCCGCGATCCAGGAGCCTCTCCGACTCTATCGCCGCCGGCAGGAAGTCGGTCGCCAGGTGGCTGAGCCCCAGGGAGCGGACGATCTCCCGCCCGGCGTCGAGATTGGAGGCCGCCGCGGGCCCCAGCGGCATCGCCCGGTCGGCGGCGGCGACGACCTGGACGGTCGAGCGGGGAGGCAGGTGGTTTATCACCGCCAGGGCGGCCTCCTTGGCCCGGTCCAGCCGCGTGAAGGGACCGTCGCGCGCGCCCATGCTGCCGGAGACGTCGATCGCCAGGACCGCATCGACCGCGTCGCCTTCCGCGGCGCCCTTGCGGGCGGTCGACGCCAGCCGCGCCAGGGCGAACGCCAGCAGCGCCAGCAGCGTCGCCCGCGTGATTAAAAGCAGGAGCTCCTGGAACTTTACCCGGCGGCTGACCTGCTCTATCGAGGCGAGGAGGAATTTCATCGCCGCCCAGGGGACGCGGCGGTACCGGCTGCGGAAGAAGAAATGGATTATGATCGGCACGGAGGCCGCCAGGGCCCCCCACAACATCCACGGCGCCAGGAAGGTCATCTCAGATCCTGCGGATCCTCAGCCGCCTCGCAAGGTACGCGGTGAGCACCTCCCCCAGCGGCTGGGAGGTCTCCATCAGCATGTAGTCGCACCGGTTCGCCTCGCACCCCGCGCGCAGCTGCCCGAGATAAGCCTCCAGGTTCCGCAGGTACGACGGGCGGATGAGGCGAGGCCTGGTCAGGAGGCGCTCGGGCAGCTCCATGCCCTCGAACCTCACCATCCCGTCGAAGGGGAACCCGATCTCGTCGGGGTGCAGCACGTGGAATATCACCACCTCGTGGCCCTGAAACCGAAGGTGCCGGAGCCCGTCCAGCAGGGGCGGCACCTCGTCGAAGCAGTCTGATATCAGGAAAACAAGGCCGCGGCGGCGCACCTTCTCGGCCAGCTCGTGCAGCAGGGGCGCGATCGAGGTCTTCTCCTCCGGCTCGGCGCTCTCCAGCACCCTGAGAATCTCCTGGACGAGCCCCGGCCGGCCGCCGGGGGGGACCTGCGCTCGCCAGGCGCTGTCGAAGACGTACAGCCCCGCGCTGTCGCGCTGCTGGACGATCACGTATGCCAGCGTCGCCGCCAGGAGCTTGGCGTATTCCAGCTTGTTGCGGTCCCCATCGCCGTAGAGCATCGAACGGCTGGCGTCGAGGAGGATGTGCCCGACGAAATTCGTCTCCTGCTCGAACTGCTTGATCACATACCTGTCGGAACGACCGTAGACCTTCCAGTCCAGGTGGCGGATGTCGTCGCCGGGGACGTACTCGCGGTGCTGGACGAATTCCACCGAGAACCCGTGGTACGGGCTCTTGTGGTCCCCCACGCGCATCCCCTCGACGAGGGTCCGGGCCTTGATGCCCAGCGCCTCGGCGCGCGCGATGACGTCGGGTTTCAGGTAGGCGGGCATGCCTCCCCCACGCTCAGGCGCTCAACGCCGGCTCGTTCTTCGGTATCGAATCCAGGATCCGCCTGGCGATGTCGTCCGCGGTCACCCCCTCGCTCTGGGCCGCGAAGCTCGGTATAAGGCGGTGCCGGAGGACCGGAAGGGCCACGGCCGCCACGTCGTCCGCCGAGACGTGGAAATTGCCGTGCAGCACGGCGTAGGCCTTGGCGGCCAGGATCATGTACATGCTGGCGCGCGGCCCGGCGCCCCAGGTGAGCCACTTGTTGACGAAGTCCTTCGCCTCGGGACGCCCGGGCCTGGTCATGCGCGCGATCGCCTTGGCGTAATGGATCACGTGATCGGCCACCGGCACGCGGCGCACGATCCTCTGCAGCCGCAGGATGTCGTCGCCGTGGAGGACCTTTCCGGCGGCGGCCTGCACGTCCGAGGTGCACATCCGTATGATCTGCTCCTCCTCGGCGTCCGACGGGTAGTCGACCTTGATGAAGAAGATGAACCGGTCGAGCTGGGCCTCCGGAAGCGGATAGGTGCCCTCCTGCTCGATCGGGTTCTGCGTCGCCAGCACGAAGAAGGGGTCCATCATCGGATGGTCCACGCCTCCCACGGATACCTTCCGCTCCTGCATCGCCTCCAGCAGCGCCGCCTGCGTCTTGGGCGGCGTGCGGTTGATCTCGTCGGCCAGGACGATGTTGGCGAAGACGGGGCCCGGCATGAACTTGAAGCTGCGCTGCCGCGAGACGGGATCCTCCTGTATGACCTCGGTGCCGATGATGTCGCTTGGCATCAGGTCGGGGGTGAACTGGATGCGCTTGAAGCTGAGGTCGAGGGCCTGGGCGAGGGTGCTCACCATCAGCGTCTTGGCCAGGCCCGGTACGCCCACGAGGATCGCGTGGCTCCGGCAGAAGAGCGTGGTGAGGAGCTGGTCGAGCACCTCAGCCTGCCCCACGATGACCTTGCCCATTTCCTCGCGGAGCCGCTTGTGGGCGTCGCGCAGCTGTTCGACCAGCTGTATGTCCCCTTCCGACACCGCCTCCTTGGTCATGAGATCGCCCTCCGATGCATTGTCGCGCCGAATCCTCTCCGCTCCAGGCGGGTGATGCCGTCTCCCCGCCCCCGCTCCAGTCTCCCGCGTCCCGGAGAGTGATAGCGCCGAAAGGCATGTGCGCTTCAGAATTCGCCCGGGACGCCGGGCCCCGACACCTTAATAACACGGACGGGCGGGGTCGTTTCTCACAGTTTCGGAAACCGCGCCGGCGGAGGCGCTTCACGGGCTCCGGACCGGTTTCCTCCCCTCTTCCTCCCACCAGCGGCCCCAGAGCACGGAGCCCTCCTCGTCCGGGAGGATCCTGACGCGATCCAGCTCGAAGACGACGGGATACCGCGGATCCACCAAGGCCTCCAGCACCTCCAGAAGACTCGTCCTGCCGCGGGGGTTGTCGAGCCGACGCTCCCGGCCGAGTTCGTCGCGCATGCCGGGCAACGCCGGCCTGGCCCACTCCACCTTCATCCCGGAGAGCCGCTCGAAACGGTCGAGCAGATCCCTCACCTCCCCCCTGATCTCCCCGGGCCACTTCTTGCCTGCAAGGTCGTCCCACACGTCGCGCGCGCGCCGGGCATTGAGGAAAAAGTAGTCCTTCCTCTCCTCGAGGATGAAGGGGATCCCGTCGTTCGATCCAAGCACGCACAGCTGGGCGGCGGCGGCCCGGCGGACCGCCGGCCGCGGGTCGTCCAGCCGCCCGCGGATCTCCGCCGCCGAATCCAGATCCACAAGCCTTCCAAGTGCCACGACGGCCCGCCGCCGGACCTCGGCGGATTCGTCAAGGAGGCGGCGCCTGATCTCGGGGGCCGCCCCCCGCACGCCCATGATCCCCAGGGCCTCCGCAACGCGGGCGCGGACGCGGGGAGATTCGTCCCCCAGCATGCGCACGAGCACCGGCACGGCCCCCCCGGCGTCCAAGTCCAGCAGCGACCCGACGGCCGCCGCCCGCACGTGCTCGCTGTCGTCCTCCAGCAGCGTCAGGAGCGGCTCAAGAGCGTCGGCGGCCCCCAGGAGCGCCAGCGCCCGGGCGACGGTTTCACGCGCCTGCCACTGCGGGGAGTCCATGAGGGCCAGGATATCGCCCACGGACTCCCGCGACCCCAGCCGGGCAAGCGCCCTGGCCGCCGCGGCGCGCGCGCGGACGTCGGCGTCCCGGAGGAGCCCGCGTATCTTCGGTACGGCCTCCCGGACGCCCAGGGCGCCCAGCGCCTCGGCCGCGCACCTGCGGACGCCGGGATCGCCGTCCCCCAACCGGAGCAGGACGGCCGGGACGTGTCCCCGAGCCTCAAGACGCGCCAGCGCCAGGATCGCCTCTCCCCTCACGTTGGGCGATTCGTCCCCCAGGAGCCTGGAGATCTCCAGGGCCTTGTCCCGCGCCCCCAGATCCGCCAGGGCCATCACCGCCCACGCCCGCAGGTGGGCCCTCTCTTGGAGGGTCTTGGCGATGAGGGGAACGGATCCCGCGGCCCCAAGCGTCCCCAGCGCGCGGACCGCCGCCGACTGCACCCCGGGCTCCTCGCTCCCCAGGAGCGCCTCCAGCTCGGGGATGGCCTCCCGGTCGTCCAGATCGGCCAGCGCCCCGCACGCAACGATGCGAACGTAACCCGACGCGTCCCTGAGGAGCCTGCGGATGTCCGCGGCGGCATCGCGGGCCTCTAGCGCCCCCAAGGCTTCCGCCGCCCTGGCGCGGACGGACTCCGCCCGGTCTCGAAGGAGCGCCCGGATGTCCGCAATGGCCCGCTTTTCCCCGAATCCCGCGAGGGCCGAGCAGGCAACCGCCCTGACGATCGCGTCCTCGTCCTTCAAGGCACGCGCCAGCCGTGGTGAAACCTCCCGGGCCTCCAGGACATCCAAAGCGCCTATGGCGGCGGCGCGGACGCGCGCGTCGGGATCCTCCATCCGCCGGGCGATCTCGTGGGCGGCTTGGGGGACACGCATGTCGGCCAGGGCCTTCACGGCCTGGACCCGGACGTCCGAGTCTCTCTCACTGAGGAGCGCCAGGATTTCCTGAGACGCCTCCTTCGTTCCCAGCCGACCGAGCGTATTCAAGGCCTTCAAACGCACGTTCATCGCGGGATCCGCCAAGAGCTGTCGCACGTGGGGCGCGGCGGACCGGAGGAGGTGGCGGGCGGCGGCATCGCAGACGGCGAGTCGATCCTCCTCGCTGGTCGCCTGTTGGAAGGCGCGATCGACCAACGGATCGAGGTCGCGGCGCCTCAGCGGGGGATACCGGTTCGCGCCGGCCGCCTCCAGGAAGACCTCGAGCCAAGCGCGGGGAGCATCCTGGGCGAGCCGTTCGACCGCGTCGGGCACGGCCCCGCGCAAGGCGGGCGTCAGCCCTTCCTCGACGTGGATATACCTGGCCAGGTATCCGGCGCGGGCGGCGACCTCGGGATCCGGGTCACGGGAGGCCCTTTCCAAGGCGGGCAATGCGGCGGGGCCTAAGGCCTTGAGCCGGGAAGTCGCCGCATCGCGGATCTCGACGCGCTCGTCTCGCAGGGATCGGACGAGCTCATCGGGATTCGATTCCTGGATCGCCAGGATCAGGAGGGACCCGATCACGGAAACCCATTGTAGCAGGTTTGCCGCCTGGAGTCGCTCACGACTTAACCGAAAACCCGCCTTGGATTCGACTAACGCGAAAAGCCAGGTGCGCAGGATCGTTAGTCCAAGGGGAGTCTCAACCCTATATGGCGGCTTAGACGAGCAGTAAATCTATAATGCCCCCTTCTTCAAGAAGCCCAGATACTCCCGTCCTCGATTATTGGCCGGCGTGGCCTTGACCATTCCCGTAAGGAACGGTGCATGCTGCGGTGGAACCCCCACATGTTCGGGGGCACATCCTACGTGGGTGATTTCGAAGGTTCTGACCCCTATTTTTATCCCCTCTCGGTCCCTCCTTCGCCACAATCGGTCGAATAATCGGTGGGGCACCTACGCCGTTACTCAACTTCCTCTGTTGGGTATCCGTGAGCCATGTGCGCCGAGGGGAGCCTTGGGTGAGGCCTGTCTTATTGACCGCGGCGGCTGTTGGACCGGGAGCTGCCTTTTTATTCCTCCCGGAGGGATCTTTGCAGGTTTGGGTGAAGGAACACGATTGAGATCTCTCGAGGTTTTTGACAACCTCAACATCAGTTGGATCGCATCCCACGCGAAGAGCCACGACCAAAAGGTCAACGGACGAAAAGTGACCGCGGTCCCTTACCTGGGGGCGCTGATTCCAGTGGAGATCCCAACGGCGAGTCGGTCGTGTAACTCCGGTACTCGCCGACCGTCCTGATCCCCGCGGTGATCCTTTCCGCCTGCGGTCTGACCGTTACCCTGGTCCCCGTGATCATTCAGACAAGGACTTACTCTCACAAACCCATTGCATCCCGATGACCACCGCGAGCCCTCAGATCTTCCCCTCCCTGACCAGCCGGGCGAAGTGGGAGAAAGAACGGTCGTAAGTCCTCTCCGCCGCCGGCGGGAAACAGCAGCCCGGAAGCTCGTGGTTCTTCAGGTGATAGGACAGGCATTCGCAGCAGAGGCCCTTCCGCGAACAGGGCTCATAGCTGCAGCTGCAATCCTTGAGGTTCTTCTTCTGATTGCATTCCATCGGCGACCCCCCGATCAAAGGCGGAAACCTAACCGGGAGGGGATGTTAACACGCCGCCCGGCGGCGGTAAAGCGTCCCGGCGGCGTTTCACGCCGGTGCGCGCGCCCCCTCGCCCGGGGCGGCAGGGAGGATGGTGACCCTCTGGTTGAGGGCGTGCCAGACGATCCCCAGGAGGCGCGGATGACGCGCGAAGAACGGGAGCCACTTCAGGATCTGCCTGGGCGCCCGGCGCCTGAAGAACGGGAAGAGCCTGTCATACAACTCCTGGACCCCCCTCTCCAGCTCCTCGGGGGTCATCCGGGCCGGCCTGAAGACCGCGTTGGCCCACCCATAACACTCGCGCCCGCGATCCAGAAGGCGCCCCTCCCTCCGGAACCGTTCGTAGATCGGCGTGCCCGGATACGGCGTGAGGATGTAAAGAAGCGCGTCCTCTATCCCGATCCGCCTGATGCAGGTCTCGGCGGCCCGGAATACGCGCCGGTCGTCGCTGTCGAAGCCGAAGATGAAGAAGCCCTGCACCAAGATGCCGTGATCGTGGAGCCTCCGCACGACCTCCCTGTATTCCTCTATTTTGTTCTGAATGACCCCCGCCTCGCGCAGCGAATCGGGGCGGACGGCCTGGAAACCGACCTGCACGAAGAAGCAACCCGATTTCCGCATTGCCTTCAGCAGCCGGCGATTCATTGCGACGGTGGTGGGTGCCTGGACGGACCACGCCTTGCCCAGCGGGGCGATCCTCTCGCAAAGCTCGACGGCGTACTCCTCGTCCGCGAAGAGATTGTCGTCCACGAAGAAGACGATCTCCTGACGGATGCCCTTCATCTCCTCGAAAACGAGGGCCGGGCTGCGGCGGCGGTGCGCCCGCCACGGCACGCTGGGCAGGTAGCAGAAACTGCAACTGTTGACGCACCCGCGCGTGGCCTGGATCACGCCTACGAGGGGATCCTCCCGCAGCAGATCGCGGCGCGGGAAAGGGACGTCGTCCATGTCGGTGGGGCTCTCCTGCCGGTAGACTCCCCCCATGGCGCCGGCCGCGGCGTCCTCGAGCACCCGCGGCCAGATGTATTCCGCCTCCCCCACGACGACCGCGTCGGCGTGACGCAGGCACTCGTCCGGCATGAGCGATGCGTGAACCCCGCCCATCACCACGCGGGCGCCCCTCTCCCTGAAGCCGTCGGCCAAGTCGAAGGCCCTTCGAGAGGTGAACGTGGTGACCGTCAGGCCCACCAGGTCGAAGCCCCCGCCTGGGGGGACGTCCTCGAGATCCTGGTCGACTACGCGCACCTGGTGGCCCGGCGAGAGCGCCGCGAGGATGCCAAGGTTCAGCGGCGCGAAGGTGATGCGGGTGAGGAAGCGGTAGACGCCGCCTTTGACGAACCAGCGCGGCTTTACGAGCAGTATCCTCACCAGAAGAGCCCCCCGACCAGCCGGCGGATGCCTTCCCTGAGGCTCAGCAAGGCGATCCCCAGGCGGCCGCGGGCGCCGAAGATGTCCTTCCACGGCCGGTTGCGGGCGATGTGATTCAGGAACAGGAGGGCGTTCCGGGTCTGCACCTCCTCGTGGGGGCTGCGGGCTTCGACACCGTCCGGCTCGAAAAAGCAGGTGGGATCCTCCGCAAGATAGTCGCCCGAGCGGTAGAACGCCAGCGACCGGCAGCCCCGGCACGAATCGCCGTAGCGGCAGCGGGCGCACTTCCCCCTGACGGGCCGCTCCCCACGCAACCCCGCCAGGATCGGCGACTCGTCGAAGATGCCTGAAAGAGGCCGCTGGCGCACGTTGCCGCAAAGGACCGGGCTGTCCAACAGGTGCACGCAGGGGGCCACGTCGCCCTCGGCGTTGACGGCGATGAAGGAGCGGCCGGCCTGGCAGCCGAGGTTCCCCAAGGATATGCCGCGGCCGGCCAAGCCCAGCCGCATGACGTCGGGGGCGGCGAAGAACGGCACGAAGCTCACGTAGCAGAGGGGATCGGCGCACAAGGCCGGCCACGCGATTCGTTCCATATCCTTCCTGTCGAGGCACAGGTGCGCGGCGGCGGCCGCGGCGCCCCGGGGCACGAAGGGCGAGCGGATCACCGATACGCCCCTCCCGCGCAGCCAGTCAAGGGTGGCCCCGAGCGTGGAGAGGTTCCGCTTGGATACGGTCACCACCACGAAGAACGGGACCCGCTCCTGCTGGCAGAGCCGGGCCAGGCGCTCGAATTCCACCGGTCCGCCGGAACGGCACTTCTCATGCACCTCGGGATCGATCGAATCGAGCGAAAATCCCATCGTCAGCCGCCCGGCCGCCGCCTTCTTGAGGTCCCGCAGGGAGCGGGCATCCAGCAGTCGGCCGCCGGTGTTGACGAAGGTGTAGAGCCCGTTGCTGGCGTTGCGCGAAACCAGCTCGAGATAATCTTCCCGCTGCATGATCTCGCCGCCGGAGAGGGCAATCGCCCCGCCGGGACAAATCTCCTTCATCTCGTCCAGCACCAGGCGCGCGGCCTCGTCGGTTGAGAGCTCCGCGCGACGGCCAGGCGCCGCCCCGGCGGTCATGCAGTAGGGGCAGCCCTGGTCGCACCTCCGGGTTGCCTCGAAGTAGCACAGGAGGAATCTCGGTCTGTTCATGCGCCGCCTACGCTCTCGGTGCCTCGCGAAGGGTCCTTTACGATTATACAGACCTTCCGCCGAGAACCCAGAGATGATCGCCCAGGCGGATGATTTACTCTACCAGCAGGTACATCGTGTTCGGAGGCGGGACGATAGAGACGCCGCCCGGCGCCGACCTCAATTCCACCCTGTCGGCCGCGGGATAAAGGTTCTCGTCCAGCCGGGTCACCCTGCGCGACGAAGGCCCCGCCAGCGTCAGGACGACGTCCGTGTTGGCGACGTTCCACGGGGCCTGGCCCTTGGAGTCTACCCTGAACCCCTGATGCTGCTTCTTGTCGTGTGAGTAGGACGCCTCCGACTGCCTCCACCGGTGGGGACGGCTCCTCGTGGTGACCTGCACGAGCACCCGGCGCGAGTCGCGCAGGGGTTTCCCGTCCATCGCCACCGCCAGGACGGCCGCGTAATCCATCTTCGAATCGATCTGGAGGTCGCGCAACCTGACCGCCCCCGCCTTGGACAGGAATCCGACCGCGCCTTGGGCGGCCGGTGCGTTCACCGTGCAGAGGCCCTTCCCGAAATCCAGGACCACCTCGCCGGTGACGCTGGTGACCCTGCGCCCCTCCGTGTCGATGAGCGCCTTGAGATCCGCGACGGAACTCCTGGCCGGGTCGCCCCCGTACACCACCTCCACGGGGCCCGCGAGAAACGCCACGGGATCGACGCTCGTCCTGACCGCCGACTGGGGGCTGATGCCCGCGTCGCGGTTCGGGTCGTATCCCCCTTCTTCCGCTATTATGGGAGGCCGCAGGTTCCAGAGGTCGTCGAGCGACCGCTCCTCATGGACCGCCAGCCTCCCCCTACGCACGAGATCCTTCCGGAAAAGGAACGCCGCGGCGGGGAACCCCCCCAGCAGGGAGGGGCAGGCGAACTGCCACTTGGCGATGGTGGTATCGTAAGCGATGCTGCCGGTGGCGAACCAGTAGTAGGCGTCCACGCCGTTGAGGGCGCTGTAGACCGCCACCAGGAAGGGGCCTTCAGCCTGGTGGCTCATGGGAGGTACCCACGTGGACTCGGAGACGATGTAGGCGCGACCGGCCACCTGCTTGGCGGAGACCGGGATGCGCTCGGGCCTGAGGAGCACCGATGTGTCCTGGAAATAGTCGCCTACGTCGATCGCGTAGCCGGCCCTGTGCCCTTGGCGGGGATTGACGTGCGACTCGCCGCCGGCGCCGCCGCTGACGTACCGGTTCACCCCTATGACGGCGTTCACGTCGTAGGAGTACCGCTCAAGATCAAGCAGCTTCACCTGGTCGGCCGTGCGCCAGTTGCCGGCGTTCACCAGCGCCCGGCATCCCAGGTCCTCCCGCAGGAACCGTTCCACCTCGCGGTTCCACTCCCGCTGCACCTCGGCGAAGAACCGCATGGTGTCCTTGTGATCCTGATTGGGGCGCGACAGTTCCCAGAATCGGAAGTTGAGGGGAGGCGTGCCGGGCAGTCCGTTCTTCCTGCGCCACTCGTGGTACTTCGCCGTCAGGCGCTTCTCCTTCTGTCCCTTTATGACATGGCACGTTGTCCAGAAGAACATGCTGTCCTCATTCTGTATCTGGAAGACGGCCAGCGCGGGATCCTTGGCCAGCGGGGTCCGGTTCTTCTCGTACGGGTTCGGCCGGGTCAGGAGTTCCCTTATCCAGCCCTTGTAGGCGGCCTGGAGCGTCTCGTCCCAGAACAGCAGCGTGAACAGCTGTCCGCCGTCGTGTCCCGGGATCCCCCACGAGGCGTCCCCCTTGGAGGTGGCCCAGAAGGGGGAGAAAGTCGTGTAGATGCCCTCCTCCTTCATGGCCGCCACCAGCTTGTGAACGGCGTCGATCTGTCCCTCGTTCACCTTGGCGATGGGTTCGCCCGGCGCGGGGTTGAGATGGCCGTGGTGGCGCACCATGTTGACGCCGCGCTTGGCGAGCGCCTTGGCGTGGCGGCGCAGGCTCTCGAAATCGTAATCGTTCTGCACGCCGGTGTTGACCGCCCAGAAGCGGACTGGGCGGCCCTTGCCGTCCACGAAGTCACCCTCCTTGTTGACGGAGAGGTACCCGTTCTCGCCGGCCACCTTCTCGTTGAGTAGGCCCCGGAGGTTGAGCGCGTCCGGCCTGAAATCGTCCGGATCCGGCTCGAAGGCCCACGTGCCCGGCTCCGCGAGGTTGTATTTCTCCCCGGGCTTGAGGCTGCCGTTGGGCGCGAAGGGGACCGCGGTGAGGACGAAGCAGTCGAAGACGAAGGGGCCATAAGGCTCGACGGCCTCCAGGCGTACCCTGTTGGGGCCCCTGCGGAGTTTCACCTTGCCGCAGGGGACCCAGTTGATGCAGTGCTGGGCGAGCTCCACGGTATCAAGCAGCGCCGCGCGGTGCACCCTGCGCCAGTCACCCTCCCCGTTCCACCTGTACTGGAAGGGGCCGTGGTGCCAGAACTTGCGGGCGTAAAAGTAATACTCCCTTTCGGCGGGGACCGAGACCTCGTACTCGACGAAGGTCCCCGTTTTGCCGGTCCCGCCCAGCGATCTTCCCCCCGACAGGCGCGGATGGGGGGAGTTGAAGACATGGGCCTCCTTGAGCTCGCCGGACTGGAGGCTGGGGTTCTCGCCCTCCCACCAGACGTATTCAGGGGCCGCCTGCGGCGCGGCGGCGAGGACGAAGATGAGCGCGCGGATGATCATTCTGCATCTCCTCCGTATCGGACGCGATCCCGCCGGCGGGTGCCACCATGGTGAATTACACGATCGGGCGGCGGATATCACGAGATTTCCAGCCGGAGATCTGCAGTTTGCTTGACGGCGGCCCCCGGCGGCTTAGAATCCCTGCCGCGTGAGCACCTTACGCCCCCCGCCGCAGGACAACCTGCGGGAAGTCGCCCGGAGGGCGTTCGAGACGATCTCCCGGATTCCTCCCGAGCAACTGGCCACCCGCTGCGGTGGTCGCGCCAGGGGGCGGGCCGTCGAACTCGACCTGCTGGGGCGCACCGTCACGGCGGATCTGGACCGCCGGGTCGTGCTGGAGGCCGGCGGCCCGGAGGCAACCGACGCCGTGGCGGCGGCGGTGACCCGCTACATGGCGCTATCGGACCGGCTGGAGGAGGCCGCGCGTGGAGACTGGATAGGGTTCGCCGACGACACGGGCGCGCGCGGCTACCTGGTCCCGTTCCGCGGGCGCGTCGTGGCCCCGCTGGTGGCGGCCTTCGGCCGCCGTCCGGAGGCCTTCGTGCGGGCGGCGGAGGCGCTGGGCGGCGAGCGCGTCCCTTCCCTGGAGCCCCCCGGATCGGCCGCATTCCGGATCAGGGTACTGCCGCGCGTGGAGATCGCATTCGTCCTGAGCCCCGGGGATGAGGAACTGCCCGCCGAGGGCCAGATGCTCTTCCCCAGGAACATGTTCCGTGTCTTCACCGTGGAGGATCTCGTCTGGCTGGCGGGCCTGGCATCGGCCGCCCTGAGGGGGAAACACCCGGTGAAGGCGATCTCCCCGCCGTGACGCGGCGACGAGCTCTACACCTCGGGTCGCGGCAGTAACCCCGCGCGCTCGAGTATCACGGGGGCTATGCTCTCCCAGCCGATGGGCATCAGGTGGATGCCGGAGACGCCCTCCATTTGCCTGACCTTCTGGATGAGTTCCACGCAGATCGCAACGCCCTCCTCCTTGGCGTCCTTGGCGGCCTCCATCCTGCGGATCAGTTCGTCCGGGATGCTCATGCCGGCGACCTCGTTCTTCATGTAATGGAGCGCCTTGGCGGAGCGGACCGGGGTGAGCCCGGCCAGGATCGCCGCCCTCTTGGGCAGTCCCTCCTTGACGACGAGCTTCATCCACGCTTCGAACCGGGCCAGGTCGAAGACACACTGGGTTTGGATGAAGTCCGCCCCCGCCTCGATCTTCTTGGCCAGCCGGAGCACTCGGAACTCGAACGGGTCGGCGAACGGATTCTCGACGGCGCCGATGAAGAACCGCGGCTCGTGGTCCTTGATAGGGTCGCCGGACTGGAACTTCTTGTCGTCTCGCATCCCCTTGACCATGGCGATGAGCTGGACGGAGTCCAGGTCGAAGACGCCCTTGGCCTGCGGGTGGTTTCCGAACTTCTGGTGGTCGCCGGTCAAGAGGAGCACATTCTTGACTCCCAGCGCGGCGGCCCCCAAGAGATCGCTCTGCATGGCGATGCGGTTGCGGTCCCTGCACACCATCTGGATCAGGGGTTCGACGCCGCAGGAGAGGACTATGGACGCCGACGCTATGCTGGAGAGGCGCACCACCGCCGTCTGGTTGTCGGTGATGTTGACGGCGTCCACCTTACCCTGATAGGCCTGGGCCTTCCTGCGGATAGGCTCGGGGTCGGCGCTCTGCGGCGGCCCGAGCTCGGAGGTCACCGCGAACTTGCCGGCGGCCAGCACCCGTTCCAGCCTGCTGCCGGATTTCACAGCATCACCTCCTCGAATCGGCTCTTGCGCTGGCCCGTCTCGGTGGCCGTCCTCCAGTCCTTGGGGGCGCGGATCGCCGAAAGGTTGCCCAGGCGGTTTAGTCTCTTGAGCCGGTCGTGGATGAGCTGCCAGACGCAGTCCACGGGATTCCCCGGCGTGGAGGTCTCGCACTTCCCGCCGCTTGAGCCGCCGCAGGGGCCGTTGAGGAGCTTCTTCGCGCAGCGGGCCACGGGGCAGAGCCCGCCGGTCCACTCCAGCACGCAGTTGCCGCATCCGGCGCAGCGCTCCTCCCAGAGGCCATGCTGCACCGGGTACCCCATGAACTTCGTGTTGAGGGCCGGTACGATCACCTTGTCCGGGTACCGCTCGGCCATCGTCTGTACCCCCACGCCGCATGCGGTGGACAGGACCGTCTCGACCCCGAGCACCCCCTCCTTGAGGGCGTCGACGTATTCGGGCTCGCACTGCCGCTCCGGGGTGGCCAGGACGATCTCGATCGGCTTTCCATCCTTCTGGCGGGCCATGCGGATCTGGGAGGCCAGCGCCTCGGCCGCCTTGGTCCCCCCCGAGAGGCACACCGTCACGCACCCCCCGCAGGCCATCACCATGATCTTCCGGTAATCGCGGATGGAGGCGAGGATCTCGTCCAGCGGTTTGCGGTCCGCCACTATCATAGGAGTCCCCTTTCGCGGAGGAATTCCTCGGCATCGGTCAGATGGCGCGGGACGCCCAGATCCCCGGCGTCGATGCCGAAGGCCAGTCCCATGAGCTCGGTGAAGTAGAAGACGGGGGTCCGGAAACCCGTCCCGAATTTCCCGTTGATCGCATCCTGGCGCGCGTCCAGGTTCGAGTGGCACAGCGGGCAGCCCACAACGGCCGCCTCGGCGCCGGCGGCGGCGGCGTCCTCCAGGATCCGGCGTGTCAGCTCCAGCACCACGTCGGTCTCGGTAAGTGCGAAGGCGGCGCCGCAGCAGGCCGTCTTGAGATTCCAATCCACCGGCTCGGCGCCGATCGCCTCCATCACCTCTTCCATGGCGGTGGGATACTCATGCCCCGCCTGGCCGGTGACCTTGGGCGGCCGTGTCATCAGGCACCCGTAGTAGCAGGCGGTCCGCATCCCCCGCAGCGGCCTCTTCACGCGCTTGCGGATTTCGTCCAGCCCTATCCGCCGGGCCACAACGTCCAGGGCGTGATGGACCCGCACCTCCTCCGGCCAGGGGCGCCGGATGATCCGCTCGATCCTCCTGCGCGCCTCCGGATCCGCCATCCTCGCCTGGGCGAACTTCATCCGCGAGAAGCAGGAGGCGCACGGCACGCAGACCTCGTCGAGTCCGTTCTCCTCCTTGAGGACGGCCAGGTTCAGCGCCGGCAGCGCGATCGAGATGTCCTCATCTGACTGGTGGGCGGGGGACGACCCGCAGCAGACCCACTTGCGTATCTCCTGGAGCTCGAGGCCGAGCGCCTCCGCCACGCGGGCCGTGGAGAGCCCGTACTCGATCCCGGTGGAGTGGAGCGAGCACCCGGGATAGTAGCCCATCCTCACGGCCGGTTCTCCTTGGCGGCCTTGAAGAGCCGGATCATGGCCAACGGCCGCCTGATCGACGGGAGGAAGCTTATCTTGCCGCGCACGATCATCCGCATCCCCAGCCCGAAGTCCTTGAACGGCCGCAGGGAAACCAGGTTGAGGAGGCCCATCAGCCCCAGCTCGTAGGCCCGTCCCATGTACTTCAGCATCGCCATCCAGATCCGGTTGAGGGACTTCTGCCCGCGGGTGTCGATCTCCAGATCGTCGCGCTCCTGGGCGATGATGCGGATCGCGTCGATCGCCCGCGCGATGTCGATGCCCTGAGGGCAGCGGGTGGTGCAGGTCTGGCACGAGGCGCAGTACCAGACGGCGTTCCCCTGCAGGCAACGCTCGGCCAGCCCCAGCTGTGCCAGGCGCATGAGCTCCGTGGGTGAGCCGTCCATGAAGCGGCGGGTCGGACACCCCGAGGCGCACGTGCGGCACTGGACACAGAGGAAGACGTTCTCACCGCACCTCCGCCTGATCTCCTCGGCGAAGGAGCCCTCCACGACCGCGGTCCCGGCCGGCCAGGAAACCTTCATCTCGAGACCTCCCCGGCGCCCTGCGGGGCCGGCGCCCCCGCCGCGCCGCGCGGCCTCAGCGGGCTGGGGCCCAGCTTGCGCGCGCGCTCCGTCATCTCCCCGACGATCTCCGCGAACCTCCCGCCCATTGCGGAGGAGAGATTGAACATCTCCAGGCGCTCCGGTTCCACGCCGGCCTCGGCCAGGAGCTTCCGGGCGTACGCCACCCGCTTCTTGGCCCGGAGGTTGCCCTTGAGGTAGTGGCACTCCCCCTCCAGGCAGCCGGCGATGAAGACGGCGTCGGCCCCGGCCTCGAAGGCCTTAAGCATGTGTATCACGTCCACGCGCCCGGTGCACGGGAGCTTGACGATCCGCACTGCCGGAGGGTACTGCAGGCGCATCGACCCCGCCAAGTCCGCCGCCGCGAAGGCGCAGTAGTGGCAGCAGAACGCCACGATACGCGGCTCGAACTCCCCGACGGCCGTCGAATCAGCCATTGCTCAGACCCGCAGGGCCTCCCGTTCCTCCCCGAGGAGCGCGTCCGTCTTGGCGACGATCTGGCGGTCCTTGTAATGCATGAGCTCGATCGCCTTGGCGGGGCACTCGGCGGCGCAGACGCCGCAACCGTGGCACATGGCCGCCTCGATCTCGGCGACGCCGTCGGCGTTGATCCGCGGGACCCCGTAGGGACATGTCCTCACGCACGTCAGGCAGGCCGCGCAGAGATCGGGGTTGACCTTCGAGACGACCCCTCCCACCTCCATGACCGGCCGGGAGAGTATCGAAACGGCCCGCGCGGCGGCCGCCTGCGCCTGGGCGACGCTCTCGTCGATGAACTTCGGACCGTGGCAGGTCCCGCACAGGAAAAGGCCTTCCGAGGCGAAATCGACCGGCCTCAGCTTCATGTGGGCCTCGAGGAAGAAACCCTCGAGCGTGAGTGGCACCTTGAACGTGGTGCCCACCTTGGCGCTCTCGGGCGAAGGCTTCATCCCGGCGGAGAGGACCAGCGCATCGGGCTCCGCCGCCAGCTCGAGGCCCGAATGCAGGTCATTCACCCGGACGCGGAGCGGCCCGTCGCCCCCCGCGCATACCTCGGGCTTTGCCTCCCGCTCGAAGCGGAAGAAGAGAATCCCCCGGCGGCGCGCCTCGGTGTAATGCTCCTCCTTGAAGCCGTAGGCGCGCAGATCCCGGTACAGGATCGCGACGCGCGCGGAGGGGTTCCGGTCCTTCAGGGCCAGGGCGTTCTTGAGGGCCTCGGTGCATCCAACCCGGCAGCAGACCATCCGGTCGGGCTCGCGCGACCCCACGCACTGGATCATGACCACTTCCCGGAGCGAGGCGGCCCACGCGGGGTCGTCCTCCATCTTCGCCTCGAATTCCTGCTGGGTGAAGACGCGCGGGTGCCGCCCATACAGGTATTCCGCCGGCTTGAGCTCGTCGGCCCCCGTGGCGATTATCGCCGCCCCGTGCTCCACCTCGACGACGCCCCCGGGGGACCGTATCTTGGACGTGAAATTCCCCACGAACCCCTTGGTCTCCTCCACCTCGCTCCGCAGGTGGACGGTGATGAGGGGATTCTCCCGCACCTGCCTCTGGAGCGATGCCAAAAGGTCGGCGGGACGGGCCCCGTCGAGCGCGGTCCTGACGCGGTGCAGGTTCCCTCCCAGGCGGTCGGATTTCTCCACCAGATCGACGGGATACCCCTGTCGGGCGATGGAGACCGCCGCGGCCATGCCGGCCGGACCGCCGCCGACCACCAGCGCCCGCCGCTTGGGCACGTACGTCTGCGCCTGGAGCGGCTCAAGGGTGCGCGCCCTCGCCACGGCCATGCGCACGAGGTCCAGCGCCTTGCGCTCCGTGAGATCCCCCATCCGCGCGTGCACCCACGTGCACTGGTCGCGGATGTTGGCCATCTCGAAGAGATAGGCGTTGAGCCCCGCCTCGCGGATCGTCCTCTGGAAGAGCGTCTCGTGCGTACGCGGGGTGCACGAGGCCACCACGACCCGGTTGAGGCGGTGCTCCTCGATCTTCTCGCGGATGGCCTTCAAGCCGTCCGGGGAGCAGGTGTACATGAGGTGCGTCGCGAAGGCCACCCCCGGCATCCGCGCGGCCTCGCGCGCCACCCTCTCGCAGTCGATGAATCCGCCTATGTTGGAGCCGCAGTGGCAGACGAAGACCCCCACCCTGGCCTGCTCCTGGCCGACATCCTTCTCCGGGGGATACGCCCGTTCCTTCACGCGCGTCCCCCGCGCCTCCGCCAGGAACTCCATGGCCAGCGCCGCCGCGGCGCTCGCCTGCGTGACGCTCTCGGGTATGTCCTTGGGCTCCTCCAAGGCCCCGGCCAGGAAGACCCCCTCGCGCGAGGAGGCGGCCGTCCGGAACGGGACGGAGCGGGCGAAACCATGAGGCGTCAGCCCGACCCCGCACGCCGCGGCGAGGCGGTCCGCCCCGGCGGGCGGCCGCAACCCCGCCGACAGGATCACCAGGTCGAAGGTCTCCTCCTGCCAGTTCCTGCCGTCCTCCGAGTACTGTATGCGAAGCCCCCGGGTCTTGTAGTCCTGGAGGATCTGGGAGGGCCGCGTGTGGACGTATCGCACCCCGTACTTCGCCTTGGCGCGCTCCACATACTCGTCGAAACCCTTCCCGAACGCCCGGACGTCCATGACGAATACCGTGCAGGAGGCGTCGGGCAGGTGCTCCTTGGTGATGATCGCCTGTTTCGTGGCGGCCATGCAGCAGATGGAGGAACACCAGGGATGCTCCTCGTCGCGGGAGCCCACGCACTGTATGAAGGCGATCCTCTTCGGCTCCCGGCCGTCGGAGATCCGCCTGATGTGCCCGTGGAAGGGGCCCGAGGCGCTCAGCATCCGCTCGTAATCCAGATTGGTGACCACGTTCGGGAATCGGCGGTAGCCGTACTCGCCCCTGCCCGTGGCGTCGTACAGGTCGAAGCCCGGCGCCAGTATCACCGCGCCGACCTCGAGCGTCCTGCCGGAGGGCGCGTCGTCGAAGCGTATCGCCTTGGCCTCGCACGCCTTCTCGCACTGGCGGCAGTAGGAACAGGTGGCGCAGTAGAGGCACCGCTGGGCCTCCATCCGGGCCTGATCCTCGGAAAAGCCGAGCTCCACCTCGTCGAACGCGGAGACGCGCCGTTCCAAGGGTATCGTCGGCACGGCCTGCCGGGGCCTGCGCTTCTCCTTCCGCGCACGAAGGTCGTCGGCCGACAGGGTGACGATCCTCTCGGGGAGCGGCTCGGCAGGCGCGGGGGCGCCGCTCAGGCGCGCGTCTATCGCCTGGGCGGCCCTCCGGCCGTCGGCGATCGCCTCGACGATGCTGGCCGCCCCGCGCACGGCGTCGCCGCCGGCGAACACCCCCGGCCATGAAGTCATCAGGGTCGCCTTGTCCACCTCGAAGGTGCCGCGGGGCGTCAGGCGCAGGCGACCGTCGTCCTTGAAGGGGCCGGTTTCGGGCCGCTGCCCGATCGCGATGATCAGCTCGTCGCCGGCGAAGACCTTCTCGGTCCCCGGCCTCGTCTTGAGATCGAGCTTGCCCTCCTTGAACGACATGCTCTCGACGTCGAGCGTCTCCAGGCCCGCGAACCGCCCGTCGCGATCGATTATGCGCTTTGGGGCCAGGGCGTCGTGGATGACGACCCCCTCCTCCACGGCCCATTCGATCTCCCAGGGATGGGCGGGCATGGCGGCGCGCGTTTCGAGGCAGAACATCTCCACGGACTTGGCGCCAAGGCGCCTGGCGGTGCGGGCGCAGTCGATGGCCACGTTGCCGCCGCCTATGACGATCACCCTCTCGCGCACGGACGTCTTTTTGCCAAGGCGGACGTCGCGGAGGAAATTCACGCCGTGAGAGACCTCGGGAAGATCCTCGCCGGGCAGCCGCAGGCGGCCGCAGGTCCAGGCGCCCACGCCCAGGAAGACCGCCTCGAACCCTTCCCGGAACAAGGCCTCCACGCCGGCGGCGCCCGATACGGAGTGATTCAGCCTGAGCTCGACCCCGTAATCCAGTATGCCTTGAATGTCCCTCTGGACGACGTCGTCCGGGAGCCGGTAGGCGGGTATGGCCAGGCTCATCATGCCGCCGGCCCGCGGCTGTCGGTCGAAGACGGTGACGGCATAACCCCGCTTGCGCAGCTCCAGCGCGGCGGCGAGGCCAGCGGGGCCCGCCCCGACCACCGCGACCTTTTTTCCGTTCTCGCGGATCGAGGCCCGCTTCTCCTCCGGCGAGATTCTCTTGCCGTGCGCCGCGTTCCAGTCGGCCAGGAACCGCTTGAGGGAGGCCACTGCAACGGGGCCGTCGAGGTTGGCCCGGTTGCAGTGGTGTTCGCAGTGGCGCACGCAGACCCGGCCGCATATGGACGGGAAGGGGTTGCGCTCCACCGCCGCCTCGAAAGCCTCCTGGTACCTGCCGGCGGCGGCCAAGGCCACGTACCCGCTGGGGTTGCCGTGGACGGGGCAGGCGTCGTAACAGGGCGGCACCCCGAGCCGGTCGATGGAGTACTTGTTCGGCACCGCCTGGGGGTAGAGCTTGTAGACGGCCCGGCGGTCGCCGAGAAGCTGGTTGTACTCGTCCTTCACCGGCACGGGGCACTTCTCCGCGCAGAGGCCGCATCCGGTGCACTTCTCCGGGTCGATGAAGCGGGGCCTGATCGACAGGCGAACCCGGAAGCGGCCCGGCTCCCCCTCCAGGGATTCCACCTCGGCGTGGGTTATCATCTCGATGTTTGCATGGGTTCCCACCTCGACGAGGCGCGGCGAGATGGTGCACATCGAGCAGTCGTTGGTGGGGAACGTCTTGTCGAGCTGGGCCATGCGCCCGCCTATGGCGGAGCGGTACTCTACGAGGTATACGAAGTAGCCCGCGTTGGCCAGGTCGAGCGCCGCCTGCATGCCGGCGATGCCGCCGCCGACGACCATCACGGCGCCGATTTTACCGTCGTTGCCGCTCATGTAGCCGCGCACATTATACATTCGCGATCCCGGGACGCTCAAGGAACGGCCGGCCTCGACGGCTTCAAGCCCGAGGCGGCGGCGCGGGCGAAGCGCGGCCGGGATCCGGATTTTTGAACCGCCGAACCGTTTCCGAGGACGCGGTCTCAGGTTTTGCTTGACTACATTTCGGAACCCGTGGTAATTGATGATTGAGCCAGAGGAAAGCCGCGCTGGGGCAGGGTGGCGCCACCTCTCGTCCGACCCGATGAAAGTCGCCATCGCCGGCAAAGGGGGCGTGGGGAAGACCACGCTGGCGGCGGCTTTTGCGCGGCGGCGCGCCAGGGACGGTCACCCCGTGATCGCGGTGGACGCAGATCCAGACGGCAATCTCCCGGCCGCATTGGGCGTACCGCCCGACCGCATTCCGCTCCCGATAGCCGGGATGCGCGACTTGGTCCGCGAGCGCGCCGGCGAAGGGGGTGGGTTCTTCACGCTGAACCCGAAGGTAGACGACCTGCCCGCGAAGTTCTCGGTGGACGCCGGCGGGGTCAGGCTGCTGGTCCTGGGTACGGTCGAGGAGGGCGGCAAGGGGTGCATGTGCCCGGAGGGGTCGCTGCTCAAGGCGCTCATGCAGCACCTGCTGCTGCGGGTGCCGGACGACGTCTTCCTGGACATGGAGGCGGGGCTCGAGCACATGGGGCGCGCCTCGGCCCGAGGCGTGGACGCCATGGCGGTGGTCGTCGAGCCGGGTCTCCGCAGCGTCCAGACCGCCCTGCGGGTCCGAAGGCTGGGGGCGGACATAGGCATCCGGCGCGTCTTCGCCGTGGCCAACAAGATCAGGCAGCCCGGCGAACTCGACGTGCTGCGGTCGGCGCTCGGGGAGATTCCCCTCCTGGGCGCCCTGCCGTACAGCGCGGCGCTGGCGCGGGCCGACCTCGAGGGCCGGCCCGCGGAGGCGGCGGACGCCGATTTTGAAGAGGCTGTGGAGCGCGCCGGAAGGGCGCTTGAGGAATCGATCGCAGGGGCCGCAGTATGACGGTGTTGCATCAGCGGAGACGCGTGTTTCCAGGAGCCATTCATGGTCGATGACAACGGACGTTCGGTCGATCAGGCATCGCTGGAGATGATCCAGAGGGCCGCGTGCGAAAAGGTATCGCTGGCTTGGGATCGCCTGGCGGAACAGGAGCCGCAGTGCGGGTTCGGCAGGCTGGGGATATGCTGCCGGCACTGCACCATGGGACCATGCCGCATCGACCCGTTCGGCGAAGGCCCCCGGACGGGGATTTGCGGGGCGACCGCGGACGTCATCGTCGCGCGGGGCCTGCTGCGGCACGTATGCGCCGGGGCGTCCGCCCACTCCGACCACGGCAGGGAGATCGTCCACGCCCTGGCGCTGGCGGCGCAGGGCAATTCGGACGCCTACAAGGTCCGCGGCAAGGCGAAGCTCCGCCGGCTGGCGGAGGAGTACGGCATCCCGTTCCAGGACAGGTCGGACAACGACGTCGCCAAGGACCTTGCCCACAAGCTCATGGAGGAGTTCGGGAAACCGGAAGGGACGCTCCTCAACCTGCGGCGGGCGCCCGAACAGCAGCAGAAGAACTGGGCCGCCAGGGGCGTGCTGCCGCGGGCCATCGACCGGGAGGTCGTCACGGGGATGCACACCACCCACGTGGGGGTGGACAACGACCCCGAGCACATCCTGATGAGCTGCGTGCGCGTGGCGCTGGCCGACGGCTGGGGCGGATCGATGATCGCCACGGACGTCTCGGACGTCCTCTTCGGCGAGCCCCAGTGGCTCCGCTCCCGCGTCAATCTCGGCGTCCTCAAGGAGGACCATGTCAACATAGTCGTGCACGGTCACGAGCCCACGCTCTCCGACGTCGTGGTGGCGGCCTCGAGAGACCCCGAGCTCTTGGCCGAGGCGAAGGCCAAGGGGGCCAACGGCATAAACCTCGCGGGCATCTGCTGCACGGCCAACGAGATACTCATGCGCCACGGAATCCCCATCGCCGGGAACTACCTCCAGCAGGAGCTGGCGGTCCTGACCGGCGCCGTGGAGGTGATGCTCGTGGACGTCCAGTGCGTGTGGCCCTCGCTCACGGAGCTCCAGAAGTGCTTCCACACGAAGGTGATCTCCACCAGTCCCAAGGCCAAGTTCCCCGGCGCCGTCCACATCGAATTCCATGAAGAAAACGCGACGGAGACGGCCAGGAAGATCATCCGCACTGCGATCGAGAATTTCCCGAACAGGAAGCGCGACCGCGTCCGCATCCCGGACCGGCAGGAGCGGCTGGTGGCGGGCTTCACGACGGAGAACGTCTTCGCGATGCTCGGCGGACGCTACCGGCCCAGCTACCGACCCCTCAACGACGGGATAATGACCGGTCGTCTTCGCGGGGTGGCCGGGGTGGTGGGCTGCAACAATCCGAAGTTCACCCACGACCGTTACCACCTGGACATGGTCCGGGAGCTGATCCGCAACGAAGTCCTGGTGGTGCAGACCGGCTGCAGCGCCATCGCCTGCGGGAAGGCGGGACTGCTCTCCCCGGAGGCGGCCGGCAAATACGCGGGGCGGGGGCTCCAGGAGATCTGCGAGGCGGTGGGGATCCCGCCGGTCCTTCACGTGGGGTCCTGCGTGGACAACTCGCGCATCCTGACGGCCTGCGCGGAGATGGTCAAGGAGGGCGGGATCGGCGATTCGTTCGACAAGCTGCCCGTGGCGGGCGCCGCCCCGGAGTGGATGAGCGAGAAGGCCGTCGCCATAGGGATGTACGTCGTCGCCAGCGGCATTTTCACCGTGGTCAACCCGCCGCTGCCGGTCCAGGGCGGTCCGGGCGTGGAGGAGATGCTGACTAAGACCTTCGAGAAGCTATTCGGGGCCACGTGGGCGTTCGAGAGCGATCCGATCAAGGCCGCTCACCTGATGATAGATCACATAGACCGGAAGCGGGCGGCCCTGGGGCTGCCCCCGCCGATGTACCCGGTCCCCTACGCGCCGAAGGCGGCCCAAGCCGGCGCGGCGGCGGCCGTTTAACCTTGTGCCGGAGAAAGCCGTGAAACGCATAACAGCGAAGGCGGAGAGGTGCCTGGCCTGCCGGTCCTGCGAGATCGCCTGCGCCCTGGCCCACGCGGACGCGGAGGATCTGCTGGAAGCGCTGGCGGCGGGCGCGCGGCCGCGCATATACCTCGCGGCCGCCGAGGGCATGGCCGTCCCCCTCCAGTGCAGGCACTGCGCGGACGCCCCCTGCGTGCGGGTGTGCCCCTCGGGCGCCCTCTGGCGGGCGGGCGAGGATGATCCGGTCCTGGCCGACCCCGACAAATGCATCGGCTGCGGATTCTGCGTGGAGGTCTGTCCGTTCGGCGTCATCCGGCTGGGCAAGGGAGGCAAGGCCGTAATCAAGTGCGATCTGTGCCGGCGGCGGCGGGCCAGCGGACAGGGGCCCGCGTGCGTGGCCGCATGCCCCGTGGGGGCGCTGGCGTTCGAGGAAGTCGAGGAAGATGCCCGCAGAAAACGCGCCAAGACAGCCCGGGAAGTCGCCGGAGGGCGCTCCCGTTAGCCGGCCCGGCGCGGGAGGCCGGGAGCCTCTGCGCGTGACCGTCTGCGTGGGGAGCTCCTGCCACGTCCGGGGATCGCGGGAGATCCTCAAGCGTTTCGCCCGACTCCTGAAGGAGCACGGGCTGGAGGACCGCGTCGTCCTGGAGGGCGCCTTCTGCATGGAGCGCTGCGGCGAGGGGGTCAACTGGCGCGTGGCGGGCGAGGACCTCACCAGCACGAGCGCCGAGGATGCCGAGTCCACGTTCCGCCGGAAGGTGATCGGGCCGGCGGGGGGATGCGCGGGATGAGCGACAAATCACTGGAGGAACCGCGCCTGGTCGGCTCCATCCTCAGGCACTCTCCCAACGGGGTCGTGCTGGTGGACGGCGATGGCCGGATAAGGTACGTGAACCCCGCCTTCAGGAAGATGTTCGCGACGGGCGACGGAGAGCTGAACGGGCGGCCCGTGGGCCAGATCGCGGGTTCGGACTGTTTCGACAAGGCCATCGCGTCGGGCGGGGAGCTTTCCGTCCGCGGGAGCCTGGCCGGCCGCGACCTCCACTACCGGGCGTGTCTCTTCAAGATCGAGGGCGAGGGACTGTACTGCGGCATATTCGTGGACACCTCGGAGGAGGAACGGGCCAGGAGGCAGCTCACCGAGATGAAGGCCCAGACGCTGGCCCGCGCCCACGAGGTCATAAGGCGCCAGATGCAGGCCGCTCAGGAGATCGCCGGCCTGCTCGGCGAGACCACCGCGGAGACAAAGACGCTGCTGGTGAAGCTGATGTCCCTCTTCCGGGAGGAGGGATCGAGGTGAAGGTCTTCTACGAATTCGCCTCGCGGCAGCTCAACAAGCGTGACGAGGAGCTCTGCGGCGACAGCGTGGCCTTCTCGATCCGCCCCTCATGGGCGACGCTGGTCTTCTCGGACGGCCTGGGCAGCGGCGTCAAAGCCTGCATACTGTCGACGCTCACCACCAGGATCGCCACCCGCATGCTCGACGAGGGGCTCCCCATCGACGAGGTGGTCAGGACCGTCAGCGAAACGCTGCCGATCTGCACCGTCCGCAAGATCGCCTACAGCACCTTCACGATGGCCCAGATGTTCTCCGACGGCCGGACCAGCCTGATGGAATACGACAGCCCGCCCGCGTTCATACTCCACCATAACCGGCTCCGGAAGTCGCCCTGCGAGGAGTTCTCCATCGACGGCAAGCTGGTGCGCCGGCACGAGCTGGAGATGAGCCCCGGCGACTGGATCGTGATAGTCTCCGACGGCGTGATCAACGCCGGGATCGGCGGGGCGTATCCCATGGGATGGGGATGGGACGAGGTGGGCCGTTACCTCGAAAACCACGTGCACGAGGATCTCGCGGCCGAGGGGATGGCGGAATGCCTGATCCAGGTGACGCGCGACCTATACGAGGGGCCGCCGGGGGACGACGTCACCGTGGCCGCCGTCAAGGTGCGGCGCTGGCGGCTGCTGACCATCTTCACCGGTCCCCCCGTCCGCCGCGAGGACGACGCGGAGGTGGTGAAATCGCTGATGGCCGCCCACGGCAAGCGCGCCGTCTGCGGCGGCACGGCGGCCAACATCGTGGCCCGCGAGCTTGGGCGGCGCGTGGAGGTGGAGCTGGAAACCGGGACCCAGCGCGTGCCCCCGCGCGGCCGGATCGAGGGGATAGATCTGGTCAGCGAGGGCGTGCTGACGCTCACTTACGCCCTGGAGCTGATCCGGGCGGGGACGCCGATGTCCACCCTGAAGCTGCGCGTGGACGGCGCCAGCACGCTGGCCGTCCTTCTGCACGAGGCGGACGAGATCCGGCTGCTCGTCGGACGGGCCATCAACCCGGCCCACCAGAACCCGGATCTGCCGAGGGACCTGGCGCTCAAGTCGCAGGCGGTCCACGCCCTGGCCGAGGAGCTGCGCCGCCGGGGCAAGATCGTGGAAATCCTTAGCTATTGAGGGGGGCATGGCTGAAGGCAAGACGGGTGCGGTGGCAGCGATCGTCGACCGCTACGGCGGCGACTCGGACATGCTGATCCCGATGATGCAGGATCTCCAGGAGGAGTGCGGGTACCTGCCCCAGCCGGAGCTCAAGGAGCTCTCCCGGCGCCTCGGCGTGCCTCTCTCGCGGATCTACAGCGTCGCCACCTTCTACGCCTCCTTCCGGCTGATGCCGAAGGGGGAGCACACGATACAGCTCTGCATGGGCACGGTCTGCTACCTCAAGGGGGCCGCCAAGATATCCGAGGTCCTCCAGAAGGAATTCTCACTCGTTCCCGGCGGGACGTCGCCGGACGGCAAGTTCACCTTCGCGCCGGTGAACTGCCTGGGGGCGTGCGCCCTGGCGCCCGTGATGGTCGTCGACGGGGAGTACCACGGCGGCCTGACGGCGGACTCGGCGGTTGACCTTCTCAGGAAGGTCGCGGCCGGGCCCGCGCCGTCCCAAGGGAAGCCGGCACCCGCGGCGCCGGCCCCTCCGCCCGCACCGGCGGCCCCAACGTGCGCATGCGCATCCGCGGGGAGAGAACCGCCGCGCGCTGAGCCTCCCGCGGAGGGGCGGAAGCCCGAACCTCCGCAGGCGGGGGCTCCCGCGCCGGCGCCCCAGTCGGCCGCCCCCCCGGCGCCGACGAAGGCCGCGGGCCCCGCGTCCGAGAGAAAAACGTCCGACAGGAGAAAGAAAGGCAATGCCGGCAAGTCGGGCCGGCGGGGGCGGAAACCATGATCACCGCCGTCGCGCGGTTCACGAGCACAGGGGAACTCGAGGAGTACCGCAGGCGCCTCCAAGCGGCCCGGGACCCCTCCGCCCGGCGGGTCCGCGTCTGCATCGGGACCGGCTGCACAGCCAAGGGTGCCTTCAAGGTTCTCGAGCGATTCCGCGCCGCCGCCGGCGAGCTTGGAGAGGGCACCGTCATCGGGATCCGCTGCACGGGCTGCCACGGTTTCTGCGAACGCGGGCCCATCGTCGTGGTGGATCCCGGCAACGTCTTCTACCAGGGAGTGAAGGAGGAGGACGTACCGGAGATATGGCGGGAAACCGCCGTCGGCGGTCGCGTGGTGGACAGGCTTCTCTACCGCGCCGACAAGGGGGCGCCACCGGCCCGGATGCCGGAGGATATCCCGTTCTACCGGCACCAGCACCGCATCGTGCTGGCCCTCAACGGGACCATCGACCCGACCGACATAGACGACTACATAGCCGCCGGAGGATACGCGGGACTGGCAAAGGCCCTGACGATGACCCCGGAAGGGATCATCGAGGAGATCACCCGATCCGGCCTGCGCGGTCGCGGCGGCGGGGGCTTCCCCACCGGCCGCAAGTGGCGCTCGGCCAGGGACGCCCACGGCGAACCCAAATACGTCATCGCCAACGGGGACGAGGGTGATCCGGGGGCGTTCATGGACAGGTCGCTCATGGAGGGAACGCCCCACGCGGTGCTGGAGGGAATGATCATCGGATCCTACGCAATCGGATCCCGCTGCGGCTACATCTACGTCCGCAACGAGTATCCCCTGGCCGTCAAACACCTCTCGGCGGCCATCGCACAGGCGCGCGAGCGGGGCCTGCTGGGAGAGGACATATTGGGCAGCGGCCACGGGTTCGACATACGGATCAACCGCGGCGCCGGGGCCTTCGTCTGCGGCGAGTCCACCGCGCTGATGGCGTCGCTCGAGGGCAAGGTGGGCGAGCCGCGCGCGAAGTACATCCACACCGTCGAGAGCGGATTCCACGGGAAGCCCTCCTGTCTCAACAACGTCGAGACGTGGGCCAACGTCCCCGCCATCATCCTGCGGGGCGCCGACTGGTTCGCCTCCATGGGCACCGCCAAGAGCAAGGGCACGAAGGTCTTCTCCCTGGTAGGCAAGGTGCGCAACACGGGACTAGTCGAGGTCCCCATGGGCATGAGCCTCCGCAGGATCATATTCGACATCGGCGGCGGCATCCGCGACGGGAAGGCGTTCAAGGCGGTCCAGACCGGCGGCCCCTCGGGGGGCTGCATACCCGCGGAGTTCCTCGACGAGCCGGTGGACTTCGACCGCCTGACGGAGCTCGGGTCGATGATGGGCTCCGGCGGCATGATCGTGATGGACGAAGACACCTGCATGGTCAACGTCGCCAAGTACTTCCTGGCCTTCCTGAAGGAGGAGTCCTGCGGCAAATGCACCCCGTGCCGGGAAGGCATCGCCCAGATGCTCGAGATCCTCACAAGGATCACGAAGGGCAACGGCCGGGAGGGGGACGTGGAGCGGCTGGAGGAGCTCGGCGCCATCCTCGCCGACGCCTCCCTGTGCGCGCTGGGGACGAGCGCCGCGAACCCCGTCCTCTCCACGATCCGATACTTCCGGGCCGAGTACGACGAGCACATACTGCGCCGCCACTGCCCCGCCAGGGAGTGCAAGGGGCTATTCCGATACGAAATCGACCCGAAGGCCTGCAAGGCCTGCGGCATATGCAAGAAGAAGTGTCCCGTCTCCGCGATCTCGGGGGAGCGCAAGGTACCGCACGTGATCGATCAGGAGAAGTGCACCATGTGCGGATCTTGCTACGACGCCTGCCCGCTCGACGCGGTGCGGAGGGTGTGATTCGCCCGGAGGCCAGATGCCCACGGTGACGCTGGACGGCCGGAGGTGCGAGGCGGACGTCGGGGAGGCCATACTCGACGTGGCCCGCCGCAACGGCGTGTGGATCCCGACGCTCTGCCACCATCCCGCCCTGGAGCCGTACGCCTCCTGCCGCCTGTGCGTGGTGGAGATCGACAGGGGCGGGTGGTGGCAGGTGGTGACGTCCTGCAATTATCCCATCCGGAGGGACCTGACGGTGCGGGTGGAGTCCGACAGGGCCCGCCGCGCCCGGCAGGGAGTCATGAAGCTCCTCCTGGCCAGATGCCCCGAGAGCACGGAGCTAAGGGAGCTTGCGGCGCGCATGGGGGTGACGTCCACCCCCTATCCCAAGGTCACGGAGGCCCAGCGGAACTGCGTGCTATGCGGGCTGTGCGTGCGCGTCTGCTCCGAACGGATCGGCGCCGCGGCCATATCGCTGGCGGGGCGCGGGGTCGAGCGGGCCGTCGCCGCCCCGTTCCGGATGCCCTCCGAGGCCTGCATAGGCTGCGGCGCCTGCGCGGCCGTCTGCCCCGCGGGGACGATCGTCGTGAGGGAGCATCCGGAGGAGGTGGAGATATCCCCCTTCAAGAGCCGCGTCAGGCTGCGTCGCTGCGCCCGCTGCGGCGCGCCGCTGGCGAGCGAGCTGGCGGCGGGCGCGCTGGCCGGGCGCGGCGGGCCCAAGGTGGTCGAGATCATGTCCAGGGAAGGCTTGTGCACCCGCTGCAAGAGGTCGCGGCTGGCCGCGGAGCTCGTCGCCGGCCTCGCCGGGAGCGGCTGCTGCGGAAAAGAAGAAAGGTCACATTAACTTTCGGGAGACGCCATGTCCAAGCAGGTCTTCACGCAGGTCATACGGGGCGCCCACGAATGGGTCCGGCAGGCCGAGGAGGCCCTACAGAAGGCCCTCGCGACGCACGGGCCGGACAAGCCGGTGGGGTGGGGCGGGCTCACCGCCTACTACCTGCCGATGTCGTACGCGCTGATGGGGCTGGAGGTAAAGACCGTCGGCGGGCTCCGCGAGCAGGTGGCCCACGCCCGCGAGCTGCTGAAGCCGCCGCCGTCGGACGAGCTGTGGCTGCCTTACCTGGGGGACGGCCTCGACGCCGGGGTGGCGACCATGCTGGCGCAGGAGGCGCTGGTCGCCCTCCGTACCGCAGACGGGCACATGATGCCGGCCGGCTGGCAGGGGTTCATCTCCGACACGATCATGCGCGAGCTGGGCATCCAGCTGGTGGACGGCCGCATGCCGGGCTTCGCCGCCATCCTCGGGCCGGCGCCCACGACGGAGGCGGCCGTCAAGGTCGTCCGGGATCTTCAGGAGCGCAACATCCTGGTCTTCCTCATCGCCAACCGCGGCGGGAAGACGATGAGGGAACAGATGATAGAGGGCGGCGTGCTCAAGGAGGACGCCTCCCTTGAGGAATGCTGGGATCTCTACGTCGTGCCGGTGGGCCCGGATACCCTCGACGGGATATACGTGCTGAACTGGTCGATCCGCAGCGCCCTCACGTTCGGCGGCCACAAGAAGGGCGAGGCGCGCAAGTGCATCAACTACACCAAGCGCCGCATACACGCCTTCGGCATCACCTTCGGCGAGATACCCGACGACTGGTACGCGCTGGGGGCCGGCGCCATACTCCTGGGTTACCCCGTCATCTCCGATTCCAAGACGACCCCCGAGGTCCGCCCCACCGGCGTGACCGTCCGCGAGGCCCTCGTCGTGGAGCCCGACACCGCGAAGATCGTCCCCACTTGCATCGACGTCCGCGCCGTCAAGGTCAAGGTGGAGAAGATCGACATACCGGTCCCCTACGCGGCCGCGTTCGAGGGCGAACGCGTCCGCAAGGAGGATATGCACGTCCAGTTCGGCGGGAAGTACTCCGCGTCCCTCGAGTACGCCCACATGGTCGACCCCTCCGAGATACAGGACGGGGAGATCACGCTCTCGGGGCCGGACATCGACTCCGTGGCCGAGGGCGGCGCGATGCCGCTGGCGACCGAGGTGCTCGTCGCCGGGCGCAAGATGCAGCGGGACTTCGAGGGGATCCTGGAGCGGCAGATACACCGCTACCTCAACCACGCCATGGGCTTCATGCACACCGGCCAGCGCGACCAGCTCTGGAACCGCGTCAGCAAGAAGGCCTTCGCCGCGGGCTTCCGCCTCCGGCACATCGGGGTAATCCTGCACGCCAAGCTCCACGACGAGTACGGCGGCATCGTCGACAAGGTCGCCGTGCGCCTGTACACCAAGCCGGAGGAGGTCCAGGCCAAGATCGAGGAGGCCCGCAAGGCGTTCCGCTACCGTGACGAGCGCATCGCCGGGATGACCGACGAGTCAGTGGACACCTTCTACAGCTGCACCATCTGCCAGAGCTACGCCCCAGACCACGTGTGCGTGATCACCCCCCAGCGGCTGGGGCTATGCGGGGCCTACAACTGGCTCGACGGCCGCGCCAGCTACGAGATCAACCCTTCGGGGCCCAACCAGCCCATCGCCAAGGGCCGCACCATCGACCCGGTCAAGGGGGAATGGGAAGGGGTGAACAAGTTCGTCTACGACAAGTCCGGCCGCAAGGTCGAGCGGTTCTGCGCCTACAGCCTCCTGGAGGCCCCGATGACCAGCTGCGGCTGCTTCGAATGCATCGTCGCCATCCTGCCGATGGCCAACGGGGTGATAGTGGTCAACCGCGAATTCCTCGGGATGACACCCGTGGGCATGACCTTCGGGGATCTGGCCTCCGCCACCGGGGGCGGCGCGCAGACCCCCGGCTTCCTCGGAGTCGGGCGCCTCTACCTGACGAGCCCGAAGTTCATCTCGGCCGACGGCGGCATCCGCCGCATCGTGTGGCTGCCGAAGGCGCTGAAGAACGACATACGCGAGAGGTTCGAGCGGGAGGCGCAGCGCCTGGGCGAACCCGACCTCTGGTCGAAGATACCCACCGAGGAGGAGGCCAAGACCGAGGAGGAGGTCGCAGCCTACCTCCAGAAGGTCGGCCACCCGGCGCTGGGGCTGCCGCCGTTGATGTAGGATCGACGCGGAGAATACCGCAAAATAGGGAGGGACGCTTATGGCGCTCAGCGGCATCGAGGTCTACAAGTACCTGCCCAAGACGAACTGCAAGGAGTGCGGCTTTCCCACGTGCCTGGCCTTCGCGATGAAGATCGCCGCCAAGCAGGTGGCCATCGACAAGTGCCCGCACGTCAAGCCCGAGGCCAAGGCGGCGCTGGAGAGCGCCAGCCGGCCTCCGATCCAGCTGGTCGCCATCGGGACGGGCGACCGCGAGATAAAGATCGGCAACGAGACCCAGCTCTACCGCCACGAGGAGAAGTTCCACAGGCCCGCCGCCGTGGCCGCGCGCGTGGCCGACACCCTCGACGAGGCGGCCCTGGCGGCCCGCGCGGAGGCAATCGGCAAGCTCGTCTTCGAGCGCATCGGGGCGAAGATCCGCGTCAACCTCCTCGCGGTGGACAACGCCTCCGGCGACCCGGCGCGCTTCGAGAAGGCGGCCCGCCTGGCGGCGGAAAAGTCCGGACTCCCGTGCCTCCTCATGTCGGCCAGCGCGGCGTCGCTGGCGAAGGCCGCCGCCGCCCTCGGGCCGTCCCGCCCGCTGCTTTACATCTCCGACCCCGCCGAGGCGGAGGCGGCCGCCAAGGCGGCCAAGGAACACCGCTGCCCACTGGCCGTCCGGGCCGACGGCCTGGAGAAACTGGCCGAACTCACCCCCAAGATCGCCGCCGCCGGCGTCGAGGAGATCGTCATCGACCCCGGCACGCGCGGGCTGCGTCCCACGCTGGAGGCCCTCACCCAGATCAGGCGCCTGGCCCTGAAGAATTTCCGGCCGCTGGGCTACCCCTCGATCGCCTTCGCGACCGACCAGGATCCGACCCTCCAGGTCGTCGAGGCCTGCACCTACGTGGCCAAGTACGCCGGCGTGGTCGTCATCGACGGCGCGGAACGGTGGCAGATACTCCCCGTGCTGACCACGCGCCAGGACATATACACCGACCCGCAGAAACCGGTCGCGGTGGAGCCGAAGCTCTACACCGTGGGCGAGGCCGGTCCCCAGTCGCCGGTCCTCGTCACCACGAACTTCTCCCTCAGCTACTATTCCGTGGAAGGTGAGGTGGAGGCCAGCAGGGTCCCCGCGTACATCCTCTCGGTCAACACGGAGGGGACGTCGGTGCTGACGGCCTGGGCCTCGGACAAATTCAACGCCTCCACCATAACGGAGGCCCTCAAGAAGTCCGGAGCGGCCGACAAGGTGAAGCACAAGAAACTCGTGATCCCGGGTCTGGTGGCGGTGCTCTCCGGCGGCATCGAGGACGAATCCGGATGGTCCGTCATGGTCGGGCCCAAGGAGGCCTCGGGCATACCCGGCTTCCTCAAGAATCAGTGTAAACCGACGTAATCCGACCCCTTTGAAGGTCGCCGAGTGGCCTCCTACCGGATCCGTTTCGAGCCCGACGGCCGAGAGGTCGTCGTAGAGGAGGGGAAGACCCTGCTCGAAGCCGCCCGCGCCGCGGGCGTCTACGTCGGCTCGGTGTGCGGGGGCGAAGGGGTCTGCGGCCGCTGCCGCGTGGTGATCCGCCGGGGCGAGGTCCAGGGTGAGTCCACGGCGTTCCTGACCCGCGAGGAGATCAGGCAGGGATACGTCCTGGCCTGCCAGGTGGTCCCGAAGGGCGACCTGCTCGTCGAGGTGCCGCCGGAATCCCGCCTGGGGGGCTACAAGGAGATCGGCAAGGACGGGGAGAGGTTCCGCGACTTCACCCCCCGGGGCGCCCCCGCCCCCGCTTCCGTGCGGCCGCTGGTGGAGAAATTCCCCATCGCCCTGCCGGCCCCGAGCCTCGAGGATCCGACCGCCGACCAGGAGCGCCTCCTCTCGCGCGTGGCGAAGCTGCGGCCCGGCCCCCTGCAGATGGGACTCAAGATCGCCTCGGAACTACCGCGCCTCCTCCGCCGGCTGGACGCCAAGGAATCGACCTGGAAGTGGGAGTGGGACGGCCGCGTGACGGCCACGGTGGGCATGCGCGGGGCGGTGAACGAAGTGCTGCTGGTGGAGCGCGGGGACACCTCGGAACGCGGCCTCGGGCTGGTGCTAGACATCGGCACGACCACGGTCGTAGCCCACCTGGTGGATCTCAAGACCGGCGCCACGCGCGAGGCCGCCGCCCTGTACAACTCCCAGGCGGGATTCGGGGCGGACGTGATAAGCCGGATAAACTACGCCAGGCGCCCCGGCGGCGCCGCGGAGCTCCACCGGGCCGTCGTGCACGACGTGGAGACCCTCATCGAGGATCTGGTCCAGAGATCCCGCATCGGCCGCGGCGACATCCTGGCGGCCATCGCCGCCGGCAACACCGTAATGCTCCACTTCCTGCTGGGGCTCGAGGCCGATCCAATCCGCATCTCCCCCTTCGTGCCGGCCGCCGCGGCCCCGCCCCCCGTCAGGGCGGCTGAGGTGGGGATACGCATCCACCCGCGCGCGCTGCTTTACGTCATGCCCATGGTCGGAAGCTTCGTCGGCGGCGACATCACCGCAGGGATACTCGCCAGCGGGATCCACAGGCGGGACGAGCTGGCCCTCCTCATCGACATCGGCACCAACGGCGAGGTGGTGCTGGGCAACCGGGATTACCTGGTGGCCTGCTCCGCCTCCGCCGGCCCCGCATTCGAGGGGGGATCGGTCAAGTGCGGCATGCGCGCCACCGCCGGCGCCATAGACACCGTGCGCATCTCGGCCGGGATCGAGGCCTCCGTGACCACCATAGACGACGCCCCCCCGGCGGGACTGTGCGGCACGGGACTGGTGGACGCGCTGGCCGAGATGTTCCTCGCCGGCCTGATGGACCGCGCCGGCCGCCTGAACCCCGGCCGCGCCCCGGGCCGCTTCCGCGCCTCGGAGGAGGACGGCCGCCCCGAGTTCGTGCTGGTGCCGGCGGGCGAGTCGCGCGCCGCCCGCGACATAACGATCAGCCAGGCCGACATAGACAACCTGATCCACACGAAGGCCTCCATATACGCGGCCATCGACTCCATGATGCGCATCCTCAACCACCGGCTCGACGATGTCCGCGCCCTCTACATCGCGGGCGCCTTCGGGAACCGCCTGGACGTCGGCCGCTGCGTGGCGATCGGCCTCCTGCCGGATATCCCCCTGCAGCGGATGAAATTCATAGGCAACGGCTCCATCGCGGGGGCCAAGATGTCCCTCCTGGACCGCCGGAGATTCGAGGAGGCCATGGCGCTGCGGGAGCGGATCACCTACCAGGAACTCATGGTCGACGCCTCCTACATGGAGAAGTTCACCGCCGCCTGCTTCCTCCCCCACACGGATTTGTCGCGCTTCCCGTCGGTGGAGGCCCGCCTGGCGGCTGCCGGCCGGGAAACCGGAGGAGGCGCGAACCCGTGAGCCCCGATATTTCTTGCGTCCTCGTATCATCTGATAGAATTGTCCCCGGATCTCCCTGACGAACGGAACGACCAGATGGGTCTCGCGGTCGCGGTGGCGGGCAAGGGCGGCACCGGAAAGACGACTTTCTGCGCCCTCCTGGTGCGCGCGCTGCGCGAGGCGGGCGTGCGCCCGGTCCTGGCCGTGGACGCGGATCCCAACTCCTGCCTGGCCGAGGCGCTCGGCGTGGAGCGCGGAAAGACCCTCGCCGAGATACGCGAGGCCGGCTCAAGCGCCGAGGGCTCTCCCGCCGGAGGCCTGGGCCGTGCCCGGGGGATCGATGACGAGATCCAACGCGCGGTCTCAGAGGCGGAGGGCTTCGACCTCGTCACGATGGGGCGGGGCGAGGGCCCGCGCTGCTACTGCTACGTCAACTCGCTGCTGCGCCGCTCGCTCGACTCGCTCTCGAGGAACTACGCCGCCGTGGTGGTGGACAACGAGGCGGGCATGGAGCACCTCTCCAGGCGTACGACCAACGACGTGGACGCCCTGGTGGTGGTGACCGACGCGACCCTCCCCGCCCTGCGGGCGGCGCGGCGCATCGCGGAGCTCTCCAGGGAGCTGCCGGTGCGCATCGGACGCCGCGCGATCGCGGTCAACAGGATCCCGCCGGGGGGCATCTCAAGCGCGTTCGCTGACGAACTGAACCGATTGAAGCTCGAAAGGCTCCCGGATGTCCCGCATGACCCGGCCGTCGAACGGGCGGGTACAGACGGGAGCGACGTCTTCGCCTTGGACGCGGGCACGCCGGCGATGGCGGCGGCGAGGCGCGTCCTGGAGGCACTGAGGGCGTCCCCGTGCACCTCGCCGCCGCTTTGACAAGGAGGATATCGATGCCGGTACCGAACGCAGCGGAGAAGTGGACGTCAGCAATCAACACCGTAACCATAGGGGCCACAAAGGCGGAGGGGGGAACCCGCGGCCGCGCCGTCACCGTCGGGGGCCAAAGCGGCATACCATTCCTCGGCTTCGAGGGCAAGGTCCCCCATCCGCCGGTCGTGGCTGTGGACGTGCTGGACTCCATCCAGGGCGAGTGGCCTAAGCCGCTCGTCGACGCCTACGGCGACGCCCTGAGGGATCCGGCCCTCTGGGCCAAGAAGGCGGCCGAACTTGGGGCGGATCTAATCAACCTCCGCCTTGTCGGCACGCACCCGGACGCCGGCGACCGCAGCCCCGAGCAGGCCGTAGAGACCGTGCGCGCCGTCCTCGCGGCGGTGGATCTCCCCTTGGTGATCTGGGGCTGCGACAACCCCGCCAAGGACCAGAAGGTGCTCCCGAAGGTCGCCGAGGCGGCCAAGGGCGAGAACTGCCTCCTCGGGGCGGTCACCGAGAAGGAATACCGGACCCTCACCGCCGCCGCGCAGGCATACGGCCACAAGCTGATCGCGCTGTCGCCGCTGGACGTGAACAAGGCCAAACAGGTCAACGTCCTGGTGAGCGACATGGGATACCCGGTCTCGAACATCGTCATCTACCCGACCACCGCGGCGCTGGGATACGGAATGGAATACGTCTATTCCATCCTGGAGCGCATACGGCTGGCCGCCCTCTCCGGCGACAAGCTGATGGCGCAGCCGGTGATACTCGACGTGGGATACGAGGCGTGGCGCGCCAAGGAGGCCAAGTCCGGAGATGAAGCCGCTGCGCTTTGGGGCCCCGCGGAGGACCGCGGCCCGGCGTGGGAGGCCGCCACGGCCTGCAACCTGCTGCAGGGCGGCGCCGACATATTCATCATGCGCCACCCGAAGGCGATCCAGACCTTCAAGAAGGCCGTCAAGGCGTTGACCGGTTCCTGATCCGCGCGGTCCGACGACCCGCATACTAGGGAGGCTTGGACATGATAATCTTCAGCGAACGCATCAACGGCATGTACCGCGATGTCCGCGGCGCCATAGGCGGACGTGACAAGACCGTAATCCAGAACCTGGTGAAGGAGCAGGTAACCGGCGGGGCCGACGTCATGGACGTCAACGTGGGCCCCAGCCCCGGCGACGCCGCGGACAACTTCCTCTGGCTGGCGGAAACGGTCCACGAGGTGACCGACAAGCCCATATCACTCGACAGCGCCAAACCCGACCTGCTGGTCAAGGTCGTCCCCAAGGTGAAGGAGCGCCTGCCGAACACGAAACTTGTGATCAACTCCTCGACGGCCGATCCCGCCTGCATGGACAAGCTGGTCCCCCTGGCCGCGGCACACCAGGCGGGCATAATCGGGCTGACCATGGACAAGGGCGGCGTGCCGGGAGACGTGGAGAAGCGGGTCGAATGCGGCGCCAACTTCCTGATGAAGGCCCTCGAGAACGGCATACCCCCATCCGACATCTATCTGGACCCCATCATCCTCCCGATCAACGTCTCGTCGAAGGGCCCCCACAACGTGATGGAGGCCATCCGCCAGCTGCGGGTGGTCAACGACCCCCCGCCCCATTTCATCATCGGCCTGTCCAACGTCAGCCAGAAGTGCCTGCTCAACCGGATGCTGAACCGGGTCTGCCTGGTGATGTGCATGGCCGCGGGGCTGGACTCCGCGATCATGGACGCGGCCGACCGCGATCTGGTGGAGGCCGCCGTCACGGCGGAGGTGCTGCTGGACCGGATGCTTTACAGCGACGACTACGTCAAGGCCTGGCGGATGCAGAAGGGGATCGCCTGATCACGTGGATCCCGCGGGGGGCGGAACCGGCCGCCCCCCGCAGAGGGCACCCGCGGTTTCACCTGCGCGCCCGCGCGTACGCCCACCAGTAGACGATCCCCACGAACGCGGCCCCGCCGACGATGTTCCCCAGCGTCACCGGCACCAAGTTGGCCAGGAAGAAATTCCACCAGGTGAGCGATTCCACCCCAGCGACCGAGGCGGCCGCGGACGTCCCCTTGAGAAGGAGACCCATCGGTATGAAGTACATGTTCGCCACGCAGTGCTCGTAACCCAGCGCCAGGAACGCCATTATGGGGAAGAAGATCGCCAGTATCTTGCCGGCGACGTCCTTCGACGAAAGCGACATCCACACGGCCAGACACACCAGCCAGTTGCAGCCGATCCCCCTGAAAAAGGCCTCATTCCAAGGGAGCACCGACTTGGCCACGGCGATCTGGACCGCCCGCGCGCCCACCGCGCCCGATGCCATCTTCCAGAGGCCGCTCTCGTACATCAGCAGGGCCAAGAGGAGCGACCCGGCGAAATTGGCGGCGTAGACGACGGCCCACCGGTTGAGCAGCCTCCCCATGCCGTACTCCCGGCCCAGGACGCTCGCCACCATGAGGGTGTTGCCGGTGAAAAGCTCCGCGCCCGCTATCACCACAAGCATCAACCCCACCGAGAACACCGACCCGGAAACCACCTGCGTCAGCCCCACGCCGACCTTCGCGGCTGCGTCGTGGCTCGCCAAGGTGGCCAAGGCCGCCCCGAACCCGATATAGACGCCGGCCAGTATCCCCAAAACGAACGTGGTCGAAAGGGGCGCCTTCGCCTTCTTGACCCCTATCGCCCTCGCCACCATCTCGGCAACGTCCGGCGGGGCACGGTGCTCGTGATGCTCCGGTCGCGACCCGCACTCCCGCACGGCCTTCTCGACCCGCTCGAAGCCGTCCGACGGCAGCGGCGCCGGGGGACGGGAGAGCGCGCGGTCCACCGCCCGCACGATCTCGTCGGGGGTGAAGGGCTTGCTTACATAGTCCGAAACCCCCAGACGAGCCGCCTCGGCCGCCGACGAGACCGACCCGTGGCCGGTTATGATAAGAACGGCGGTGCCGGAACGGTGCTGGCGGGCACCCCGGACGACCTCCATGCCGTCGATGTCCGGCATCCGGAGATCCACCAAGGCGCAGTTGAAGAATCCCGACCTTACCCGTTCCAATCCCTCGCGCCCGGTGGCGGCGGTCTCGATGTCGTACCCCCGCTCATCGAAGATCCGCCGGCAGCTCTCGCGCACGATGGGATCGTCGTCTACGACGAGAATCCTCCTGCGATCAAGCATGTTCGCGCCTCCAGTCACCAGGACTCGGCCTCGAGCCTCCGCTCCAGCCAGCGGCGATCCTCCGGTGAAAGCGGCCCGCACGCCCTCTCGATCCACTCTACGTCCCCGGAGACGATCGCCGCCGCGGCCTCGCGGTCCAAGGCATAGCCGGAAACCGCACGGCTCCCGTCCTGCAGCAGCGAGGCGCCGAATTCGGGGTCGCGTGCGGCCCGCCCCAGGACCGCCCTGACCGCCTCCGCCCCCACGGAAAGCTGGGATCCGGCGCGGCAGGGCGGGCGGGCACGCTCAGCCGCATCCCTGATCTGGTCGGGCGTGAACGGTTTTTCTATGTAGTCCGCCACGCCCAGACGCATGGCCTCGACCGCCGATGCCACCGTCCCGAATCCGGTGATGATGATCACGGTGGTGCGCGGCCGCCGGCGCCTCAGGGAACGCACGATCTCCATGCCGTCGGCATCCGGCATCTTCAGATCCACCAGCACCAGGTCGAAGTGCTGATCCATCGCGCGCCGCATCCCTTCCCGGCCGCTTTCGACGGCGTCCACCTCCCATCCGTCCTCCGACAAGATCCTCCGGCAGCTCTTGACCACCAGCGGCTCGTCATCCACCACCAGCACCCTTGGCATCGTCACCATAAGAACCTCCCAGCGGAACCGTCCGCCGAACCCATTCACAACCCAACTACGCAATCCCCATACCACGCGGCCGGCAGCCCCCGCGATACAGCCACACACAATACCCTCAACTCCAACGAATTAACCCCCCAGGACAAGAGTTCGCCGGGCACCCCTTCCGCGGAGTACGCGACAGCACGACAACTGTACGGCTCCCACATACATACCAGGGCGTCTTGCCCTCTCGCCGAAGGTCTGTTGCAAACGTGGGCCTTCACCGCTGCGATGTCCACTGTGAGCCTCAAGCTCCGCACCATGCTGGGCATGCTTTCAGTGATCGCCATCTCGGGGGGCGTTTCGGCGCTCATCAGCGGCTACCTGTTCTGTCACCGCCTGAGCCGCGAGGCCGAAAACCGGGTCCGGCAGGATCTCAACGCCGCCCGGGAGTTCTATGACCACCGGCTGAAGCTCATGGAAACCGCGCTCAAACTCGCGGCCCTCAGCGAGCCGCTGGCGGGGGCCCTTAAGGCCAGGGACGGGGAAAATCTGGGCCGGCATCTGGAGGCGGTCCGGAAGGAGACGGGCGCCGACGTCCTGCTGGCCGCCGACGCGGCCGGGCGCGTGATCCACCGCGCCAACCGGCCTGAGGCGCACGGCGACTCGGTGGAGGAAGATCCTCTGGTGGGGGCGGTCTTGAGGACACGCCATGCCGCCTGCGGCACGGTCGTCGTCCCGCTCGGACGGCTGGCCGTCGAATCCCCGAAGTTGGAGGAGCGCGCCAGGATACAGATACTGCCGACACCCAAGGCGGCGCCCTCCGGCGCCACCGAACTTTCCGCGGGCATGATGCTCGCCTGCGCCGCGCCGGTCATCGACCACGACGGCGCCCTCATCGGCGTCCTGCGCGCGGGCCTGTTGCTGAACCGCAACTACGACCTTGTGGACCAGGTGCAGAACACCGTCTTCAGGGACGAGCAATACCGCGGCAAACTGCTGGGAACCGCCACCCTGTTCCAGGACGACGTTCGCATTTCCACGAACGTCAAGCGCGAGGACGGCAGCCGCGCCATCGGGACCCGGCTCAGCGCGGAGGTCTACGACTGCGTGTTGAGGCAGGGGAAGACCTGGGTGGGCCCTGCATGGGTGGTCAACGACTGGTACATCTCCGCCTACGAACCGATCAGGGGAGTAGATGGCCGCGCCTTGGGGATACTCTACGTGGGGGTCCTGAAGAGGAAGTTCGACGACATGGCGCTCGAAACCATCACGGTCTTCATCCTGACGACGCTGGCGTGCCTGTTGGTGGGAGGCGTGGTGGCTTGGAGACTCTCGGAGGGCATCGCACGCCCAATCGCCGTCCTCCTCTCCGCCGCCGAGGGGATCGCCCGCGGGAACCTCTCCCAGACGGTGCCCGAGTATTCCCGGGACGAGATCGGGGCGCTGGCTAGGGCGTTCAACTCCATGGCCCGGTCGCTCAGGGAAAGGGACGAGCTGCTGAAAGAGAGGACGCGCCAGCAGCTCACCAGGACCGAACACCTGGCATCCATCGGCCGCCTGGCCGCGGGTGTCGCCCACGAGATCAACAACCCCCTCACGGGCGTCCTGACCTTCGCCCACATGATCCGCAAGAGCACGCCGGAGGGCTCCCGGGAGCGAGAGGACGTGGAGACCATCCTCCAGGCGACCACGCGTTGCAAGGAGATCGTGCGGGGCCTGCTGGACTTCTCGCGCCAGAGCGAGCTCAGGAAAAGCCCGGCGGACATCAACGACGTCCTGCGGCAGGCGCTCGCGCTTACCCGCAACCAGGCGGTGCTCCAGCGCGTGCGCGTCAGGGAAGCCCTGGCGGGAGACCTTCCGAGCGCCGTCATCGACGCCAAGCAGATTGAGCAGGTGGCCGTCAACATCATCGTCAACGCCATCGACGCCATGCCCGGCGGAGGCGACCTGGAGGTACGTACGCGCCTGACCCAGGACGGAGGCGGCCGCTGGATCGAGTTCGAGATAAAGGACACCGGCTGCGGCATCCCGCCTGAGATAACGGACCGCATATTCGACCCGTTCTTCACCACCAAGCCCCCCGGAAAGGGGACCGGGCTAGGACTGGCGATCGCCTACGGGATCGTCAGCGAGCACGGGGGGCGCATCCACGTCGACAGCAGGGCCGGAGCAGGGACTACGGTCACGGTCCGGCTGCCCGCACCGAAGGAGTGACGACACGATGGGAATAAAGGGACGGATCCTGGTGATCGACGACGATCCCCTCGTGAGGGGCAGCTGCCAGCGCGTGCTGGGCGAGAACTACAGCGTGCGGCTGGCCGCCACGGGGCGCGAAGGGCTCCAAGCCCTTGCGAAAGAGCCCTTCGACGCCGCCCTCGTGGACCTGAAGCTGCCCGACGTGAGCGGCCTGGACATACTCCAGGCCGCGCCGGACCGCTTCCCTGACGTCCCGGTGATCATCATCACGGGATACTCGACCATCCGAAACGCGGTCGAGGCGATCAAGATGGGCGCGTTCGACTACGTTCCGAAGCCTTTCACGCCCGACGAACTGGAGGCGTCCGTCGAGAAGGCGCTCCGGCAGCGCCGGCTGCTGAAGGATTACCGGCACCTCCAGGCGGCGCTCTCGGAGAGCCACAGGGGCGCGCGGCTGGTGGGAGAGAGCCCCGCCATGCGGAAGGTACTCTCCCTCATAGAGGAGGTGGCGCCCACCGACAGCACCGTCCTCCTCGTGGGGGAGAGCGGCACCGGGAAGGAACTCGTCGCCCGCGCCATCCACTTCGCCAGCCCGCGCCGGGAGGGGCGCTTCGTGGCGGCCGACTGCGGGGCCATAACGCCCTCCCTCGTGGCGGGCGAGCTCTTCGGGCACGTGAAGGGCGCGTTCACCGGCGCCGTAACGGCCAGCGATGGACTCATCCGGGCCGCACACGAGGGCACGCTCTTCCTCGACGAGATCGGGTGCCTCCCCCTCGACCTCCAGCCGAGCCTCCTGAGGGCCATCGACGGCCGCGAGGTGCGCCCCATCGGGGCCAACGCCCCCACCCCCGTGGACGTCCGCTACATCGCCGCCACCAACAGGGATCTCCGCGAGCTGGTCGGCGAGGGCAGGTTCCGCGAGGACCTGTTCTACCGGCTGAACGTCTTCCCCATCCGCCTGCCGCCCCTGCGCGAGCGCAGGGAGGACATACCACTCCTGGCAAGACACTTCCTTGCGCTCTTCTCCACGCGCATGCACCGGCGCGTGGACGACTTCACCCCCGAGGCGATGAGGCTGCTGGTCGAGTACGACTGGCCCGGCAACGTACGCGAGCTCTCCAACGTGGTGGAACGTCTGGTGATCCTTTGCGGCGAGGGACGCGTGGGCCAGTCCCACCTGGCGGAGGTCCTCCCGCCGTCGATCTCCAAGGTCCCCGTCCCGCAGACCGGGGAGGAGCTCAACGCCGCCAAGAAGGAGCTGCGCGAGCGCACCGCCGCCGACCTGGAGAAGTCCTTCCTTATCGAGGCGCTGCGGCGGAACGAGTACAACGTCACCCGGGCCGCTCAGCAGACCGGGATGCAGAGATCCCATTTCCAGGCCCTCCTGAAGAAGCACGGGCTGAGGCTGCGGGATCTCGCCGCCTCCGGCGGGGAGGCCCATTGAATTTCGCCGCCGCGTGCGCCCCGGTGTGATACAATCGCGACGCATGCCCGTCATCGTCCAGTGCGCCTGCGGGGCAAAGCTCCGGGTCCCCGATTCGTCCGCCGGCAAGGACATCAAGTGTCCCCGCTGCGCCCGCCCCGTCGCGGTGCCCGCCCCCGCCCCGCCGGCCGACGCATCTGGCCGCCCCTGCCCGTCCTGCGGCGCCGCAAACCCCGGCGACGCGGCCGCCTGCACCAAATGCGGCTTCGACCTTTCGGAGCCCGCGCCGGGACCGCCGCCCGCAGCGCCGGATGAAGGCGGAAAGGCCTGCCCATACTGCGCGGAGAAGATCAGCGCCGCCGCGACGGTCTGCCCGTACTGCCGCGAGACCCTCGGAGGACGCCAGCCGGCCGCCCCCCAGGCACCGGCGGAGCGGGACCTGGCCATGGAGGCCCACCTCAAGGCCGTAGCGCTGTGGAACCGGATCGGCGGCCTCCTGCTGGTAGGCATCGGCCTCCTCGCGCTGCTGGTTATCCCCCTCGCGGGCGGAACGAGACGCGGCGGGGACGGATCCGAGATCGCCGGGGCGCTGATCGGCGCGGTCGTCTCCCTGGCCATCGGCGCGGCCTACCTGTGGGTCTACTTCAACGGCCGGGCCGCCGCCGTCTGCAGCCGAGAATACGCCGAGCGCGTCGCCCGGACGCCGCACCTCAAGCCGCAGACTTTCCGCAGCCCGTTCTTCTGGATACCCCTGGCGGCCATCGGGATCGTCGTCGTCCTGGCCATCCTGGCCGTGATGGTTGCCGCCGTCAGCGCCCGCTAGCGGGCGGCGCCGCGCCCCTCAGGCGCGCCGGATCCGGACCGCGCAGACCTTGTACTCCGGTATCTTCGCCACCGGGTCGAGCGCGTCGTTGGTCAGCGCGTTGGCGGGCGACTCACGGAAGTGGAACGGCATGAAGACCATGCCGGGCCGCCCCCGGGGCGTCACCACCGCCTGGGCCTTCACGGCACCGCGGCGCGAAATTACCTCGACGGTGTCCCCCGTTCTGACACCCAGCGGACCCGCATCCGCAGGGTTCATTTCCACCACCCCGCCAGGCATGATCTCGTCCAGCCCGCTGGAGCGCCTTGTCATCGTTCCCGTGTGGAAGTGATACAGGACCCGGCCGGTCGAGAGGACCAGCGGATAGTCGCCGTCGGGGAGCTCCGCCGGCTCGCGGAAGCGGACGGGGTGGAACTTTCCCTTCCCGCGGGTGAACGATCCGGCGTGCAGGAACCTGGTGCCGGGGTGGTCGGCCGAAGGGCAGGGCCACTGGAGTCCGCCCGCCTCGAGCCTGACGTGGCTCATCCCGCCGTAGGCCGGGACTAAGGAGGCCATCTCGTCAAAGACGGCGGCGGGGGACGGATATTCCATCGGCAGGCCGAGCCGCCGGGAGATCTCCGCCAGGATCCTCCAATCATCCCGCGCCTCCCCCGGCGGCGGCAGCGCCTTCCGCACCCGCTGGACGCGGCGCTCGGTGTTGGTGAACGTCCCCTCCTTCTCCGCGAAGCTCGCGCCGGGGAGCACCACGTCGGCCAGATCCCCCGTCTCAGTGAGGAAGATGTCCTGGACGATCAGGAAATCCACCTCGGAGAGCGCCTTCCGGGTCCTCTCCGAGTTGGGATCGCTGAGGGCGGGGTTTTCGCCGAGGACGTACAGCCCGCGCACGGCGCCGCGCTCGACGGCGTGCACCATCTCTACGAGGGTGAGGCCGGGCTTCGCCGACAACGGCCTCCCCCAGGCCTTCTCGAACTTCGCGCGCGGGGCGGGGTCGTCCACCCTCTGGTAGCCGGGGAAGACGTTGGGGAGGCACCCCATATCGCAGGCGCCCTGGACGTTGTTCTGCCCGCGGAGGGGGTTGACGCCCGATGACTCGCGGCCGACGCTGCCGGTGAGCATCGCCAAGTTCGCCAGCGCCAGGACGTTGTCTGTGCCGGTGGTGTGCTGGGTGATGCCCATGCTGTAGACTATGGCAGCGCGCCCGGCACGGGCGTAGAGCCGTGCGGCGGCGCGGATATCCTCCGCGGGGACGCCGGTGACCAGGGCGGCCGCCTCGGGGGTGCATGGTTCGACGGCCTTTCGCGCCTCCTCGAAGCCCTCGGTGCGCCCGGCGATGAACTCCTTGTCCTCCAGGCCCTCGGCGAGCACGGCGTTCATGATGGCGTTGATGAGCATCACGTCGGTCCCGGCGCGGTGCTGAAGATGAACGTCCGCGAAGCGGCACAGATCTATGCGGCGGGGGTCTGCCACGATGAGGCGCGCCCCGCGCTTCAGCACCGCCGCCTTGATCCGCAGCCCGATGACGGGATGGGCCTCGGTGGTGTTGGATCCAATCACGAATATGCAGTCGGCGCCTTCCAGCTCGTCGATGGAGTTGGTCATGGCGCCCGACCCGTAGCTCATGGCCAGACCGGCCACGGTCGAGGAGTGTCAAAGTCGGGCGCAATGGTCCACGTTGTTGGTGCCGACAGCCGCCCGGAAGAATTTCTGGAAGAGGTAGTTCTCCTCGTTGGTGCACTTGGCGGAGGCCAGCCCCGCCAGCGCATCCGGGCCGTCGCGTTCCCTGATCTCCATGAACTTCGAGGCCACCAGATCGAGCGCCTCGTCCCAGCTGGCGGGCACGAGCTTCCCGTCCCGGCGGACCAGCGGGGTGGCGAGCCGGTCCCGGGCGCCGACGAAGTCAAGCCCGTACCGCCCCTTCACGCACAGGTCGCCGCGGCTGGAGGGGTTCTCTTCCTCCCCGCGGACGCCGACGATGCGGCCCTCACGGATCCCGAGCACCAGCCCGCAGCCGCAGCCGCAATATGGGCAGATGGTCCTGACCTCGCGGGCGGGCGGGAGGCCGGGCCTCCGGGGCCGCAGCGCCCCCACCGGGCAGGCCTCCACGCAGGCGCCGCACGACTCGCAGGAGCTGTCGGCGATGAGGCCGTCGGCGAACGGCACTACGCGCGCGTCCCGCCCGCGGAAGGCGAAGTCGATCGCCCCCACGCCGCGGACGTCGTGGCAGACCCTCACGCAGCGGCCGCAGAGGACGCACAACGACAGGTCGCGGGTGAAGAAGGGATTGCTCTCGTCGAGCCTGCGTTCCCTGGTGCCGGGGCGGAGGCGCCTCTCCGCGACGCCCAGGCGGGCGGCGACCTCCTGGAGCTCGCATCGGCGGTTCGCGGCGCAGCTGAGGCAGTCCCCAGGATGGTCGGCTATGAGCATCTCGGCCACGGTGCGCCGTACCGCGTTCACGTCGGGGACGTCGTTGTGGACCACCATGCCGTCGGCCGCCCTGGTCGTGCAGGCTGGCGGCAGGCCGCGCATGCCTTCGACCCTGACGATGCACAGCCGGCATCCCCCCCAGGGTTCCAGCCCCTTCTGCCAGCAGAGGCGGGGTATGTAGATGCCCGCCTCGACGGCGGCCTCCAGCACCGTGCGGCCCTCCGACGTGCGGACGGGCCGGCCGTCGATGGTTATCGTGATGGGACGCCCGTTGTCGCTCACGACTCCTCCCTTACCAAGCCGCACCCCAATCCATCCGGTGTCGCCGTGGACATCTGGCCCCCGGGCGAATCACACCCTACGCACCGCATCGAGGGGGCAGGCATCGTAACACGCGCCGCACATCGTGCACTTCTGCTGGTCGATCACGTGCGGCACCTTCCGCTCCCCCGAGATCGCGGAGACAGGACACCTCTCCTTGCATATCCCGCAGGCCCTGCAGGCCTCCGGGTCGATTTCGTAACGGAACAACCCCCTGCAAACCCTGGCGGGGCAGCGGCGACCATGTATGTGCTCATCATACTCCTCTCGGAAGTAGCGGATGGTCGTCAGGACGGGATTGGGGGCGGTCTGCCCCAGGCCGCAGAGCGAGGCGGCGTTGATGGTGCGCGCCAGCCCCTCAAGGAGCGTCAGATCCCCCGGCTTGGCGCGCCCGCCGCAGATGTCCTCGAGAATGGCCAGCATCTGCCACGTGCCCAGCCGGCAAGGCGTGCACTTGCCGCAGGACTCCGCCGCCGTGAACGAGATGAAGTAGCGTGCGACGTCCGGGATGCAGGTGTCCTCGTCGAGGACGATCATGCCCCCCGAGCCCATGATGGAGCCAGCCTTGGCGAGCGTCTCGTAGTCGACGGGCATCTCCAGGCAGGAGGCCGGCAGGCAGCCGCCCGAGGGGCCGCCGGTCTGAACCGCCTTGAAGCGCTTACCGCCGGGGATGCCGCCGCCGATGCCGAAGATGATGTCCTTCAGCTTCAGGCCGAAGGGGACCTCGATGAGCCCCGTACGTTCCACCTTCCCGGCCAGGGCGAACGAGCGTGTGCCGGGGGTGGCCTCCGTCCCGTGACGGCGGTACCGCTCGTGCCCGCCGGTAAGGATCACCGGGACGTTGGCGAACGTCTCGACGTTGTTGATGTTCGTGGGTCTCCCGAAGAGGCCCGACTGCGCAGGGAAGGGAGGCCTGACTCGTGGCATGCCGCGGCGGCCCTCGATGGAGGCCATCAGCGCCGTCTCCTCGCCGCACACGAAGGCCCCCGCACCCTCCTTCAGGCTGACGCGCAGGGAGAATCCCGATCCCAGGATATCGTCCCCTAGGAGTCCCTCCTGCTCCATCCTCGCCAAGGCGGTCTTGAGGCGCTCGATGGCCAGGGGGTATTCCGCACGGCAGTACACGATCGCCTTCGAGGCCCCGATGGCGTACGCCGCTATCATCATGCCTTCCAAGACCGCGTGGGGATCGCTCTCCAGCAGCGCCCGGTTCATGAAGGCGCCGGGATCCCCCTCGTCCGCGTTGCAGACCAGGTACTTGGGCTCCCCCTTCGCCTCGCGGGCGATGCGCCACTTCCTGGCGGTCGGGAAGCCCGCCCCGCCGCGGCCGCGGAGCCCCGCGCGCTCGACCTCGGCGATAACATCTTCCGGCTTCATCGCCAGGGCCTTCGCCAGCCCGCCGTAGCCGCCGTTGGCCACATAGTGCTCGATGGAGTTCGGGTCTATGCGGCCGCAGTGGCGCAGCACGACGCGGACCTGCTGTCGCATCACGGGGAGATCCCCGAAGCGCGGGACGCCCGGCACATCGGGACCGGCCATTACGGCAAGGGCCGCCTCCGCCACGGGACGGGCCCCGAGGACGTGCTCGTCCAGGAGACGGGGTATGGCCTCAGGCGAAACCTTCGCGTAGAGGATCGACGAACCACCGGGGAGCCTGATCTCAAGCATGGGTTCGGCGTAACAGAGGCCCAGGCAGCCCACTCCCACGATGCGGACCTTCGCGCCGCGGGACGCTAGCTGGCCACGGAGGGCCTCAATCAGCTCCGCCCCACCGGCCGCCCTCCCGCAGGTGCCGTCCCCCACCAGGATGAGAGGTTCCGGGGGATTGACGAATCCTTCCCAGATCTCCCGGGCTTTTTGAGTCAACCCCGCCAGGCTCACGGGAGCCTCTCGATGATCTTCAGCGCTTTCTCGGGGGCCATGCGGCCGTGTACCTTGCCGTCGAGGACCGCCACCGGGGCCAAGGCGCACGATCCGATGCAGGCGACTCGCTCGAGCGAGAACCGGTAGTCGGGGGTGGTCTCGCCGGGACGAATGCCGAACCTCTGTTGGATGGCGGACAGGATCCGGGCGCTCCCGCGGACGTGACACGCGGTGCCGCAGCATATCTTGACGTTGTGCCTGCCCTGCCGCGTGAGGTAGAACTGGGCGTAGAAGGTCGCCACGCCGTATACCGCCGCCGGAGAGAGGTTCAGGTGGTCCGAGACGCGCCTGAGCACCTCGCGCGGCAGCCATCCGTAAGCGGCCTGCGCCTCCTGAAGGATTGGAATAAGGGCGGTGCGTGACTTCGGCTGTCTCCGAAGGATGCGATCGAGCACCTCCAGGTCCGCCGGCTCGACGTTCTTCCCTTCCGTCGCGTTCAAGGTCGTCATGGGCCCGGCCGCCCAGGTTTCAAGGCACGGAACGTCGGCATGGTATGGGGCCCACGGGACGCCGTCAAGGGATTTGCGGGCCGGCGGGGGCCGGCGATGTCTGGGCCCCTGGACCTTCCGCGGGCTTGTAATCGACGCACTCGGCGGCGTGGGGGCACCACGCCGCGCATCCGATGTCGAGCCGGGGATTCTTGAAGCGGATCCCGCAGCGCGCGCACTTGCGTGAGCGGTCGTCCTTGAAGAACTCCACGATCCCCCCGCAGGCGGGGCAGCGCTCCTCACGGATGTCCTCCGCCTTCAGGAACCGCATATCCTGTCCGGGGCATTTCGGATTCATGGGGAACGCCTCCCCGCGGCGGGGACAGGTCTATCGCCGCGCACGCCGAGGGTGACCTCGTGGAACTCGATCGGAACGCCGGCGTCCTCGATCGCACGGCGGGCTATCTGGACCAGCCCGAAGCAGCAGGGGACCTCCATGTGGACGCACGTCAGGGAGCGCGGGCGGTTCATCCTGAGGATGGAAGCGAGCTTCTCGACGTAGAAATGGGCGTCGTCGAGTTTCGGGCAGCCCACCAGCAGGACGCGGCCCTTAAGGAACTCCTCGTGGAAGTCGGCGTACGCGAAGGGCGCGCAGTCCGCCGCCAGCAGCAGGTCGGCCCCTCGCAGGTAGGGCGCCTCCGGGGGCACTAGCGTCAGCTGCACCGGCCAGTTGCGGAGGCGGGACTGCCGCGGCACCCCGTCGGATGGCGCTGCGGCCTCCTCGGCCCTTTCCAGCGACCGGGGGCTGCTGGCGGGGCAGCCGCAGGGGATCCTGGGTTCGGGAGGCGGCGCGATCCCCCGCTCCGCCAGGACTTCCAGGGCCGTCCGGAGCTCGGCCTGCGCCCCGTGGCGGCGCAGGTGGTCCAGGTGGGCGCGGATGGTGTTGGGCCCCTGGGGGATGATGTTCTCCATCGTCCTGCGCTCGTCGTAGGGTTCGGCCTCGCGCTCCTCGACGGAGAGGGCCCCCTTGGGGCAATGGCCCACGCAAGCCCCCAGGCCGTCGCAGAAGAGGTCGCCCACGAGGCGGGCCTTGCCGTCTATGATCTGAAGCGCCCCTTCCGGGCAGGAGGGGATGCACTCCCCGCACCCGTCGCACTTGTCGTGATCGATCCGGATTATGCTCCTTTTGAGTCGCATTCGCGGCCCCCTTTCCGGCCGTTTGGGGAAGGCCTCCCGAAGCTCGCCACAACGTCGGAGAGCCTCGTCCCGCCGAGGCATTTCTCCACGGCCTTGTCCATCTCCGCCAGGAGGGAACCCATCATGCACCTGCCCGAGCAGACCGGCTCGCCGAAGAGGCAGCGGCTTGTCTTCAGCGGGCCCTCTATCTGCTCGTAGATTTCCCTCAGGGTAATCCTCTCGGGTCTGCGGGCCAGCTCGTAGCCGCCGGACGGCCCCCGGACACCCCTGACTATCCCGCCGCGCTCCAGGCGGCCCAGCACCTTGAAGAGGTGGGCCTCCGAGGCGCCGGTGGCCCGGGCTATGTCGCGGGCGAGGACGCGCCGGCCGCCCCTGGCGGCCAGGTACGCCGCGGCGTGCAGCGCCAGCGCGGCGGCCCCCGAAACCCTCACGAGACTCGACACGCAGCCTCCGCCATCAACATTCTGGTACTATAATACCACATTTCCGCCGCAAGTCAACAGGGAAAGATCGCGGCGCGTCCGTCAGGCGCCCGAGGCCCTCCTGGCGCTCTCCACGGTGTTGTAGAGAAGCATCGTGATGGTCATCGGCCCCACGCCGCCGGGCACCGGCGTGATGAGGCCGGCCTTCTCCTTGACGGCCTCGAAATCGACGTCCCCCACCAGCCTGAACCCCTTCTTGGAGGATGTATCCTCCACCCTGTTGACGCCCACGTCGATGACGACGGCACCCGGCTTGATCATGTCGGCCGTGATCGTCCGCGGGCGACCCGCGGCGGCTATCACGACGTCGGCCTGGCGCGTGAAGTGCGCGATGTCCTTGGTGCCCGTGTGGCAGATGGTGACCGTCGCGTTGGCGCTGCGGCTCTTCTGGAGCAGCATGTTGGCCACCGGCTTCCCCACGATGTTGCTGCGGCCGACGACGACCACGTGGGCGCCGTCGATCTTGACCCCGCTGCGCAGCAGCAGCTGCACGACCCCGTGGGGCGTGCAGGGAAGGAAGCACTTCTCCCCTATGACCATCTTGCCCACGTTGACCGGGTGGAATCCGTCCACGTCCTTCGACGGATCTATCGCCAGGAGCACCTCCGCGGAGTTCAGGTGGGACGGCAGCGGCAGTTGAACCAGGATGCCGTGAATCCTGGGATCCGCGTTCATCTTCCTGACCAGCGCCAGGAGATCCGCCTGCGACGTCTGCGCGGGCAGCCGGTTGTCGTCCGAGAAGAGGCCCAGCTCCTCGCAGGCCTTCTCCTTGGCCGTGACGTAGGACTTGGAGGCGGGATCGTCGCCGACGAGGATCACGCCCAGCCCCGGGACGACGCCGCGCTCCTTGAGGCGGGCGATCTCCGCCTTCAGCTCTCCGCGGATCTCCTCCGCGACGCGCTTTCCGTCGATGATCTGAGCGGCCATGAGAAACCCCTCCATGCAGTCCCGGCCCGGCCCCTCCCGCGCGCGGAAGGGGTCCGGCGCGCGGGTCCTCAGAATATCCCCTTCACCCTGCCCGTCTTCACGTCTATGTCTATGTTCATGAACGCCGGGGTCGAGCATGTGCCCGGCATGAGCTTGATGGCTCCGGCCACCGGCACTATGAAGCCAGCCCCCTTGAATACCATGATGTCCCGGATCGGCAGGGTCCAGCCGGTGGGCCTCCCCTTGACGTCCGGCTCGTGGCTCAGGCTGAGGTGCGTCTTGACCATGCAGGTCCCCATCTTCGCGGACTCAGGATCCGCCTCAAGGCGCTTGGCCTTCTCGAGGGCCTCGTCCGTGTAGCTGACGTCCTTGGCCCCGTAGACCTCGGTGGCGATCAGCCTGATCCGCTCGCGCAGCGGCGTCTGGAGCTCGTAGAGGAAATGGAAGTTGTTCTTCTCCTTGCAGGCCTCGATCACCGCCTCCGCCAGCTCGATCGCCCCCGCGCCGCCCTTCAGCCAGTGCTCCGAAAGCGCGCAGAGGGCGCCCGCCTCCTCCGCCGCCTTTCTGACCACGGCGATCTCGGCCTTCGTGTCGGTGTGGAAGCTGTTGACGCAGACGACCGGCCGGACGCCGCTCTTCTTGATCGTCTCGATGTGGGCGATCATGTTGCAGAGGCCCTTCTCCAGCAGCTCGAGGTTCTCCTTCGTGTAGGCCTCGTCGAGCGGGAGCCCGGGCTTGACGGTCGGGCCGCCGCCGTGCATCTTGAGCGCCCTGATCGTGGCGACGAGCACCACCGCGTGGGGCTTCAGCCCCGAGAAGCGGCACTTCAGATTCCAGAACTTCTCGAATCCGATGTCGGCGCCGAACCCGCTCTCGGTGACGTGGTACTCCGAGAGCCTCGTGCCCAGCACGTCGGCGATTATCGAACTCTGACCGATGGCGATGTTGGCGAACGGCCCGGCGTGGACGAACACCGGCTGCCCCTCGATGGTCTGCAGGAGGTTCGGGTTGAGCGCGTCCACCATCCACGCGGCCATTGCGCCGTCCACCCGGAGGTCGGAGGTGGTGATCTCCTTGCCGCCCTTGTCGTAGGCGACCACCATCCGCGACAGCCGCTCGCGCATGTCCTTAAGGCTGGTCGCCATGGACAGTATCGCCATGACCTCGCTGGAGACGCTGATCTGGAAGCCGGATTCCATCTCGAATCCGTCCATCTTGCCGCCCTTGCCTATGGTGATGTTGCGGAGGGCCTGCGCGCAGTAGTCCATCGCCCACCTCATCTGGACCCGGTTGGGATCGATGTCCAGGCGCTTCAGGCCCATCTTGGCAAGCCGCTCGTCATCGTAGTTCCGCTCGTGCTGGAGGCGCGAGGTGAGCGCGACCATGGCGAGGTTGTGCGCGTTGGTGACCGAGTCGATGTCGCCAGTGAGCCTTATCGAAAACGGGGTAAGGGGAATCGTCTGGGCCAGTCCGCCGCCGGCCGCCGACCCCTTGATGTTGAAGGTGGGGCCGCCGCTGGGTTGCCTGATGGCCCCCGTAACCTTCTTCTTGAGCTTCCCCAGCCCTTCTATGAGCCCCATGGTGGTGGTCGTCTTCCCCTCCCCCAAGGGCGTGGGCGTGATGGCGGTCACGTCCACGTACTTCGCCTTGGGCGCCCCCTTGAGGCGGGCGAGGACCCGCGCGAAGTCGACCTTCGCCAGGTTCTTCCCCATGGGGATGAGCTCGTCGGACTTCAGCCCCAGCTCGGCGGCCATCTTGGAAACCGGCTTCATGTGCTCCTCGGCCGCCTCGGCGATCTGCCAGTCCTTCAGCTTGCGTGGATCCAGCTTCTTCACGATGTCGTCCTCCTTCGAAAAACCGACGGTTCATGAAATGATTTCCGCGTCGAGGGGGGCCCAGCCTCCCTGCCGCGTCCAGACATGGCAGGGAAATATTACAAAAGGGGGGCCCTCCATCCCAGCATTTCGGGAGATGCCGCCGCCGGGGCGGGGCCCCCCCCCCGCCCCCGCGCCATTACGGAGTCTGAACCGTCAGGGAGACGAAGGCGGGGACGCGGGGGTGACGTTCGATAGCCCGCTCCTGTTGC
>FWPU01000325.1_pt1 | contig 154290 bp, 179 predicted proteins | sample 2228361 | NCBI WGS metagenome assembly FWPU01 (sample SAMEA103939777, study PRJEB20133) | metagenome | reverse complement strand
CAATTTTCACAGACGGTGCTCGATGGTACACAACGAGGCTTGCAGGTGGCTGCGTCTGCGCCATTATGTCTATGGTACAGAACTGAAGAACCTGATGGAGCGGTTTATACAGAATATCAAGGACAGGACAGAATGCTTCGACGACCACTTTCCATGCAGAAAGAAGAATTGCAACAGGCGGCATGTGTGGAACTGGCTCAAGTTGTTCTTGCTATATCTGGACATGAGGGCAGACAGGATGCGGTTCACATTATTTCTGGCCAGGGATGGAGGTTAAGTTAACAGCGCCGCCCCTCAAGAAGCAATGTTTTTATCTTTGAAAATATCGTGTACCAACTCCTGGAGATCAAGTTCGGTGATGTTCTGCAATTTCTTTTCAAAAAGGGACTGTATGTATTCGTCACGGCCTACACTTTATCCAAAATCATCTCTGTGCTAGCCTGTCAAGTGTCATCATGATTTCGTCACAGCGCCATGACATTTCGCTCAACTGATCGACCGTAAGCTCTGATTCCCATCGCTCGAGAACTGCTTTTGAAATTTCGACAGCATGGTACAGGATTGCCCAGTAAGGATGGTGCTCTGCGGTCGTATAGGCGAGCTCGAGCACCTCGCCAAGTCCAGACGAAGCACGCTTGACATAATCTGAGCCTTCTCCATATATTCTGATGATGTCTGCTTCTTCGTCGACTCCAATCTTGGTGGAGATCCGGTCTTTGCTTTCCAGCTCTTCTAGAACTGTCTTGACCCGTTCCAAAACTCTCTCGATAGTTGTTGACATTCAGTCTTGATCGGATGTATCGTATAATTTAACCTAGTCAGTCCTTAAACAGCCGGACATGCTCGGCTAGCATGCATCTATTGTAGACTACCTCTATTCCATTCTCTCTTGCCATTCGCTCGGCTTCCGGACTATAGATGCCTTCTTGCATCCAGATCACCTTGATCCCTTTCTTTTTTAGCGCGTCTTGTACTACTGCAGGCACGTCTTCTGATGGTCTGAAAATGTCGACAATGTCAATTTGCTCTGGAACGCTGCTTACCAAAGGATACGACTTGCGCCCCATGATTTCCTTGGCTGTCGGGTTAACAGGGATCACGTTATAACCATGGTCAATCAGGTACTTCGGCACATAATTGGCCGCCTTGCCTTCGTTTTTGGACATGCCTACTACTGCGATGTTTCTCAGCTCATAGAACTTTTTGATTTCTGTGTCCGAATGAGAGTCTCTATCCAACAAGCTTTCTTGCTTTTCAGATTATTTAAACACAGTCATGAACCTATCATACCTGGCAACTTTATGGGAGAGCGGTACGATTGCACTATCTTTATTCCAGGTTCCGCAGTGACTGTAACGTGATCAATCTGCGCACCTTCTGGTGGCGAAAAGTTCAAGCTTTCGCCGGGCTGGAGAACGGAAATCGTGGGCTCTATGTATCCATCTCCATAATCGACGAGCACATCCGTAAGCGGCATTCTGCCAATATTCTTTACCACCACGCGAGCGTTTGTAAAGAGTGACTGTTCGTCCTTAAGAGCATCAACACTCAAATCGTAATCTTTCGTCGGCAGTGCGGATACAAGCATTGCAAGTAGCGCTACCGCCACAATTCCTACGGCAGCAGCCACTACAAACACAAGGCGCATAGAATCAAATATGTTGTTCGAGAATATTTAAGCAATTGTTCGTTAGTGCTCTTGTTGCATGAATCTGAAATATGCAGATCCTGTCCGAAAACGTGCGCAGATGAGCCCGAAATTCACAAATTTGGGGTGCGTATTTGGTACTCGAAACATTCACAGATCGTGATTATTTTGAATCCTGTTTCGGGGGAAGTTGCACTATTAGATTTTCTACTACCCTTGCCCGCTTTTTATTCTCAATGAATCTCTTACCCCTTATTATTATAGGCTAGTCAACGTATTCAATATTCTTGATAGACACGGCTGATCTGGAGATTTTGAGAGATGAATGTGCGTTCTTGCTTTTCGTTTCTGATCTGAAGCTCAAAGGTGACCTTGGCAAGGGGCATCTGATGTTTATACCCTGCTATGGCTGGTCGCGTGTGTTCATTGCAAACTATGGCTCCTGGCAGGAAATCCTCAAGAAGGCAGAATTGCCAAAGTGGTGGCTTCGTTCCTGAGCCATGAATCACTGCACATATCCATAAACTGGTTATCTCTGACTGCGTCTGCAAATCTGGACAACCACTTTGGCAGGTCAGGGAGGTGGGATCTCTATCGCCATAGCTCGGATTATCTGGACGTGGTGTGTCGCAAGTCATCAGGCAAGTGTGTAGGGGCGCACAAACAACTACTTTAGCCGGCCTATTCTTAGAAACGAGTTTGCCTTTTCTCTGATGCCTTTCTCAAATTCTGGCATATGGATGGTGTTGATGGGTTCTAGCATCTGGTATTTCTTACCATGATCTGTCCTCTTTTTTGTTACATGTTTTAACTGGTCTCGGAGTGACTCTTTCAAGTCTGGAGGACAAATCTTGCTTTCAAATATTGTTGCAAGAGATGCTTCGAGCATCTCGTTAAGATGGGCCTTGCCCTTGTCTTCGTGGAAGTGGGGATTGCGAGTCTCTATCTGGAATATCTCTACACCCTTGTCAACTATCTGCGGATAAGCTGAGGGAATAATCCCTCCAAATTTTTCTAATATGTCAATAAACTCCCTGGTTTCTATGGAGTAACCACTGGTGTAGTGAAGGCATTCTGCAAGCGGCATTGAAAGTGCATGTTCACCGGCGTTACCAGTCTTGATAACCTCAGTTTCAAAGCCTGTGATACTTGCAAGAAGCGCGTTGAGGTTTCTATTTGTTATTTCTGATACCCTGCCCCACTTTGAGAACTGGAGCGCATTGTTTCTTACCTTTGGTTTGAACACCCATGAGACCCTGACATTACAATAGGGTGTAGTGGCCATGCCAAAGCCTGCAGCAAATATCTTGACATATTCGTTGACCGCACCTGGCACATAGTTGTCGGAATCGATAAAACCGACATAGTCTTTGTGATACATCTTTGCAGCCAAAAGGCCTATTACCATACCTTCCGCCTTGCCACTCCGTATGCCGCCTTCAGAATCGAGGATTGAATCGTAGCCGACTTTCTTGAATACCTCTGCAAGACATGAATCCTGCTGATGCACCATTATGATGCGCTTGTCCATAAATCTTGCAAGCTGCCTCACTGCCTCCGCTTCCATCGCAAATCTGTCCACAGGAGCTCTGGCGCTATTCGATACAATGATTACGAGGCATTCATTTGGTATCCCGCTGAGCACGCCCTCAAGCAACTTTAACTTTTCATTCTTGACAGGGATGACAATTGCGAGGTCGTGCATTATGTTCGAAATTTCGTCATAATCGAACTTTCTTACCGTCTGGTGCGACGACTGGAAGCCCTTTGATTTTCCAGAATCAAGCTCGTAAATACGCTGCACAGCATGGATGCTGACAGCTCCAAGCCTCTCGGTGTATCTCGGAAAATCTAGTTTCATCGCATATCGTAAAGGGTGACTGTATAAATCGTTTTGGCAGGAACGGGGGTGATGTGGCAAAAATCTTTAAGATGGGGTTGTTATTATTCTGTCGGATTTAAAAGGTGCACTAGAAATAGCCCGTACTCTTGACAGCATTCACACAGCCCTCTCTTATGTCAAGGGAAGCCTGCAAAATGTCACAATTGTATTGGGTGGGGAAAAGCATCAGGGATTCATGTTTTCGCTTCTAAATCCTCCAGTACCGCTTGGAGGGAATATCATTTCACTCGATATTTATGTCGACGAGATGCCCATTCCCAAGAAGTCGATCTTTGTCGCAACGCCTGATGACGTTGTAAACGTATCAGCGCTGTCTGAAAGTAGGCCTATCTCATTCAAGCCTTTTGACAGCGCTAGGTTCCTTGTGATAAAGGAAGGCGGTCTAGATGAGAAAAAGAAACACAAGATTGCGATTGTGAGCAAGATGGAGGGCTTTGAGCAGATAATGATCCCATTCACATTTAGGGATTACCCCGGATATAGGAGCGGGAGAATATTAGTTCCAGAAACGGCCCAAAGCCCTGAATCTCTTGCGATTGACCAGGATGGAGGCATGGTATTCAAGAACTTTACCACTCCTCTGACGCTGTCTGGTAAAAAGGCATACGTTGTCTGCTCTTCAAACGGATCGCTTTCTGCCAACTGGACATGGATGGGTGTGAGGTATGACAACGGTGGGTTATATGTTCCGCCAGTTAGGGTATTTGGCAGAATAGTTGTCGAGATATCAGTCGACGACGGAGTGCGAAAAAGACTTCCGCACTTTGTAGTTGAGTCGCGACACGAAAACGGCGTCCTGTATACGCGTCATGAAGTGGCTGGCCTGGAAGTAAGAAGGAAACTACTGGTGCCCTTTGAAAGCAGGGGGTTTATTATGGTGCTCCAGCTGCGACCATCGGATGGCTTTAGGACTCTGTATGGCAGGAAAGCGAAGAAGAGGCGGAAGATTCGTATACATTTTTTGATAGACGGGAATATCACCAGCTACGGCCTTGCAGCAGTGTCACAAAACATTGTATCAAAATTCAGCGCAAGGAACAATTGCCTGCAGCTGCAGACGGCGACACAAGACGCCGGTGTATTATATTCTGGAGTTATAGGTGTTGCACCAAAAACACTGAAAGCTAGTAGAACGATGATCGATTCTTACGATAATGATCTGGAGCTATCATATGACCTTGAAATCGAGGACGGCAAGATGGTAGAGCTTGCGCTTGTGGGCACCGGCGGTTTTTCTGGCCCTGACAAATGTGTAGAAGAGTTTCGCCAGATGAGGGACGATTACTCTCGTTTGGTGTCTGAAACCGAGAATGGATTTAGTCGCTATGCTTCTTCAACTCTGAGCGCCCAGTCATCTCAAACAAAACAGAGCATTGAACTGGCAAGACTGCTTGCGGCTTTTAATAAGGCAAAAACCTGCATGCGATATCTGAAGGCTGAGTATGACGGTTTGGGGGAAGGCGTATGCGCGGGTCTACCGCGCTTTCCAAACTACTGGGCGAGAGACACCGGTTGGACTCTTCGAGGATATCTGTCCGTAGGGGACTACCGCTTCGCAGCAGCAACAATTGACAATTTCCTCAGTCACCAAGCAAGAATCACAAGCAAGGCTGCAACCAAGGGCGAGCTCCCCATGATAATTAGCGGGCGGGCTTTCCTCCACACTACTACGTATGGGTCTGCAGACTCGACATTTCTCTTTCCCTCCGCAATAAAGGAATACGTTGTTTCCACTGGAGACGTCAACTATCTGAAAAAGAGGTGGAAATCGATAGTGGATCTGATAAACTATGGATTCCTCAAGGACATTGACGGTGATGGGCTGATAGAGCATGGCTTTAGCGGCATAGCAGAAAAGCTCCCCATACAGGATTCGACATGGATGGACCATATTGACAGAAGGAAGAGCGCAAACGACATTCAAGCTCTTTTTTTCGAAAGCCTTGTAGTTGGAAGCGAGCTTGCTGCAATAATCGGCGACACGCAAAATGAAAAAAGATGGAGTGACGGAGCAGTCAAGCTACGGGAAACAATAGACAGGGAGTATTGGAATGCCCGTGCCGGCTTTTACTATGACACGATAAGGAAGGATGGCTCTAAGGACCCTAGCATACGGCCAAACGCACTAGTGCTGCTGTCAGGCGCAGCAAAAGACCGAAATAGAGCAGATTTGGTCCTTTCACGGATAGGGGAGCCGGACATGACTACGCCTTGGGGGATAAGAACTCTGAGCAACGGGGATCCAAAATACCATCCGACACTGTACCATGATGGCGCAGTCTGGCCGCTTGTCACGGGCTGGGCAGCTGCCAGCGCAACAAGGTTTGGAAGGCGCGAGCAGGCGTTGCGCTATTTGGGATCAATGGCTGAAAGAATTCTACACGAGAATGGCATGTTTGCAGAAACTTATCGCGGGGACAGACCAGAACCGTTCAATTCGTGCATACTACAGGCGTGGTCGGTAGGCATGTATGCATATGCATTCCGCGAAATGATGCTTGGCATGAAAATAGACATGATAAACAACACAATACAGCTCGAACCCAACATCCCTGAGTCGCTCAAGGACTCTCCGACTCCTCTGGAGTTTGAGCATTTTATATATCGCAAGGAAGGTGTTACAAAGCTTGTGATTCGAGTTGACCTGCACAATGAAAAAATATTTGCGGCATTCAAAGGCAAGAATGGCAAGACTGCGGAAGTATTCAGCAATTCATACGCAATAAGTGCTCTTTAATAATAATATCATACCTTACAGGAACGCATCTATAAAGCAATTCTCTACAAGACCTTTCTTATTGTTGTGGACGGGCAACAAAGCCTACTACTGCTAAAGGCATAAATTATCTCAAAATCGCAGTTCGACCAGATGTTTACGCTCTATACTCCGCAGACTGCGAACAAAGTTCTACCGGAGATCAGACGGCTGTTTTCAAACATCCTGATGTACAAGAAGCAAGCAGTAGCATTGCAGGAACAGGTTGAAATGATCATACAGTCTGGCAGCCAGTTTGAGCAATTCATCAAGAAAAAGCAAGAGCTTAACGCTGCAGTCTCAAACTATTACAAGGCTATAGAGCAGCTTGAGGCCACTGGAGTTGTGATAAAGGACGTGGAGCAGGGTCTTCTTGACTTTCCGTCAAAGAGATTCGATGAGGAAGTCTGGCTCTGCTGGAAGATGGGGGAAAATGAGATCAAGTTCTGGCATGGGAAGGACGAGGGTTTTATGGGAAGAAAACCTCTCGAAAGTACCGGAATAATCGAGCCATAGATTTTTCTTCAAAAGACATAGTAAGCTGTTCAATTGTTGCATAAATGATTAATAATGCTGTCGAGCTGGCTGCGCGCGATCCGGATCAGATTTCTTCTTGCGTCGGTCATCGCGGTCAGCAACGGGCTTGCAATTGCATATTGGAAAACAGGCACAATCGATCCGCTCTATGCTGCCATGACATACGTCGGCGTCGTTTTTCTGCACGCAAGTGTTGATCTGCTAAACGACTACTGGGATTACAAGCGGGGAATCGATAACGTGACTACGCGGACAAAGTTCAGCGGCGGGACAGGCGTGCTCCCTGAAAACCTGCTCAGTCCAAAAGCGGTGTACTCTGCAGGCTTGATATTCCTTTTACTCGGGGCGTCAATAGGCGCCTACTTTGTAGCAGTAAGGGGCATCACAATAGCTGTGATTCTTGGCTTTGCAGTTGTCGCAATATACTTTTACTCTACTAGTATTGTGAACGCCGGGTTGGGTGAACTGTTTGTCGCGATCAAGGGGGCAATGATCGTGTTAGGTACTTTCTACGTTCAATCGCCATCACTAGAGCCTGCAGCCATGTATGTCGGGGCTATTGTAGGTATCTTATCCGCGACTGTTCTGTTTGTCAACTCTTTTCCTGACCATGATGCAGATCGGTCAAAGGGGAGGCGCACTCTAGTAATAGTGCTTGGCAAAAAGACCGCAACTGCACTATACCCTGCTTTCATGGTAGCCGCATATGCTATGATTGTGGTGGGAATTTTCTTTGGTTTTACCAAGTTTTATTCGCTGATCGGCCTTGCTTCTATTCCTTTTGCAATCAAGTCGGTAGTACTGTTAAGAAAAGATCATGAAAGTATTGAAAAGATGGTTCCAGCAATGTCTTCTGCTGTGACTTACTCGCGAATTACCGGGTTCTTGTTGGCGGTAGGGCTGATCTTATGAAAAATGATACAATGTTCCAGTACAATTTTACTGTCGTATTTAATACGACGTTATGTCTGACTGCTACTGTTGTACAACACTCCTGTGATGGGTAAGGAAGCGGAAATCGTAAGAGGCATTAAAAAGTCCACAAACCTTGTAGTGGATTTTCTATACTCTGCTAGAATGCGGCTTGACATTCTGGCCAATGCCAACCTCCCTGCCGTCATCATGAGGGATGAGATTTACAGAAATGGGTTGATCGACGCAAGGAAAAGGGGCGTCAGGATTAGAATTATTACAGAAGTGACTCCTGATAATCTTGGCTATAGCCGGGGCTTGGCTGAGTTATGTGAGCTCTGCCATCTGGATGGGATCAACGCAAATTTTGGCGTCAGCGAGTTTGAATATATTGCAACAGGTTCCCTCAGCCTCTCGAACCCCATCTCTGAGCTCATTTACAGCAACGTCAAGGAGATGGTGGAGCAGCAGGAGTATGTTTTTGAGTCATTCTGGAACCGGGCTGCACCTGCGATGACAAGGATCGCTGAAATAGAAGAAGGCCGGGGAAGACCAACTACCAAGATCATTGAAAACCCTGAGAGCTCGCTTGCGTTAGGAACAGAGCTGATGCAGAAAGCCAAGGAGGAAGTGCTGGTAATGCTATCGACTCCTAATGCCTTTTGGCGAGCCATCAATATGGGCCGAATTGACATTTACCGGGTAATAGTTGCAAATAGAGTTAGACTCAGGATCCTCGTGCCGGACAATGCAGAAGTCCAGCAGGCTGTCAACGATATCCGTTCACAGGCTCCGAACATTGAGTTCAGTTATCTTGACAAGAGCCTCCAGACCGGCATGTCTCTCCTCATTGTTGACAGAAAAGAACTAATCGTGTGGGAGACAAAGGATGATGCTAAAGACGACCCATTTTATGCGATGGGCAAAGCAACATATTCTACTAGCAAATCGCTTGTCCTTTCGTTATATCAGATCTACGAAATATTATGGAAGCAGACAGAACTCTATGAAAACATTAAGATGCACAACCGAATGCAAAGTGAGTTTGTAAATATCGCAGCACATGAAATCAGAACGCCTGTGCAGCCTATTCTTGGCATGGCAGAATTGATCGAGGCACAGTTCAATGGTGAAGACAAAGTTATGGTTACAAAGGAAGACATGGCACTCATAATCCGCAATGCCCGGCGCCTCGAGCGCCTGACTTCAGACATCTTGGAGGTAACGCGGATAGAATGTGGTTCAATCAAGCTTAATCGGGAAATATTTGACATGAATGTAAAGATCCAAAATGTGGTTAGAGATGTGAAGGAAAGTATGCCTGCTGGAGTGCAGTTGATAGTCGAAACGGCACCAGAACCATTGTTGGTTATGGCAGACAAGTCCAGGATATATGAAGTGGTCGCCAACCTTCTCAGCAACGCAGCCAAATTCACAAACAAGGGCAGAATCGTGATAGGGGCAGAAAAGAGGACGCACGAACCTGGTGGCAGTAGGCAGTATGCCCTGGTGACAGTCAGGGACACCGGAATGGGTATCGACCCAGAAATAATGCCAAGGCTTTTCACAAAGTTCGCAAGCAAGTCAGAGCAGGGAACGGGTTTGGGGCTCTTTATCTCAAAGAACATAGTCGAGGCACACGGTGGTGCGATTTGGGGTGAAAATAGCTCTGATGGTAGTGGTGGCGCCGTCTTTTCGTTCATGTTACCGCTGATAGAAGAAGAAAATTACTAGAGGCCCGCGCTTTCAATTAGGCTAATCAGCTGATCGTAATGTTCAATGAACTTCCTGCCCTTTGCAGTTATGGCAATCAACCCGCTGACACGGTGAATCATGCCCTTTTCTTCCAGCTCATCAAAGTGATTCATCATCTTGTCATAAGATAGCCGAGTAGAGTGTTGGACGTGCGTGGGCCTTGCTACCTCATTGTGCGCAGTATCCTCTTCGATCGCACAAAGGATTTCGTAGAACAGCTGTAGTTTATGCCGCTTTTCTTGCCTCAATCTCTATCTTCCTCCTTGAAGTCACACTGTGCATGATGTATGCAAAGAGCGCAAGTCCTGCAATCCTTGCGGCAGCCGAGCCAATGAATGCAATGACGCTGTTGTCAAAGTAAGCAAGGATCAGCGAATATTGTTCGAGCAGCAATAGTGCAAATGCTGCAGGAACATATAGCATCTTGATGTTCGCGGCCCTTACAAGGGAGGCTATCGCTGTTTTGAATATGTATGCGATTACCGCTATGTTGAATATCCTCATGAAAAAGCTGAGATCTGCAAGTCCTGCGTAGTAAAAGTAGGGTGATGTTGCCAGTGAAAGGGTTGGAACTATGAACGGAATCGCGACCATTGCAAGCGGCAGCATGGTGACAAGCACATCCCTTGGCTGGACCTTTTTGCCGGATCCACTTGCATCTGAATTCTTGTAGTAGTATGAAAGCGCGATGAGTGCGAATGCCTCCGACTGCAAGGTCATCTGGATCCAAAAGAACGCAGGATGCAGCAGTGGATCTGCCTTATACATCAGGCCGGACGCCTCAAATATGAACGACGCGCCTAGGAATGCAAATCCTGCTGGCAGCCCGAGAAGGTAGCCAAAGCCAGAAAATTTGTATGATTTAAAGAAATAGCGCGAAATCATCAGTGATAGTGATACCGAAATGGCGGTGATCGAGATTGCAAGTGCGGGAGCAAGTGATGGGTTCACAAGTACAAATGGGTTGAGCACGTTCGGATCGAGCACTGCCATTTACTGTCATTTCGTCTCCGCGCAAGATAAGGCTTGCTCCCTTGAAGGGAGTGTCTGGATTCGATTCATTATTATTTTACACCTTTGATCCATGTGGTATTGTCCTCCTCCTCTTCATCGTACGAAATGCTATCTGGACACGCCACGTCTGAAGGAACCAAGAAATACGTGCAACATGCTACTTCTCGTGGTAGACCTCCGTCTCACTTCAGATTGTTTGATGGTCTTTACCTATCGAGCATAGGGATGGGTACATATCTTGGTCAGCCTACACAGGAAGACGACTTGGCAGTCGTAAATGCAGTGTACCAGTCTGTCAAGTCTGGCGCAATCAATGTGATTGATACTGCAATCAACTACCGCGCAATGAAGTCGGAAAAGAGCATTGGCAGAGCTCTTCTGCGACTGGTAAATGATGGCGTGATTTCGCGCGATCAGGTATTCATATCGACAAAAAATGGCTACATCACAAATGACGGCGACTATCCAAACGTTGACGTGATGGAATACATCCACAGGATGTACATCCAGCCGGAAGTAATAACAGCAGACGACATCAGCTCTGGTTACAACGTCATGAACCCAAACTACCTTGCCAAGTGCATCGAAAAGTCATTGATGAACATGCACCTCTCGACAATCGATCTAGTCTATATCCACAACGCGTTTGAAAGCTGGAATCAGGATGTAAGTAGGCAGCAGTTTATGGAGATGCTTGCCAAGGCCTTTGAAGTTTATGAGAAATATAGGAAACAAGACAAGGTCCGATACTACGGCATGGCCACTTGGACGTGCTTTAGGGTGCCTCCAGACAATCGCGAATACCTTTCGTTGGAGCAAGCAGTCCGTGTAGCAGAAAGCGTTGGAGGCAGAGATCATGGTTTTCGTTTCATACAGCTTCCATACAACCTTGCATATAGCGAAGCGCTCTTGCTCCGCAACCAGTCGGTAGGCTCTGATGAGAACCTGACGATTCTTGAAGCGGCCGCGAAAATGAACATAGGTGTGTTCACTAGCATTCCTCTTTTTCAAGGCCGGCTTCTGGGCGCACAGATACCTGATTATGGTGGCTTGAGCGATCCTGTTGCCAAGCTCGTGCAGATCATTAGGTCTAGCCCCTCTGTCGTTGCACCCTTGATTGGTCAGAAAAAAGCAGAACACGTCGAACAGAATTTACAGGTGGCAAATGTGCCCCCTCTGTCGTCTGAAGAATTCAAACAAGCGGTTGAAACGCTCACCAGCCAGCAACTATAAAAAATAGGGAAATACATACCCGTCAAGGAATGGAAACTACTGACATCGAGAAATTCCGAAACAGAACTCCTGATGCAATACGAGTGCTTGCTTTTCTCAAGGCTAAGCCGGGCAGACGACGTGAGCTAGAGGATATCTTGAAGATGGTTATTCAAGCGACGCGGGAAGAGCCTGGCAACATAGCATACGTGATGCACAGATCGACAAAAGATCCGGACGAATTGATGCTTGATGAAATCTGGGTTGATATGAAGGCGTTGGAAGATCATTTGAAAATGCCCCATATGCAGTCGGCTCTGCCTAAGATCAAAGATATGCTTGACGTCCCTCTCAGAATAGAAACATACTCTGAAGTTAGAGTTGTGTGATGGCCTCTTCTATGTTCTTTCTATCTTCGGCCGATGGCATTTGTTCTAGATATTTCGCAAGATCTTCTTTAGCTCCTTGGTTGTTCCCGAGCTGCATCCTCGCAATCGCGCGGTTCTTGTAGATTGGACCAAATCTTGCGGGATTGATTCCAATAGCCTTGCTGTAATATGCTTCTGCAAGCGAATAATCTTTTTTCTTAAGGTAATAGTTACCCAGACCCCTGTACGCCAGATAGTATTTTGGATTCAGCTTGATCGCCTTTTCGTAGCAGGACACAGCCTGATCCGAGTTCGCTTCGTTGAACATGCCTGCCAGAAGGCACCATGCCTGCGTGTTATCTGGATCAATTTCTGTGGCTCTTTGAATTTTTTCGATGGCGCTGTTCATTTTGCCGCGCTGACGCAGTCCCTCTCCTTCAAAACACAGCCTGTTTGATTCCTTGAACTTCAAGTTATCATTTCTCAGCAAGTCCTTCATGTCCGACGGAATAATCACTATGGCTGTCATATCGTCCTGTTCCCAATCTTCTTCAAATCTTGCTTCTGGCACCGCTCCAACAGTGTCAGGTTCAGGAACATATGTTAGGATCCTCCGTTCGTCCACATTGTATCCTGAAACGACCATTGCATGCTGCACAATATCCTGAATTCCTGGCATTATGACGATGGGTGGAATTCCTTGATCGATCCTTTTTTTCAGATCCTTGATCGAGCTCTTGTAAATGTACGATGCAAATCCTCTGCTTTCGACAAGAGCAATTCCGTCTATGATTGACGCCCCTTTTGAATCCGTGCCGCTGGCGTGTGGGGAAATGTCTTCTCCCCAGTACTTTGCTACAACGTTTATTACAAGCGGCAGTGTGACGCTCTCTTCGTTCTTGCTCACTAGGGGCAGGCTGATAAAATGTTCAGGCTGAGATTCCAAGGCTACTATTATCATCCTTATTGTTTGTCCAGCAAATAAAATCCTTCTTCTTATATTGTGACAAAATTCTGAAGAACTTCGAGTCCGTCGCTTCCGCTCTTTTCTGGGTGGAACTGTGTCCCATAAATCGTACCGCTTGAGAATATTTCATGTTCACAAAACTGCGAGCTTGCAAGCGACTTAAAGCCAACAGGCAGCCTTGCTATACAGTAGCCGTGACTTTCGTATGCCAAAATCGACTCTTTCCCTGCTGTAAGTGGGTTCTGGGCAGACACAGATACTGTAGTCAACCCCTGAACATGGGATGGCATCTTGCGGATCGTACCGCCAAGAGCCAGCGCGATTATCTCGGCACCATAGCAGATACCAAGCAACGGTTTGCCGTTGCCGTGACAGTGTTTTACTATTTTTGAATTCACTGCATTTATCTTCTTGTTGTTCTTGCGCCTTCCTGACAGTATCACCTTGTCACAAGCAACAATATCGGAATCGGTCACTTCAGAGAACTTCTTGTAGACAAACTTTACTCCAAGTTTCCCCAAACACGCAAGAATGTTGGGTGTAAAAGGGGATAAATTGTCTACAACTAGCACTGTCATCTGCTACTAGCCTACCTCAATTGAAATGTAGTGGCTCTCTACAATGCCATCAACTGTGCGAAGCACGCCAAAATTAACCGCTGTACCTTCCTGCCATTCAAATATTCGTTCGCCTTCGCGCACCGAGCTTGCAATAAAGCCACGAATCGCGTCCTCTGCTGATGCTCTTTCAGAATCTGTTCTGTATTTTGCTTCAGCCTCTTCGAATCCTACTGGAGCAGCGACGAATGTGGGCTTGACGAGTTCCAAGCCTGCATCTGTGAACACTTTCTCCAAGTTCTGTATCCTGAGCTGCCTGTCAGGTGCGGCTGTCTGATTGCTTGCAGGCGACTGCTGACCTACGGCAGGACTGGTGCCAGACAATCTCTGCAAATAGTTTTCAAAAGCAAGCGCCGGAGTGTCGCCAAAGCCTACAACATATGTACCTGTGTCTGAAGCTGCTCCGACTACGCCTACTGTTCCCACCTGTTTGCTGCCCGTGCCTGTAAAGATTGGTATGAAGTATACTTCATAATCACCGACTATCTGGAAGTTGCTCTCGCCAAGTACCGGGTTAGCGTTTGCAAATTTTGCTTCCCTTACTTCGCTATATGATGGGTTCTTTTTCAGCTCATCCTGAGCCCCTATCTTGTTCAGCAACTTCGTTTGCGAATTGGTCGGTATCGAGTAAAATGTCATCTTGCCAAGATTTTCAGGATCGTTCTGGACAATGATGTATCCTGCAATATCGTTGGATTCTGAGTTCTCTAGCTGGAGCAACTGCATCCCGACAAATTCTGATCGCTCAAACCCTGGTGGTCTTACATAAGCATATATCGGAGCGGACACCTCATTTGCCTGATCGCCCGCGACTTCGTAAACATCATTTCCATCAATGAATGACCTCGGGTCGTTCACATGGTACGTATTGAACTTTGACACCTGCCACATGAACATTTCTTCAGGATATCTGATCTGGTCTGTCAGCCACGCAGGAATCTCGCTCGTGGCTCCAATGTCTCTATATTGCTCAAGGAACATTTCCGAAAAAAAGTCGTCACCTGTAACGATGATCTGCACTGTGCCATCGTAGACGTCAATAAGAGAGTAGCCTACATGCTGCAGCATAAAACTGGAAGAGCTAAGCGGGACATTTGAAGTGTTTATTGCAACAATGAGTGGCATGAGCCAGTAAGTGTCGGTCCCGTCCGTTACTACAAATGTCTCTACTTCTTTCAGAAGTGGATTAGTAGCTCCACTGCTAAAGCCAAATTCATAGACGAAATATGGGTAGAGGAGCTCCATTCTATCGTGTATTTCCTTGTATCTCATGACATGCATCGATGCACTTGGGTTGGAGACCATAAAGTTTGGCTCAAACATCCAGCTGAGTGGCGGTGAGATATCCACTCCTCCGGTGCCGTTATAAGCGTGTCCTCCAATCTCTTCGCTATCGGTTCTATCCGTCGGGTAAGCCGACCAGTACGTGCTGAAAAGGCCATTGCCGCTTTCGCCATAGTATATCTTCCTCTGTTGAAAGAACTTGCTTTCGTCAACTACGCTTCCGCTGTTGGCTGCTAGCATCTTCATTCCAATTTCAGAATGCGTGTATACCATGTGCTGGTAGAACCAGTCGTCATTCTGTCCTGCATCCTCTGGAATGGAAGGAAAAGTCGTGCCTGTCCAATACATCGAACCATCAAACCTCAGAAGGTCAACAAAGTATTCCAAGTCGCTCCTCTGGGACAGTTCTTGGACGAGCCTATCTCTTGCATTCTTTTCGTCCCAGAGCCGGATATTATCCAGCACATCGCTATTTTGCTCGACTACGCTTTGTATGTTTGAGGATGATATGGAGGGCCGAGCGACTGTATGGTTAACAATCCTGATTTGATCCAGGCCATGCATGTAACGGTTGAGCTCCATTTCCTGCGCGACATAAGGGATGTTCATCCCTGTAGTGGCCGATATGCTGTTGTTGACCAGCATTATTGAGCCTGAAAGCCCTACTACTGCGGCTGCTGTAAAGAGCCGGGCATACATGCGTCTCTTGTCGGGGTATATTATCACCTTTGCATGCGTTCTGTCGACTAGCCCAAAGACAATGAACGCAGCTCCGAGCGTGATTGTACCGGCGATTGCATACCTTGTATTATAGTCGATGCCACCGGAGAAAAACATGTTGAATCCGATCCAGAATATGGAGACTCCTGCAATTATCTCCATCGCGGAGATATATGAAAGGAACCGGGGTTTGCTCTCCCTTGAATCAAGCACGTACTGGGATGCTATGCTAATAGTACCAGAAATGCCGACATATACGAGCAGCCGTACTCCAATTGCAGTCAGCAGAGGTGGTATGAGGAGGGTGAGTGCCGGAATCATTGGGATCACACTCTGCTGAGAATAACTACCGTCAGCAGGGATATCTGCAAAGGGAACGGCAAATATGTTTCCAAGTGATTCAATTCCGAGGTCCTTTCCCTGTATGACATACTCGGCCGCCATCCCAAACATGATGTTGCTAAAGAGCGGGGCAAATAGCAGAACCTTCATGAGCTGCCAAAGCGCAAAGCTGGTATTGCTCATCTGGAATTCAGAGTAGCGAGTAGCCATACTCTGGGATTCATAGTCGCTACGCCTGAGCATGTTTATCAGATTCTTTATTCCGTACCAGACTACAGAATGGCGCGCCTTGAAATTCACACGCACAAGCGCGATGGACGACAAGATAACTCCTGAAAAGATAGAGTAATAGAGTGGTCTTGTAAAGACCTCTCCAAACTCTTCCACGTTCATGAGGAGATTCACCGACTGGTTGCCTACAACGCCAAATATGATAACTCCAATTGCCGCAAATACTGCAATCCGCACTATCCTGCCGATGTCAGTTCGGGGTGCTCTATCCTCACTGTACTTGTCCCACAAACGAAGTGCCTAACGTCCAAGACCCTTTAATGTGTTTATTAGCAATAGTAGTCGTTGTGCGAACTTGGCATTGGACGCCCACTGTGGATAAGTGCGCCTCTAGGCAGCTTCTGCGAGCCCCTTGCAGATCAGGTAGACGGCCGCATACGCTGGAAGTTCTGCGGATTCCTTTGAAATATTGAATGCCTTGCCCTTTAGCTTCAGTTTGACAGGAGTCTTGACCTTGACTACTACCTTCGAATCCCCGATCAAGCAGGCATCTACAAACGGGTCGAACGAGTCAAGGTCGACACACTTTATCTTTGCAAGCCCGCTCTTGCTATTTAGTGTGCCGGGCATCCTGAAAACGCGATGTACGTCTGTTGTCACCTGTGGGTCAATTCTGACGCCCAATTCGCGAACAGTCTTGTCTAGATCAACTTTGAATGCGGTGTATCCGCCTTTCTGCTCAACCATGCGCTTCAATCTTATGAAAGATGTGCCATTGATCTTTAGTCTGTCTGCAATCCTTCTTCTCCAACCATAGTCAAGACCGCTTTTTGGGAATTTTATGAAAAATGGGTTCTCGGCGTTACCTTTCCTGACTCCGATGCTTTCAACCATCAATCCAGAGCCGGAAATATACCCTACAAGGTCAGAGCGCGCTTGGGGATCTAGAGAGGTGTATGCGTCGTCGTTAACATGGATGTGAAAGCCATTATTTCCCGAGAAGTAGACGTGGATATCACTCTCGCGCATACCAAAATCACCCGTAAGGAATTCTTTCAGACGCCTTACTTCTTTCTTTGAGCCGTCGATACATTTGCTGCATGGTATTGATATATTCTCTGCTTTCTTGCCGCCACACGCTGGGCAAGAATAATACTCTTTATTTTCCTCTGGAAAAGAAGATGCGCGACCGCAATTCGTACATAGATGATATGTGTGAGAAGGGACACAAGGTAGATTCAGATCTTTACCATCAATGTCAAATATCAGGTCCGCACCAAGCCACTGTTTTTCCTGCATTGGATACGTTGGAAAGCGATAGTAGGCATTGGAACAGTAAATGTCTGATGGAACTTCTTTCATTATCGTGGCGGTCAGCTCCTTCATATTCTTGAAGGAAAGGTGTCGGACCATGCCTGGCTGCCCAAACTGCATATAACCAAACTCCCGTTGTTCCATCTTGTCCGGCGTTTCTATTGTTCCTGGCTTGAAGTAGTATCCTCTAAACGCACTCTTGATTATGCTAGCTGTCTTGATGTTGGCAACCTCTGTCATTATTACCTCTTCTTCCTTCCAAACTGAATTGGGTTTGTTATGGAATCACATTCAGCTGTTGCAAAACACAGATTTTCGTTGCGAAGCTTGTCGCATGAGGGGACAGAATATTTCGTGTGACTGCCTTTCATGCCTGCGAGGTGCTCAACTTGGTAGCGGGTTATCTTCTCGTTAAAGTCGGGAGCATTCTCATACATCAATACTATTTCGTCAACCGGCTTACCAATTGCAAGCATGTATGTTGCAAGCATGACTCTTGCAGAATGTGGAAGATTCTCTCCCTTGCCCATGACCTCGAGCGCATGCTTTACGCAGGGTGGGTATTCGGTGACTGCAGCAGCGCGGTATTCGTAGCGGGGAGCAAATTTTGCGCGCAGTTCGTCAGCTTTTGCCTTGATTGGCTGCGGCAAAGTCTGAAGCGTCATTGCCCTTATTTTCTCATAAATTAGGATCGATAGTTCGTTTCTGACAAGCCTGACAGTCTCGTCAGCATCCAGATAGACATAACCGTTATCAACTAGCCTGTTTATGAGCTTCCATTCTTGTTCGTGGAAGTGCGAAGATCTGGAGAGGTAGTCCGCCACTTTAACTTTGAAGAGCCGTCTGTCTTCAGCAGCACTGATTTTCAGATTGAAAAGATCTTCAAAGATCTTCGCAAAGAGCGACTGTTTCTGCATTTCGTTCTGACGTTTCAAATCCTCTGTCAGGAATTTTTCCGCACGTCGAGCCTCTGCCAGCGCAAATTTTCTGAGAACTGGTTCTAGGCTTATCGACTTGACCATTATGAGTGAAACAAGAAAAGTGAGAATCTCTATTTCGTATCTGTCGAGCTCTTCGTATATATTGCCACTCACTTCGATTTCGATGCGCTCTGCAGCCCTGTCAATAATGTCCTTCATATCGGGTCTTTCAAGCTCGTCCCACCCAAAGCCGGATTCACGTAGGAATTCTCCTGCTTCATTCAAGAACGGATACTTGGCAAGGTCTCCTGTGCCCAACTTTATGGATGACAATTTTGCAAGCAAGCTAGGATAGCTGAACTGCAATAAAAACGCCATTCCCAATAGGTTAAAGTATGCAACAACATCTGTCTTGTCTATTCGAACGATGGGCATTAGAATAGGATTCCATGTATCAATTGCTGGTGGAATAGCAAATTCTGTGGATAATGCAAGAAAGATAGGATGTACCGCTTTTCAGATATTTAGCAGAAACCCGCGTGGCTGGACAGCCAAGCCGCTTACGCCGGATGATGTGCGATTATTCAAGAACAAACTGGCATCGAGTGGCATCAACAGGAGGGACGTTATCGTTCACATGCCCTACCTGCCGAACCTATCGGGACCGGATGGGGAGTTTTATAACAAGTCTGTCGAAACCTTGGTAGGGGAAATGCAGAGATGCATCGCACTAGATATCCCTTATCTTGTAATACATCTTGGCAGCCATTTAGGAAAAGGGCAAGCAAGCGGGATAAAGCAGCTAGTAAAGGCAATTGAAACTGCTAGAACCAAGATAAGAGAAGGCGGTCCTATGGTTTTGCTAGAAAACAATGCTGGCCAAAAGAACAGCGTCGGTGCCAACTTTGAAGAGCTACGTACAATTCTCGACCGTCTAGACGACCCGAAGCGATTTGGAATCTGCATCGATACTTGCCATCTGTTTGCATCCGGTTATGACCTCCGGAAAAAATCAGATGTGGACAAAACACTTGAAAAATTCGATACTATCGTTGGACTGAAGAATTTAAAATTCATCCATCTCAATGATTCGAAAGGTCCGCTTGGCTCCAACCTCGACAGACATGAGCACATCGGGCTCGGGATGATCGGGGGAGAAGGTATGTCGGCATTTCTCAACCATCCTGCCATTAGAGAACTACCTGTGATCATGGAGACCCCGATTGACGAAAGGAGGGGAGACAAGCAAAACTTGGAAGTCGTCCTACGAATGGTAAAGTGACTATTTGAGCCGATGAGACTCGACGTTGGTCGAGCCCTCATAATATGATACGATTAGAATGTCGCCCTCGTTGTAAGTGCAACCGCGGATCTCTTTCGGTTGCTCGTCTGGCGGCTCTATGACACATACGTCTCCCTGTTTGAACTTGACAGGCACTTCTCCTATGATAGTTTGTCTTGTAAAAAGCTGGAATAGTGGAAAGCCTTGTATCATCTGTATTGCCATGAACGCGCCAAAAAAGGCAAGGCCAAAGAGGATCGCCAGCTTCTTGGTCGACATTCTCTCAAATTCTGACGAGTCGGGAGCATAGCCCACGGTAATACATATCAAAGGCACTTGTAAAAAACCTTGAGATTATTGTCTATTGTGCCGTCTGGTGGATTCGACTGCCTTCTCGATCGCTTCTTCCTGATCGAGCCACTCGTCAAAATAGGCCAGCAAAAGATGAGACGCCAGCTCCTCTTTTGTGTGGTCTGTCTTGAGATGGATCGGCATGTAGTCTGGAGAGAAGAATAGGTTGCAGATATAACAGAAAGGGTTACGTTCGTGCTCTGTCAGCAAGACAGCTTACGTAGTTACAATACTGTCAATATAAGAATATCGATATGTCTGTGATTAGGCATCCTTTGACCTCTCGATCTTAAAAATACGACGACTGTCGGATGGAAAAATAGATCTACGCTATTGAAGACAGGATTTTTGCTAAAGGTCTGGGTGGAGAGGCAAGAATAGACAATTGCATAACTGCGGTAGCAGAGAGCAAGCGAGAGCAGGCAACGTGGCTCTCGTACTATCGATATCCATCTAAGGACAAGAAACGGCCTGTCAGGTTTGAGCAGGATGTTGAGACCTGGCGCTCCAAGAGGCGGGTTGTGCAAAACAAGTTATAAGTAGGGTAGGAAGAATGTCATGATACATATATGGTATTTGGCAGGGACATCAGGCTTTCGAGGATATTGAAGGACGGCAAGATGCTGTGTATTCCGATGGATCATGGCATCAGTAACGGTCCTATCAAGGGACTGGAGGACATCAACGGAATGATCTACCAGTGCGCCTCTGCAGGCCTGACCTGCGTTCTTGTTAACAAAGGAATAATCAAAACAATGCCAAGGCCGCCAGAAATCGGACTCATCGCACACTTTTCTGGCAGCACTTCACTTGGACCAGCCCCTAACAGAAAGATGCTGATGGGGAGCGTCGAAGAAGCGATCAGGCTCGGCGCAGACGCTGTGTCTCTGCACATCAATATTGGCGCAAAGGAAGAACCAGAGATGCTACAGAAACTGGGAATGGTTGCTGACAAGTGCACGGAATGGAGTGTACCCCTTGTGGCAATGATGTATCCACGGGGAGAGAATATCAAGAACCCGCACGACCCTGAAGTCGTGGCCCATGCCGCAAGAGTGGGCGCAGAGGCAGGAGCTGATGTCGTAAAGGCCGTGTATACGGGCGATGTCGACTCGTTCAAAAGAGTAGTAAAGAGCTGCCCTGTGCCGATAGTGATCGCAGGAGGACCCAAGGCCAACACGGACCGCGAAATATTGGAGATGTGTGCCGGCGCAATGGCGGCAGGAGCAAAGGGTGTGACTTTCGGCCGCAATATCTTCCAACACAAGAACCCGCCTGCGATGGTTCGCGCCCTGCGGAAAGTTATAATCGAGAACAAACCAATTAAAGAGGCTTTGAAGGAACTTGACTGATACAAAACAAAAAGAGCTGATTGTCAGGCCGACCGCGAGCTCAAAATCCATTGGCGCCTTCCTAGCAAGACTGAAAGAAAAAGGGATCACAACGATCAACGCCGATCCAAAGTCAACTAAAGGCTTTCGTACTATTTACGAGTCAGAAGATGCCGACATGGTCATTTGCAAGACAATAGATCAACTGATGACGCTCAAGTCAGCGGGCAAGAGTGTCGGCTACTTTAAGAAGGTACTGAGCAACGCAGATGTTGATGAGATCGAAAAGGCATCACAGTCCGGAGCGGAATTCGTCATCGTCGACGCGTCGGACTGGAAGATTATTCCACTCGAGAACATTATTGCAAAGCTCCACAAGTCCAAGACACGGGTGTACACCACCGCAAAGAGCTCAACAGAAGTTGCAACAATGTTTGCGGTGCTGGAGCTTGGAGTCGATGGTGTAATACTGTCAACAAATAGCGAAGATGAAGTGGACAAGGCAAGGCAGCAACTATTCAGCACAAGATTCCCGATCAAGCCTGCGAAAGTAACCGAGGTAAAAGATGTGGGCACTGGCGAGCGGGTCTGTGTCGACACTGCCTCGATGATGGGAATGGGCGAGGGGATGCTGGTTGGCAGCAGATCAAACTTTATGCTTCTGATACACAATGAATCTGTCGGTTCGTCATTTACTTCCCCACGTCCGTTCCGGGTGAATGCCGGCGCCGTATATTGTTACACAATAGCGCCTGACGGCAATACACGCTATCTATCCGAGATAGAGTCGGGAAGCGAGGTATTAGTGGTGAACAGAGAAGGTTCCGCGAGGAAGGCTGTCGTAGGGAGGTCTAAGATCGAGACACGCCCGCTGAAGATGATAAGGGCAGAAATCGATGGCGAAACAGGCACGGTGATCCTACAAAATGCCGAGACTATAAGGTTGATGGCAAAGGACGGCAAGCTCATATCTGTGACTGAAGTTAAAGTGGGCGACGAAGTATTGGGCTACGCAAAACCTGCGTCTGGACGACACTTTGGCATGGAAGTGGACGAATACATAGTCGAAAAATAGGCACTAGTATGCTCTCTTCTGGCGCTTCCATTGGCGCTATGCTTTCTTTTTATTGTCGTTTTGGAGTGGTCTATTTGACGATTGAGATATGAGTGGAGAATGTTCGATTCTTGATATATACCGCGGCGATCACCCTCGTGAGCATGTTGTTGTAGATCGGTGCCTTCAGGAGCAGTGATTCGCTCGATATTTTTCCTCTCGACCTGATAGATATTACATTATGCTCACCCTGTATCCGCTTTTACGGGAGAATGCCGGTTTCGCAATCAAGTCTATTGCATGATGACACATTTTCGAGTCTTTGTTGACTAACACACGGGTTCGATCACATTAGGATGAATCTTGATCAGACCAGAGGAGTTGGTAGTGCTATTCAACGCCTCATCTTAAGTGGATTATTTTTGAACTTCTCTTGCAAGTTCAATATCTTGCTAGATGTGGGGTACCGTGGCATACTGTTAAATCCTGCCATACTTCAGATGGTAATCTTCAATCCTATGCGCGATAAGTCTGTGCTGTTGCGATTGTTGGGCAACGAGGTGGTAAGGGAGCGACAGGCATCCGCCAAATGCCGATTTAATCGCTAATGTGTCAGTGATACCTGGCTTTCTATGATACCTCAATTTCAGCTCGCTTTTCCGAGCTGATGATGTAGTGTCTTTTTAGCCTGTTGTTTATTACTTTAAAGTAAGCCGGATATGGACGAACTAGGCAAGCATAGCATGGACATCCAGTCATGCTTGCCCAAGAAGAAGAAATTGCAAATCAAATAATCCATGGAAATTGTAAGGACATTTTACTTAGGCTTCCTGAAAATTCTGTACAGCTGACTATAACTTCGCCACCCTATCGCAACGCCATCGACTATGACATGCATGCATCCGGCAACGGAGGATATTACAGGGGCAAACTCAACCTCGATACAAACGAGTACTTGACGGACATGGCCGACATTTTTGGCAACAAGGTTTACAGGGTGACAAAAGAAGGTGGCTACTGTTGTATCGTCATCGCCAATGAGGTGGTGAATGGCACTATACTTCCTCTGCCACACATGCTGTTATCAAGGCTGGTGCAGCCGTTTGGCAAGTGGAACCTACACGAAGAAATAATCTGGCATAAAGTAACAGGCGGTACTAATCGCTATGGGTCGTTCGTCATAAATCCGTATCCAAAATATTACCGTGCAAACATCATGCATGAGTTCATATTGATATTGCGCAAGGGGGATGTCAACAGCGGCCGGACGCGAAGGAGCAACGCACTGCCGGCGACACACGAGGAATGGACAAAGGAGATAGCAAATTCGGTTTGGCACATAGCCCCAGTCCCGCCCGGATATATCGATCATCCGTGCCCATACCCTGAAGAGATCCCATACCGCCTGATGAAGCTTTACTCATATGAAAACGACATTGTGCTTGACCCGTTCAATGGAAGTGGCCAAACCACAAAGGTCGCACACCACTTTGGCCGCAAGTACATCGGTATAGACCTTGTCAAGGATTATGTAAATCTAGCCAGATCAAGAATAGAGAATGAGCCCCTCCACATACGTGATGAGGTGCTAATCGCCAACTGGAAAAAGATCCCCTCACACTACAAGAAGAGCTAGTGGTTGCAACTGTTTTTATTACGGATCATCACCCTTTTCGATGTATAAAATGAGCCAAGAATCGATCAAATCAGAAATCGTAAGTAAACTGCTAAAGGACAAGAATTTTGGCTATATTGCTACACTAATGCCTGACGGTTCTCCGCAAGTCACCCCTGTATGGGTTGACACTGATGGTGAGCACGTTTTAGTTAATACTGCGATTGGCAGGCTAAAATATAAGAATATTCTGCGCGATTCGCGCGTTGCAATTTGTGTAGCGGATCGGGACAACCCCTATAACATGCTGACTATACGCGGCGAGGTGGTCGAACATGGTACAAATGGTGCTGAAGAACACATTGACAACATGGCAAAAAAATATCTAGGTCTTGACAAGTATCCAGGCCGCGCACCGGGCGAGAAGAGGGTTCTGCTAAAGATCAAACCAGGCAAAATATTCCACGCCAAATATGGATAATGAGATGATGGGTGTTGTCATGTGGAGCGAGTGCTACGTTCTCTTAGCAGCCGACCGAGGGCCTTCTGCCTGATGGCCGCTTCTACGTACTGCTCGTCGCATGCCTTACATACTGTATAGACAGCTGCACTATCTTGGCTAGGCGTCACCACCTTCTCCCACCTTAACCCTGAGTCACTCTTCGAGCAGATAACGCACCCTTTGTTGTCTTCAAGAGCAGACCCGTCAGCGCCAGTATACATTGCATACATTTCATAACCGTCATCGGCAAGTGGCTTCCATTGTCTTGAGAATGACTCCACCATCTCTGTATCAAAGCCTAGGGATTGGAGCCGTGCGACATGCTCTTCTAGAGAAAGCATTATTCTTCAATAGAGAGTGGTATGGGGTTATAATAATCTGTAGGTGGGATCTTGTTGTTGTTGTCCGCCGCGACAAGCGCTAGTTTGGCTTCCTAAGCCGCGTTTCCTAGATAGACCTTACATCCACACTTGAGAAATTCCACTGCTGTGCTCACACAGATAGGTGATACCTTTTTGAGCCGCTTCTTGCTACTTGTCGACGCAGCATTTGGCAATTGCAATTTCGACCATTTATCCTGAGGCGTCATCCCTCATACGCCGCCATGCTCCCAGTCCATATTGCAAGCATTGACAAACATGGTGTGCCTTGCATTGCCGTCTTCTCTGTAGATGATATTTTTTCCAAATGCAAGAAATTCATTCATCCTTATCTTGTTGGTGACCTCAGCCTGTCTTTCCTTGTAGCTGCGGACATGCTATAGGTAGTTGTTTATCCTTGATGCCGCACTTTCTCAGATACTTTCTTAGTGATTTTGATACAAAGGCTGCTTCTTAGATCCTCTACTGCTATTGTTCCAACGATAGAGGGGGATTCGTATACATACTTTGATATCAATAATCAACATATCTTTGACGTCCTGCAAGCCATATCGTATTTCTGCAATCACTTTATGAAAATTATCCGCACAATATGAGAAATTCTATATGCTCCTGTTGTAGTCATGCACCGATGCATCCAAGCCGTACGAGAGGATGAATTTTTTCGGAGTGTCAGAACGGTATATTCTCACCTGTGAAAGCGGAATCACTCTTAATAAGGTGTGACAGCCAAGATAGGGTGTATATGTCGACGGCGGCGACAGGCTCAAGAACTCCAAGAACGCACCGCTGTAACCTTTGTGGTAGGGTTTTTGACACGGCAGAACTTCTTGAGTCGCACATGCGCATGGAACATAGTAAGAACAGCGCGCCTCCTGCTGGCGTTGGATAAAACAAGATTAATTTAACTGGACGACATGAACACCAGTAGTATATATCATCTTGGCACCCAAGATTTGCGTCTCGATTGCACCGGATAGCGTCAATTCAATCCAGGAGCAGTCCGTACGGGCATTTGAGCTTGGAGCCGACTATGTCGAGATCCGTTTCGATTTTCTCAAGCAGGAGCAACTGGAGGCCGCGATCGATGTTGCAAATGGCATAAAGAACAAGGCTGTCTTTACTCTGCGCTCTGCTGATCAGGGTGGAAAATTCTCGGGCAGCGAGCAGTACCGCATGAAATGGCTGTACAGGTTAGCGGACCAGAGGCCGATGCTGCTTGATGTCGAACTCCCTACCTTGCAGAAGAACGATGACCTGGCAGATTTTCTAGAAAACCAAAAAACACCTCTGCTCGTGTCTTGGCACGATTTTGAAAAGACACCGCCAAACGAGAGGCTTGCAGATGTGCTGTCAGAAATGAGGATCTACAGTAATTATGTCAAGGTGGTGACCACTGCAATGACTGTAGAGGATTCATTGAGATTGTTAGAGCTGTATGAAACTGCGATTGGGCTACATCCGATCTTTTTTGCGATGGGCGAGGCGGGCGTATTGTCTAGAGTATTGTGCACTGTCACTGGCAACGCACCGTTCACCTATGCAAGCCTTGAGAAGAAGGTTGCACCGGGGCAGCTTACCGTAAAGCAGATGAGAAATCTGTATGATCGCATGAGAGTGTAATTCATAGATGTACCCTTCGCCTTTTATCTTGTGTTGCATCATCTAACTACAGGATGTATGTCTTCCATCATATCCCTTAGGTAGACCCGACCATTCAGATCGGGGTCGACATCCTTTCCAACATCCTCTTTCTTTGAGGTTATATATGGCGAGTGCTGATATTCGCCCCTAGGCAAATGCAAGGCTCGACAAAGACGTACTGTATCATAGGCGACCCGATCCAGCATTCGCTCTCACCGGGAATGCAGAATGCTGCTTTTGCCGCACTCGGGCTGGATTGCACTTACATCGCCTTCCGAGTCCCAGCAAACGAACTAAAGGAATCTATCGAATCGCTGCGGAGCATAAACATTTCGGGATTCAATGTGACCGTGCCACACAAGGTCGAGGTTATGAAGTATCTTGACGAACTCGATCCTTCTGCAAAAAAAGCAGCTGCAGTCAACACTGTCAACAACATTGAAGGAATATTCCGGGGATACAACACTGACATCGATGGCTTTATCGAGCCATTGCACAGGCGACAAGTGGATTTTCATAACATGCAGGTGCTACTGCTGGGAGCTGGTGGTGCAGCTCGTGCAATAGTTGCAGCACTTGCTCAGGAAAACAACAACATTGCCAAGATCATAATCGCAAACCGGAATATGGATAGGGCGACCGAACTCGCCAAGATTGGGTCTGATCTTGGACTAGAATGCGAAACTCTGCCATTTGCGCGGGTGCAGGATGTGTCGCCAGAATGCGACCTGATAGTCAATGCGACGACCATCGGCCTGAACAACGAACCGAGCCCAATAGATTATGAACATATCAAGAAAGGGAGCATAGTCTATGACATTGTCTATAGACCAATAGTCACGGATCTTATCGAAAACGCCAAATATGCACAGGCAACGGTTGTGTACGGTTACGAAATGCTAATCGAGCAGGGAGCAAAGGCATTTGAGATATGGACTGGTTTGCCGGCCCCACGCGAAGCTATGAAAAAGAACCTCTTGGGGGTCTTTGGGGAGCCGGTATGAGAAAAGCAAGGGCTACGATGCATGGGGCAATATCTATAGTAAACGCCGTTGCAACGGGCAATGGCTCGTCCCTGGGAATTTCACTCAGAGCCACTGCGGAAGTGGGGATTGGCCGCGGCAAAGGGATCAAGTTTCTGACGGGAAAGAATGGAGACCGGCTCATCAACAACATCGTGCGCAACACCATGCCAAAAGAAACTATCGACAACAACCAGATCATGATTAGAGTAAAGTCAGAAATACCGATAGGTTATGGGTTGAAAAGCTCAAGCGCAGTCTCGAACGCAGTTGCGCTTGCCTGCAGTAGGCTTGCAAGGGAAGATGAAGATATCGACGACTACGCAGTGCTCGACGCTGCAGTCCGTGCCTCCCTGGAGGCTAAGGTGACGGTAACCGGAGCATATGATGATGCTACTGCTTGCTACTTTGGTGGCTTTACAGTGACTGACAACTATGCAAGGCGTCTTATCCGCAGAGAAGAAGCGCCTGAGAACCTTTATGCAATCATTTTCCTTCCTCGCAACACCCCAAGAGGCGACGTACGCAAGCTGCGTAACCTCTCTGACCTGTTTACTGACGCGTTCAGACTGGCTGAGGCCGGAGAGTACTGGAAGGCCATGAAGCTCAATGGCGTACTTGCTTCTGCAGCCTTATCTTCCAAGTACGCGCCGATAATGGCGATGCTGGAGAGTGGTGCGCTTGCAGCAGGCGTGTCAGGCAATGGACCATCGATAACGGCAGTGACATACGAGGAGAAAATAAATGAAATAAAGTCGGCACTATCAAAGTTTGAAGGAAGGATGCTTGTTTCTAAAGTTAATAACCAGAAGGCAAGTGTGGAGATGCTGAATGGTTAGCATAGTAGTCAGAAAGTCTAGGATATCTGGAAACATCAGGTGCCCTTCTAGCAAGAGCTACAGCCACCGAGCGATAGCTATAGCGTCGCTCGCACAGGGCAAACCGTCTACAATAACGAATGCGCTACTGGCTCGAGATACGCTTGCGACACTTGCTGGCTGTCGTGCCCTTGGTGCAGACATTAGTCATGAAGGCACGACGGTGAAGATAAGGGGGCTCTACTCTTTTGAACCACCAGAAAACGTGATCAATGCGGAGAATTCTGGCACAACAATCAGGATATTGGCTTCTATGTCCGCCCTGGTGAAGAGGGGTTATACTGTGCTGACCGGGGACGAGAGCCTACGCAAACGGCCAATGCAGCCAATGCTGGACGCACTTGACCAGTTGGGGGTAGAAGCCTACTCTACAAAAATGAACGGTACTCCTCCACTTGTGGTAAAGGGGGGTGGCATCAAGGGAGGAACAACCGTCGTAGATGGGAGCATCTCGAGCCAGTTTGTTTCGGGGCTGCTTATCGCCGGCATTTATGCGGATTCGGAAATTGTAATGAAGATCAAGGGCAATCTTGTCTCAAAGCCGTATGTCAGCGCAACTCTTGCTACGATGAAACACTTTGGAGTAGCAGTGGATCACAGTCCTGACATGCTGGAATATCAAATCAAGGGTGCCAAATACCGCAGTGCAAAGTTTGACGTACCAAGCGACTTTTCAACGGCAGCCCTGATCATGGCGGCGGGCGCTCTTGTAGGAGACAAGCTAAAGATCAAAGGGCTCAATTTTTCACTGCCGCAGGGTGATTCGCAAATAGTCGACATTCTGAAGCAGATGGGCTGTCGCCTGAAGGTGGATAAGACCAAAGGCGAAGTTACAGTCGAGGGGGCAGAGGAACTAGAGGGTGGAGACTTTGATCTGGGAAACACCCCCGACCTGCTGCCTGTCGTTTCCATACTGGCGCTTAAGGCAAAGACACCGGTCACAATAACTGGGGTAGCACATGCAAGGGTAAAAGAGACCGACAGGGTCGCAAACATCGCACAAGAACTGGTCAAATTTGGTGCGCGCATCAAAGAGTTCCAAGACGGTCTCAAGATAGCAGCATCCAAGCCGCTAAAGGGTGCGTCATTGGAAGCATACAATGATCATAGACTGTTCATGGCGTTTACCATAGCGTCAATGATGACTGAAAAGTCGATCGTGGCTGGATCTGAATCAGTGGATGTGTCGTATCCTCATTTCGTTCAGGATATGAAAGAGCTTGGAGCAAAGATCTCTTCTGCTCCTGACAGGGAATAATTGTCAGCCTCCAAAAGCACTTTATATAGAACAGACTAAACCTGCATCTGCTAGAGATATGGGTGGCAGCATAATAGGCGAGCGTTTTGTCGCCATGAGCTTTGGAGAGAGCCACGGAAGGTGCGTTGGCATCGTGGTCGATGGCTGTCCTGCAGGCCTCCCTCTGAGCGAGTCCGACATCCAGGGTCTATTAGACTTGAGAAAACCCGGTCAGTCGGTAGTCACTACTCAGCGAAAGGAGGAGGACAAAGTCGAGATAATTTCAGGCATCTTCAATGGTTATACAACAGGCGCGCCAATCTGCATGTTGATATGGAACAAGGATTCTGATTCACGTGCATATGAAGCGATAAGGAATATTCCGAGACCTGGTCACGCCGACTATCCTGCCATGGTAAAATATGGTGGGTTTGAGGATTATCGCGGCGGAGGCAGGTTCTCTGGCAGGCTGACTGCAACGCTTGTCATGGCAGGAGCTGTAGCAGGCAAGCTTTTGAAAAATACGCTTGGAATTGAAACAGTGGCGTACACCACTGAAATCGGGAATGTCAAGGCAAGCAACATCACATTGGCCAACATTGCTAGGAGATACGACAACGACGTACGATGCCCCGATCCGACAGCCGCTGAAAAAATGAAAGATGCAATACTTCAGGCCCGGAAAGATGGAGACTCCCTCGGTGGAGTCATTGAATGTACTACCAACAGCCTCCCTGTGGGGCTTGGCGAACCGATTTTTGCATCACTTGAATCGGATCTTTCAAAAGCACTCTTCAGCATACCTGCAGTCAAGGCAGTAGAGTTCGGGTCGGGCTTTGCTGGCAGCAGGAGGCGCGGGTCTGAAAATAACGATACTTATATGATAAAAGACGGCAAGGTGGTTACCAAGACTAACAATGCTGGAGGTATACTAGGCGGCCTTTCAAATGGCATGCCGCTTGTAATCAGAGTAGCCTTCAAACCAGCAGCTTCTATAGCCAAGACTCAGGAGACCGTTGACATAGTAAAGAAGTCGCAGACCCACCTTTCAGTCCCTGGAAGACACGACCCGTGCGTAGTCCCAAGAGCACCGCCCGTGGTCGAATGCGTAGTATCTATGGTTCTTGCAGACCATGCCATGCGGGCTGGCCTGATACCGCCGGTGCTCAAATGATGGTGAAATGGTGATGGGTGGGAACGACGATCTGGAAACTCTGCGGCAACAGGTCCGCGATGTAACTGCTCAGATAATGCATAATGTCAACCAACGAATGGCACTGGCAAAGCAGATCGGCGAAATAAAGGACAGACTCGGAATTGACGTCAAAGATGAAAAGGTCGAAAGCGACATACGCACTATGGTGTTATCACTTGTGGATGAGATAGGGATGGGTAGGGAATTTGCATTGCAGTTACTGAATCTCCTACTTGCCGAGTCGGAGAAGTTGCAGTCACAGAGCCGGCAGCAAAAAAAGTCACCAACGCAGACGCACCTTGCTATATTCATGAAGGCAAAGCAACTTGAAGCATCTGGAAAAAGGATAATCCACATGGAGGTGGGTGAGCCCGACTATTCGCCCCCTGAAGCAGTCGGCGAGTCACTTATCGCTTCATTCAAGCAAAAGCAATATCACTATACTGATACACGAGGTGTTCCAAAACTCCGCGAAGCAATCGCTAGGAGGGAGTATGTTTCAGAAGATCAGACAATAGTCACACCTGGCGGCCGCTTTGCTGTTTTCAGCGCAATCACTTCGCTCTTGAAACCTGGGCAGGAGCTCATCGTCATCGAGCCGGCGTGGCCTGCATACAAGGAGTGTGCAGACTTTATTGGTGCAAGGACAAGAACCCTTAGGACAACCTTTGAAAACAAATGGACCCCTGATCTGGATCAACTTGAGGCGATGGTAAACCAGAGCACTAAGATGATTGTGCTCAACTATCCAAACAACCCAACAGGTAAGGTGCTTGATGAAAAGACAGTTGAGAGAATAGTATCTATTGCCAAGGACAATGACCTTTATGTGCTAAGTGACGAAGTGTATGCCGACTATACTTTCAAGAAGTTTACAAGCATACACGAATACGGCTATTCAAAGAGCATTTTGGTGTCTTCATTTTCAAAGCGCTATGCAATGACTGGTTTTCGGGTTGGCTATGCTGTCGCTGGCAGGGACATCATTGCCAAGATGGCAAGAGTGCAGGCGGTGGGGATAACAAGCGTCGCTGAACCCGTGCAATATGCCGCGCTTGCCGCCCTTGGACAGGACCCATCTGAAAACGTTAGGATTATGAAAAAGAGGCTCGACTTTGTGTCGTCCCGGCTCAAGCAAATGTCACTTCGATTTGTCGAGCCAGACGGTGCGATGTATGTCTACCCCGAGCTGCCAAAGGGCGATGACCTTTCTCTGGTAGAACGGTTGTTGGAAAAAGGGGTCGCTATTGCACCAGGCAGCGGATTTGGAGACTATTACAGACAGTTCGTGAGGATATCTGCCTGCCAGCCAGAAGAGACTCTTGGAAAAGGTCTCGAGATAATGGCGTCAACAATAAAGGAGAACGCCTGAGTTGCAGCAAATAGCGATTATTGGTGCAGCAGGCAAGATGGGTTCTTGGCTCACTAACTATTTCACACGACGCGGTATACACGTTTCTGCTTATGATGTCAATAGAAAATCGTTGAAAGCTTCAGACAATATCTACATTGCAAGAAGCATTGCTGACTGTGTCAAAGATGCGGATTTGGTTCTTGTTTCAGTGCCAGTGCGTGTAGCTCCGAGAACGATAAGTGAATGTGCAAGAAGCATGAAGGCTGGCGCCGTAATTTCTGAAATATCATCTGTAAAGCACCAGACATTCCGCGCACTGAAAAAGCTTCCAGACAATGTCCGACCCCTGTGCATCCATCCAATGTTCGGGCCAGGTGCGACTGAAAAGATGCGTCCAAAGATATTGCTTGTGCCTGTCAGAGATGAAGCTGCTGAGTTAGAGCTGGTACATGAGATATTCAAGAATTCTTCAGTAAAGGTGCTTCCTGATGCAAAGACTCATGACGCGTCTGTTGCGACTGTGCTTGGGGTGACATACTTTGCAAACATCGTCTTTGCCAAGGTGGTTTCGTCTGGAAATGTTTCTACTCTAAAGCAGGTCGCTGGCACCACGTTTGCGCTACAGTCGCTCGTTGCAGAAAGCATTCTTACAAACGAGCCTGATCTGGTTGTGGCACTGATACAGGAAAACCCGTATGTTAGGAAACACATCAGACAATATCTGAAGGAAGCATCTGCCGTGTCCAAGGTGGTATCTGCCAAGGACAGCCGTAAGTTGAAAGCTGATCTGGAGAAGGTCAAATCAAGACTGCAAAAGTGGCAGGACCTGCAACAGTCGTACAAGAAAATGTATGAGATCGTAGAAAACCTGATGTAAAAAGAGAAATACATGAGCTACCACATATGCCACACATGACACTTTTGTGGCGAGACTCATGGCTTAAACCCCTCTCTGATTTTGATGTGGGTGCAGAAAATTGCAGCTATTGCAAGAAGGCTTTCGGCAAGATCGAATTTGTCACCGCCTGCGATTTTTGCGAAAAGGGGATAATGCATGATATGTGTGCCAACAAGCACATCCTGTTAGAACACAAAAGGCAATTGGAAGAAAAAATAGACGCACACAAGGACAAGCCGCTACACGACTACCAATAGTGGCAATGACAACTAGTCTGATGGCGGACCGAGATAATCCATTCCAGTGCCGCTCTTTCTCTCGCCATCAATTGTGGAGATTGTCTTGGTCGACTTTATCCCTGCCACCTTCCTTATCTTGTCGATTACGAAGCCGACACTGTTGCCCATTGGAACCTCAAGGCGCACTATCAGGTCAATCTCCCCATAAACGCCTTCTACCGACACAACACCGGGAATCTGTGCTATCTCTTCAAGAACCGGCTTTTCCATTCCTGGCAACGTGTTTACCATGACGTAGGCACCTGGCATACTAAATCATAAATTAGCAACGGGATATTAAACAGTATTGCCTGGCCCTATTCCGCAGCCAGTCTCGCCATCTTTTTGAATTTCAGCATACAGGTGTCTCTTGTCTCAGATTTGTTCTTGGAACATGCCCAAATCACATACGAACATCTGCCACATTCTTTAAATGCATGTATCAACTAATTTTACGTTCTAATCTTTTTAAAGAAACGGTGCAAACAGAGCGATAAATTGTCACAGGTAAGATTGTTTACATTCAATGCAAGCTCGTTTCCCCTCGATCCGTCTGTCGAAAGCTATTTGAAATCCAAAGGGGCGTTATCCCTTGACTTTGGGAGATTTGCATACATCAATTCTGAGATGATGCCTGCAGTCCTCCTAGATCTGATTGAAAGCAACAAGACAGATGCTCAATCATCGAATTCAGAACTTGTTGCCCAGCTAGAGGCAGAGATTGGCAGATATTCTGCCGAGAGACAGAAGATGCTTGAAGACACCTCCAAACTTGTGGCACAGGTCAAGTCATATTCTGCGGAGATATCTACACTGAAGGCGCAAGCCTCAGAAAGCGCTAAGATGGTAGAAGCGCTGAAAGCTGAAAATGCTCGGCTACAATCTATCACCAAGAGTGCACCACCGCCAAATGCGCAATCGACACTGCAACCCTCATCTGCTACTGCCGACGACAGACTGAGGCAGTCATATGAAAAACTCTTGAAGGATTTTCAGATGCTCAGGTCGCAGAATGCAGAAACGATTACGTCGCTGAAGGTGCTTGAGGACGAAAACGAGGAGCTGATGCAGGAGCTGGAAAGGCTGAGACACCAGCTTAATGCCTCATCGCCCAAGGCTGGATAGCTCCTTTAAGACTTATATATCGCAGTCCAAGTGAATTGGATCGATGGTCGAAAAGATGACAGCCGTGTGGCTGATTATTCTCACTATACTTGTTTGTGCTGCGGTACCGGGTGTACTCATCTGGCTTACATCGAGTCCTGCGGGTATGCTAATCCCATTCCATCTGAATGCAGAGAAGCTGACGACCTACGTACCTTTGCACTAGGAATTTCTCATCTGCCTCGTGATCTGATCTACAGATGGTGTTTGAGGGGCCTGAAAAGCGGAAAAGATTGCTAGTCTCGATGGGCAAGCTTGCTGCCATAGTCATAGCTGCAGGACTTGGCACGATGGCCCTCACAGGTTATTTTCGCTCACAAGATCCTATCTACCAATGCATTGAAAACCCCGAGCAGCAACCTTATCAGCTATCTGTCCCCATAACTGTGACTGAAGATGGATTTCCCGCATCGGTTCCTGCTGGTGTGGGTATCGAGGAGAACTGCATAAGGCCTGTCCATACCCTTGAGCAGAATGTCATCCATGTGGGCTATAGTAGGCCGCATGAGTTCACATTAGGTCATTTTCTGTACTATTGGATAGGAAATGATCTGAGCAACTATGATACTCGGGTTTATGTTAACGACGAACTGCATACCGACGGCAGCTTTCTCGACATACCTCTGCGGCAGGGAGATTCAATAAGGATAGATTTCACGAGCAGAAACTAATTATAAAATGCGACTTAATGTGTTTGTGTGAAAGAGCTCCACACAGAGATAGAGATCAATGCCAGCCCAGAGACCGTCTGGGACATCGTCACTGACTTTGAAAAGTACCAGGAATGGAACCCTTTCATAAACAGGATAACTGGGCAAGCAAGAGAAGGCAGCAAGATTGAGATCCACATACAGACACCAGCCGGCAAGAGAAGAAGGTACGAGCCGACTGTGACAAAAGTGGAGAACAGGCGTGAGCTCCGGTGGCTGGGTAAGAGCTGGTTATTAAACGGGGAGCATATTTTCACCATCGAGCAACTGCAAGAAGGAAGAAAAGTCAAGTTTGTGCATAGAGAGGTGTTTGCTGGCCTGTTGACCGGCCTATTTGGAAACAGCCTCGACAATGACATCAAGAAAGGTTTTGAAGAGATGAACAAGGCGCTAAAGGAAAGGGCAGAGCACTCAAAGCCATGAAGCAGTAAAGAGAATAATTATTTAGTTGTCCTTCCCTTGCTATGACGTGCCGAATTACTACGACATACTCGAGGTGAGCCCAACAGCCAGCACAGAGGAAATAAAAAAGTCATTCCGGCATTTGGCGCTTAAATACCATCCAGACAAGAATGGCAATTCCGAGGAGTCGCGGCAAAAGTTCATGAAGATAGTTGAAGCGTATGAAATCCTCTCAGACCAGCAGGCTAGGAAGAACTATGACGGCACCGCATACAGAGTACCTAGGCGCGCTCCTGGCTGGACACCACCCGCAGACTTTTCAACCGTCTATAGCTACGAGGAGATCAAAAGAAGGTACAACCCTAATAACATAAGGGGAGGAATGTGGGACATCAGTGACAAAGCCACCTCTGGAATGTGGAAAGCGACGATGGTTCTCTTTGCGTGCCTTGGTGCAGTGGTGATCTATATTCTTATTGCCGGCGGCTAATGCTTGTGCCTCTTTCTATTGCGCCTGTGCTCTTCTTCCCGTGCTCTTATTTTGTCGTATCTGGCATACTTGAAAGCAAAGAATCCGCCGATAACAAAGCCGGGAGCAGAAATGACGAGCATCTGGCTTCCACCAACAGCAAGGGCCAGCAGCACTGCAATCCCTGCAGACGCAAACGAAGCGATCATTATCATCAAAATTACGGGTTTTGATCCTGCCAAGTCTTCACCCGTGATCTGGCAGGCGACAGTATAAGTGGTTTCCTATTTTCCTAAAGAAATAAAAAGGGACTGGAATTAAAGGCGGACTGGATGCGAATAGTCGCAATAGGTAGCCGCGTTTTTGTTACTAGTTTCCAGCTTGCCGGAGTCAAAGGAGTCAAAGTCGAAACGCCAACTGAGGCGCTTGACGAAATCAACAAGATGGATGAAAACAGCGGAGTCGGACTGGTTCTCCTGAGCGACGACATCGGCAAAGAGATCCGTTACCAGCTAACTAGCCTTCGTGCAAAGAGACCAATCCCGCTCATCTTTGAGCTGCCATCGCCGGGAAGCAAGAAGGAAAAGGTAGACTACCGGGCTCTCCTAAAGCAGATCTTGGGCGTCTAGCTTGGGCTGGTCATTGTAGCCAGTCAGAGGGGCCGCCAAACACCCGCGTGACAGTTAGTATCTTTGCCCATTCCTCGAGTGATTCTACTATTGCGCGCGCATGTTCTATGTCGCTGCCGCCCGCGACCACCCCGTGGTTCTTGATCACCACTGCTCTGGTTCCTTTTCCGAATTCATCTGACACCGCTCTTGCAAGCTGGGTTGAGCCAGAAGGACTGTTTGCAATAATTTTGGGCTCACCTACCACTATCTTTGCTTCTTCTATGATGTGCCTGAATTTTGAAGAAATTGAAACTCCGATCGTGAAGGGGCTGTGAGTATGCACGATCGCGTTGATGTCTGGGCGGATGTTATAGATGCTCCTGTGCATTTCAAGCTCTATGCTCGGCTTAATCTTACCGATCGCCTTCCCGGTCATCAAATTGACCTTAACGAGATCTACAGGGCGCATCTTGTAGCGTGGAACACCTGAAGGCGTGATCCACATCCAGCTCCTGCTGCCGCCGTTCATCCTGATGCTGTGATTGCCAGAGATTGAAGTAGTCAGGCCCATTTTATATAAGGTCTTGACGCAATCAACCAACTCTTGCCTGCTATTCACGATGGGGGTTATAGGATGGGATTATAAGAAAATTTAGTGTAAAGTTGCGTGTCAGTTCTCCTGGTTCTGTGTGTTCCAATCTAGAGTATTGTTTGCAATAGGTTCTTCTCCTTCTTCTATGTCAGCAACCTCTGGTTCAGGTGATCCTTCTTGCTCTTCTGTTGTGTAGCTTACGATCAGTCTAAATTCGCTTACTTCGATGTTCGATTGGCCATCGCCGTAAGAATATCCTGCCAGAAATGAGTTCAGCGATTCAACTGTCCATGGGCTTCTTGTTATGGGGTTTTCTTCCCATGTGAATTCGTATTCTTCAAACGAGCTAGAATGGATCGAGATCGCACCTTCTGTTTCTGACTGGTCTTCAGTAGCATCAGCGTCAGCGCCGACGAACAAGAGATAACCTGGTCCGTCGGCTCTGGCCATCACCATCGCCTTCACATGTGCGATCTGGCCATCTTCGATATCAAATTCTTCGAATGAAAACAGGTTGACACTTTCTGGCTCTTGTGAGACGGAAAAGGTGTCGTCCGAATCGTCGCCCATGCAGTGAGCTTGATCATCACAGTCACTTACCCATTCAGCCACTACGGTTTCGGCCGGAGTCAATAATTCTTCTAGCGCTCCCCGTCCTTCAACACTTTGTACAAACACTGTGGCAGAGTCTCTATCCTCAATCGAACCTATACTTACAGCAAGCTCAAGCTCTATCTCCGCGTCTTGACCAAGTTCAGGGATGGTTATTGTTGGGTTGAGCGAGTCTCCACCGGTGATTGCAATTGCGGGTCCTGATATCTGTTCCCACTGAAGTATAAGATCCTCGGCGTCTACATCAACTCTTGTTATTTCGCCTCCGAGGACAACACTGTCACCCGACTGGGCGACAATATCCATACCTGCATCAACTACTACTTCTATCGGTTCAGTTATTGTTTGGTTTTCGTCTTCGGTGGGATTCTGCTCGTCTGGGATGTCTTCCACAGGATCTGCTTCCAATTCTGTATCTGTCATGTTTGCATCTATCCGAGTGTCGTTATTTGTTGTTCCTTCCGCAATCTCTTGTCGTTCTTCTTCAATGGTATCGGATTCTGCTACTCGTATTACGATGCTGCTTGACGTCTCCTGCCCATCTGCATCGGAAACTGCGACTGTTACATTGAACTGCCCAGCTTCCTCAAAAGTATGGATAACATTCTGGCCTTCTTCTTGATTAGGATTGTCATCGTCAAAGTCCCAACTGATGGAGTAGGGCCCTGTGCCTCCTGTGATATTGGCTTCAAATTCAAAGACTGCCGGGGCGACTCCTTCCGTGCCATTTGAAAAAACCTCTACTTCTAGTGGATCGCCCCCCGGTTGTTCTATAACTGTTTCAAGTGGATCTTCAGCGGGCTGCTCGTCATAGACTACGCCCTTGATGTATATGACCTCTCTCTCGTTTCCATTCCCTGAAAGCTCAAAAGCGAAAGGATGGGTGATATCCCTTAGATCAATGCCTGTCAGATCAACTTCATACTTTTTCCAATCGTTGTCAAGTCTCACTTCTTGAGTCGTCAGCGCAAAACGCTCGGTCGTAAAGATCCCCTCTGATGCCACCCTGTCTGACAATTGTCCGAGCCGGTCTTGCACTCTTTCTTGCACTCTGTCTTGGATCCTATCTACAGACTTGCCCGCTAGCTTGAATCTGATCCTCTCATCTCCTTCTTCGCCCATTACCCAGAATTGCGCTTTTCTGGCGTTTGAAAGATCAAGCCCGGTCAAGTCCTCATAGGCAAACCCTGCAATTCCTCTTGATCCGGGAGTATATTCCACTCGAGTGCAGAATTCACAGTGGTTCTCTGGATCGACAAAGTTTTCGTCAACTTTGAAAAAACGCGATCCTGCAGCGGCAGCATCACCGGCCATCCGCTTTTCTGTGAAACGATCTCTTATCATAAGTGGGAGTGTCTGGGCCTCTGCTTGCTGTGCCTGGACTTCATTGTTGGTAGTACTTTGTTTTGGGATGATAATGTCGAAGATGGAAAAGGGAGCTGCCAGGATGAGGGAACCTGCTAAAACAGCGACAAGGGAAATGGAGAGAATTACTGGAGGGATCCTCACGGCGATATACAGTTCCAAACTTTGTATTTATTGGTTAGTTAAGAATGGAAAATGATTGTATATAAAATAAAATTGTAAAATTTGAACTTGGTTCGAGCTCTAGATCAAGAACTTTGGTATCTCTTTTATATCAAATGCGCTCGTTATTGTTGTGACAGTAACTCGGCGTGAGTTCTTAAAGTTAATGGGCGCAAGCGCCGGTGCTCTGATTCTTGGAGGCGTCGCAGGTTTCAGCTTTCTGAATAACAAAAGGACAGTAGTTGTGAAAGACGTCGAGGCTCAGCTCGCCGGCTCGTGGGTTTCCGGCAACAACACGTCTACTGTCGCAATACATGCTGCGGTGATTCCAAGCGGCAAGATATTCTATTTCGCAGGATCTGGCTACCATGCTTCGCACCAGACAGGACCTTTTGAAGCAAGAGTACTCGATCCGGTCACGGGATCAGAGTCAGATGTTCCTATGCCGGAGGATCTGTTCTGTGCGGGCCACACACATCTGCCAAATGGCAACATATTGATAGCCGGCGGTACGTTGCGATATGATATCGCAATTGATAACTGCAACGGTAAGTGGCATGGGCTCAATGCCGCATACGAGTTTGACTGGTCTTCCGAGACGCTTACCAAAGTTGACTCTATGAGACACGGGCGGTGGTACCCAACTTGCATTACAATGCAAGACGGCAATGTTATGGTTACGGCAGGCTATGACGAGTACGGCGACCATAACAGGCTAGTCGAAATTCATGATTCTTCTTCAAGAACCTGGACAATTCGTCAGGTGCCAAGTGGCGGTAGCTCGTACACGGTAGGTAATTCGGCGGCAGGCATGTGCGAGGGGGCAGGCCAACTGACGTACAGCGGTGCCACACCAAACCTTTTTCTTTACCCTCGCATGCATCTGATGCCTTCTGGAAACATTGTTGTCGCGGGAATGCTAGACGACATTCGGCTTTGGAACAGCTCGACTGGTGCGATTTCAACACTTGGACTCAGCTCACCATTCTACAGACACTACGGGACCAGTGTGCTTCTACCGCTTGAAAATACTTCTTCTGAAAATGGCAAAATCCTGATAGTCGGAGGTTCTCCGGGGGCTGCAGAGCCTGCCACCACTGAATGCCAGATTTTGGATTTCAACGCGGGCAATCCCTCGATAAGACCCGTTGGTTCCTTGCAATATGGCAGGAAATATCTGGCTCCTGTCATTCTGCCAGACGGCAAAGTAGTTGTTTTTGGTGGCGCGGCTCAGGGAAACAGCAACCCGCGCTTTGTTCCTGAGATGTTTGATCCGGAAACTGAAAGCTGGACAAGCCTGTCGGCAGCCAACGTACCACGCGTTTACCATCAGGTATCACTGCTACTGCCCGACGGCAGCGTGTGGACTGCCGGAAGCACGCCTACCAGAAACAACTGGGAGATGAGAACCGAGTTCTTTCGGCCAAGCTACTTTAGTTCGACGCGGCCGACTATCTCCGGATCGCCTGATGTCGGCGACTATGGCAATTCTATTACAATACCGACTCCAAACGCTTCGAGTATAACACGTGCCACTCTAGTAAGGCTACCTAACACGACACATCACTATGATGCCAACATGAGGTGCATAATACTCGACGTTCAAAGTAGGACTTCAAACAGCGTTACGGTAGAGGCACCGCTCAATGCCAACCTTGCACCACCCGGCTATTACTACATACATATTCTGAATGACAGCGGTGTACCCTCTGCTGCACACATTATCCGAATACCTGGGTCTGGTACTGGAGGCGGCGGAAACGGGGGAGGCACTGGCGAGATATTCTACAATGTACCCTATCCCGGCGACGCCGTAGGTCCGCTCTCTGGCACGGGCAACACGCGGTACGGCGAAGAGGCCACAAACTCTTCATCTGTCCTGGTGGGTAAGTCGCTGGCCAGCTGGAGTCTGCATATGAGGAGGGTGGGGACAACTTCTGGCCTGGTAAGGGCGGTTGTTAGAAGAGTCTCTGACGATGCTATTGTAGCAACTTTTAACGAGACGGTGGACGCATCCACACTTCCAACCTCGTTTGTCGAACGAACATTTACACTGGCTACTCCATATGTCATACAAACTGGAGACCGCATCCTGATAGAGTTCAGTGGTTCTGGCAGGGTCGAACTTTCTGTGTGGACAACCGACCAAATAGATGGTTCCAACACGCGCAGGGTTCGATTTGATGGGATATCTTATGGAACTGCGAGCAGCCATGATGTAGTGGGAATCATGAGTAGCGGTGGAAGCACGGGTGAAGGTGGCAACGGTAGTGGCGGCACCGTGTTCTATGACGTGCCGACCCCCGGAGGCGCAAATGGTCCAATTTATGCTGGTGCAAACACTAGATATGGTGAAGAAGTCAGAGCTTCATCTGTCTTGATTGGAGAGTCGCTCAGAACGTGGACTGTGCGCCTTAGGAAGGCAGGTTCGGCATCAGGGATGGTAAGGGCAGTTGTGAGAAACTCTGCAGATACGGTTGTTGCGACCTTTAACGAAACTTTCGATGCGTCAACGCTTCCGACTTCGTATGCTGACAGGACATTCACCCTAACTACACCGCATACGATACAGGCAGGCGACAAGATCCTCATAGAATACAGCGGACCTGCTAGGGTGGATGTCGAAGCCACGACAGTTGACGCCATTGACGGCAGTAACACACGCAGAACTCGATACGATGGAGTTGCCTACCTTGGTGGCAACAACGTCGACATTGTCGGTACGATGTCAGACTAGTAGTTATTCTGCCAGCCTTCAAATACATCAAGGGCTGACTTTCCTTTTTCAGTTATCGTAAAAGAAATCCTAGGTATTTGGCGTTCGTCTCGCGTTATGCGCTCGACTATCATGCCACAGTGGACGAGCTTGTTTATCACCGTTGAGGCGTCACGGTAGTTGCCGTATCTTTTTCTGGCTAGCTTGTTGAGGGTCGCACCGGCAGGGTCATCTGCCATTCTGAGCACGTAAAGCACGCTGTCGATCGTTATCCGTTTCCCTCGGGAATAAGATAAAGACTGCCTGTCAAGCTTGGCAGAGGACCCTGCAGAATCAAGCGTCATTACTACGCCGCTTCCATATTTTTTCATAATAAGTGTTATGTAAAATATTGCTGTAAATAGAATACATTTGCTATTGAAGCTTAGATAATATTTTACTTACCCTATCGTTCTCTAGAATACATAATAGCGAGAAATCGAATATTTTCACTGAATGGATAAGATGCGTGCGACAGTTTTTTCTGTAATCGCCGTTGCAATTGTGGTGGGCGCTTCCATTTCGCTGAATTATGTGACATTGGACAGTGGTACCTTTTCTCCACTACCTGCCAATAGAACCGGAGTGATACCGGTCCAAGACAATGGTAATAACAATACTACTAATACTGTTAGTAATGGCGGTACGGATGGTACGTTCACTGTCCTGCCCAGCGAGAATTTACCAGAAATTTCCGACTCTAGACTAAAGGTTGAAAAAGTCATCGAAGGGCTAGACCTGCCTACTAGCATGACCTTTATCGGCCTCGACGACATTTTGATCCTTGAAAAGGAGAGTGGCGCGGTACGCCTCGTATCAAATGGCCAGCTGCAGGAAGAACCAGTACTGGAACTCGCTGTTGAAAGCGATAGCGAACGCGGGTTGCTTGGTATTGCTGTGCAAGACAATAATGTGAATGGGACAAAGACTGTTTTCCTTTACTTTACCCAAGCTTCTGGTGACGAAGTAAGAAACAGAGTCTACAAGTATGATCTGGATGAATCTGGCAACCTCAGTGGAGAAACGCTCGTGCTCGATCTGCCCGGAGAACCCGGACCCAATCATGACGGCGGCAAGCTGACAATCGGACCTGATGGCATGTTGTATGCTGTTATTGGTGACCTTAACAGGAACGGAGTTCTCCAGAACTATGTTGATGGTGATAAGCCAGATGACACGTCTGTCATCCTGAGGGTTGACGGCAATGGCAATGCGGCCGCAGGTAACCCGATGCCCGGAGAATTGGCAAAATATTATGCATATGGAATTCGAAACAGCTTTGGGATTGACTTTGATCCGCTAACAGGTGTGCTATGGGACACGGAAAATGGGCCGACAGGCTATGATGAAATAAACGTGGTGAAGCCTGGTCTTAACAGCGGATGGGAGCAGACAATGGGACCGATTGAAAGAAGTGGAAAGACAGTCGCGGATCTAGTTCAATTCGAAGGATCGCACTATGCCGACCCTGTCTTTAGCTGGAGTCAAGCACACGGTATTACTGATATCGAATTCTTGAATTCTACAAAGCTTGGAACAGAATATGCATACAACATCTTTGTAGGCGACTTTAACAACGGCAACCTCTACTTCTTTACTGTCAACGAAGCAAGGGATGGTCTTGAGCTTGGGGGCCCCGGCCTTGAAGACTTGGTAGCCGATGACAGCGAGGAAGAAGAGGCAATCATCTTTGGAACGGGCTTTGGTGCCATAAGCGATATTGAAACAGGGCCGGATGGTTATCTGTACATACTTACATACGACGGGGATCTGTATCGTATAGTTCCAGCGTAATGCGCTTCTTTTTTACAAACCTTTTTTCTTTCTTACTGTTAGCGAGGCCATCGTGATCGTTGCTGCAAAGGCTGCGGCAACAACGAGGGTCGCATACGGAAACTCGGGTATGACAGTTGTCCTACCAATAAGAGATACTCTCAAGTCATCGTCAGCAAGGGCCGATGTGAGATTGATCGTTATTGCAGTGAAGTTGGTGTCTGAGTTGTCAGTAGTAAAGTCTATGTTGCTTCCGCCCTGACCTTCACTTGCCACCATTGTAATATCATCAATGAGTGCTCTTGGGATTCTCGCGGTCAAAGTAGCGTCGGATGCGATGCTTCCGTTGACACTCGCGTCTATGGTCACCTGTCTCCTGGCTTCATCTACTCTTACATCTGCAACGTTGACTGCAGCAGGAGCCTCGATATAGATAGGGAACAACATCTGTTCTCTTTCGCCGATTGAATCAAGTGTGTATATCTGGTATCCTCCGTAGTAGATCTTGCCATCAGGCGATTGGCCTATGCCTACAGTCGGGACAAAGGGAAAATGACGAAGATCGATCTTTATCTCCTGCACTACTCGCTTATTGTCTTCGCTTAGCTTCAGGGCGTAAATGTCGCCAGTAAAAGTGCCGAAGAGGAACATGCCCTTCAGTTCCGGCACCGCATCGCCAGTGTAATAAATCATGTTTGTCGGAGCTATGGTGTCCCAGTAGCTGCGGACCGGCTTGATTGATGCGTCATCGCCGCGCTCAGGGGGAAGGTTGGGAGGCTGCAATGTTGGGAATCCATAGTTGCCACCTTTCTCGATGATGTTTATTTCGTCGTACCTAAAGTCACCGTTTTCTGTGATAAGGCCGGTTCCGGAGATGTTATCAAATGCAATACCATACATGTTCCGGTGTCCGACCGTATACACCGGCAAGTTTGGATACGGGTTGTCTTCTGGGATCGTACCATCCTTGTTTATTCGCAGTACTTTGCCTAGAGTTATTGACGGATCCTGCGCGAAGATGTGCTCTGTCGCATCGCCTACAGTGATGTACAATTTGCCATCTGGCCCAAAGGCCATCGCGCCACCCGAATGGAAACCCTGCGACGCCGGGATATTGTCGATTATTACCTTCATGTCGGTACCTGTGTTGTTGCTGTCGGTGAACCTGAGAACCCTGTTAACCACCTTGATCTCATCACTATTTTCCGTGGTGACTAGAGCGCTGTAGTAGACATAGACGTAGTGGTTGCTTTCAAAGTCCGGATCGATTGCAATGCCTAGCATGCCTTGCTCCCAGCTTACATAGACATCTTGCACCTGTACAAACGGGTCATCAAGAACCTTATGATCGGGTGTCATTATCCTTATCGCGCCGGTATTCTTTTCAGTGAAAAAGAGTCTGCCGTCCGGAGCAAACGCCATGCCTCCGAGCATTGTCGTGCTGGTGCCTCCATTCCTTCCAAGCGCGTCTTCCGTATCGCCGTCAAAATTCAAGTGCAGAACCAAACCCGAAGAAACATCTTCCATCCTGCCAAGTTGCGCAACTTCTTCTGCAGTCAGGGTTTTGTTATACATGCGCAAGTCATCCAGTACACCCGACCACCTGTTGCATGACGAACAATATGCCGCAGAGCCCACACGCAGAGGCACTCCTGGCTCTGGTGCATAGTTTCCTGTAAACTCTGTCTCCCCAGCAAGAGTTCCGTCCTTGTAGATCTTCAGTGTCTCGCCGTCAAAGGTTCCAGTGACGTGAACCATGGTGTCGCTGGAAAGCATGATATCTGCGGGCGAAAAAAGTGTCCCATTTGAATTGAAAATGCCGAAGCGCAGAACCGATACTGGAGCGCCACCCGGGCCGCTTGTGCTAAAAGTGTCAAACTGCCATCCTGCCGTTTGGCCCCTGTTGCTGTGGGAAACAACGTGCCCGTACGGCTCGATTGCAGTAGGCTTGAGCCAGAATGAAATAGAAAATTGTGTTGGGTTGAGCTCTGGAGTGTTCATCACTTCTATCGATTCCCTGTATTGCCCGCGCATTTCAACGGCCTGACCGATCTTGCCCTCTACAAAGACCGTGTCTTCTGTCGTGAGTGTGTGTATCAATGTGGAGTTGCCCGTTACTTCATAGGCTTCCATTTCATTTAGGAGGAAATCACAATTGGTCGAGTCACCGTATCGCTGGCATCCAAACAGCTGAGTCGACATTTCTTGCTGACCAAATGCAAGGCTGGACGGTGCGGCAAGGATCAGACTGACAGCTAGCACCAAGGAAATCGAACTATGATTCACGGTAATGAAATTGTCAATAATTATTTAACAGTTAATGCAGTATCTCCACTTGTTGGGAATGGATAACCGGATTCGTAGGTCTGCGCTAGCGAACAATGTTATTGGAAGAAACTCTGTCAAGATCCTCCTCTCGCAACAGTATTGTGTATCAGATCAAACATTTTCTGCGCGACATTCTCCCCATATGGGTTGCGCGTTATCTTTATCGGAAGCATTTCTTCGACAATCGTGCTGAGTGAATCTTTTCTATCTAGTGGGAATAGCCTGTTTGCCTTGAGAAGTATTGTCTCCCATCTCGCCGAGCTGTGTCGCAGGGTTATGCAAGGTTTCCCTAGAATGATCGCTTCTTCCTGGACTCCTCCAGAGTCGGTTAGCACAAGCCTACATTTCTTCAGCAAATAGAGAAAATCCAGGTAGCCCACAGGTTCGATGGTCAGGACATTGTCTGGCAGTTTGATGTTGTACTTCTCGAGGTTGTTCTTTGTCCGGGGATGTACTGGAAAGACGATCTTGTGTTCTCCTATTTCATTCATGTGCTTGCTGAGCATTTCCAATTTCGCAGGGTCATCGACATTTTCCTGCCTGTGCATGGTAAGCAGCAAGAATTCGCCTGGCAGCTCGTCGTTTCTGCTATATCGCTGGACCCCTTTTGACAGCTTTCTGCAGACGTCCACTATCAGATTGCCTGTTACATGAATGTCTCCTCTGACCTTTTCATATTCCAGGAATGTCTGGGACAATTTGGATGGCGCAAAAAGATAGTCCGAGATCTCGTCTATGTGTATTCTGATAACTTCTTCGGGGACATTCAAGTCGAAGTCTCTTATGCCGGCTTCGATATGTACTAGCTTGCTGCCAATTTCTTTTGCAGTCAATGCCGCTGCCATGCTGGAGCTGGTGTCACCATATACCAGAACGTATTCGGGATTTGTAGACTTCATGAAACGAATCATATTATCTCTTAGTGCCTCGACTTGTGACGTGTCGCAACCAAGATCATAATCGGGCTTTATGCCCAACTCGTCAAAGAAAATGTCTTTCATGTTGCCCGAAAAGTGCTGACCGGTGTACAGCAAGGCATGCTTGCTACCGCGTTCCTTGTTCAGCAGTTGCACCAGCTCTGACAGCTTTATTATTTCCGGCCTAGTACCTGCAATCGTTAGTATCTCGACATTCCTTTCTACCTGCATTCCAGTCTCCTAGATGTACTCATTGTATTTCTGCGGTATGGAGTTAGAGTCAGGATGCATCTGATACAACCTTTGCTTCCTTCATGAAACCGTGCATGGTCTTGGTATTTGCCCATGACTTGATCGTGAACGCCTTCATGAAACTGACGAACCAGTAGTGCGAAAACGGCGTAAGGGCGGGTATCTGAGCGGCGTACACCAATCCGCGCCGGCCGTACTCTCTTACCAAGACTGCAGTCTGGAGGCCAAAGAGCACTCCGGTAAACGCAAACCAGACGCTCAATGGTATGTATGCGTAAGTGTACGGGTAGTAATCGTATATCAAGTAGTGGATGGCCGCAAAAGCAGGTACCATCAGCATTATGAGGCCGCAGATCGCTGCAATAGGGTTGAGCCAGTAAATGTGGCCAATGATGTCGGGACCCTCTGCAACTCTGGTGCTAAGAAGGTCAATGAACCCTCTTCCCCACCTTGCTCTCTGCCTCAACATAAAGGATAGTGTCGGCGGCTTTTCGTCATAATTGACTGACAGTGGTGCAAACGCGATACGGTAGCCGTTCCTCAAGAGCCTGAATGTGAGTTCATAGTCGTCTACTAGGTGGTTTGCAAACATACCTACCTTTGTCAAGATGTCTTTCCTCACAATGTATCCGGTCCCGCCAAGTGGAGTGCGTCGGCCAAAGTGGCTTCTTATGGTCATGAATGGTGTTGACCAGAGATCGCCTTCGAGCGCAAGCATTCTAGTTATAAAGTTGAAGCTCCTGTTGCTTGCAATGTATCTGCCCTGCACTGCCGCATAGTTCTCATCAAAAAGTGGCAAAGCGTTCTCGATAAAGTCACGGGTTAAGAGTCCGTCACTGTCAAGTACTAGTATGTAGTTGCCGGATGATTTTGATACGGCATAGTTTAGCGCAATTCCCTTTCCCGCCTCTTTTGTATCTAGCCTGAAAACCTTGACCCTCGGATCTTCAACCTTCGCCTCCTCAAAGGTCCTATCAGAGCAGTTGTGCGCTACGACTATTACTTCGATGTTCTGGTATGTCTGCTGGAGGCAGTTGAGGACTGTCCTCTTTATGACACTCTCTTCGTTTCTCGCCGGGATTACTATGCTGCAGAGCTCTGACTGTGTCCGGAACTTTTCAGTCGCGTTCTTTTTCATCCGCATCTGGTATTTCCTCGCTCTGCCATACGTGCCAAGATAGAGGGCAAATATGAGAATGAGCATGAATACATAGATTAGATTAAACGAGAGGATGGGCAATGTGAAATATGTGAGGTCAACTTCCCTATCTACGAGAATCTCGGTACCGTAAACGTACGGGTAAAGCGTTGCCGTAAGGACAAGAGCCCACAAGGATATTATGGCAAAAAAGAACAAAATCCATCCTTTGTCGGCCATAAATTATTATCCGCACCTTCCTCTACACATCATGGGGGTAGCCATCTCTTGTGTTGCCGTATTTCAAGGCGGGACTTTTGTATTAATGAGTTCGGATAGAAAAATACACTAATTTGTATAGTAGCTGCCGCTTGACAACTGCTATATACTATGTTGGAATGATTGAGCCCAACAAGCTCTGGAAGTAGCGCGGAATCTGCGACAACATGTTCATTATCTGAGTGAAGAAGTCGTTTGATTCTTTGATATCGTATTCTTTGAATGTGGTTGCCATATTGCCATTCACGTCGCTTGCGGTTATGACTATAACTCTTGATGGTGGGTGTATGTCAACCAGAGCTTTGTATACATTGTTCTGATCCCTGAACAGCCCGTCGATCTTGATTTGACCGTTGCTGACGTATTTCACTTCCCTTACTTGCAAACTCGAATCATCAGTTATTCTTACGCGAAAGACGTTCTTGCCGGCTGTGAGTTCTGTCGTCAGGACCTCTATCTGTGGGGGTGTCCTGTCGTTCTCTGCTACTATAATCTCCTCACGACTGCTTTCCGGTGACGGGGGCGGAAGCGGGATTGATTGCGCCGTAGCGTAGCCCGTTGCAGATGAAATTATCGTCAACACCGAGAGTAAAGATGCCAATACTGCTATTGTTATCTTCAATGGGAAAAAGCCGATTTCAATAGATTTAAGAGTAATCGCCTGACAACCACCAAAGAATGTTCTGGACCTTGGTCATGCAAAATTCTGCGAGAAATCATCTATTATTATATGACAGAGACGGACTCAAGACTCGATAAATAAGCGTGCTGTTCACAGTTCGTGATGAACATACTCGCGATTGGAGCTCATCCTGATGACATTGAACTTGGATGCGGAGGAATGCTGCTAAAGGCAGCCCGGCAGGGTCATAGCATCTTTATGTATACGCTGACAAGAGGAGCCGCCTCAGGTAATCCTGAGGAAAGGACAAAAGAGCTGACGCAGTCTGCGAAATTCATTGGAGCAAAAAGGCTTTGGATAGACAATTTCGAGGACACAAAGGTCTCGCTCAACAACGACCTCATCAATCACATAGAGTTTTTCATCAACAAGGCCGATCCCGACATTGTGCTAACACACTCACTTGGTGATACACATCATGACCACCGAGCAATCGCTGCAGCAACTATAGAGGCCGGTAGGTTCATACCCAACATCCTTGCATACGAAATCCCTGTTACCCGAGACTTTAAACCCCAGGTATACTACGACATCTCTGACGTCATAGACGACAAGATAGAATTGATCAACATCTTTTGGTCGCAGAGGAGTAAGATGTTCTTGAAATCAAACGCAATAAGGGGACTTGCAGAATACCGAGCTCTCCAGAGCCGGCTCAATACCTCAGTTACAGGGGTTGAGGCCTTTGAAGTTGCCAAGCTGTGCTTTGGAAAAGAGTTTAAGCTGCTAAAAGTTCCTCAGGAAAATATTCCTAAGGTGACTTCAGAAAACATGCCGAAAGAAGTAATCGAAACAGTAAGTGCTTAGACCTCTCAATTCTTTTTCTGGCCTGCCATAAGGAACACCTCGTCGGTGTTCACCTTATGCTTTATTGATCTTGCAGGGACTCCTGCAACGATGTCACAATCCGGCACATCGTGTATGACAGATGCCCCTGAAGCTACTATGACATTGCTCCCAACCTTGATCTTGTTCTTTAGTGTGGAGTTGAGCCCCGTCCAAGTCGTGTCACCTATTGTAGTGCTTCCACCAACTATGGTGCCTGCAGTAAGCTCGCAGTTCTTTCCGACAATTACGTTGTGGGCTATGTGGACCAACGCGTCGAGTTTTGTACCGTTACCAATTATAGTGTCCGAAAGAGATCCGCGCGCAACAGAGCAATTGGCGTAAATCTCCACATTGTCACCTAGCCTCACATATCCCTTGTGAGGAAACTTTTCCAGCTCTCCAGTATCGTGGCGTTCATATGCAAAGCCATCCGCGCCCAAGGTGGCGCCTGACTGGATGACACAGTTCTTACCAATGATGCAGTTTTGCACCAGTGATACTCTGTCGTAGATAACTGTGTTGTCGCCAATTACGCAGTTCTCGCCAATCACTGCATAGTCGCCTATGTAGCAGCCAGACCCTATCTTTGCCTTATCGGATATCGTGGCCTTTGGTGAAATGCCTTCCAGCCTTTTTTCGCCCTGCATTTCTTTCATGGTGCGCACAAACACAAGCCGGGGATTTTCAGTAAATATGATGAGCTGGTTATTGCCTTTAGGATGTACTTTGCCCTGCATTTCGCTCTTGCATAGTATTACTCCGGCGCTTGAATCTTGGATGTATGACACACCCTTTTCGCCACCGTACCAGCAGAATGCAAGATCCTTCTCCGTAGCCTCGTTTATTGGGGCCGTACTTTGCACTTTCCCATTGCCACCTTCCGCTTGGAACTCGACTCCAAGTTTTTCAAGTACTGCCCGTATGTCCCATTCTGCCACGCAGTTTCGCTATATCGTTGAAAATTTGGTATTAATGAATTTGGTTGGATGGCTCGGGTGAATAATGTTTGTAAGAATCTTACTGGCAAATTTCATCAATTAATTGTTGAAACTGCAATGGCGTTGATGTATATAATATACAAATGATAAAGAAAATCGAATACTTGGTAGAAAGAAAGACCAGGGAGGAATGCCACATGGAAATCGTAGAGCATAAATTCGAGGCAGGGGGCAGAGACGATAGGAAACAAAGTGTACGCGGCCCGCAGATGCCACGACATCGAATACATTCTAGAGAGTTCAAAAGAAAGGCTCGACTAACCGCTCTATCGCTCTTTTTGTTGCAAATAAATTGTTATGTGTTACTCTAGTCCATACAAATAGTGTATTGTGTAGGCTATGGTGATAGGTGCCTTTTAGTAGGCGTTCGGATGTCGAGGGTTGTTACCAAACAATCACCTCATAGAAAGGCCGATTTCACATTAGAATCGGGAATTTAAGCTCGGGTAACTGGGCGAGACAAATGGCAAATGCGACGAAGCGATTCCGATATCATGATCCAACTACTGGGCATTATTTCAGATGAGATCAAATGACAATGCGAATGTTCTTTCAATCAAATTGCAGCAATCAAGGCATCCTTCCCATATTCTTGTTTAATAATACCTCTTAAACAGCATCTTCGTGACCTGTTAAAAGTAATGTAGCAGCTCCAAACGACGGCAAACGATATGACAAAATCGAGACAAAAACAACCGAATATTCTCGTGATCTGGGGCGATGACATTGGAATAACCAACCTCAGCTGCTATTCGCACGGACTGATGGGTTATCATACGCCCAACATCGATCGAATTGCCAAAGAAGGCATGATATTCACAGACGCTTATGGCGAACAATCCTGCACAGCCGGCCGCGCAGCTTTCATCACGGGCCAGAGTGTCTACCGCACAGGCCTATCCAAGGTAGGTATGCCGGGAGCACCGGTTGGGATGAGCGAAAAGATCGTGACTATCGCTGCGTTGCTCAAGGAACAAGGATATGCTACCGGGCAGTTCGGCAAGAACCATCTAGGCGATCTTAATCACATGCTGCCGACCAACCATGGATTCGACGAGTTCTTTGGTAATCTTTACCACCTTAACGCGGAAGAAGAGCCTGAAATGGACAACTATCCTTCTAAAAGAGAATTTCCCCAATTCTATGAAACATTCGGCCCCCGCGGCGTTATCCATTCTTGGGCCACAGGCGAAGATGATCCCATGGTAATGCGGAGGTGGGGAAAAGTTGGTAGGCAGAAAATTGAGGATACGGGACCACTGAACAGGAAGCGGATGGAAACATGCGACGATGAATTTGTTTCTGCGGCCAAAGATTTCATCAAGCGACAGCATGAGGCTGGCAAGCCATTTTTCGTATGGCTCAATACGACCCACATGCACATTTTTACGCATACCAAAGCATCAAGCAAGGGACAGGCCGGCCGCTGGCAGTCTCCCTATCACGATACGATGATTGACCATGACAAGAATGTTGGAGAAATGCTTGATCTGCTTGACGAGCTTGGAATTGCCGAAGAGACATTTGTCATGTACTCCGCTGATAATGGGCCACACCGTAATTCATGGCCTGATGGAGCTACAACCCCATTCCGCAGCGAAAAGAATACCAACTGGGAAGGCGCGTTCCGTGTTCCGTTGCTGGTGCGCTGGCCAGGCAAGATCAAGGCCGGTTCGATTTCAAATGACATCGTTCAACATCATGATTGGTTGCCAACTTTTCTCGCCATGGCGGGAGATTCAGAAGTAATGGAGAAATTAAAGACTGGATACAAGGCCATCGGGCGAACCTACAAGAATCATATAGACGGTTTTAACCTCTTGCCATACTTGACCGGTGAGGTAGAACAAAGTCCCCGCAATATCTACTTCTATTTCAGCGACGATGGTGATATGCTTGGCATACGCTTCGACAATTGGAAGATGGTGTTCATGGAACAACGTAGCAAGGGGACATTGGAGGTATGGGCTGAGCCTTTTGTCCGCCTTCGTATCCCAAAGCTCTTCAACCTCCGCACCGATCCATTTGAATATGCAGATATCACTTCGAATTCTTACTGGGAATGGTACCTTCAGAACACCTATTTCATATACTTGGCTCAGGCTGCGGCCAAAAGGTTTGCTGAAACCTTCAAGGAATTTCCAGCAATTCAGAAGCCAAATACGTTCACGATAGACGATGCAATAGCGAAAATGTCAGCATCTGCCGTAGCTAGCCCGTAGAAAAGAACATCATGATAAACAAGAAGGAAATTACCCCAGGTGAGATGGGAATTCCTGACCAGCAACAAAACATGGTGTTTATCGGTGGAGGAACTTTCATGATGGGTTCAGAAAAATTCTATCCTGAAGAAAAACCGGCGCATAAAGTTACGGTGGACGGCTTCTGGATCGATAAATATCTTGTGACTAATAGGGCATTTAGTGATTTTGTATCTGCAACAAATTATGTGACGGTTGCAGAAAGATCATTAAGTCCAGCCGATTTTCCTGGTGTCCCGGAAGAGGATCTTGTTCCAGGCTCCATGGTCTTTGTAAAACGGCATGAACCTGTTGATTTGAAAAACTATGCTAACTGGTGGAAATGGATGAAAGGCGCCAGCTGGAAGCATCCTCGGGGACCTGGCAGCACCGTTGTCGGATTGGATGACCATCCGGTAGTTCACATCGCTTATGAGGACGCTGAAGCCTACGCGAAATGGGCGGGAAAAGAATTGCCCACGGAAGCAGAATGGGAGTTTGCAGCTAGAGGTGGATTGGATGGAATGGATTTTACCTGGGGAGACGAGGATACGCAGCTTACCAGACCCAAGGCAAATACTTGGCAGGGAGAATTCCCTTACCAGAATTTGCTAATTGATAAGTATGAAGGCACCTCTCCTGTTGGTTCATTTGATCCGAATGGCTATGGTCTGTTTGACATGGCCGGCAATGTTTGGGAGTGGACATCCGACTGGTATGTCCCGCATCTGGATGAGTCTGCCAATAAGGTCAAAACCTGCTGCACAGCTTCTGTCAATCCAAGAGTAACATCGCCAGAATTAAGTTTTGATCCCCGACTACCACAGTTCAGGATCCCGAGGAAAGTAGTGAAAGGTGGTTCTCATATGTGTGCTCCAAATTATTGTTTGCGATACCGCCCTGCGGCTCGACAACCACAGATGATCGATACAGGGATGACCCATATGGGGTTCAGGTGTATTCTTAGAACCATGTAATGGTGCAGGTTAGATTTTACTTAACACTGTTAAACTCCGCTCATTGTAGAGAGAGGAGCTGATCGCTCCGCAGAACGCGCAGAAAAAGTTGGTGGCGACAATGACATTAAGTCCTGTCCAATATTCAGTTGGAGACTGATATTTTTCTCCACAGTTTCATCATCATAGCCGAATTTAGCATACCGCGTCAGGAGAAGATGCTAGCACTTGACCGATGTAGTCGCTAGTCCAGATATCAAATCGATCCCCCTGACTCTCATTTTTGTAGCTTTTACCTTGATAAAACACTTGTTCGAATTGTTGATAGATTTGCTGTGCACCCTGCATGATGTTATTTTCTGTTCTTGCCGGCAGAAGTGATTTTGTCAGTTAATTCGATCTGCTCTTTGCAGTGTCTGCATAGCTCTCTCTGTTTCATGTAGATGAGGTTAAGGCCACGTGTCTCTACTATTGTATCGGAGTCGGCGATAAGTCGTGACATATTGGCGTTTCCCGTGCCAGCAAAAGCGTATGATCGGATTATTCCTAAGCCTAGTAGTGAGTAGTTTTCCAAGATATAGTGGAATTTGTTTCCTAATGGCGGGTTGGGTAAGTCTTTTCTGACTTCCCGGCTATGGAATATATTGTTCAGTCCATAGTTGAAAGTTCATACAGCAGAAGCATCGTGGAAAGTATTTCTACCTACAATTTCCAAAAACTTGCAGGCACATTAAGCCCGTCTGGCTAAGTATGGTAAGAAATTTCTTAAGAGCCATCCGAGATTGAATGAGAGTATCATACATAACCTTGCCCGCCATGTTCGAATTGATGCAGGCTTTGGTATTTCTTTCTCCTTTGGAAATAGGAATTGTATGTGATATGGTAAGACTAACATATTTTCATTGAACTCTACCTTTGTCACGTATTATTACATCCGGGCGCCAACTAGCTTTACGTGTTAGGTTTCCATAGAGCAATTTAGATGCCCTTCTCGAAAAAACCAAGAATTGGGCCAGGATAACCTACTGTGGACTAAAACTATTATGTAAGATTCATGTTGGAAAATCGTTGCTTAACAAGCTCAGGGATTCGCTCCAGCCTACAATGACGAAACTAGGCAAGAGCTTTGCTTCAACAGGCTTGTCTGCAAACTTTTGGACTGGCATTGGCTTGGCGATCTCTATAGCGGCAGGAGTAGTATATGCTTCTGCTTCCCCTAACTTTCTCCATGTCGACTGGTACTATGCGGTAGTTCTTGGCAGCGTACTCTTGCTAATCTCCGGTTTTTTCGATATCGTTGATGGAAGTGTGGCGCGAGTCACGAAGAAGACATCGAAGAAAGGGGCATTCTTGGATTCGTCATTTGATAAGATATCTGAAGTGATAATCTTTGCCGGCATAGCTTTTGGCAATCTTGCTGATCCTTTATGGTGCCTTGTTGCTCTGGGGATATCGATTCTTGTCAGCTATACAAGGGCGCGGGCCGAGTCACTGGGCGTCGAATTAAAGGGTATTGGAATCGGCGAGCGTGCCGAACGAATGCTCATCCTTGCTATAATCGGAATGATTCCTCTACACCTTATGATGCCTTCCGAATCAGAAATGCTCGATAGGGGCATCTATTGGGCCGTGATTATAGTGTCAATAGTTGCAGGCATAACGCTAATCCAGCGTATAGCCGCAACTGCAAAAAAGCTGTCTTCTATCTGAGCTTACCTGCGGTGCGCCTTTCGACCTCAGACCTTACTTTTACGACACCCCTGTGGACTGCGCACGAGACACAGTAAAACTTGACATCTGTCGACATTGGAATGTATGCACCAGCTGCTCGCAATTCCTTTGCAAGCGTTGGCTCCACAAGCGTTATTCTTCCCGTAACTTTCTTGGCCTTGTCGCGTGGAACCAGAGCGCCGCACGAGCTGCAATGTACTACGCCCGAGCTACCCTTGCCACCCTTTGATCGGCCTCTGCTCGCCCTTTTCTTCGGCATAGTCCGATAAGGTCGTCAGCCATCCTTTAAATCTTGTGATTGCTTCATGTCGAAAATGCGGGCAGCTTGTCAGTAAAAATTGTCCACAAAGCTTATAGCTTTATTCGTCCATGTTCTCAACAGAAGGGCAAAAGCGCTAGCCCGGAAGCCGCCATCCCAAAAACACGGTTTTTGCTGAGGCTGCGCAAACAAGCCCTTTTATTATTCGCACAAATAAATCTAGCTGCATTTGAGGATAGGGATTGCCTCGCATATTGTGCTTGACGTCATCCACGGAGCGGATGGGACGACCTCGGAAAGCATAGGTGGGCCCGCTTGTTACGGCGGTCTGACCGCAAGACGTTTTGGATTTAACGTTAGCCTAGCAACTAGGATCGGAAGCGACTTTCCACCTGCTGGACGCAAGACGCTTCAGGAAAACGACCTCGTCATAAACGACCAAAAGCAGGTTGTCGATGCTGCCACTACACGATTTGGTCTGGTCTCAGGCGACGACTCGCGCAGATTGGTGTTGGAGACCATGTGCGATCCGTTGACGACCGATGAAATCCGGGAAATGAATGTTGACTGCTGGCTTGCAAGCCCCGTGTTCGACGAGGTCCCGCTTGAAGTTCTCAATGCAATAAAGGAAAGCAGGGGTAAGAAGGATTTTGTGATGCTCGACCCTCAAGGCTATCTGCGACGGGTGGATGGAAAAAGGAACGGACCTGTGACACTCCTAGAAATACTTGATCTCGACCTCACAGGTATTACTGCGATCAAGGTTGATTCACAGGAAATGGCCGCGCTGACTGCCGGCCTTCAAGGAGTGGATGGGATGAGGGAGCTGCTGTCAAGAGGAGTTAGGTTTGTAGTTTCCACTGAACACAGAGTCATCCATCTCTATTACGAAAAAATGCACTATTGGATCAAGCTAAATGACATCGACACGCCAGATTCTACTGGTGCGGGCGATATCTTGAGCGCTGCGTTTTGCTGCGCATATCTTAAAGAAAAGGATCCTTTGTGGGCAATTTGCTTTGGAGCCGGGGCCGTCCAGGCGGCGCTTGAAACAAAACAGGTCGGGCTTGCCAAGATTCCTCCCAAGTCCAAGATAGAAGAGAGTGCATCGTACTTTTACAATACTGTTGGATTCAAGAAGATCTCTTAGATTTAAATCAGGCTTGGAGCAAACACACGCGTAGCAATTATGAAAGTTGCGCTCTCCGGCGTCGACTCCCGTGATGGGGCACTGCTCTCGAAGGTGAAAAAGACGCTTGATTCCCTGAACGTCAAGACAGAGATCATTAGGGAAAACAACTACCAGATCGCAAGGGACGTAGACATTGTGATGGTGGCAGGGGGCGACAGAGGTATACTCGACTACTTCCACAAAGTGGAAACGGATTCGGCGCCCGTGCTCGGGATCTATGAAACAGATTCAACAGGATTTCTTGCGCAGCTTGAAGTCCGGGATCTTGAATCGGCTACCTCAAGACTCAAGCGAGGCGACTACTCTGTAGACCATGTGTTCCGGCTTGCTGTCAAGGTAGACGGCAAACAGGTGGATCCTGTGCTGAATGATGTCGCAGTATTCCCAAGCAAGAGCGCCACTCTTATGGAACACGTTCTGCGAATAGATGGAACCGACGTATGGCATGACAATAGTGACGGTGTCATAATCTCGACACCAACCGGCTCAACCGCATATTCTATGTCGGCAGGTGGCCCGATGGTCATGCAAAGGGCACCTGTCTTTCTTGTTGTTTCAGTAAACTCTCTTGACAACACACGCAGGCCGCTTATCGTGCCGAATGATAGTCGGCTTGAGATCACGGACATTACAAGTCGCTATCACTGTGAGGTGGTCCTTGACGGTGGGCGCAGGGTGCAGATAAAAAAGATGCTCGAATGTTGGAAACACGAGTTTGCTGCCCGCCTAGTTCGGCTTACCGGAGACCCGTCATCTGCTGCGTCACTCATGGCAAAAAAAGTGAAACTCGCAGAGGACATGCTCAAGATGCCGCCAAGTGCTAAGCTCATTCTAAAGACACTTGAATATGAAGGAGCGCTCAGCCAAAAAGATTTAGCGACAAGAACGATGCTGCCGGAAAGGACAATCAGGCTTTCGTTGAGTCACCTTATCAGCCAAGGGTACGTAAAGAAAAAGACGTCCCTTAGAGACGCCCGACAGAGGATCTACGAACTCAAGATTTAGCGGCTGTCTTTACAAAGGCATAAAACGCCTGCTCCGGTTTGCCCGGCCTGCTGCTAAATTCTGCATGATATTGGACAGCAAAGTAGAATCTATGGCCTGGTATCTCTAGAATCTCCATGCGTCTGCCATTATCAGAATGAGCCGACAAAACAAGGCCATTCTTGCTGACAATGTCGAGATATCTTTTGTTGAATTCGTAGCGATGCCTGTGCCTTCTCTGTATTGCAGCCGACCCGTATATCTTTGCTGCAAGAGTCTTCGGAGTTATTGCGATGTCGTGTGCGCCAAGCCTCATTGTTCCGCCCATGTCTTGTATGTTGCGCTGCTCCGGCATGAAATCGACCAACGGATTCTTGGTATTTGGGTCAAGCTCTGTAGAGTTAGCGTCAGTCAACTTGCAGACGTGCCTTGCAAATGCGACAATTGCAAGCTGGAATCCGAAGCATATCCCAAGGTACGGGATGTTATTCTCCCTTGCAAAGTTTGCGGCACTGATAATACCCTCGCTTCCGCGCTTGCCAAAGCCTCCGGGAGCTAGGATTCCGTCAAAGTTTTTCAGGATGGAAAGACTGGATTGCCCGCCGTTCTCAAATTTTTCCGAGTCGATCCACTGGATCTCGACTTTCTTACCGATACCTGCACCAGCATGTGATAATGCATGGTAGACGCTGACATAACTGTCAGGCAGCGTCACGTACTTGCCAACAACAGCTATCTTAACTGACCCATTATACTTTGAAAACGACTCTGCTATTCCCTTCCAGTTGCCCCACTGCGGGATTGACTTCTTAAGGGCAAGCCGTTCAGATATTGCCTTGAGCATCCCTTGGTTTTCGAGTACTTCGGGGACCTTGTAAATAGAAGGAGCGTCGTGACATGAAATCACGCAATTTTGCTCAACACTTGCAAACAGCGAAATCTTGCGCCTTGCATCGTCGCTCAACGGCATCTTACACCTGACCGCAAGTATGTCTGGCTGGATGCCTATCCTGCGCAGTTCCTGTACGCTGTGTTGCGTGGGCTTAGTCTTTTGTTCCCCAACAACATCCAGCACAGGCGCGAGTGTTACATGGATAAACAGCGTGTTTGATTGTCCCAGCTCTAGCTCCATCTGCCTGAACGCTTCGAGGAACGGCAGACTTTCAATGTCACCCACAGTCCCTCCGCACTCTACGACAAGTATGTCCAGCTTCTCATCACTTGCAATCTTGCGGAGCATGTTCTTTATGGCATCGGTGACATGAGGGATTATCTGCACACACTGGCCCAGATATTTACCCTCCCGTTCTGCTCTGATGACATCCATATACACTCTGCCTGTCGTGATGTTGTGATCCTTCGTCATAGCGGTGTCTATGAAGCGCTCATAGTTGCCAATGTCCATATCGCATTCTCCTCCATCGTCAGTGACAAAGACTTCGCCATGTGCAACAGGGTTCATTGTACCTGCGTCATAATTGACGTACGGGTCGATCTTTACGCAGGAGACCTTATAGCCCGCAAGCTGGAGAAGCTTAGCGGTTGATGAAGTAGTAACGCCCTTTCCAAGGCCGGACATGACTCCTCCCGTAACAAAAATAAACTTGCTCCCATTTGGAGACTTGGACTGCACATTACGCTTTGGAAAAGCACCTTTTTATTCCTTTTCAGCATCCGTGGCTAGAATTATTCATGCGGAAGCGGGAAATCTTGCCAAACAGCTATCTAACTTGTATTCCAGAAACTCTCTGTGCACGTCGTTCATGCTCTGGTTCTGCACATTCCGGTTCGATCTAAAAACCACATCGCAGCTCATACATACGTAGCGCTTTGTTTGAAATTCTAGAGGTTTGCAGGATAATGGGTTAGAGTGAGTATTAAAATTACAGACAAGGCGCTACTGGTCTGTATAACCGACTTCCTTAAAGAACTCAATCAACCGGTTCAGCAACTTGTTCTCCCGATTCAAGCCATACATCATGCTTGCATACTTACTCTGAGTAACCCATCCTATCTTTACCAGGTCGTCCAAGTTGTTCTTGATGTCTTCACGTTTTAGGTGCGTCTTCTTGTGGAGCGCATAGATCGTTGCCAGCTTGTTTTCTTCTGCAAGTGCTTTGATTATCTTGATCTTGCCTAAGCTGCCTAGCCCCGTCTCTATGATATCTTTGGTTGATTCGGGCATCATTTTAGCTCGCTCCTCTGATCTTGTTCATGAGCACTGGCTCTAGTTCTGTGAGCGATGCGCCATGCAGTCCTATTTCTTTTAGTGATTTGATGTCTACAAGCCTCCTCGCCTTTAGATCATCAAGATAATCTTCCACGTCCATCTTCTTCATGCCAATCTGCTCTGCCAGCTCTGATGCATACGCCCGCACGTCTTTGAGCTCAACATACGGCCTTTTCTTGGCTTTCAGCGCGCGGACAAGAGCCATCATGCTGACTAGGTGGTTCTTTGATAACTGTTCAATGTCCTCAGTAGTTATCGATGGGTGTACCTGCCCATGCACCTTGCGCACGTGGTCCAGTGTGACCCTGCCTGTACCTTGCGACTCTGCAAGGTTGCCAGCGTACAGCAAAAGATCGAGAGCGTACCTTACGTCGCCATTCACTTCTGCTGAGGTGGTGATACTTGAAACCTTATCAATGACATCGGAGCCTATGGCCTTTGGGTTGAACGCCTGTGTTACTCTGCTTTCTAGTATGTCACTGACCTGTTGTATAGTATATTGATGGAATTCCATTGGGACGCGCCCAAGAGTACTCAACTCGGCCGGATCAAGCTTGCTGTAAAATTCCGTGCTCCTTGCGATGAATATTACACCTTTCACGTTACATGGCTTGTCGGGCTCAAACTCGTTCAATCTAGTCAAATCATAAACGATGCCCGTGTCCTTGCTGGTCTTTATCAGATAGTCTATTTCGTCCATGATGATTAACGCATATTGCTTGTTGTCGCGCAGATACCTCAACAGATAGCGCAACATCTCTTCTGCACTTAGCCCTTGTGCAGGCAACTCCGGCGCTATCTTCTCCAGCAGGAACCTGTATATTGCAAACTTGTTGCCACCTTGAAGTTTCAGGTTGATGTATGCAGTCTTTAGTGTCAGCCTGCTCTTTGCAAACAGTTCTTCAAGTACCTTTGACGACCTAATCACAGTAGATGTCTTGCCAATACCTGCCACTCCTACAACCTGCAAAACGGTTAGCGGAAACCTGTCAGGATCCTTTGATGCATCAGAGAAGACATGCACTATTTGCTCTACTTGAGCCTGCCTGTGTGGCAGCTCTTCGGGAACGTACCGTGGAGATAGTTTTGACCTGTCGCGGAAGATTGGGCTTTCAGACATTGAAGCTAGGTGAAATACACAGCTTCGCCAATATATACCTGAATAGGAATCTGGGACCTGAGGAAGTGCACGTGTGATGCTCTCTTGTTCAAGAGTTTGATACCAAGAATCTGAAATCTAGACAAACAATTCAATCGAATAAGTAAATGCTCCGGGAGCACTTGTGTGCCCAGGTATCAGATGATTGTTAGATACACACTATACGCAGGTTGACACCAATTTAGAATACCACTACCTTTGGGGACCCTGTTGAAGAGTACTTGCTTTCACAGACAAGTGACTTTAGGCTTGTCAAGGCTATCACCAAATACACAGGGTACATCGATAGAACGCTTATTGATACCGGAAACCTCGCGTTCAGATGCCAATCTTTGCCGCTACGATAGGGGATCCTTTTAGAGAGAGGACATGTGTTGAAAACGCCTCGATTGTAAGATTTGAAGAATCACGTCCGCGTCCAGCATCAAGAAATGCCTCGCCTGATGATGCCCTGCCTTCCAAAAACAATGAATTAATATCTAGCAGAACCAACTTGCCACAGTGTACCTACACACATGAGCAAGTTTGTCAGAACCGACTTTAGCATAAAACGTCTCGTAGATAATTCATTCAAGGCCATAGACGAGGGTGCATACGAAACAAAGCACTCGTTCACCCATGATGCAATAAGCATTCGGAAGGCGGTCATGTCATGCCCTCGCGCACCACTTATCACAGAGATAAAGTTCTCCTCTCCTTCCCAGGGCAAGATACGAAACAAGTCGCCCCCATCGACTCCAATCGAAATAGCAACAACGATGGTTAAGTCCGGTGCGATCGGTTTGTCTGTTCTGACACAACCTTATCTTTTTGAAGGCTCGATAGAATACCTGGGAGCCATCAGAAAGACGGTTAGTGTGCCCTTGCTCATGAAAGATATCACCGTCAGCACTGTCCAGATCGACGCTGGAAGGAAAGCAGGCGCAGACTGCATATTGCTAATTAAAGCGGTTTTTGACAAGAACTTGGCGGAAGAGAGCATGGAAAAGCTCGCAGAATATGCAACAAAGAAAGGGTTGCAGGTATTGGTCGAAGTTCACAGCGGAGACGAGTTTGCGGAAGTCTTGAAGGCAAAGCACAGCATTATCGGGATCAACAATCGCAACCTTGACAACCTGCATGTTGACATCTCGAACACCGAGAGGCTTTTGAAAGAGCATAACAAGGGCAAGAGCCTCATAATAAGCGAGAGCGGCATTTCGAAACCTGAAGATATACAATATCTGAGAAAGTGCGGTGCAGATGCTTTTTTGGTCGGCACTAGCATAATGGAGACCGGCGACATTGGTGCCAAAGTAGCAGAGCTCTACAACTCACTTTGATGACCATCTGGGTGTTAACGTAATCGTCCAATGGGTCTGATCCTCCGGCACATCTAAAGATGGGTCTGTTATGAGTACACTTGGGCGGGTTCTACGTAGCTCGAATAGATTGGAAAAGCTGTTTCAAAGATCCTTTTCTCATTCATTTTTCTTCACAAGATCGAGAACCTACCGGCTTGGCTCTCGAACATCGATGAGAATTTTTTCCAGCATGGCCTAACAGACCAGACAACATTCCTATGGAATTTTTCTTGTTATCTAGAGGAAATGGTCGTGTCTGTAAGACTCTGACACCCCGGTTCAGAACTACACAACCTGTGAGTCTGTCTTCAATGGGACAGCCTAGAGCTCTCCACTCCCCGGATCCATCTTGAGAAAAAAATGTCGCACCTTGTGCGAAATATCTGGTTGCAGCACTCTGTAATCTCTAGTATTTTCAAGATTGTCTAAATCGACCAGCCGCCCTGAAATTATCAAACCTATGGAGCTGTCAGAAAACCGTAAATGCCTTTCAAGTTTGAAGCCATATTTCCATGTTCTGCCGACCTTACAACGACACGGGCGAACCTGATGTTCCTGTCGTCAAGACATTCAAGAGCTTCCTGCCGTATTTCTGTTCCAACACTTTTTATCAAATCTATTCGAGCTACGTAGAACCCGCCCAAGAATCCGCTGGCTTATCATGTGCAATAAAGGATATACAAGCAACCAGAAGTACTGAATTATGCCAATCATAAGCCACCTGGATCTGAATAGTAAGACGCTGCTAGTCCTTCGGCCGTGCAATGCATACAACTCCTCTCAATCACAATATCCAAATCAGACCTCATCATTCTCCTGATCTGAATTCTGGCGATTGGAGATAAGCCTGTGTTGTATTTCGAATCCCTTAATACCCCCTTTTGTCTGCTAGAGAATTGGTCTTGTTAAGCGGCTACCCTGTAGACGGAAAGTTCGGAAAGTATGGGGGCAAGTATATACCAGAGACTTTGGCTCCTGCGGTAGAGGAACTCGAAGCTGCTTATGAAAAGTACAGGAAAGATCCTGACTTTCAAAAAGAACTCTCTTATTATCTGACCGAGTATGCGGGCAGACCGACGCCTCTCTACTTTGCAAAGAACCTTACAGAGCATGCAGGCGGAGCCCGGATTTATCTAAAGCGGGAGGACCTTTTGCACGGTGGGGCACACAAGACAAACAACACGCTTGGTCAGGCGCTCTTGGCAAAAAAGATGGGCAAAAAGAGGATAATCGCGGAGACCGGAGCAGGCCAGCATGGAGTAGGCACCGCACTTGCGTGCGCAGCACTTGGTATTCCTGCCGAGGTGTATATGGGCGCAAAGGATGTCGAACGACAGAGTCTAAATGTGTTTAGAATGAAGTTGCTTGGCGCAACGGTACATCCTGTTGAGTCTGGAAGCAAGACACTGAAGGATGCGATCAACGAAGCGATCCGTGACTGGATTGCAAACGTCGAGACAACTTACTACCTCATAGGCTCTGTGGTAGGCCCGCACCCGTACCCGATGATGGTGCGTGATTTCCAGAGCGTAATAGGATATGAGATAAAGCAGCAGATGCAAGAAAAGGAAGGCAGATTGCCTGATGCTGTCGTCGCATGTGTAGGCGGCGGAAGCAATGCAATGGGATCGTTCTATCCATTCCTCGATGATGCCGACGTCAGGCTTTATGGTGTCGAGGCTGGAGGAGAAGGGATCACGACGGGCAGGCACTCTGCAACACTTGCCGCTGGCTCAGAAGGGGTGCTTCATGGAATGTTCACATATCTTCTGCAGGATGAATGCGGCCAAATCACTGAGACTCACAGCATTTCTGCTGGGCTAGATTACCCAGGCGTAGGGCCAGAACACGCCATGCTTAAGGATGTGAAACGCACCAAATATGTCGACTCTACCGACAGAGAGGCTGTAGAAGGCTTTATCGCGCTTTCTAGATTAGAAGGGATAATTCCTGCCTTGGAACCATCACATGCTATTTCATATGCCACGAAGCTTGCGAAGGATATGGGCAAGGACGACATTATCGTAGTTACGCTATCAGGAAGAGGAGACAAGGATGTCCAAGTAGTGCAGGAATATCTTGCCAAGCAACACAACGTGAGCGGTAAAAAGAAAAGGAAAAGAAATGCAAAGCAATAGAATTTCAGAGAAATTTGCCGAACTGGCAGAACGGGGAGAGAGGGCATTTGTTTGCTATGTTGTTGCGGGCTATCCGGATCTCGACACCTCGTACAAAGTGATTGACGCGCTAGTAAAGGGTGGCGCGGATATTATAGAGATTGGTATACCATTCTCAGACCCAATAGCTGATGGACCCACGATCCAGGCGGCATCACACAGTGCACTAGAGCGCGGCATCACGCCGGAAAAGGCGCTACGACTTGCAAGAATCGTTCGTAGGAAGTATCCAAAGCTGCCGCTACTGGCAATGACCTACTGTAACATCCTAGTACACTCGGGCATTGAAAAATTCATGTCTCAGGCAAAAGCAAGTGGGATCGACGGTTTTATTCTTCCAGACGTCCCTGTAGAAGAAGCAGGTGAATATTCTGCGACTGCCTCGAAGCTTGGCTTGGCTACTGTCTTTCTTGCGTCGCCCAACACCTCTTCAGCACGTCTTGAGAAGATCGTGAAAAGTAGCTCTGGCTTTCTATACCTTGTATCGGTCTATGGGATTACGGGTGCCCGCAAATCATTTGAAGAATATACACTAAATGCAATCAGAAAAGTCAAGAAGGTTGCTGAAGGCAAGATTCCTGTTGCAGTGGGATTTGGCATAAGCACTCCTGCCCATGCTCGGTTCATGATTCGGGGTGGTGCAGATGCGATCATTGTGGGGAGTGCGATCATTGATAGAATTGCTAGGTGGAATGGTAAGAAAATCCTGTTGTTGTCTGATCTGCAGAATTTTGCAAGGTCTATGAAAAAAGCCTGCAAATAGCAGGATAAGATATAGATTAAGACAGACTGCAAGAACCAAGATACAGAATGAATGAAAGGGATCTCAAGCTGCTTTTTTGCAACGCGCTTAGATCAGGTAACATAAAGTACAGCAACAACTTTTTACCAACAACTGAGGATATCAGGATCGTCCAAGAAGCGTATTCACGCAATTTCGACCTCTTGATAGCTGCAATAACAAAAGAACCAGAAGCCAGAGATTATGCTCATTATAATAATATGCTGGTGCGCACCCAGCTCCTTGAGAGTTTTGCAAGGGGCGAGAAATGCAGGATAGACTGCATACAGTTCTATCCTGTAGAAATCAAATCTGATGACGATGTACTGGACGAACGCTTGCCAAACCAGATACTCGACGCAATCCTGGCGTTTGGGCGCTCCGTGCTCGTGCTCGATAAGAATCACTCAAAAAAGGCCCACGTCCTACGATTTCTCCCCGCAACCATTATTTGTTATACGGGAATTGACGACCAGTTCGAAGTGACCTCAAGGTTTGACCGACTTGTGTCAAATAGCCCGCTCACCATTCAAAAGGCCGTCCTTGCCCGCGCGCTTGGTGATGACCATAACAAAGTCTACAGACGGCTCGTTGCCATCGAGCGTATAATGCAGAAACTTACGTTCAATCAGATATACTTTGAAAATCTTGGCCTTACCAATGAAGAAATAGAATTTTTGCAAATAATTGCGGGCATCCGTACGCCGCCTGACGGGAGAAAAATGTTGTCAAGGTTAGTAATGGAGACTGAGAATATGAAACTGACAGACTACTACTCCATTTCTGACCGCTGATTTTCATATCTGTACTACATTACGACTGTAATTCCCCTTTGATCAGGTCTTAGCGAAGATTCATCCTATCTGTTATTATTCGATGTGTTTATCTAAAGATCAAATGAGTCTTCTGATCGAAGAAGAAACAAAAGAAGAAGGAGTGCCAGTCTGTGGCGCAAACCTATCGTCACCAGTAGTCGATACCGCATACTACATCGACGAAATTCACTACAAGATAGGAAACAGGATGTACATTGAGAATGCAGACTAGAAAAAACGCTCAGGTTCCCGACATTGACGAGGACCGAGATCTAGAGCTGGAGAACATACTGGGCAACTTGATGATAGCACAATACCAGGTGGACAAGCTGCGCTCCAGGCTTAGTGAAAGAGTTGGCGGGTACGGCTCTGCAGGTAACAAAAAGTCGTCAGCACACATATTCAAGCACAATGACAAGTGGTACAAGATAACAATCAGGGTTGACGAGATGGCAATAAGCCAGAGAGATGTGACCGAAGAGATCAAGTGAAAACGACGAATGATGGATATGTGCGCTAACTAACGCACCACTTTTTTTCTTGTTCTTAGAACGGTAACACTACGCCTGAACTATCACTGGCATAGTGTATAAAGTTGAGCGGCACCTGTACTTTAATCCCGTCTCGTTCAACAATGACCTCGACGTCATCCAGTGAGTCGGATGTGTCGACACTTTCAAGCTCATTTAGGACGACGTGGATTGATTCATGAGATATGAGTGCCTCCATGAACGGCTCTGCTATTCTGACAAAGTTGTTCGTACCCGACCTTGCCTCCTGTTCAGACTGTACGATGAGCATAGTCTGCTTGTGATAGGTAAAGTAGCCAACTATCGACCCGTCAATCGAGCAGGCAAAGGCAAAATCATTGATCATGACATAATAACCAATCTTGGTGTGCGAGATGAAAATTATTAATCTTTTTCACCATACAACAACTTCAGTTCTTCAAAGCTCAGTTTCGACCCGGCTTCGAGTTTCTTCCTCGCTTCTTCTTTTACCTTGAACAGAGCGTCGCTTGGCAAGCCATAGCCGTATTCTTCGCGCTGCTTTTTCCTCATGGCCGACATTGCGTCAAGGCGGGCATTTATTGCGTCAAACCTCTTTGCGATTTCATCATATTTGCCAAGGTGCAGATCCCGCTCTGGAGCCAGCTTTCTCTTTGCATCATACAACTTGTCAAGTTCGCTGTTTATCGCTGCCGTTTTTGCTCTGAGGACATCGCGCTCTTGGTCCAGCTGACTGATGGTGTTGCTGATCTTTGTAGACTCCTGAGTTAGCTGAGAGAGCTGATCCCTTATTGTTCTCGTGGCCTTGATGGCCTCGATCTTCATTGATGCTTCTTTTATCCTAGAAAGGATCTCGTTCCTTTCCCTCTCGCTCTTGTAGTCCTTGGCATCCAAGAGTGCTTGGTTCTCTTGCACAGTCGCCTGCAGAGCCTCTTCCTTTTCTGCAGGTAGTCTCGCCTCCATCAGGGAAAGGAAATTCTTTGATTGCGAAATTTTTTCGCTTACGGCCAAAAGCTCAGCGTTGTGTTTGTCAACTTCTTGGCGTATTTGTCTCAGCCTCTCTGTGTGGGTTTCAAGCACGCTCCTCCTTTCCCTGATAGTGTCGGTGATAGTGCGCAGCTGGTTCTTGTCGATCTCTACTATCTTGTCAGTAAGATCCTTGAGCTCGCCAGCAAGTTTGCGTTTCATTGCGACGAGTTCCTCCCACCCTAGAGACTGTAGATCGGAGTTGTCGTTGTTATCTGCTGACAAACGCATTAGGCTTAAAATGAAAATGATATAAAAATCTAGCAATTGTAGAGATTGATGGACTCTCTTCCAACATATGAAAATCGCTTTATGAAACGCATTGTATATGCGAAAGTCGCATCAACTAGGCTGATTTGCCTTCTTGACGGATGCCGATTTCGGGACATGCCTGTGCACAGAGCTGCAACGATTTCCAGCAAGGAGGTGCGGCGGGAGCAAGCTTTTGTTCCGTTCAACCTCAAGAATTGCCCCAATTTCACGATACAAACATGGAAATTTTCATTTTAGTATGCAAAATTGACCATCTTTGGGTCAATTTCGTGCTCGAACGAGTGTCTATAGAGCTATTCTTATATCATACCGCAAAAAGCCTAGTCTTAGATGGCTACAACGGGATACTGTGTAAAGTGCAAAGCAAACAGGGAAATGAAGGGAGAAAAGCAGATCACAATGAAGAACGGCCGTTCGGCTACAACTGGTACATGCTCCGTGTGCGGTACCAAGATGTTCAAGATCGGCGGTGGTGGGGGTGCAGGCGCTAAGGCTAAGGCTAAGGCCAAGACAAAGGCCAAGGCAAAGGCCAAGACCAGCGCTAAGAAGAAGAGCAAGGCAACAAAGAAGAGAAAGTAAGAAATGATAAACGTGGTCTAGGTTAATCCCTAGGCACTTTTTTATGTTTTAAGAATTTGCAATGTGACATATCTACCCCCTCCCCCTGCAGTGCATCAGCCATTATATACTTCCCTTAAAAATGAAAGAGCATAATGGCTAATTCGACAAAAAGTGTGACCGACTTGGAAATAGAAGATATCGAGGGGATCGGGCCAACCACTGCCCGCAAAATGAAGGAGGCAGGAATTAGTTCCGTCATGGAGCTAGCAACCGCGGTGGCAGACGAGCTCGCAACGGACTTGGGTGGATCGAAAGAAACAGCCGCCACCTTTATCATGGCAGCTCAAAAGCTGTTGAGAGAGAGTGGCGTCCTTGACAACGAGTTCACTACCGCAGATGTTGAGCTGGAAAAGAGAAAGTCTTTACTGCGCTGCAGCACTGGAGCAAAAGCTCTTGACGAGCTGTTGCTCGGCGGCGTTGAAACTCAGGCTATTACCGAGTTTTACGGAGAATTTGGAAGTGGTAAGTCGCAGATATGCCACACATTGTGCGTGACTGCTCAGCAGCCTCCAGAAGAAGGCGGGCTCGGCGGCGGCGTGATACTCATTGACACTGAAGGGACCTTCAGGCCAGAGAGGGTTGACCAGATTGCACGCGCCAGAGGGTTTGATCCCGGGGAAATCTTGAAGAGGGTTGCGATTTGCAAGGCATACAACAGCAGCCACCTTGAGCTGATAGTTAAGTCGATGGGCAAGTACATTGACGACTTTAAAGCCAAGATGATAATAATCGACAGCATAATCTCGCTCCACCGTGCCGAGTTTTCAGGAAGGGGAACGCTTGCAGACAGACAGCAGCGCCTCAACAGCATAATGCACAAGCTAGTGAGGATCGCAGAGATCTACAACGTAGCTGTGATTGTTACTAATCAGGTCCAGTCTACACCAGACACTTTCTTTGGCGACCCAACCAAACCTGCAGGTGGAAATGTAATCGGCCATGCGTCAACTTACAGAGTATATCTGCGCAGGGCAGGTAACGACAGGATCGCAAAAATAATCGACAGCCCCTATCACCCGTACTCTGATGTCAGATTCACAGTGAATGAAAAGGGTGTTGACGACCTTGACGCAGACGCGCCCAAAAGGAAATCAGCAAAGGCCAAGGATGATGACAACTAGCCAGTGAGAAACTTTCTCTCTGACTCTCTTAATTTTTCCAAATCTCCACAATATTTTACCAATTGCGACAGCTTGTCTTGTGCCTTTCCGCTCTTTATCGTATCATTTGCTATTTCCACTCCCTCTTTGAAATCGTGAGCAATTTTGGCCACTACTAATGCGGCGGCGGCATTTAGAGTTACAATGTCTTGCTTTTCCCTAGAAGCCAACCCATAGATTGATTGCAAAGTATTTCTGATAGAATCTTCCTTTGTGGTTACGACGAGCTGTTCTGGTTTGGCTGTCTGCATGCCTATGATCTTTGGGTGTAGACGTATCCTCTTTGTAGTCTGCTTCTCGGATGAAACCCATAGGATATCGTTTTCGCATGTGTTTGAAATTTCGTCAAACCCATCATGCGCGTGTACTATCATTGCTTCGTTAACATGGCCTTGACAGGCTTCTGCAAACGTGTCCAAAAGCGAAGGTTCGAAAACTCCGATCACTTGACCTGAAATATTGGTACAGGGATTGCTCAGAGGGCCGACCATGTTGAACACAGTCCTGACTCCAATGATCTTTCTTGCGTTTGCAACGTGTTTCATCGAAGGGTGAAATAACGGCGCAAACAAAAATCCAATCCCTGTAAATTCTATGCACGATTTCACCTTTGAAGGTGGGGTGTTCAAGTCAAGGCCGATGTATTCAAAAAAATCTGCGCTCCCACATACGCCGGAAATCGATCTGTTGCCATGCTTTGCCACCTTAGCACCAGCAGCGGCAGCAACTATGGCCGCAGCCGTGCTGATATTAAATGACCTGATCGAGTCGCCTCCAGTGCCACATGTATCAATCAGAGGACCCTGAACATCCGGGGTTATCTTGGTTGCGTGGTTTCTGAGGGAAAGCAAAATTGACCTGAGCTCTTCTGCAGTCTCACCCTTCATTGCTAGAGCGACCAGAAACGCTGCGATGGCTGCGTCAGATACCGCGCCTGCAAGTATTGCATCAAGCGCCTCGGTAATTTCCTTGTCTGACAGATTCGCTCTTGCGACTAATTTTCTTGTAACCGGCCGAAGATCCGGAATGCTCATCTTTTCACCATTGTAAGAAAGTTCTGAAGCATCTTGCGCCCCTCGCCAGTGAGCACTGACTCGGGATGGAACTGGACGCCTTCAATTGGGTATTGCTTGTGTTTTATGCCCATTATCTCGCCGTCGTCAAGTGATCTCGCTGTGACTTCGAGACAGTCTGGAATCGAATTCTTTTCTGCAACGAGCGAGTGGTAGCGTGTAGCACGGAATGGATTGGCGACATTTGCAAAGATCCGGTCATGTGTGTTGTTGTACTGTATTTCGCTTGTCTTGCCGTGTCTGACCTTTCCGGCGTTGACAACCTTGCCTCCAAAGGCATGCACTATTCCTTGATGCCCTAGGCAGACTCCTAGTATGGGGGTCTTTGGTCCCATTTCTCTAATGACATCTGTGCATACGCCAAAATATCTGCGGTCTGCGGGGTGCCCCGGTCCTGGAGATATCACTATCCCATCGGGATTCATCCTCTTCACATCATCGAGGGTTATCTTGTCATTTCTGATCACGATTGGTTCTGCACCAAGCTCGCCCAGCATCTGCGCGATATTGTAGACGAACGAGTCATAATTATCAATTACAAGGATTTTCATTCCAGACCCCGACCTGAGAGTAGATTATCATCTAGAACACGCGGACCAGTGCCAAAAATGACCGCCTCTTTGCATTACTCTCCATAATTTTAGATACCTTTTCCGTATTTAAGTTTAGTGCGATTTGGGACGCTATTGTTGAGAATGTCAGAATCACAATCTCCAATAATTCTGGGACTACTGCCCCCTTACAAATAGTTCTCATGTGTTGACCACGTCCGCTCAAATTACGTACTTTTAGAACATCATATCATATCTCTCTGACTATCCTGATAATTACCGGTTTATCGCAAGCGATACTTTGCTGCCGGAATATTATTTATGAAATGATTGTTGTTATTATACAACTCTGTATTCACAGAAGAATACTGATTGACATTTAGGAATCTATATAATCCAAGGAATCTATTTGCAATTTGGTCATGGTTGGAGTGATTGATTTTGGTGCGAGTATTTGTTAATGGCTACGGAAACATAGGGCGGCGGCTTGCTAGCGCACTATCTATGGACAAGGAGATCCAGTTCGTTGGAGTTGCAAAGTACACTGTGGACGAAAAGGTCAAGGAAGCACTTGACAACCGCTTCAACGTTTACGTCCCAAAAAATATGATCTCTGCCTTCAAGGAAAAGGGCTACAACGTGACCGGCCCGGTGGAGGAGGCCGTAATGCAGAGCGATATCATAATTGACGCGGCAAAGGAAGGAGGAGGATATGACAACAAGAAGAACCTGTACGAACCGATGAAAAAGCCAGCGATATTCCAAGGGGGAGAAGATCGCCACGGTGACCGTGCTGTTGCAGACATGATCCATAACTCTCGCGTAAATTACTCCAAGGCTGCTGGAAAGACCTATGTGATTCAAGGTAGCTGCAACGTTTCTGGCATGGGGCGTATAATGCAGCCACTGATCGAAAAGTTTGGCAGCCGCATCAAGCGGTATGATGTAGAGCTAATAAGGAGATGGGCAGATCTTGAAGATACAAAGCCCGTCAAGGACTCTATTGAGTGGGACAGGAACCCTCATCACCAAGACGATGTGAAGGATTTTATCCCGACCGCGAATCTCTACGTAGATGCCTTCAAGGTACCGTCTCGCATGATGCACCTGCACCAGATGTTCGTCCGCTTTGACGAGGCACCGACCAAGGATGAAATACTTGATTGCTTCAGAAACGAGTTTGGAGTCGCTATAATCAGCTCCGCCAAGGGGACAGGAGATGTGAGGAAAAAAGCGATTGAGCTTGGCTTTGCACACGGGGACACCAATATGGTGCACATACATCAAGACATCTTGCGGGTACAGGATGACACCATAAAGATCGCCTATTCCGATGATCAGACAGGCATGGTGATTCCAGAGAACCACATGTTGCTTCAGTCGATGGTGTTTGGGCGGTCGCGGGATGAGGCGCTTAAGAGATCGGACAATCTATTCCAAATGAGCAAAAAACGCAAGATACTTGAAGAAGAATTCAAGTAAGGATTGGTGCTATCAGAAGAACGGATCGGGACTTGAGCCAAAATAATCCAAACTGAATGAGCTCAATCCCCGATTGCCATATTTTCAGAAGTAATATTGAAAGATAAGATAATGCCATAGCCGATAAATTCAATATTATCTGATGTTTGCTATGTCTGAAGACAAGGGAAAATATGCTTGCGAAGCATGTGGGACATCATTTTATTTGCACGAGGACTTGGTAAGGCATAATGCCAATGTTCATGGTGCATCTATAGGTACTCAGTTGAGACAGAGTGAAGAAATAAGAAAGCAAAGGGAGCAAGAATAGGGCGGACAACCGTTTTCATTTGGAGCAGTTATGATTATCCGTATGGCCCAGATTCACATGAAGGAATATCCAATAATTGTGTCCATAAGGTAAAGCATTTCTTCGTTGCAACCATGTACAGTTTACGTGTGAATCAAACCCCTCTCATTGGCAAACAGTGTGACAAGAAGTGAAATACATGCCTTAGCTATACTAAACGGATGGGTAGAAGAGTATGCCATGTGTCAAGACTGAATTCTCAAAACGATGGTGAATATAATATTTGCATACTGATGTTGTAAATACAAGTTCGGTGAACTTACTGATTTTGCTTGGATTGGCAAGCTGAGGATGTTCTCGTCAACTTCAAAATGCGCAGCTAGTGTATCTGCATTGGGATTACCAGACCTGACAGAACAAGATTCTGTGATACTGTTGATCTGGCAATGGTTGAACCTGCTTTCATGACAATTAGAGAAACCCCTCTACAATTCATCTCGATGAAATAGAGAAATTGAAGAGCTATATGGTGAAGGCTAGAGATACGCGCGAGGTTCTGCAGCGGATCATGAGAAAGGAAATCTTCAAGGAGATCTCAAGGAAAGAATTGTGTTTGGAATGTACAAAGGCGAAATGATGAGTTCTTCGCGGTTCCTGTGCTCGATGGGAAGGTGTGGTGTGTGCGTTGATAGCATTGGTAGAGAAACATGCCAGGAGCTGGCCATAGGATTATATTGATTGATGGATCGTAAAATGCAACTCCGATGATAAGGGGAAAGCATCAGGTTAGGACACTAGGATTGGAAGAATATGTGCTAAGAGATTTTGTGCGCACATTGCAATGAGATTTCAACTTGCGGATGAAACCTATAATATGTGATTTTGAGCATGTCAAGTTTGTATCAGCAGTGGATGATGGTCGAGTCATAAGTATTGTCAAGAAGTTGTAAGGCTGATGACCGAAATGCTCTCAGAGTAGAGGAATGCCAGATTGGAACTGCATCAAAATACCAAAACAATCAAGACCTAAATGAATGGGTTCGTAAAATTGGAATAAACACAAGCAATCCTTAGAGTACGAACCTCACAATAATGAAAAGTAATAATCTGTAGCACTTTTAATATTCTATGTTTTGTATCCGCAGATATGCCAAGAGGCGTAAAGAAGGGCGTCAGTGAGAGAAGGATCGACAGAACAGTCAAAAAAATAAAGCGAAAAGGAGGGACAAAGAACGCACACTCGATAGCAAATGCAAGACTGGGACGCAAGAAGGGCAAGAGCAGCAAAGGCAGGACAAAAAAATCCAACAAGTAGTAGTCTTGATGCACGATCCGAGAACCGTTGGTCGCCTTACCTCATGAGCCATGCCCACCATGGGGCTGCAAACGGTATATCGCCGTGCATTCTTATTCGTGCTTCCGATCCGTACTTTCGGAGCTGACCTTGAAAGTGGTCGATTATTTTGATCGTGGCTGTTTTTTTGTCGCGGACACCCTTGGGTATCAACTGCTCAAATATTTTGGCAGCAAAATCCTGTGTCACGAGGACGTCGTAAAACCACCAACCAGCAGCCATCTCCGCCCTTTCGCTGAGCTTGAAGCCCTGGTCAATGTGAGTCAATTTTTCAAATCCTGAAAAGATGCGCTTTACAATGTCAAGGTCATTTTCAAAGTTGTTGGATACTATGGTAAAGAAGGGAAAGAACTCGTTCTGTTCTTGACTAGCAGAATCCATGAATAACATTAGCTCAGGATGCTATATAACAATAGTTTTAGTAACGGACTTACTCTCCCTTTAGGAAAAGCATTGTAGGCAGAGTGGCAGTCGGATTCTCGTTGAGAGCCCGCTCGTGAACCTCTTTAAAGTATTTTCTGGCGGCGTCAAGATCGGTGGCCGTAAAAATGAAAACAATCTCGTCTGGATCGTCTGCATTACGCCAGATGTGCCTGAGCATCAAGCCTCGTTTGACATTCTCTACAGCGTCCGCCTGCAGGGTGGCCTTGATGTCTTCCATTTTCGCCCCCTTTATTCTTGCCATGATATGATCCATGGTGTTCGTGATCCGTCCGTCACTAAATAAAAAGTTAAGTGGATGGTGATGGGGGCTGCAAGGAGCAGGACCTTGTTATACGCCTGTGAGCAGAATAATATGCCCAGATTAAAAGCCCGATGGCAAGCAATCTTAGAGGTAGTTGATAGTTTGAAAGGAGAGTCGAAGCTGCAACGCCTGCTGTACCAAAGGTGGTTGCGAGGTAAAATCCGACTGATGAGCAACTTGCACACATGCTAGAGACAGTTCCAAGAGTAGAGCCAGAAAGGAAAGACGTCTTGACGCCTCCCGTCTTCATGTCCTTGAACAAGTAAACATTCATGCTAACTATAATTCCCACGAGTGCGGCTGTGATGTGTGACAGCACAAAACCTGGAATTGCATCGTCAGGTATGGGATAGTAGAATGCGGGGGGAGACAGCAACAATATCCCATCAAGTATATTGAATATCATCCAGAACACGATCGCCACCGAAACAGTCATCGCCACATAAGCTTTGTTCGAAAATACGATACCAAGAGCCGCTCTTGCAGTTGCCAAACCTGGAAAGATGGGCGGTTTGGCTCCTATTATTCCTTAAGGAGGTACGTATGGAAGAATTCAAATAGTGTTTTGGATTATAGTAGATTGCTTGGCAAAGCTACAGTCAAGGAAGGAATGTGCACTCTGTGGAACAACACTACCTATAGGAGCCGAAGTCAGCCTTTGCAACGAATGCATGAAGTGTGCAGATTGTTGCGTCGGCCTTGAGAAATTGAAGGAGTAATTTCGTTATTCTACCAATTTGAGCGTGTCTGTAATCGTCACTATGCCAATCACATTGCCTTTCTCGCTCACCAATATGCATTTTGCAAATCTCACTAGCGGTATCAATGCCTTGGCTGGCGTAGAAACGTCTACCAAAGGTGGCGGGGGCTCCATCACCTGAAAGACGTGCACGTTTCGCAAGTCTTTCTCGTCCTTTTCCTCCATGACCTTGGCCAAGCCGTCTTCGGTCAGTATTCCGACCACGCGTGAAGAGTCGAAGACAGGGATCTGGCTGATCGAGTTGTCTCGCATAATGTCTATCGCCTTGTGCATTTTCTCGTCCTTTTGAACAGAGATTAGCTGTCTACTGCAAATGTCGCCGGCCTTCATGGATGTCTTGCCTTCAAGCGAGCTCAGGACCTCGAAGATCTTTCTTGCGGTTTCGTAACTTGGCTTGCACCTGCCAGACTCGATTTGGTTTATCATCGAAGTGCTGACACCTGTGAGCGAGGCTAGCTTTCTCTGGGTGATGCCTAGCCTCATTCTGGCCTGTTTGATGTATTCGAGACGTGGTAGCATAAATTAGTGTAATTCCGTTTTCCTCTCCGGCACTTATAAGCTTGGAGTTCCGCGGCGTGGGGCTTGATAGCCTTATATTATGTGCGGACGAATTTTTTCTTGTTAACCAAAAAATGGCAAAAAGCGATGGCGACGGCAAGTGGGACTCGGTAAAGAGATACAAGCTCACCAAGATGATAAACCAACTGTCAAGTATTTCCGGGCATGGGACCGAGCTTGTCACCGTCTACATCCCACCACGAAGGCCAATATTTGACGTCATTGCCCAGCTGCGAAATGAGTCAGGAACGGCTTCTAACATCAAGTCTGACCTCACAAGGACGCACGTGCAAGATGCACTCAGCAGGACGATCGAGCAGCTGAAACTTTTCAAGGAAACACCTGAGAATGGGCTCGTAATCTTTTGCGGCGCCATTCCGAACGACAAAGGGATCGGCAAGGAAAAGATCGAGATATATCCAGTGATACCGCCTAAGCCGGTCCAGATCAGCCTCTACCGGTGCGACGACCACTTTTGGACAGATCACCTGAAGGACATGCTGAGAGATGATAAGGTGATCGGGATTCTGGCTATTGACACACAGGAGGCCGGCTTTGGGATCCTGACTGGTGACAGATGGGAGACAGTTAACTCGATTACTTCTGGCGTCGCCGGTAAGCACAGGCAGGGTGGTCAGTCGGCAAGGAGGTTCGAGCGCCTTAGAGAAAATGAACTTAACGAATACTATCACCGCGTAGCCGATTATGCCAAGCAGATCTTTGTCGACCAGTATAATATCAAAGGCCTGATAGTTGGAGGGCCAGGTCCGACCAAGGAAAATTTCTTGAAGGAAGAATATCTTGACTACCGTCTTCAAAAGGCTGTGATCGCCACCATAGACTCATCGTATTCGGGGGATGAAGGCGTCAGGGAGCTTATCGAGAAGGCACAAAAAGACGGGATCCTCCAGGAATACCGTGTGATGGAAGAAAAGCAGCTGATAAAGAAGTTCATGAGCGAAGTCCACTCCGGCAGAGGGCTTGGGATCTACGGGATACATGATGTCGTCAAGAACCTCGAAAGCGGCGTAGCTGACATGGTGATTGTAACTGATGATATAACTTATGTTAGGTTGGAGTTCAGATGCAAGACATGCAACGCTTTGCAGGCCAAAATAGTCGACAGGCCGCAGATAATGGCTACGAAGCAAGAATATACAAAATGCCCTTCATGTAGTGGCACAGACATTGACGTGATCGAACAAGACATAGTCGACTACCTTAACGAGCTGTCCACTATGACTGGTGCTCGGCTTGAAGTCGTTTCTGGAAAGACTGAGGAGGGCTTGCAACTTGCAAGTCTTGGTAAAATAGGCGCAATATTGCGCTACAAGCCAACTACATAGGTTTGCATTGGCATTCTGCAATGTCCTTGAAACATCCAGTACAAACAACAAAAGTGTTACAGCCCATCGGAGTGCATGCCTCGAAAGTCCTGGAATCTCTGCCGCACCGGCACTTTTGCATTCTGTGATCATGAGAGGCTAAAACAATATCTAGCTTGCGGCAAGACATCATTAGCCTCCAGAAGACTTCCGCGCCCAAGCTGTACAACAGGTATTCCTGCAATGACTAGGATTTGGCAGAGGTGTCAGGATATTTCAACAAGTATTAAATAAAGGTAGGCAATACCAGCTCTTGGGAAAGATGCCTACCGAACTGAAGGTCCATCCATCGTTTTTCAAAGAGTTTGCTACCAAGACATGGGTTTCACCTACGGAAATAGTAAAAGAGCTAGTAGAGAACGCATTTGACGAGGACGCGACTAGAGTTCTTGTCACGGTTCTAGGCAATGGGTCTGTAGCAGTTGAGGATGATGCAGGCATGGATCAGAACGGGATGGAAAAGTTCCTGCTTTTGGGCTCACCCCATAAGAGGGTCGAATCGCTCTCTCCGAAGCTAAAAAGAATAAGAACTGGTAGGTATGGCACCGGCAGGTTATCTTTCTTGACTTCTTTTGATAGGATGAAGATCAGGACAAAGCGCGGCAGCTTTATAAAATCAATAGTCATTGATAGTGATGTTCTAGAAAAGCTGCACACAGGTAATGCCAAATTAGATGAAGTGAAGGAGCCTGCGCTCAAGCGCGATGGCACCGAGTTGTTAATGACTGGAGCAAAGATCGCAGTTGACGTTATCAAGATAACAAAAGAGATCCGCAAACTGGCCATACTCAGGCAGCCTATGTTTGAGGTGTACATCAAGACAGCGGACAAGTTTAAGGAATGGAACTTCGATGGCGCACAGCCTATCAGGGCGCCGGATATTCAGGGGCACCGCATACCCGTCAACCTTGATGGTGGAAGAATAGTTGGAGAAATTATCATTGCGCGCAGGCCGCTCTCTGAGGAAGAGCGAGGCATTGCAGTGATGGTTGGAAACCACATCGTGACGCGAAGCAGCTTTGGATTTGACACAAAGCTCAATCGTGTCACGGGTTTCGTCAGATGCGACTCACTGACTACAAGGTTTGCGGACAAGTCGGCATTAATTGAAGACGACGAATACACCAAATTTAACCAAGCAATGAGGACGTTTGTGATCGACACTGTTATCCCAAGCCTGACAGAGTATGAAGATGTCCTGATAACTAGGGAAGAGAACAAAATTTATCGCGAAATCGACAAGGTGCTAGGACAGGCAATGGTTGAGACGTTGGAACTTGAAGAGGAAGTGCAGGGTTATGAGATGGTCGAGGTTAAGGAGCGAGTAAAGACAATGCGCAAAGATGAAAATGAAGATGAGGACAAACGCAAGGGTCGTGCGCATTCGCGTCAAGAAGAGGTCAACCCGCTTGTTGCTGCAAGTTCCGGCATGTCCAAGTCAGGCCAGATGCGCCAGCAACAGACTGTCACAGAATCCGGCATTGTCTATGATGAAGGAGAAGCTCCTGAAATTTCTGGTGGTGAAGTGGTCAACACTGTGGACGAACCGCAGGTCGACGGATCGGTAATAAGAACAAGGACAGTGCGGAAGCCTATCTTGAAAAAGACATTTGCTCTCAAGAGGATCGGCTATAAGGTCATACCGTATGAAGACGAGACTGACTCCCGTTATAGCTTTACGACAGACAACATTGTGTTTGTGAACAAGGCCAATCCTACCTACAAGGCTGAAGCATCACGAGGCGACGAGTTCTTGATGAGGCATGTCATCAGCATTGTAGCTGAAGCCATTGCCCAGGAAAAACATCCTGAAGGCAAGGAAGCTCTGGAACTACAGAACAGGCTTGTTGCTGAAGCAATAAGGATCCATGATGCCAGCGTACTGAAACGCTAGAAGTATTCGCATAATAGAAACGACTAAATCTAACTGGAGGCTCGATTTAGATATATGGCATTTGAATTTATGCCCGGCGCGACAGTTGTTGGCATTTCGTACAATAATGGCGTTATCTTGGCTGCAGAAAAGAGAGTATCGTTCGGCAACTTTGTGGTAAACAAGAACATCAAGAAGACTTTCTCGGTCACAGACTATGTTGGAGCCGCATGTGCGGGTATGGTGGCAGATATGCAGGTCTTAGTAAGGCAGGTAGAAGCCCTCGCCAAGATCCGCAAGCTCGAAACCAGACGTGAGGTTGCCCCAAACTCTGTTGCAAAGCTGATGTCTGTTATTATGTTTGAGCGTCGGTATTTCCCGCTCTTGACGCAAGTAATTGTGGGCGGGATAAACAGCAAGCCTGAGATCTATACTCTTGATCCCCTCGGGTCTGTCCTGCCTGATGACTATGCAGCGGTTGGCACTGGTGCAGAAATGGCTCTGGGTATTATGGACGCAGAATTCAAGCAGAACATGACTGAAGAACAGGCAAAAGAGCTTGCAATCAGAGCTATCAAGTCTGCAATCCAACGCGATGCGGCAAGCGGCGACGGGATTGACGTTCTCGTGATCTCAAAGAACGGCCAACGAGAAGAGACAATACCTCTCCGCACCGCCTAGATTTCTTTATAGGCTTCCCACATTTTGTCGCTGACATAGTGCAGATTGTCCACGACATAGCCCTTTGTCATTGCTTTTGCAACCTCGCTATTGTCAAGCGCAATGCCTACTGCAAGCGCTTTCCCGTGCGTCTGATCTTTAACAACAACAATATCTCCCTTCTTGAATGAATCAAAATTGGTGATGCCCGGACGCATCACTTTGGCGCCATTGCACACGAATTTCACCGCACCCATGTCTACGGTGACAGACGGGAATCGCTGTAGAATCTCAGGATTGACAGCCAAGAACGGAATGATAATGTCATTATCATTATGCTGTATCTTTACTGCGACGACATTCTCATCTGCAACTAGGAGGTACTTTCCTTCTTCAACTTCGCAAACCTTTATGCTCTTGACCTTTGGGACAACATCTTGTGGCCATGTTGAGCTTATCTTTTCCAAAAGATCCGCAGTTTCACTCTTTGAAAGCATAAAGGTCTTCAGAGGATATCATGATGACCACCTATGCAACGGTATTAATTTGTTCCACAATCACACTAAGGTTTATTATAATTCGAAAGTAGATAATTCTGTATGCAATATCAAATCCTGAAAGAGCCTATGGCGATACTCGAGGTCCATTTGAGCTCTGGTGAAAAGATAACCGCGGAATCAGGCGCGATGGTCTATATGAAAGGCGACATTGAAATTAAGACCCGAACACGTGATGGTGGTTTCTTCAAAAAGATCAAAGTGACGGCCCTCGGCGGCGAGTCTTTCTTTGTAAATGACTATGTTGCCCATGGCGACTGCTCGATTGGTCTTACAGGACCTCCTATTGGTGATATTATCCGCGTGGAGGTCGGACCTGGAAATGGCTTTATTGTACAGTCAGGATCATATGTTGCATCAACACCCGGCGTAATTCTTGACACACAGTGGCAGGGCTTTACGAAGGGTCTGTTCGGAAGCGAGTTCTTTATGCTCAAGGCCACTGGTCAGGGGGATATGTTCCTGAATGCATACGGTGGTATCCTCCACAAACAGCTCGCAGCTGGAGAAAAAATAATGATTGACAATTATCATCTTGTAGCGTTAAGCGACCAGGCCGAATATCGCGTCACGAAGGTAGGAGGTATGAAAACTACTATACTCGGAGGAGAGGGTCTTGCAACCGAAGTCACCGGACCCGGGTCAGTCTACTTCCAGACAAAAAACCTCCGGGAATTGATAGACCTGCTGGGGATAAGCCAAAGATCTGAAACAACATCCCGGTCTGGTGTATCGTTTGGCGGTTTCAGAATCAGTTAAGTGTTAGTGCGCGCAGACACCCAGATCAATCACGTATTAGTGTGTGTTAGGAGCTGCCAGCAGTCAAGGCAATATTCGCCATTTATTTGGAAGATTTCTGCAGGTTTAACCTTGCAGTGATTACACGCAAGTTCGGTGTCTGCGATTCCTTCATTTTTTTGCATATCTGTTGTTAAAATCTGCATGGGTAGCTTGTAGAATTTATACAAACAGTTGTAATATTTATACCTATTTTTTCGTTGTTGCTGTTATCATAACCCTGTTTGCAAGCAAATTCTTCCTCTATGGTTCCATCCCTTTTTTCAGAATCAGAAGATGGTGTCATTACTACCAAAGGTGCTTCGAAGGGCATCTTCTAGCATCTCCTGCTGCATTTCTGTGAAATTCATGCCATCGACCCCAAGTACAACAAGAGCCTAGACTAGTGCCTCCTTCAACCCTCGATACTGGCTTTCAATACCGTTGTCTCAGAGCAATTCGTGAATCGATTTTCTCTTCGAATCTGAGATCAAGAAAGCAAAAATCCCGTGTCAGCTGAACGTTGTATCTCTTATCTCAATAAGGTCTCGTAATACTGCACTTGCGGTCTCCATTCCGCCAGCGCCCCGGCCAATTATTGTCTGCTGACCAGAATGTTCTGATGAAAATGTCACTGCATTCAGAGTACCATTTACGCAGATTGGGTCAGACTTTGCAACTTCAGTTGGCTCAACAACCAGTTTTCTGTTATCGCATGATGCTATGAGCTTGATCGCATTTCCTTTCTGCGCTGCCTTCTTGACGTCGGATACTGATACTCTCGTAATCCCTGTGCGCCTAACGTCCTTCATTGTGACCTTCATACCCATGATCCAATTCGCCATAATGACTAGCTTTGCAGCAGCATCAAAACCATCAACATCAAGTGATGGGTTTGCTTCTGCATAGCCCTTTTCTGCGGCATCCTGCAACGCGCTTTGGTATGTCAGTCCTTCTGACATCTTGCTCAGGATATAGTTTGTAGTCCCATTAAGTATGCCCTTAAAGGATGTTATCCGGTCGCCTTTTAGGCAGCGCTTTGCAAATTCCAGGATGGGCGTTCCTCCGCCCACGGTCCCGCTAAACCTGAGCATCACACCGTTATAGTTTGCAAGTTCTATGAGTGATGGGAATGCGAGCGCGAGCGGCCCCTTGTTCACGCTGATTACATGTTTGCCTGTCCTCATGGCTGTTATTATGTGAGTAGTTCCGGGCTCACCGTCTGTTAGATTGGTGGGAGTGCACTCGAGTAGAACTTCTGCATCAACATTCTCGATTATCTGCAGCGGGTTGAACTTGTTGTCATTGCCCCTTTGATAGGGCCCAACTGTGCCTTTTGCCTTCTTTACCTCGAGAAGCCTCTTCAGGTCAATCCCTGCAGGGTCTACCACCGCACCTTTGTTGTCAACGCAGGCTACTATACGTGGCTTGATCCCATACTGGCTATATAGATCGGCTGATCGAGACAGCAGCAGCTTGGCAAAGCTCTGCCCCACTACTCCAAAACCCACAACGATTACTCGCAACTCGGTTTTTAACGCTCTGTGGGCCTAATAAAACTATAAAATCGCAGCTGCAACACATCTCATGAAGTATATGCACGGGAAGAACATGGCCATAGCAAAGAAATTTTACCCTCCCAAGTTATAACACTGATTCGACAAGGAATGCAAAACAGTTGCTCGATCCGATCATTACGGCAGTAATTCTCGTTGCAGTCGGCCTCGGGGCCGGAACCTTGGGTTCAATGCTTGGGGTGGGTGGTGGAATAATAATGGTTCCTGCCCTTACGTTCTTGGGGTTACCACCTGCACAAACAGCCAGCACAAGCCTCATCGCAGTGGCCTCGACAAGCGTGTCCTCTACAATGGAGTATTCTCGCCAAAAGCGGATCAATTATCGTCTGGGATTGGAAATGGCCGCCTTTGCGATACCCGGAGCGGTTCTCGGCGCCATATTGTCAGAATCTCTATCAGCAGAATCGTTTCAACTCTATTTTGGAATAATCCTGATCCTTACTGGTATATACGTACTATACAAGAATTCCATCTTAAATGATGCTGCTGCCAAGAAACGCTCCGTTGTATTGCGGGCAGGGGTATTTGCAGCAACATTCGGAGCAGGCATGATATCAAGCATGTTTGGTGTAGGTGGTGGGATAATATTTGTCCCATCTATGCTCTTGGTGCTCGGTCTGACCATGCATAAGGCCGCTCCCACATCACAATTAACGCTCATGATGACTTCAATAGCCGGCGTTATCGTACATGCGGCACTGCTCAATCCTGACTACTTGCAGGCTCTTTCACTATCTGCAGGAGCGTTTGCCGGCGCTCAAATTGGGGCGAGGGTATCGCGCTATGCAAAAGAAGTACTTCTGCAGAAATTGTTAGGATCGACCTTGATGGCTGTGGGACTGATACTAATCGCCATGGCTTTCAAACTCATCCCAAACTGGTACAGTTTACGCTAGCCCTACAAGACTTGCTTTTCTGGATGCTCCTTCCTTTTACTGCAGAACAAGAACTCTCGTAAAGTACCTGATTAATCTCATACCATCGCTATTAGTCTTGTACTGTACTTTGCAAATTCCAGAAGTGTGGATGTGTTTGTCATTATTTCTTGTTTCTACTTTATCTTGAATGACTCGTCCTGACCTTTCCTATTCTCGCTGCTTGGATGTATTGCCGTCTTCTTCCTACATCCTTACTTCATCGACATAGAATATTGCTTCATTTCTCTTGAGAGCGATTCCTGTCGCGAGATTGAGTATCGAATTGTGCAGCCTTGTAGCATCTGGTTCCATGCCTTCGCTGTTACCTGCAAGAACGAGGTGCAGCTTTATGTTGGAGCCCAGCACATCTCCCAGTTCCTGGTTCACAGTTGCAGTATAAGGTCGGAGAGCTCCTCTGAATACATCCGCTCTTGCCCTAATCACCCCTGAAATCTTCTTGCCCACAGGGGCATCGGGTCCTACAATAACAACTGTCCCACTAGACTCCTTGTATTTCGCCGGCTCTTCAAGTGCCCCTTGCGGAGCCATTGCGTTCACGGCTTCTTTGGTTATGAGACCTGGAATGTATATGAAGTTGTCAACCAGAGTATCCCACTGTTTCCGCGAAAGCGTACTGAATGCTACGTTATAGTCATAGTCGCCAGTGAAGTGAATAACGGAATCGATCTTGCCAAACCTTGTCCTAGCAGTGTTAAAGATACGTCTCACGCTTTCTTCGTCGATCATGTTGATTGCATGGCTGTGGAATTCTCTGTATTCCTGCATGTCTTCCTTGTTGTTTGCAAGAACTATTACTTGCTTGGCACCAGCGCCCTGTGCAAGCCGCGCCACTTGTTTGACTCTCTCAATGTCCTTCTTTGCTGATGAGCTGGTTGTCAAAATAATGACCTTGCCACTTAAGTCGGGCTGCGACGGTCCTTCCACTGCAGTTCCAACTATTGGCTTGACCGGGTAGAACACGCGGTCATTTGGGATCACTCTACCATTGATCAGCTTGCTTATCCTTTCATCGCAAAGGTTCATCACCATCTCTGCTACGTCCTCTTGAGTCAGGAACTCTCCGTCTACTATCATCTTGCTGGTGTTATTCTGTATCTTTTCTGCGATCTCCTGCATTTTGGCAAGAGCCCCAGACACTGTCTCTGTAAGCTTGATGATGTCTTCCTCCGACTCTTGTCCGCGCGATCTTGCAATTTCAACTGCAACCTGTCTGCATGCCTTTTCAACAATTTCGTCTTGTTCCCCTAGCGCTGGAAGTGCGCCCGCAGTTACCTTTTCAACTTCTACCGGGCTCAATCCGGGATAGCCTCCAACTCGGAGGAATTCTGCGGCTGCCTTTGGGTAGACTGTCTTGTAGATTCTGTCAGAGTGAACGGGTCCCGGATTAGTTGAAATAGAACGGATGCCGCGCTCTACAAGTTCCCATGCGAGTGCCTCAGCCAGGCGGTTCTTCGCACCTTGAGCCGCTGTATAGGGCGTCCTGAAGCGGTATGGTCTCTGTTCGTAGCGGTTCTCTTCAGTGAAGAATGTGGCTATGGTGATTATCTTCCCGCCTCTTTCCATAGCGTTCAATCCACTGACAGAAGTCCAGAAGGTCCCTGTAAGGTGAATTGCAACTGCGTCGCGGAATTCTTTTACACTTGCGTTTGTAAAGGTCTTGACGGGGCCTGAAACACCCGCGTTGTTAACAATAATATCGACTTTGCCGAACTGATTTTTCAGACTGGCAAACATTGAATTGATCCCAGCTTCGTCTGCGACGTCCACTCCTGGGAAAACTGCAACCTTTCCATAAGATCCGACAGATGAAATAATTTCGTTCAGTATGCCTGCAGTCTGATCAAGCGGCTCTTTTCTTCTGCCCATGATGACAATGTTTGCCCCGTGCTCGGCAAACTTTTTTGCTATTGCCTGCCCAATGCCTGTGCCGCTACCTGTGATGACTACTGTCTTACCATCAAATTTCAATTCAGACTTGGGAGAAGATGATTGCTTTTCCACAAAAGTTGGCGCTTTTCCACGCCTATTAAAGTTAACTTCATTGCTTGCGGTACTTGTGAACACTATTGTGAAAAAGAAGTCATGCAGCTTCGCCTAATGCGCGAAGCCTTGCTTTGATGTGACCCGCTATTCTGTCTGCAATTTCCAACATCGTCTGGTTGAATTCAAAGGATTCTTCGTGGATCCATTTGCCATAGATCCTAATGTGGTCCTCCATTGGATCTATTCTTATCTCGCCCTCTCGGAGCATGACCTCCTTCAGCATTTCAGTAAGTTTGTTGTCTGCTTGCAATACTTCGACAAAATAGTCTGCTCCCGTCCATCTTACACCGACGACGCGTTTGTTGCCAAAGTGACCCTTTGTAATGGGCTCACATCTGGATAGAAAATTGCCATTCTCCTTGCTTTCAGACTTAACGATATAGTGAACCTGATGATATTGGAGCGAGCCATAGGGTAAGGGGGTTGGATCTTGCTTTAGCATACTCTCACTCAAATCCTCTGCAACACTTGCACAAAATCAATGCTTCTGTCCTTGATCTCCACTAGGCCTTTGTTAGTCACAACTCTTGGCGAAAGAGCGAATCCGTGGCTATAGTAGGTTTCTTTTTGTTCTAGCTTGTGCGAACCAAGTGGGAGTGCTATGCAGTCAACTCCGCTCTTTTTCATCTCCTCTGCCAGTCTCTCGTGTATGGCCATCCTTTTAATGATGATGGACTCAGAGTCGCCATGTCCTCCGTGTTCTTCGTACGAATCCGTAGCATGGGAAGAATGTTGTGTGTGTTCCACGCCAATTTGTAAAACCGCTGCTCACAAATAAATTCTACTATTGAAGATGTTTCTAGTATTTCTTTATGCCTTCCTTTTCCAGCTTGCCTGCCTTTTCGAGCACGCTTGACTCCAGATCACGCTTGTATTTCTCTACTTTACGTGCTATGTCGGGATATTCTATCCCAATTATTTGGCACGCAAGGATCCCTGCGTTCTTGGCGCCGTTTATTGCGACGGTGGCAACCGGCACGCCTGGCGGCATTTGGGCTATTGACAAGAGCGAATCCAGACCGTCGAGGCTCTTTGTTTTGATCGGTACTCCTATGACTGGCAAAGGCGTCAGTGAGGCGACCATGCCCGGCAGATGGGCTGCGCCGCCTGCTCCTGCAATAATGACCTTGATGCCTCTTTTCTTGGCGCTATTGGCGTATTCAACCATCCTTTTTGCCGTCCGGTGCGCAGAGACTATTGTTATCTCGTTAGGTACTCCGAAGGAATCAAGAACTTCTTTTGCTTCCCTCATTACGGGGAGGTCCGAGTCACTCCCCATAATGATGCCAACAATGCTGATCGATTTTCTCATAGTTTTCCACCCGTGGGGATAAGCTCGATTGCCTTTCTAGCCTTTGTGGCGCGGGCAATTGCCATCTTTACCGTTCTGCCTGTGGCAGTGATGTGACCGAGCTTGCGCTGTGGCTTGGAGATCTTCTTTCCATAGATGTAGAGGTTTGCACCTGGAACTGCCATCATTCGTGTCAGTCCCTTTACCGCATATGGTCCATCAGAATTCTCGTTACCGAGTATGTTGACCATGACCGCCGGCGAAAGCAATTCTGGTCTTGATAATGGCAGGTCAAGCACTGCTCGCAAGTGCTGCTCAAACTGCGAAACAGAGCAAGCTTCGTTTGTATAGTGGCCTGAGTTGTGTGGCCGGGGAGCGATCTCGTTAACCAATACTTCGCCCTTTCTTGTGACAAACATTTCGATCCCAAATATCCCTGCATCGTGCAGTGCTGCCATCGTCTTTTCAGCTACCTTCCTTGCTCTTGATTCTACGCTCTTGCTGATTCTGGCTGGCACTATTGTAGTGTGTAGAATGTTGTTCTTGTGGATGTTTTCAGCAACTGGAAATGACTCTATCTGGCCACTAGGATTGCGGGCAACCATTATTGATATCTCTTTGGTGAACGGGACAAACTTTTCCAGCATACACTCCCTTCCATAAAAGTAGGCGAACGCTTCGTGTATCTTGCTCTTAGAAGTGATCAAAAAGTTGCCTCTGCCATCATACGAATCTTCACATGCCTTTAACACAACAGGAAAGCCAAATTTCTCGCAGAGCTCGTAAAGGTGTTCTTCAGAACGCACAAGGGCAAATTCCGGCACGGGTATCTTGTGGTCCCTTAGAAATGATTTTTGCCTGTACTTGTTTTGTATAATGCGCAGGGTTTCAGGCGCTGGTCTGACAGGATAGTTCTTAGCTTCAAGTTCTTTAAGTGCTGTGGAATTTGCTAGCTCGATCTCATAGGTTAAAATATCGCACTTTTCTGCCAACTTCATTATTGCAGATTCGTCTTTAAAGTCCGCCACTATCTGTTCGTCTGCTATTCGTGAGGCCGGGCATCCTTCAGTTGGGTCAAGGACAATGATTTTCAGTGACATGCGTCTGGCTTCATGTGCAATCATCTTGCCCAACTGTCCTCCCCCTATGATGCCCAAACAAATTGGCCTTTCCATTACAAGGAGGTCACTACTGACCTTCAAGATATGGTATAGCTGATTTGGAGCGACGTTAAAAGTCTTTCAATCATCAGATAGACTTTTTATCGCATACATGGTAGGCAATGCTGCGATGAGACTCCTCCGCAAAGGAAAGGTCAAGGACATCTATGAGCTAGACAGCGGCGACATTCTTTTCCACTTTTCAGATCGCGTTTCAGCATTTGACGTAATGATGGCGACACCCATCCCTAGAAAAGGCGAAGTTCTGTGTAGGTTCGGAGAGTTCTGGTTTGACGTGCTTCAGACACCCCACCACATGGTAAAGGTGGTTGATAGGGACAAGATGCAGGTAAAGAGGCTTGAAATGATACCTGTCGAGTGTGTTGTACGGGGGTACTTCTATGGCAGCTTTGTCGATCGCTACCAAAACCACAAAGACCTTCCCTCTAAATCCAAGTTTGATTTGGCATCCCAGCTTCCAAAACCCATCTTCGACCCAACGACAAAATCTGAGGACCATGATGTCCCAATAGGAAGAGAAGAACTGATCTCTTCAGGGGTCATTTCTGGCAGGGACTATGACTACCTTGAAAAGACTTCAATATCGCTTTATGAAAAAATGAGCAGAATCGCAGAGCGTGCCGGTTTTATCATTGCGGATGTCAAATTTGAGTTCGGTAAGGACAAGAATGGTAATATCTTGCTTGGAGATTCCCTTGGTCCTGACGAGTATCGACTCTGGCTCAAATCTGACTATCAGCCAGGCAAGATGCAAGAAAGTTACGACAAACAACTATTGCGTGACTGGCTAGTCAAGATTGGCTTTAAGGAAAAGGTCGACGAACTTGCTAAACAAGGCAAAAAGCCAGAACCGCCAGAAGTCGCTCCTGAAATAGTAAATGAGCTTAGCAGGAGATACATTCTGGCCTTTGAGCGCATCAGTGGCCGCAAGTTATAGCTCAATTTTCCCCCTGTTTTCCCCCTGTTTTGACCAATATACGTTCTTGACCTAGTGGCTAGAGTTTGCTTTCAGGGTCCGGTGAGCAGTAAGTGCTATGGATGTTGTATTGTTACAATGATAATGCCAATGATAGCATTATAGCCAGTATGCAATGATCGAACTGGATGTAATAATATTATATTAGTAATGTAATGATTCACATAAGCACATTTAACAAATAAAGCAAAACTATCTGATAGCTGCCATTTATTATTCAACATTTGATTTCGCTATCATGGCCGAAATCCTGTTCCAGAAGGATGTCAAGATAAAAAGAGTAACTACAATCGGACATTCCGCGGCACAGGCTCTGAACGACCCCGTCCGGATAAAGATCCTCGAAATTCTGAGCCACAAGCCGATGTCTGTCGAAGAGGTTGCCAAAGCTCTTGGAAGCGCTGGACACAAGAAAGCAACTACAACTGTCAGACACCATCTAGACATTCTCAGGTCTTCTGGTCTAGTTGAAGCAACCAAGATGGTTGAGATGAGGGGTGCTGTGATGAGGTATTATGCACCTACGCTACGTGCATTCGACTATGATAGTCCTGATTTGGAAAAACATACAAAGTTAGTTGAAGATACGGGCACAAGATTGCTCAAAGTGCTGAAGAGTATAATTGATGATAAGAAATTTGCTTCAGCATTTAGTGGAAAAGTCACCTGCAATCAGTGCAAATGTGATCATTTCAAGGAATATGTTGCACTCGAAATATTGAATGCGGCGCTGGCAAGGGTCATGGAAAGAAAAGAGTATGCAGAAATGATAGCACTAAAAGAGCCGCCCAAAAAGTAGTTTCTATTGTCATTCTACTGTAATCCTGAATATGCCTCTTGTTTCCTTGTCCTGCAATATCTTGACTATATTGCGGGGAACATCCGAAGAGGCCTTGTCGCATCTGACTGACAGCGTGCGAGGACACACAAAATTGGTTTTGCGTATGACAATATCGTGAGGATTCTTTAGCGAGAGCCGCTCGTCTCCCATTCCGTTTACCACAAATGATTCTGACCCTGCCATTATCTCTATTTTCACGATCGAGCCACTTGTGGATAGCCTTCGTTTCAAGGCCTCATGCAGATCTGCACAGGCCTTGTTTGCTCTTACTCCAATTATACAGTCGCCTCTGAGCGTCAAGTGCTCGTCTTTCGTTATCTCTAACGTCTTGCCGTGGAGAGATTGGACATTCGGGTGACCATAGAATATCACTTCGTCCTGAACCATTCAGAAATCCTTGTGACTTTGAGATATTAAATACCAATCTTGCGGTTACTTTGGAGTGGAGCCTCATAGTTAGGCTTAAATGGAACATTACAAAAAAAGTAGATTGAATTGTTACCAGCAGCAGCGGGCTATGACCGAGCGATTACTGTATTTTCGCCAGATGGAAGGCTTTACCAAGTAGAATATGCTATTGAAACAGTCAGACGCGGAACACTTGCAATAGGAATTAAGAGCAAAGACGGCGTCATTCTTGCTGTAGAAGAGAAGGCAAGAAAGCTCCAGATATCAAACGTGACACAGAAGATCTTTCAGGTCGATGATCACATTGGTGTCGCAGCAGCGGGCTATATCCCTGACGCGCGCACGCAAGTAGACCATGCACGCTTTTTCGCACAGAGTAACAGGCTGATTTACGATGAGCCTGTTGATGTAGAAGGGGTTGCGAAGAACTTGGCAGATATGGCCCAGCAGTTCACGCAGTATGCCGGCGTTAGGCCATTTGGGGTAGCGCTGATTTTGGCAGGCGTCGACAAGAATGGTTCCGAACTGTTCCTGACTGACCCGAGCGGAACATACATTGGTTATGATGCTGTGGCAATAGGCGCTGGCAGCGATCAGGTAACCGAATTCCTTGAGAAAAGCTACAAAGGAGACCTGAGCCTTGATGAAGCGGCGGCCCTTGCTATTGAATCGATCTACCTTGTGAGCGAGGAAAAGACGGGCACAAGGCATCTAAAGATGGCGATTATCGACAACAAGACAAGAACGATGCGTAAGATCGAAGATCAAGAAATCGAGCGATACGCATCAATGGCCAAAGAAAGGATGTCAAAGCGAGGCGCTTGACCCTTCTTCTCCCTCTTTTCCAATAAATTAATTTAAGGTTAGAGTCCCATTCTGCTTTCAGAGTATATTTATGGTTGCAAAAATAGGCTCAAAAGCTCCAAACCTACAGATTTCGACTTGGGTTCAAGGCAAGCCGACTAACATTGATAAAGAAAATGGGAATGTGGTATTGGTTGAGGTTTTTCAGGTCAATTGTCCTGGATGCTTCCTCTACGGGATTCCAGAGGCGATCGACATCTACAATAAGTATAGAGACAAAGGGCTCACAGTTCTTGGGGTTGCGACAGCCTTCGAGGATTTTGACAAGAATAACCTTCCCAATCTGGAGAAACTTGTCACTACGGGCGAAGTGATCGGCGAGACTTACAGGGCATTGGCGCAGTACGGCCAGCTTAAAGACGGCAACAAGCTACCGTACAAGATACCATTTCCCGTTGGAATGGACATGCTAAAGAAGGAATCTGGCCCTCTTACTGATAGCAAGGTCACTGACTTCATCGAGGCTAACATACCTGACTTTCGATCCTACTCAGAAAAGGAAAGACAAGTGTTGGTGGAACGCGTAAAGCACTATCTAAGGTCAAAAGAATATTCTGCCAAGACTTTTGAAGAGTACGCACTGCGCGGTACTCCATCAAGCATCCTTGTCGACAGAAAGGGTATTCTACGCTCAACGTTCTTTGGATCGAACGGAATTTTAGAAGGCGCAATTTCAGAGCTGTTGAATGAATAATGCCTGATCTCTGGGTCGCAATACCCAATTCATCGCTCTCGGACGAACAGACAAGACGCGACAAGACCATCAAGATAGGGCAGCTTGCACGCGCCTGCTCTGTCTTCAGAGTCAAGAGGATCTACATCTACCACGACTTACTCTCGCACTTTGAGCGCGAAGATCCAGTCCTGCTCAAGACGGTATTGCGCTATCTTGACACTCCTCAATATCTGCGAAAGGCACTCTACCCTCGGATGCGACAGCTCGAATACGCGGGCATCCTGCATCCAATTAAGGCGCCCCACCATAAGCCGCCAGAAGATATCAAGAAAGTCAAGGCTGGAGATGTGCGCACAGGAGTCTTGGCTAAAGTCAAAGGACAATTGTTCGTAGAAGTTGGTCTTGGTTCGCTTGTGCCTTTTGTGGGCAAGGGATTCGAAGGCAAAAAGGTGAATGTCAAGTTCATTTCCCCGTATCCTAGATTGAAGGCAGTAGAGGCTACAGAGGAAGATATTTCCGAATATTGGGGTTATGAAGTAAAAGAAGTTCCGTCGCTTTCCAAACTACTCGCAAGTGTAGAAAATGCCGAAATCGTGATCACATCTAGAAGGGGCAGCTATTTCAAGAATGTAGAGACCAAGCTTGTAGAGCGCGCCAAAGCAGCAAAGAACATCTTGGTTGTTTTTGGTGCACCAAAGTATGGAGTGCACGATATACTCGCTAAAGAGGGGGCAAGCATCAAACAACAGGAGTTCGTAATCAATATGTTTCCAAACCAAGCGACCGAAACGGTTCGTCTGGAAGAGGCATTACTGGGGACCCTGGCTATTCTTAATGGCTCTCTGCCGAATAGCAATTGACCCACACGATAGCTACTACGGACAGAGTATCTGTAATTGAGTGTGATCCCTCTTCTTATTGATAGTAGGTAGTTTCCCAAACGTCTGGACTTATCCGGATACTCATAGAATCGGTATCTCCATTCTGGGAGCACTTGGCAACTGCTTCGTGAGGTGGTTGTCTTACCTTTGATGGCAATAGTTAGGACGGCACCAATTATACGGCGTTCTTCATGTCGTTTCCTAACAAGGATGGAACCAATCAAGATTGTATTCTTCTATTGCCAAAATGTGGACCTATACAAAGAATATTGCAGCATAAAGAAAATACGCTAGAGCGTTTCAAGGATGATTTCCTGTCATCACAGAGTAGTGAAATGAATCTGATATTTTCCCACTTTCAATGAAATGGAAGCGTCTGCACAGCTGGCCTTGACTTAGAATTTCCAAGAGGATGTCGTCCAATGATTGCAAACCTTAACTCCGGTTTAGTTGCAAGGACCTCAAAACAAAAGCGAGCTTGATCCAGCTTGGTTCTGCCTTTCTAATCCAGTTTCGAGGATTGCGATATGAGAATTTTTTCTCGTGTCATATCTGAGTTCAAATAACTTATTAAAGGGTCAGGCAGAGTCATGCAGTATCTATGGGTCATCGCAAGTATAGTGCCCCGAGGAGGGGTAGTGTTGCCTTCAGACCAAGGGCTAGAGCCAAGAGCCTTGAGGCAAGAATCAGAACTTGGCCTCAAGTGGCAGCTGAAAAAAGCTCGCTTTTAGGATTTGCAGGTTTCAAAGCCGGCGGTATTCATGTCTTGACCATTGACGACAGGGATAAGACTCCCAACTTTGGCAAGCAGCTGCTCAACCCAGCGACGGTGATCGCGACACCCCCTGTTAGGGTGATAGGAATTCGTGGCTACAAGAAGGACCTTTACGGTGAACATGCAATTTTCGACGTTTACGCAAAGGATCTTCCTAAGGAACTCCCGCGCAAGTTTGATGCAAAGTCTTCAGACGAATCGTTTGCAAGAGCTGAAGGCTTGCTTGACAGCGCAAGTTCCATCATGGCAGTAGTCGCTGTTTCTCCAAGTTCTATTGGCCTTTCGCAAAAGACACCGTTTGTTTTCGAGATGGCAGTATCCGGCAAAGATCTAAGATCACAGTATGAATACGTAAAGAGCATTCTTGGCAGGGAAGTCAAGGTAAGCGACATTTTTCAAGTCGGACAAAATATTGATGTCTTTGGCATCACAAGGGGCAAGGGTGTCGAAGGTCCAGTCACCAGATTCGGCGTCAAGAGGAAGCAACACAAATCAAGAAAGAGCGTTCGCGCTGTAGGAACATTGGGTCCAATTTCTCCTGCAGTCGTCATGTATACTGTCGCAAGACAGGGTCAGAGGGGATTTCATCAGAGGACCGAATACAACAAGCGCATACTTATCATGTCAAATACTGAAAAGGACGGACAGAATTCGATAAACCCGTCAGGCGGCTTTAAGCACTTCGGACTCATCAAGGGTGACTATATTGTCGTCAGGGGTTCTGTACCCGGTGTTCCAAAGCGCCTAGTGAAAATGAGGCAGCCGATACGCAACGTGCCAAAGAAAGTGATTGAGCCAAAAGTTTTGGAGGTTGTAGTTGAATAATATGAAGACCAAAGTGGTTGCAACGACAGGTAAGGACGCAGGCGAGATCGAGCTGCCCGCAGTATTTGATACTCCGTATCGCCCAGAGGTCATCCACAAAGTATACGTAAATCTGATGTCTCATGCGTACCAAAGGCAAGGACGGTATCCTGCTGCAGGGGAGATGGTGAGTGCAGAGTCGCGCAACACTGGTCTTGGCATTGCTAGAATTGCAAGGGCACGAGGTGAAGGATTTCCTCGGGCAGGCCAAGCGGCAGGCGTAGCAGGTGTCAGGCACGGCAGAGTTGCACACCCTCCAGAATCATGGAAGATAATCTACAAAAAGATAAACTACAAAGAAAAGCAACTAGGCCTCTGCTCTGCGATAGCTGCAACTGCGAATAAGGAGCTAGTACAGAAGCGCGGGCACCTTGTAGCAGACAACGTGAAACTTCCACTGATCGTTTCAAGCGACATTGAAACGATAACCAAGACCAAAGATCTCAAGAAGGTTCTCGTCGATCTTGGTATCGGTGACGACATTGCAAGAGCAGGTAAGAACAGAAAAGCCAAGTCAGGTACTGCAAGACGCAGGGGTAGACAGGCAAGGTCTGGAACAAGTGCCCTGATCGTTGTCGGCAACGACTCTAAACTGGTAAATCTTTCGCGGTCAATACTTGGAATTGACATAAAGCATGCAAAGGACTTGAGCGTAATCGATCTTGCACCTGGCTCAAAACCAATCCGTTTGACGATATTTTCACAGAATGCTGTGGAGCATCTTAGGAACCTGCAGGCACCGATGCACAAAGTAATGGAGTTGATTAACAAATGAGCAAAGAGACAACAACAGAAAAGGAAACAAAGAAGGAAAAGCCTGTCGCTAAGAAGGCCGGAGCTGCAACAAAGACAACTACATCAGCACGGACTACCGACGACATGACAGCAGAAGAAGCTTCGACGATAATAGTCGCGCCCTATGTTACCGAGAAGACGTTCAACCAAATAGAGAAAGAAAACAAACTGGCGTTCATTGTATCAGAGAATGCTAGCAAAAAGGAGATAATTGAAGCGATCCAGATCCTCTATGAAGCAGAGGCAACTGAAGTCAACACTGCAAGGACGATCCGCGGCAAGAAGGCATTTGTGAAATTCAAGGCACCAGAGGGTGCAAGAGAACTCGCGACCAAGTTGGGACTGGTGTAACAGCAAATTGATTTTCTTCTCGTTAGATTTAAAAGTGGTCTGTCAAACAAGGAGTGAATGATATAGTTGGTACGTGAATTCAAGTTCAAAGGTTATACTCCTGAACAGCTACAGTCGCTGTCGATAGAGAGTCTGCTGCCGCTTCTCAATGCAAGGCAACGCAGATCTCTTGACAAGCGTGTCAGCACTTATATGAATGACGATAAGAGGAAATTGCGTGAGAAAGTAAAGCTTGCTAGAGAAGGCAAGTTGAAGGGCAATATCCGAACTCATGCTCGGGACATGATTATTCTTCCTGATATGGTCGGCCTCACAATTCATGTTCACAACGGCAAGGAATTTGCGCAAGTAAGTATCAAACCGGAAATGATTGGACATTACCTTGGCGAATATGCGATAACCAATAAGCGTGTACAACATGGCGCGCCCGGTGTTGGTGCTTCCAGGTCAAGCCTGTATGTTCCATTGAAGTGATTGATATGCCACAGTTTGGTTATGCCTTTCAAAATTACGACAGAACAAAGCACGTCCGTGCTTCGATAAGGGAAAAGGACATTTCACACAAGCATTCGCGCGAGATTGCTGTCGCTATCAAGGGTATGTCGATCGAAAAGGCCCGTGAATTTCTAGAAAATGTCATCGCTCGCAAGGAGGCTGTCCCATACAGACGTTATAACATGGAAGTGGCACATAGATCGAACATCCGCGATGGATTCTTTGCAGGCAGATACCCTGAAAAGGCGGCGGGAGAATTTTTGAAACTTTTGGACAATCTTGAATCAAATGCAGAATACAAGGGCATGGATTTGGACCGTCTGAAGATCATCAGTGCTGTCGTGCATAAGGGCACAAAGCTCGAAAGGTTCACCCCGCGTGCAATGGGAAGGTCAAGTCCAAAGAATGACATACTGGTTCATGTAGAGCTAGTAGCACAAGAAGCAAGAGGAGAAGAGTAATAACGATGAGCGCAGTCAAGAACGTGATACGAAATAATTTCCGCAACATGGAACTCAACGAATTCCTTGCTGCATCTCTCAAGGATGCAGGTTATGGCGGGGTTGAAGTGCAGAAGACTCCTGTGGGCGCAAGAATTACAGTATTTGTCACAAGGCCCGGCCTTGTGATTGGCAGAAAAGGAAGTGGTATCAAGGATCTCATGGCAAAGATTGAGCAAAAGTTCGGTCTCCAGAATCCACAGATTTCAGTACTTGAAGTCACATCTCCAGAATTGAATCCACACATCATGGCAAATAGAATTGCACAACTCATAGAACGTGGCACGGCATTCAGGCGCGCAGCCATGTGGTCACTCAACACCATAATGAATGCAGGTGCACTGGGTGTCGAGGTCATAATATCTGGCAAGCTCCGCACAGAGCGCGCCCATTTTGAAAAGCACACACTAGGAGTCGTGCCAAAGAGTGGCGACATCGCGGGTCAGATTGTAACCACCGGTACATCTGAAGTTCTAACAAAGATGGGCCTGATGGGAATTCAGCTCAGGATTGCCTCAAAGGCTGCTCTGCCCCAAGAATTTCAATTAAAGGACGGAACTACTGAGTCTCAGGAAATTTCACCATCCGAACCAGCTACACAAGAAGCAACATCTGCTCCAAAGGTGGAAGCAACAACGGTAGAACAACCAGAAGGAGGAAAACAAGATGGCACGGCTTAAGCTCAAGACTCTTCGCGAAATGAATGACGAGGATCTTAGAGACAAACTGGCAGAGTTGAAAGCAGACCTTGCAAAGCTGAACTTGGAAAAGTCCAAAGGTACACTCAAGAAGGAAACAGGCAACATCAAATGGCTCAGGCGCGACATCGCTCGCATAATGACTCTTCTTAACGAAAGGAAGGCCAGGAAATGATGACAACTCCTGCAAGCGTTCTCGTTCACGAGATCATTGGCCTTGACGCAATAGTCGTCGAATCAACAGATCCTTCTCTAAGAGGAGTCAAAGGCTCAATAGTATTCGAAACTAGAAATACGATATCGATAAGGACGGCAAGAGATTCTTCAATAAAACAAATAGCAAAAAGAGCAGCTACAAAGATTGAAATCAAAACACGCTCTGGCGTTTGCTTTATAAGTGGTTCCTCAATGATAGGAAGACCTGAGGATCGTATATCGCGATTGAATAATTAGAGTGATGATTTATGGTTAGAAATATCGGCGTATCTGTTGTCTCCCCGCGAAAAACATGCGAGGATGATCTCTGTCCATTCCACGGCACCCTGTCTGTCAGAGGTAAGCTGTTGACAGGAATCGTGTCAAGTGCCAAAGCACCGAAGATGGTAGTTGTCTCAAGGGAGTATCCCAAACCTGCACCCAAGTACAAGCGTTATCAAAGGAGCAGGTCAAAGGTACACGCGTACTTGCCACCTTGCGTTGATGTCAAGGAAGGCGAGGAAGTAAAGATCGCGGAATGCAGACCACTTTCAAAGACTGTTTCGTTTGTAGTGATCGAGGTGAACACAAAGGATGGCGGCAGGAGCTAAGTCAAGAGCAGTTTCTGCCAAGGGCGTTGAAGAATTCCGCCCGTATATTACAAGAGCTCTGCCGGTTACGGCCGAGCTCGTATGTGCAGATAACACTGGTGCAAAGATTCTGCGCATCGCAATGGTGACTAGGTACAAGGGAAGACACTCCAGACAGCCAGCAGCTGCAGTCGGAGATTTCGTCACAGTAACAGTAAAGAAGGGACCGGCTGAATTGCGCAAGCAGATTTTCGGTGCGGTAATTGTCAGGCAAAAGTATCCCATTAGAAGGCTCAATGGCGTACGCGTCTCATTTGAAGACAATGCTGCGGTCCTTGTGACTCCCGAAGGCGAGATCAAGGGCACTGACATCAAGGGCCCAGTGGCGGCAGAAGCAGCAGAGAAGTGGCCAAGGATTGCCAACCTGGCGGGAATGATAATCTAGGTGAAAAAGGATCATGGCAAGCATTAATCCAAAACTAATCCATGTTGCAAAACACCAACGTGACAAGATGCTCGGCGCGTCACTTGCGGACGAGCTTCGTGAGCAGTATAAGAAGAAAACTGTGCGTGTTGTAAAGGGCGATTCTGTTATGGTGGTTCGCGGCGAATACAAGGGCCGCGGAGGAAAGGTAGAGAAGGTAAACACCAAGAATGGAACACTTCATATCGAAGGTATGCAAAGGGAGAAGGTCCGCGGTGGCCAAGTAAAGGTTCCAATTCATGCTTCAAATGTTAGGATAACTGCGCTCAACTTGGAAGACAAGCACAGGGCAAACAAGCTACAAGGCGTCAAATCAGATTCTTCAGACAAGAAGGAAGAAAAGGAAACAAGAAAGACGGCGAAGGAGGGGGCGGATAAGTAATGGGCAAGAAAGGCGGTGACACTAGAGTAAAGAGGCAGATGGCCCCCACATTCTGGGCCATTAGAAGAAAAGAAAGCCAATTCGTCCTCCGAGTCAAACCAGGTCCTCATCCAAAACATCGTGCATATCCGCTTGGTATGGTTCTCCGCGACGTACTTAGAGTGGCAAGCACAATGCGCGAGGCCGAGAGGATACTGGACGCCGGCAAGGTAAAAGTCGACGGAGTCGTCAGGTATGATGCAAATCTTGCTGTTGGCTTGATGGATGTAGTAGAGCTTGCAACAGGTCAGGCATTCCGCATGTCACCAAAGAATTCAGAGCTCTTGACCGCTGTTTCAATTGATGATTCTGAAAAGGCAGTTAAACTGGTAAAGGTTACGAGCAAGACGACCATTAGGGGCAAGAAGGTCCAATACGGATTCCACGATGGCAAAACTCTGATAAGTGATCAAAATCTCAGGGTTGGAGACACTTGCGTGATTGATCTGCCCAAGGTTCAGATAAAAGACCACATTGCATTTGAAAAAGGCTTGACTGCGCTCATCATTACGGGAGAGAATGCCGGCGTAATAGGCAAGATCGAAGACATCCAAGATGGCATATTCTCGCTTCCAAAGCGTGCATTGGTATCGTTTGATAGCAAGTCAGTTGAGCTTCCTGTTGAAATGGTCATGGTAGTTGGAAAGGATAAACCTGTGATAAAGGTGAACTAGATTGAGTCAACAACAATTAGAACAAATAAGCATGAAAAAAATAAGCGTCGATAAAGTCGTGATCAATATCGGAGTCGGCAAGTCCGGAGATCCGGTAGAAAAGGCCAAGAAGGCGTTACTTGAGCTTACGGGCCAGCAACCAGCAGTCCGTGGAGCAAAGAGTACAGTAAGGGACTTTGGTATACACAAAGGCGAGCCAATAGGTGCTGTCGTAACTCTGAGGCGCGAACCCGCAATAGAATTCCTAAAGCGCATTATTGTGGCAAAAAGAAATGTGCTCAAGGCATCATCGTTTGATGATTTTGGCAATATTTCAGTCGGGATTCATGAGCACATCGACATTCCGGGCACAAAGTACAACCCGGATATCGGAATTTTTGGAATGGATGTCAATGTTGTGCTTAGCAGGCCCGGATATAGGATTGCAAGGAAGAGCAGAAAGAGTGCTAAAATTGGCAAGACTCATAGGATAAATAAAGATGAAGCTATTGCATTCTTCAAGCAAGAATTTGGAGTAGAGGTTGAATAATAGATAATGCCAAAACCAAGAGAATATGAAATCACTGGAAGAAAGAAACTCGCACACGGTAGGGGCACAAGATGGTGTAAACGGTGTGGTTCATATAACGGTCTCATCCGCAAATACAACTTGATGCTTTGCAGGCAGTGCTTTAGAGAAGTCGCTAACAGCATCGGATTCGTGAAATACGAGTAGGTGAGAATGGAGTGCCAGCACTAAACGTTCTTTCAAACCTCTTTACAACAATATACAACAATGAATCCAGGAGAAAGAGGGAGTGCATAGTTATCCCAGCAAGCAAATTCGCTGGAGAAGTATTGCGTGTAATGCAAAAGCACCGCTATATTGGCGAATTCGAACAGATCGATGATGGCAGGGCAGGAAAATTTAGAATCCAGCTATTGGCAAAGATAAACAAGTGCGGCATTATTACTCCGCGCTTTTCTGTAAAGAAGGATGCTTACTTTGATTGGGAGCGACAATTCCTGCCAGCATATAGCATGGGAATTTTGTTAGTATCGACAAGCAAGGGAATAATGTCTCATCATGAAGCAGTATCAGAAGGATTGGGAGGAGTTCTAGTTGGCTATGTCTACTGATCAGGAAATAATGGCAGAAGTGGAAGCACCTGCCAGTATCAAGATATCTCAGGAAGGTCACGTGCTCTCTGTAAAGGGGAAGCTTGGAACGGTAAAGAAGGACTTTACGAAGCTGCCAGCCCGGATAACTGTACAGGGCAACAAGATTACAATCAAGCCCTTTGGCAAGCGCAAGCAAGATCTTGCAGTGACCAACACGGCCAGAAGCATAATCGAGAGCATGATAAAGGGAGTCGAAAAGGGCTACACATACAAGCTCAAGATAATATTCGCACACTTTCCGATATCTGTAAAAGTAAAGGGAAAGGAAGTCAGTGTAGAGAACTTTTTCGGCGAAAGGGCGCCGAGGACTTCAAAGATAGTCGGCGATGCCACCAAAGTCAGCGTGGTTGGTGAAGATGTCCTTGTCCAAGGTCCGAGCCTGGAAGATGTCTCACAGACAGCTGCAAATATCGAACTGTCCACCAGGATAAAAGACAAAGACCAGCGCGTGTTTTTGGATGGCCTCTATGTATACTCTCGTGAAGAGGGTATGCAGTAGGCCCAAAGATTTATTTTGTGCTCGGATTTGCAGTAATACTGCGCCGCTGTAGCTCAGCATGGTAGAGCAAATTCGGAGCGCAATATCCTGCTTTGAAGCTCAACTGGCTGTTAACCAGTGGGTCACCAGTTCGAGTCTGGTCAGCGGCGCTATTCTTTTTATGGAGACTAGTTGCGATATATTTTATAATAAAATGAAATATCGGGTGACCAAATAGCTTGACCAAAGACATCGAGGCTCCCGCGGCAGATGATACTCGCAGAAAGCTGTCTATCGAAGACCAACTTAAAGGAAAGACGCTCCAGATCTATATGTATATGGTGAAAAGGAAGGAGCCAGTTGGAGTCAGAGAAGTGCAGCGTGATCTTGGCCTTTCTAGTCCTAGCGTCGCAAACTATCACATCGACAAGTTGGTCGAGCTAGCCCTTGTTAGCCAAGATGAATACGGACGGTACTATGTTGTGCAAAAGATCCAACCCGGAGTTCTACAGGCATTTGTAAACATTGCCGGGCTAGCTGTACCACGACTCTCTTTCTTCGCAGCTTTTTTTACCACAATGCTTCTCGCCTATGTTCTCTTGAATTATAATGACTTGAACATCTATGCAATTGGCTTTGCCGTTGCAGGAAGCGCTGCATTTTGGTTCGAAACGATAAGGGTATGGATCAAAAGACCTATAGCATGACATTTCAAAACTCGAGTTTTGAAATATCAGATAACAATGATATCAAGAGCGATCGCATCGGCCAACAGGTCCAGATGGCGGTTGGCGATGATGTAGCCGTTCTTGATGTCTGCTGACGAAAGCCACCTGTTCGACGAGCTAAAGAGCCGCTCCTTCTTTATCCTCTTTTCAATTTCTTCGACATCAAGCTCACGCTCCTCTACCTCTTCTGTCTCTGTGTGCTTGATTGTGAGGAGCACCTTTTTGACAAGGATTCTTCTTCCAAAGCGCTGTGAAAAATCGCGAGCACCTTCGTCGATTTCGATTATCTTGATCTTGATCTGAAATCTATTAAGCGCATCTCTGCTTGTAAGGAGCCTCTCGTCGATGAACCTGTCATAGCTCATATGCAACTATTACTCATACTGACGTATATTAATATCAGCTGTCGGCTGGCGCAAAAAGGTAAAAGGCGGTGCCGTCGCCTTTGAGCCCACAACCAGTCATCTTAACCTTCATCCCCTCTTTCAATTCATGATCGCCAAATGACCCGACGAGTCTGATCCCTGACATTTCGACCATACCAAAAACGCCTTCTTTGCCTTTGACATACGAGCGGGAAAACTCCAACAAGGTCCCTGTTGTATCTATTTTTATCAAAGATACCTTCGATCTGCATTGCGGGCAATAGCTGGACGGAGGCCAGGCTCTGCAGTTGCAGAATGTGCAAACAGGTAGCATGAACTCGGATTTCTTAAGATGCTCAAAGAATTCCTGCATGTATCTCACATCAAACACTCAGAATTATTACTGTAGCAGAGGAGCCAGCAGCTGCGAGGTTGTGAACTAATCCCGTCTTGCACCCTTTTGCTTGCCTCGAACCTGCCTTTCCTGCAAGTTGAGCTGCAATTTCAGCAACTTGTGCCACGCCTGTTGTTCCTACTGGATGGCCACAGCCAATAATGCCACCTCGGGGGTTGATCGTGATTTCCTGCTGGTCCACAAACTTGCCACCTTCACCCTTCTTGACAAACCCCAAATCTTCATATGCCATTATTTCTAGGATTGTAAAAGCGTCATGCAGTTCTGCGACGTCTATCTGTGATGGCTTTGACTGCGACATTTCATATGCTTCTCTTGCAGCAAGCTTTGCAGCTTCAACTGTTGTGAGATCACTAGTCGCTTTTGCAAAACTTGCCGAATTTGTCTGCTGCCCGATGCCTTTTATCCATACAGGATTGTCAACCTTTCTCGCTTCTTCTTCAGAAACTAATAGTAATGCCGACGCACCGTCGCACGGGGCAGCGCAATCTAGGAGCTTTATTGGATCTGCAATCTTTTTCGAATTCATAACTTCTTTCAAACTAACCTCTTTTCTGAAAAGAGCTTTTGGGTTTCTTGCTGCGTTCTTGTGGTTTTTGACTGATACCTTGGCCATCTGTTCTTCAGTAGTCCCGAACTGTCTCATGTGTGCTCTTGCAAATATTGCAGCCCAGTGCACAGGAAACATGTATGATCCTCTGGTGATGTCCCAGAGCAGCCTGTTTCCCGGGCTTTCGGCCTTTTCTGCACCGACTACAAGAGCTGTGTCACACAATCCTGATGCAATAAGCGAGTAGGCCGATGCCACTGCGTTTGTGCCAGAATTGCACAGGTTGTCTATCCTGTGAGAAATCTTGGGGCGGATTCCAAGCATTTCGGATACAATGGCCGAGCTGTATTGATCGTTTGCACAGCTTGAAAGAAGAACAGCATCAATCTTAACAGAATCGTTATCCTTTTTCTTGAGAATTTCCGCGGCAGGACTACTCGCAAGCTCTAGCAGGGACATTCCTGAATTCTTGGCAAACTTTGAGGTGGCCCAAGAAGAGATAGCTACCCTGCGCAATCTAGAAGGTTGACAACATTTCCCTAAATGAACTTTCTGCGTCTTCGACAGGGTTTACCTGCATTATTGGGAGTGTTATTCCCACATCTAGGAACCTTGTCAACGATTTCCTACATTCTTCTCTGCTGCCACAGATGGCGAGAGAATCCAACATGTTGTCTGGAACAAGTTTTGCCGCAGCATCGGCTCCTCCCTTACCATATGCAGACCTTATATTTTCAACCTCCGCTTGAAATCCGTTTTCAGACAAGAACTTGGCGTAGTATTTACCTACGGAGACATAGAATGCCACAGTTTTTGCTGCACGCTCTCTGGCCTTATCTGGCTCTTTGTCCGATACTGCACAAATAAATGACATGGCAATTTCAAAATTCCTCTCTCTGGCATTTTTCTTCAATTCAGATGCAGTCTTTTTCAATTCATCAATTGGTCGCAGGTACAGTAGCACTCCATCGGCGATTTCAGAGGCAAGCGAAACCATCTTTTTGTTGATTGCCGCCATAAAGATTGGAACACGCTCTCTCTGCGGCTGGTGCAAAATCTTGAAATTATTTACTTTGAAGAATTGGCCGCTATACTCCACTCTTTTGCCGCTTGTCATTAGCCTTAGGCATTCTACATATTCTTTCATCCGACTGGCTGGTTTTTCAAATCTCAATCCATGCCAGTTTTCGACAATGGCTTCTGTACTCGTTCCAAGCCCGATAACGGTTCTGTTGCCAGAAAGCATGTCGAGAGTAGTAGCGCCCATCGCCACAGTCGCCGGGGTCCTTGCATAAATGCTAATTATGGATGTGCCAAGCCTTACTCTCTTTGTTACCTGAGACATTGCACCAAGTGTCGCAAATGATTCGCGGCCCCATGACTCTGGAATCCATAACGAGTCAACGTTTTCCTTCGAATCTGCCATCTTTGCGCATGTGAGAACTTCCTGCATTGACAGCAAAGGTCCGAGACTATAACCTATCATTTCTCGAGTGGTCATGAGAGTTTTGCAGCCTGCATCTCCTTGGCGGCTTCTTCAATATCTTTGTGTGAATCGATGGAGCGCCAGAAAACTTTGGCATACTTTACTGCATGCAGCTTTCCTTCGCGTGCCAGCGCAGGCAGAGCCGTCACCTCGATATTGCCGTTCTCCGGCAGATATCTGAATACTTCGTTTGTAAAATGGTAGACGCCAGCATTAATCCAACGGTCAGGGATCTCGGGTTTCTCTACGAATCCTTTGACAAGAGAATTGCTATCCACCTCAACGATGCCAAATGGGCTGCGCAGTGGCACGAGAGCTATGGTGTGCTTGCCTGCGACCTGAAGTTTGGTTGGATCTAGCTCTGTTAGGACATCGCCATTTAGCATCAAAAACGATTCCTGACCCGCAAGCAAATCGCGTGCATTGAGCAATGCCCCGCCTGTCCCAAGAGGTTCTTCTTCTATTGAATATTCAACCCTTGTATCAAATTTGTTCCCGTCGCCAATGTGATCAAATATGTGTTCTTTCATGTATCCCACGCACAAGACAAAATCCTTGATACCTGCTTTCCTTAGCCATCTTACTTGCCATTCAATAATTGGAACGTCGCATACCTCAATCATCGGTTTTGGTTTCTGATCTGTCAGTGGCTTCAATCTCTTCCCAAAGCCACCTGCGAGAATGACTGCCTTCATATGATAAACCAACACCCGCCTAGTTTGTATAAAATGTTATCCTGACAGTAATCAGTACCCATTTCTAGGATCATTTTTTCTGACATGCGACCCTGAAGGGTTTCCTTGAGGTTCCTGCCTTATTCCACGGTGCTGCGGTGTGTCAGCTGCAGGACCATGATACAGAAACCATGAGTGTCTGTACTTCTAAAGAGATTCGTGCTCTTTTCTTTTCGCTTACTCTCTGTCGCTGAATGATTGTTGTCGATCTCTTGGCGACTCTCCCTTTTGAGATGTGTGGAACGAATCATCATTATCAATACAAGACTTCTCGCCAGGGTCTTGAACCAGCGGATCTTCTGGTAGAACTCTACACATCCTTGCTGTCTGTGTGATCACATCGGTAGTAGGCCTTCTCAGTATCGCCCGTGCAACACCGACTTCATTTTTATTTTTGGGTGGACTCTTTTACCTTTTTGCAACAATCGCCTTTTTGTCCAGTGTAACCTTCCATGCACCCAGACCAATCAGGATTGCACCCATGCCGATTGTTGATCCAATCGTGCGCATTGCACCCGACGAGTCTTCAGATGCCAGGGCACCTTGGGCAATGAGTGCCAGCATTCCTGCAATTATGAGGCCACCATTCACGAACAGGAGTGTAGAAATCATTGGGGCGTATTCTTTGCGTGCAATGACAAACGCTATTATCGACATCACCACTGCGCCCCCGCCGAACCCTCCACCACGTACAGCTTCGTCAAAGGGGAGGAATCCTCTCATGTCCGGAGACGACGATGCAACTGCGGCGTCAGCTCCGTAGATTATCAAAAGCGCAAGCGAAGCGACAAGAAGACCCGTTGCGATTCCCTTGGCCATATATGAGTAATAATTGATAATCAGATTTAATAAACGTATACTACTTGTGATTCCTGTGTCTGCAGACATCAAAGATCTGTTGTATTCATCCATTAACGAAATTGGACGCGAGAAAATCAGAATGGCAATTGCTGCGGATATCAAAGTTTCTGAGACGTATTGCAGGGATATTCTGGACCGATGCATCAAGAGGCTGCCAGAGAAAACGGCAGGTGATGAAATAGCACTTGCAACGTTGTGCGAAGCACTCCTTCACTTTATGCTGACCGCTTCGCTCTTGCCATCTGAAAGAAAGATCCAAATGCAGGGTGCTGAGTTGGATATCGTCATCCCATCATCAAAGATTTTGGGCAAGAGCCCAAACAAATCACTTGTAATTCAGGTAGTACGCGACAACCTTGAGGAAAAAGTAATGCAAGCAAGAACCGTACAGCCCCATCATGAAAACATATGGCTATTATCTGCAAGTCCTCTTCAGACGGAGTACAAGAATTATCACCTTGGTACCGGAGGCTTGCATTACTCGCGTATTATTTCCGATATCAACGCATTCTTGCTGGAAAAGGGAAACCATGGATTGAAACTATTACATTGATAGCAAGATATCGAGGTCAATAGTCTTTTCAAGCATCCTGCCAATGGTAACGTGGTCCGTCCTTCTTGAGAAGGGCACCAAGCCAAGCACCCGAACACCTGCATACCTTTCGATCGTTTCTGGGACGCTTAGATCGACGACGCTAGGTCTTCTTGGCATCTTGTTGACAATTATTCCTTTGATCTCTATTCCAAATTTTCTGCAGGCCATCACCGTAAGTAGTGTGTGATTTAGCGTTCCAAGCACAGGTGTTGTTATTATGACTGCGGGCAGGCCTGTCCTCTTTGCAAAATCGGCAACAAACTCGTTCTCCGTCAGCGGCACCATTATGCCGCCGATGCCTTCGACTATGACAAAATCGTGCTTTTTTCCAAGGTCGTAAAGGGTTTGCAAGACTTTATTGAGATCCGGAGGGGGTTTGTCCTTCGTCTTCGCGGCAACAACCGGGGACGCCGCTAGTGAACAAAAGAACGGGTTAACATTGCTGTCAGGATCGTCTACTCTTGCTGCTTTTACGAGCAGAGCAGCATCCCTGGATTTGTACTTTCTTGAAAATGGTCTGTTTGCAGTAGCAAACGGCTTCATAACGCCCACATCAATTCGCTTTCTCAGAACCCACGCAAGGCCCGCCGCTACCGAAGTCTTGCCAACGCCTGTGCCAGTTCCTGTGACAAAGATGCCACGCATGGAAATATTATTAGAGTCATGGTTGACACCTGCATTTAACTGATGAGGAGCCTAAAGAAGGCAGACAAGAAATTCGTTTGGCATCCATATACCCAAATGAGTGACTGGGATGCGTGGAATAACCGAGTAATAGTGAGAGGCGAGGGCTTTTATTTAGTCGATAGCGAGGGCAGGAAATACCTAGATGGAATAGCAAGCATGTGGTGTAATGTCTGGGGCCACGGGCGAAATGAGGTAGTTGAAGCAATGATTGCACAACTGAGGAACCTTCAGCACTCAACACTATTTGGGCTTGCCAATGGCCCCTCCGCACAATTGGCAGAAAAGCTCTCCGGTCTGGCAAAGGGCATGGACAAGACATTCTACACAGACAACGGCTCGACTGCAATTGAGGCTGCAATGAAGATGGCGTTGCAGTACTGGCGCAACAAGGGCAAGAATGAGAAGATGGAATTTGTTTCACTGGAACACGGTTACCACGGCGACACCATCGGAGCCATGTCTGTTGGATATGTCGAAAACTTTTTTTCTGCATATAGGCCGTTACTGGCCAAGGTTCACAGGGTTCCAAGCCCTCTCATGTATGGAAGTGGATTTGAGGATGAAAAAGACCTTGTGGAGCAGTGCCTTGCAAAGACCGAAAATCTTCTCAAGAAGCGATCAAATCGCTGCGCGGCGCTTGTCATGGAGAGTGGCGCACAGATAGCCGGCGGTGTGGTTATATATCCTGATGGCTATCAGAAAGAGATCGCAAAAATGTGTCATGATCATGGGGTATTGCTTATCTTGGATGAAATCGCAACTGGCTTTGGCCGGTTGGGGAACATGGTCGAATACCTTGCACAAAGATCTCCTCCGGACATTGTATGTTTTGGCAAGGCGCTGACTGGTGGATATTTCCCCCTTGCTGTCACTATGACAACTGAGCGGATTTTTGACGCTTTCCTTGGCAACTATTCCGACAACAAGCACTTTTATCATGGGCATACTTTTACAGGTCATCCTGTGGGCTGCGCCGCTGCACTGGCAAACATTGAGCTTTACAAAAAGAGCAATCTTGTGCAAAAAATCCAGACAAATGCAAGATACATAGCTTCAAGGTTGCGCGAATTTGCGAAATCGCCAATAGTCGGAGACATCCGACACAAAGGTTTGCTCGCAGGAATCGAGCTGACAAAGGATAACAACAAGGCCCTTCTTGTTCTAAGGAACAAAAAAAGAATCAACTACTTTGTAATGCAGGAATCGCTAAAAATGGGAGTGCACCTCAGGCCCCTTGGCAACATTATGATGATAATCCCCCCGCTCGCAATTGGCAAGCGAGATCTCGAGAGGCTGATGGATGTGCACCTGGAGGTATTGAGAAAGGTGGAACATCTATCTTAGCTGCCTCAATTCTTTGTATAACGTCGCTCTTGAAACGCCCAGGTTTCTTGCTATCTTTTCCTTTGGGACATTGCTTGCAAGCAGAGTGATAAGCTGATTCTTGTCTATCACCTTTTGAGGCCTACCAATCTCTTTGCCCGCTGCCCTTGCTCTCACCATGCCATCCTTGGTTCTCTGGACAAGCATATCACGCTCTCTCTCAGCAACCCATGTTAGAATTCCGATCATTAGTTTCCTGACACTTGGCTCGGTTGTCTGCAGGAACGATTCCCTTGGAGAACACGATACCAGAGGGGCATACTGTTCTATCGCCTTTATTGCATCCAAAGTATCCCAAAAAGTCCTACCAACACGCGACAATTCATAGACCAAGACTGCGTCGACACTTGCCGTCTTGACTAGCTCGAGCATTTCTTGGAACCCGCGCCTTTGGGTTGCAGGAATCCTGCCGCTAACTGCAGAATCTTCGAAGAAGTCAAGAATCAGGTAATTATTGTCGTGGGCCCACCTTTCCAAGGCCACCCTTTGGTTCTGTACCGTTTGCTCTTCGGTACTTACCCGGAGGTATGCAAAGGCGTATTTCATGGAAACGTCAGTACGACTTGGCTTAACTATGGCCTTGTCAAAAAAATTGTCTAAAAAGGGTAGTGGTTCTTAAATGAACGGTCCTAGTTGCCAACTGTTCAAAAAACGACCCCTTTTTGAACAAACCGCGCAGATCTGGAAAATGACGGAATTCGCTATTTTTTCATGGCAAAATGATCTAACAACATTTTCGCTTTCCGGCGGGCAAAACCATGGCCCCGGACGCTGTTTTTTTGCCAGTTATTGATAGATGGCTTTTGAACACGATTTTCAAGCAATATTTCTAAATTCGAGTTTTGAAATATCACGAAAAATGGGCCAATTGTAAACCAAAGTTTTAATTATCAGTTTACAACTCGACTTATTTTGTGACCGATTCAGCATTTATCACTAGTTGCATGAATAAAGTCCTTGCCGGCGGTTCAATTTCCTTTGAAGAAGCCGAGCGGCTGCTCGCAACTGAAGACATCATGACCCTTGCAGACTGCGCCAATACCATAACCCGCGCGTTTAATGGTGATACGGTAGATGTCGAAGCTCTGATAAATGCAAAATCTGGCAGATGTCCGGAGGATTGCTCTTTCTGTGCCCAGTCTACTTTCTATGACACCAGCATTTCAAAATATCCTCTGCTGCCAAAAGATGTCCTGCTTGAAAATGCAAGAAAAGCAAAAGAATCTGGCGCCAGTAGTTTTTGTCTTGTATGCGCCTACAGGGAACCACCAGAAAAGGACTTCCAGCAGATCTGCGAGGCCATTTCAGAAATTAAGTCAAAAGTCGACATCGAAGTCAATGTGTCACTTGGCTTTATGACTCTTGCCCGGGCGCAGAAGCTTCGGGATCTAGGAGTAAAGCGGTACAATCACAACCTCGAAGCGGCAGAGAGCTATTTCTCCAAGATATGCAAGACCCATGACTTTGCAGATAGGGTTAACACCGCAAAGATAGTCAAGGAAGCAGGCCTTGAGTTGTGCTCTGGCGGGATAATCGGGATGGGCGAGAGCAAGAAGCAGCGACTAGAGCTGGCTTTCTCTCTCGCTTCGCTTCATCCAGAGGAGGTGCCAATTAATATTCTCATTGGCAGGGAAGGAACTCCTATGGCAGGTTTTGACCCGATCGACCCACTCGAGGCAATAAGAACAATTGCAGTGTGGCGCTTTATTATGCCAAAGACAATTCTCAAGATTGCAGGGGGGCGCGAAGTCCATCTCAAAGACAAGGACCGGCTCGCGCTAAAAGCAGGGGCAAACGGCATAATCACAGGCGGTTACCTCACAACCAGCGGGAACGAGCCCAACAAGGACATTGCGATGATAAAGGAGATTGGCCTCAAAGCATAAGGACAAGACGGCCTTTGTCGACGATCGCCTTGACCTTCTTGAAAGTAGTGGCCTCTACCGCCGGCTGAGAAGTGTCATAGTCCGCGGCCCGAATGCAACAGTTGATGGCCGTGAGACGATCCATCTCTGCTCAAATGATTATCTCGGACTTTCTCAAAACAAGAACGTTATAGGCAAAACCATCGAGGCGCTTCACGAGGTATCCCAGTGCAGCTCTAGGTTGATTGCCGGAAACCATCCGGCAATCATTGAGCTTGAAGGCATGCTTGCGGATCATCGAGGTACCGAGGCTGCACTTGTCTATCCGACCGGTTACAGTGCAAATCTTGGCGCGGTGACGGCAATTGCCGACAAGAGCTCGACGATATTTAGCGATGAATTGAACCATGCAAGCATCATCGACGCCTGCAGATTGAGCGGCGCTACAATCAAGGTCTTTGAACACAATAACGTCGAAATCTTGCATGAACTAATGCATCGAACCAAGGGTCGCAAGATTGTGATAACGGAAGGGATCTACAGCATGGACGGCGATACTGCAAAACTGTCAGAGATATGTGCTATCGCAAAGGAAAATGACGCCATAACAATCGTCGATGATGCACACGGTGATTTTCTCTTTGGTCCGAATTTCTCCGGTATTCCTTCCAAACTTGAAGTTGATGTTGATATCCACATAAGCAGCATGAGTAAAGGTCTCGGATGCTTCGGAGGGTATGTAGCTACTACCAGACCCCTGAGAGAGCTTCTCGTCAACACCTCGAGACAGTTCATCTACACTTCGGCGCTACCTAGCCACCTGTGTGCTGCCGCCATGGCGGCGATTCCACTAGCCAAGAGAGGTAATCTGCAGAAAATACTCTATGGCAACATTGACTATTTCACAAAGGCAATGAAGAAACTGGGGTTTGTGCTCGGGAGCTCATCCAGCCAGATTATCCCCGTGATGATAGGATCAGAAAAGACCGCTATGAATTTCTCGAGGGAGCTGCTGAAGCAAGGGGTTTTCGCCCAAGCCATAAGGTATCCTACCGTAAAGAGGGGTTCTGCACGCCTGAGGATTTCGCTTACCGCCATGCATGGTCAAAAGCACCTGGATGATGCAATTGGTGCTTTTGAAAAGGCGGGCAAGAAAGCAGGCATTATCTAGGGATATTTCTAAACTCGAGTTTAGAAATAAAGTTAATTAACATGCATTTCTAAGCACTTGTATGCCAATGAAGGAATTTGTGTTCAAGCTGAAAGTTACAGACGAGCAGAGCAGGGAGCTCGCAATGTACTTGAATTCTCTTTCTCCTTCAGACATTCTCTTTGGCCTTCGGTTTGCGTTCAACCGCCATGCTGCGGAGAGTGGCGGCTACCTCATGCCTGGCAGAAAGAGCATGGTGAAAAGGGAGACTCATCTCCTGAGTGCCGACCAGGCCAAGTGGCGACTCGACAACTGGAAGGCGATGATAAAGACTTACAGAGAAAAAGGATACAGCTACCCGACGATATCACGAATAAAGAAACAAGTTAGAAAAATTGCGAACGAAAAATAAGAAAGAAAATACGCAGGCTAGTAGCCTGTCGCTTCTAGGTTCTTTACAGATGTGCTTGTTGTTGTAGATGGTAGGTCTGGGAACTTGTTCTTCATGTTCATCTCTACGACTGCGCTCGCTTCTTCCATTATCCTTGCCATGTCTTCGTTGAAGCCAGTGACAGTTCCTATCTCGTTGGTTGGTATTTGTCCCGAGTCCGTTATGATGCTTCCAAGCAGATCCGATATCTGGCCGAAGGACTGATCTGCTTCTGGCATCATTCCTGAAAGTCCTCCCTGCAATCCCTTTATCACAGACATTGCCGGACTCAGCGTTACAACCACGTCTCCAAGTTCTGTTATCGTATTCAGCCTAAGTTGTATTTGTTCCAATGCCAGCTTTGCAGATGTCACCATCTTGTTCATTTTCCTTATTTGAGATAGCTCCCCTGACAGGACACGTGCATGCGAAGTGTCGTGACTCTGCATCGCGAGCACAATGCGCTTGAAGATCACCTGATCTTTTTCCTGCATTCTTGCCGATATTGCATCCAGTTTTGCGATCTGCAGTTGCAGCTTTTTCTGCGCTTCTTCTATTCTTGGTTTCAGCGGTGCTTGAGGCCTGATGCCTTCAAGCAGCCTGTGTCCAACACTTTCTCCTTGCGGCTTTACCCACTTGCTATCAAACGGCATACTATACTATTACCTAGCCGTCATCATAACGACAGACAACTAAAAGCGTCAATGTACTTCGGCTGCAAGTAACCACGGTAACAAGGGTCTGCGGTGACAGGTGATGGAACGCTCTCATAGCTACCACAAAGGTTATCGTTCAGACAAGTTTTTTAAAGGCTGCAAGCCGGGGTTAATTTGTAGAGATGATAAAGGAGAAGATAAAGGTCAACAACCGCAGTTACAATGTCACTATCAACGAACAGACCCAGATGTATGCCATGCGGTTGCGTAGGCTTTATCAGCAGAGCTATAACGACATGGATAGCTTTGACGAAGTGAGCTGTGAAATCTCTAGCACGGTAAGCAACCTGCTCAAACATGCTGTTACTCCTGAAGTAAGGGAGGACGACATGGATGGCGTCATACAGCAGCTTCTAAAGATGTATGAGAAGACTGCCAAGAAGTAATGTATCTAGAAAACATCTAAATAACAATCGCAAGCGTCTCTCAATATATATGGACGTCCATGCCACAAAAAAGTGCATTAATCCTTCATGTGGTTTAACTTATGAAATTAACAATGACATTTACCGATGTTCATGCGGCTCCCTTCTTGACATAAAATACAGCAAGAAACCAAGCCGCGATCTTGTTGAAACGTTCTACCAGAGGCGCAATCATGGGGGCAACATATACAATGAAAGTGGCGTGTGGCGCTTTCGCGATCTCATCAATTTTGCAAATATCGATACCGAAAACTTCGAAGAATGCGCTCGCGTGCTGGTATCGCTTGACGGCTCGGAAGGGCGCCTCTCAAAACCGTATAAAATGAGCAAGGCCGCCGAATATGCGGACATGGACCATGACTCATTCCTGCTCCAGCCCGAGGGCTACAACCCCTCTGGATCATTCAAGGATAATGGCATGTCTACTGCCGTCACTCATGCAAAGATGCTTGGAGTGAAAAGGATAATCTGCGCATCTACGGGTAACACATCAGCTTCAGCCGCAATGTATGCCGCCAATGAAAACATGGAATGTGATGTTTACATTCCAAAGGGCGAAATTGCACCTGGAAAGCTTGGGCAAGCCTTCCAGTTCGGCGCACAGGTGATCCAAGTTCAAGGGAACTTTGACGATGCTCTTTCTGCATCACTCAAGAATGCCAAAGAAACAGGCGGCTACACCGTCAATTCCGTAAACCCATTTCGTCTTGAAGGCCAAAAAACCATTGTCTACAGAGTCATGGAACATCTCGATTGGAATCCCCCAGACTGGATAGTCTATCCTGGAGGGGCGCTGGGCAATACTTCAAGCTGTGGCAAATGTCTCATGGAACTATACGAGTGGGGTTGGATCAAGAAGATTCCGCGGATCGCCATAGTCAACGCAGAGGGTGCAAACACACTTTATGAGCTCTACAACGGCTTGTTTGAAGGCAAACGCCTCACGTGGAATGATGGCAGACCGGATCTTGCAATGGTAGATCGCTATTATGCACATCTGGATGAGAAGGGCATCAGGCCAAAAACTCATGCAACTGCCATCCAGATTGGCAAGCCGGCCAACATTGTCAAGGCTTTACGTGCGCTGGACTTTACAAATGGCGTCGTTGTTCAGGTTAGCGATAAGGAGATGAGTGATGGCATGTCTATTGTCGGTCTGAATGGCTTTGATTGCGAAATGGCGTCAGGGGCAGTTCCCGCAGGCGTGAGAAAGTTGCGCAAAGAAGGTGTGATAAAGCGCGATGATGTGGTTGTTGGCATACTTACTGGAAGACAAAAGGATCCTGCATTGGCGGTGGAATATCATACGAATCCCGCAAACATGTTTGCTAGGCCACCTACTAGCCACCGATTGTAGAACAGCGTCATTACTCACACTAAAATGCAGGAACGATAACCTTTACTCTTTCTTCCTAGTTTTGGTTCGTTTGTTGCAGTACGCACAATCAAAGTAGGTGCATGCCGAGTCTTCAACCAAGTAGCATAGATCTTTTCACTATTAGCAATTCCAGAACCCCTATACCTTTTGTCTTTGCTCAGTCCTTCTCATACTTGGGCAGAATCAGGAACTCAATTAGAGATTCATTAATTCTGCTATAACCCAGCATGTAGCCTGACATTATTCATGTTATTCTATCACTCCATAACCAGTTTTTTGCGACGACATCAACAATTCTATGTTTATTACTATTCTTTTGTTATTGTATTCACTATTATGTTTTTGTGCTTATGCAATTACTATTAGTATGATAACCATCATAGCAATACGATAAACATGATTTTTGGCTGCAATTTTTTGCCCGCAGCCAGAATTTTAGATTTCTTGGACAGGATTAAGCACAAAGCTAGGGCCAAAGGTGACCAGAATTGACGGTAGAATTGAGCCGAAATGGTTACTGTGACGCCTTCTTGAGCGCCGATAGCATGGCATTCGCCTTATGCTCGGTCTCCGCCCACTCACGCTCAGGGTCGGAATCCATGACGATGCCCGCACCTGATTCGATGTATGCTTCCTTGCCATTTATGAAAATCGATCTTATTGTAATGGCAAAATCTGCAGAACCATTGAAGGAAAAATATCCAAGTGCACCCGCGTACGGTCCTCTCGGTGTCGGCTCGAGCTCGTCGATTACTTCCATTGCGCGCACCTTGGGAGCGCCTGAAACCGTACCGGCGGGAAATACTGCCTTTAAGGCATCGTACGAATCATAATCCTTTTGTAACGTTCCGACCACGTGGGAAACGATATGTTGGACATGGCTAAAGCGTTTGACAGTCATTAGCTCGTTAACTCTTACAGTGCCAAATTTGCATACTCTCCCTATGTCATTCCTTGCCAAGTCTACCAGCATCGTGTGCTCGGCGAGCTCTTTTTCATCATTGAGCAGGTCTTGACGCATCTCTTCGTTTTTCTTTTCATCTGCTACTATTGGCCGCGTTCCTGCGATTGGGAATGTTTCGACATGGCCCTTTGTTACGCGGACTAGCATTTCGGGACTCGAGCCAATTATACATCGATTGGACATTTTCAGCAAGTACATGTAGGGTGAGGGATTGATTTCGCGCAGGCTTTCGTATAGATTGATCATACTTCCGCTGACCTTGAAGTTCATACTCTTTGCAAGCACCACTTGAAAGACATCGCCCTCATAGACATAGTGCTTTGCCTTCTTTACCATCCTGACAAATCTCTGTTTTGTCATGTTCCTACGAGGAGTAGAATATGAGAATCTCTGTTTCTTGTTCTTGACAGTTGCGATCTTTTTCTCTATTTCTGCCATGCGCGACCTCTTCAAGAAAAAGTAGTATGCTTGATTTTCCTTGTGGTTGTATAATATTCCGTCCTGGTAGATCCCAAATTCGAGAAGAGGAAATGTACTGTTTTTCTTTCCCTTTACTGGCAGGTTTTCCCAGAACCGCACTGCGTCGTAATTGATGTATCCGACCGCGCCTCCTATGTAGCGGAAGCGGTTGTCATCGACCCTCGGCATCAATTCTCTCAGCTGTGCAAGTGGTTCTGCGACCGATGAGCTCTGGATGATCTTTCCTTTCCTGTCCCGAACAACGAATTTTCTTGCGTTACAGGTTACTGCAACCTCGGGATCAAAACCAATGATAGACATCTCGGCCAGTTCTTTTGGTCCGACGAGCGATTCTAGGATGAATACCTTGTCGTATAAGGAATAGATTTTCTTGAAAAGTTCGAATTGATCGTCAGACGTGGCTAGTTTACGTATCTGGATCGAGCTGTCCGCGAGCTGGCCAAAAGTAACCACCTTTTCTCATGTTCTCCTAGCCGGTCTGGCTATGTGCGCTGCAGATGTCATTTAAACCTTTACTGGCAGCGTCACTGCGCCTTCGGATGCAGACTGGACAAGCGATGCGTACTTTGCCAGTGCGCCCGTCTTGTAGTGTGGCCTTATCGGCTTCCACTTCTTTGCCCTCTTTTTCATCTCTGCCTTTGACACCATCAAGTCAATTTTGCTCTTGATTGTGTCTATCACTATCTCATCACCTTCCTTTACAAGTGCTATAGGACCTCCAACCATTGCTTCCGGCGCGACGTGTCCGATCATGAATCCTCTTGTAGCGCCGGAGAACCTGCCGTCTGTGACCATTGCGACCCTTTCTCCAAGACCTTGACCTACAAGAGCAGCGGTTACCGCCAACATCTCGCGCATGCCGGGTCCACCCTTTGGACCTTCATACCGTATGACCACGATGTCACCCTCCACTATCTTGCGCTTGGATATTGCTTCAAATGCCTCTTCTTCCGAGTCAAACACGCGGGCTTTGCCTACAAATCTCTTGCTCTGGACGCCTGCCAGCTTCACAACTGCTCCGTCTGGTGCAAGAGTACCCTTTAGTATCTTGAGTGTCCCTTCGCTCTTGATCGGGTTGTCAAGATGTTTCACGACCTTTGCGTCAGGTGCATAGTTGAAGGCCATGGATTCGAGGTTCTCCTTCATTGTCTTTCCCGTCACAGTCAGTACATCGCCGTGTAAAAGCCCCTTCTTGAGCAGACTATTCAATATTACTGGCACTCCTCCTACCTTGTCAAGATCGAGCATGACATACATACCACCAGGCCTCATGTCGGCTATGTGAGGGGTGCGCTTTCGAATCCTCTCAAAGTCAGACAACTTTAGTTTAACGCCAACCTCCCTTGCTATTGCAAGCAGGTGAAGCACTGCATTAGTTGAACCGCCAATGGCATTTGCCATCATTATTGCGTTTTCAAACGCTTCAAAGGTCATGATGTCGCGTGGGCGGATGTTATTTTCAAGCAGGTTCATTATTGCCTTGCCCGTATTGTAGCAAATCTCGTGTCTTTTTTCGCTCTCAGCAGGAGGTGACGCACTTCCGGGGAGTGACATACCGATTGCTTCGCTTATAGAAGCCATCGTGTTGGCAGTATACATTCCAGCGCACGAACCAGCTGTTGGACAGGCAACGTCTTCGAGACTTAGCAGCTCTTGCAGAGTCATTTTGCCGGCATCGTATGAGCCGACTGCTTCATAGACATCTTGGACTGTCACCTGCTTACCGTTCCATACGCCGGGCATTATAGTCCCGCCGTAAACGAATATGGATGGAAGGTTGAGCCGGCCCATTCCCATCAGCGTACCTGGTAGGCTCTTGTCACAGCCAGATATCCCAACTACGCCATCATACTGGTGGGCCCGCACCATTACTTCTATAGAATCAGCAATCACTTCCCTGCTTACAAGAGAAGCCTTCATTCCTTCGTGGCCCATGGCAATACCGTCAGATACTGCAATTGCGGTGAACTCCCTCGGAGTGCAGCCTGCGTCTTTTACTCCACGTTTTGCACTCTGCGCCAGCTGGCCCAAGTGTATGTTGCAAGGGGTAGCCTCGTTACACGTAGAGGATACTCCTATGATCGGCCCGTCAAGGTCATCATTTGTCAGGCCCATTGCCTTGTACATTGCTCTGTGAGGAGCCCTAGCCGGCCCTTCTATCGCCTTTCTACTCGGAAGTTCCATTACAATTACCGAGGCTCAGGATGCATATTTTAACATATTTGAGGGCGCGCTATTCGTCAAGAGTGGCGGTTATCTTGACGGCATCAAGACCCTCTACCTTGAAAATGGTCTCGCACATGCCACATTCCGCATTACCACTGGAAAGATCCTTGGCCGATACTTCTTCATTCAAATAATCGCACTTTGGACAGTGGAAGGAGAAACTTATGTCAAAGCTATCAAGCTCAAGTGTTTCGGCCATGTACAGATAAAGTCGGAACTCTGATGTATTTAAAAATTCGTACTTGGAGGATAGCAAAAAATAAAGATGCAATCAGTCCAAGCAGGCACGTACTAAATGTCAACAAAATCGTGCATATTCTGCTCTATCATAGCGGGCCGGGAACCCGGCGCACAGGTTTACCGCGACAGCGACTTTTTGGTCCTAATGGATAAGTATCCAATAAACTCGGGACATACGCTGGTGATGCCAACAAAGCACTATGAGACTCTACTACACATGCCTCCTGCCGAAGTTGGCAGGCTGTACTCGCTTGTTCCTGCAGTTGCAAAGGCCGTGGTTTCAGCGGTCAAGGCAGATGGCTTTAATGTTGGTCAGAATAACGGCATAGCTGCTAATCAAATAGTACCTCATGTACATATCCATATTGTGCCACGGTTTCATGATGACAGTCCTGATGGTAAGTGGCCAGCGCGGAGAGTAGCTTCACAAGAAGAACTGACCAAGATAGCCAACCTGATCAAGCAGCAGATCATTCTGCCCCCTTCGAAATAATCGATGTGCGATCCAACAATACAGTACCTGAGGATGTTATAATACAGCTTGACAAAGAGATGTTTTCTAGGACCTTAAATTACTACGCGGGTATCCACAGTCATGGCAAAGTCGAATATGAGAGCCGACATTTTGTAACGGCGAGAGGAAGGCAAATTGAGACGGAACTCAGTAGGAAAAGTTCGTGGGGAAGAATTTTCTAGGTCTGCTTTGTTGCATGGCTCGAAAAAATCGTCATTTCTGAATGTCTTAGAATATCACGAATCTATTTGAAATTCACAAATTACATCCTCATTGATGCACGTTTTCGAGCAGCATTTGCTTATTTCAGATTCATGCGACAAGGGATCAGCATTGACTATCATTATCTTAAGAATTGGTAGTATTCGATCTCCATTGACTGTGTGATAACAAGAGCACCTATCCGAGTGGATAGAAGATATAACTAACTGCCATTCCTTTCGAGATCTTCAACATCTTTACAAACTAGAGATCTAGATGAAATCTTTCAATAATGGAATGCCTTAGAGATGGAACTGACCAACTAGCGGTCAATCTCTGATCGGCTACAACAATATATTATTTTTCAAGAACGGAGTTGTGTGAGTCAGGATGTGGATTACATTCAGGACATTCCTCAAAACAGAGTCTACCGTCGTTTTCGACAGCCAAAATTAGCGCCGTTCCTTTACAGGTGTGGCAAACAAACATCTCTAATTCACAGTATTATTATGACGTTCCTGCCTTAAAGCTCTTTTGGTTCACGAAAACGGGGTATATATATCGACAGCTGCCTGTTTGGGCTTGTAGAGCCAGACCATCTTCTCTACCGCACTTCTGGTTAATACTTAGATTTGACTGCCTTTTCTGTGCACTGTACAGGGATACGCGACAATAATCGTATCCAATTGTAGACATACCACACCGTTCACGAATCCTTCTGCGGCTCTATGAGAATACATGTTGCCTCGGATTTGTTCCAAGACACGTGTCTTGGAATGTACACAATGCAGGGAGCGTGCGTATGCTACAAGTCCTGAGAGTGTGTTCTTCTGCCTCCGTACACGACAATGCAAAATGTCGGAGAACAACCTACACGATGATTTCATCAATCAATCAAAATCTCTCCCTAACTTATGAGCTATATTTGAGGTGAATATAGAAAACATTTCAGCACAACATTTCAGCAGATCACTTATCTCTTAGATTTAGGCGAAGATTTCTTTTTCTTCTTAACCTCTTCTTCTTCTTGCTTGCTTTCGTCAAAAACCTTGATTTCTCCGTATCCGCTGGTTCCAGTCCTATGGCGACTTTTCATTCTCTCGATATAGTCTTCCATATATTGCTCAGCTTCTTTCCTTGTCTCAAACTTGGCTTCCCCTCGAAAGGAACCGTTCTCGTCGATAAGGCTAACAGCGCTCCACGTGCCATTCTTGCCAAGTTTTTTCACGACAAACATCGCGATATGCTATTGGTGCGGAGATATTTAAGACAGCCGATTGTGCTATAATTGCAATTTTTGAAAATATGCTTCTACCGGCAACTTAATTAAAAACCTCTATCGCCATATTGCAAGTGAGCAGTTCAGAAGCAAGATTTACAATTAATGTCAGAGAAGGCATTGTCGAGCTCGAAGGCAAAGAGAGCTTTGTCGACAAACACCTTGAAAAATTCGAAGAAATCTTCAAGATGGCAGTAAAGGAAGCTATGACAAGAGGTCTGGAACAAGGCATTGCACTAAGGGCACAGCGGACACAAGCTGCCTTACCTCAGCAAATTCAAGAAGAAGTCTCATTTGTAGAAGAAGCACCTCATCAGAAACCAAGTAGCGGCAAGAATTCTTCAAAACCCTCAGTCACAATACACCCCATCCCGGTTGACCTGAAGGCGAACGAAAGCAAGATCGGGTTGCGCGAATTCTATGCAGAGAAAAAACCTTCCAACCACTACGAAAAGGCAGCAGTCTTCGTTTACTACCTGACCAAGTTTAACAAACAGCAGGAAGTAAAGTTTGGCGAGGTCCTGTCATGTTACGAAGAAGTGAACGAGAAGAAGCCAAGCATTATTGACGTTGCAAAAAACTCGATCCGCTACAAGGGTTGGCTTGAGCAAGGTTCAGAGAAATATTCTGTCCGGCTTACTATATCTGGCGAGAACTTTGTTAAGTTCGATCTGCCTGCCAAGGGAGAAAAGGTGGTGCAGGCCACAGTCGGCTAGTTAAGCGCGCCACCAGTCAAAACCGACGTAATCCACTTTTTTCTCCCTTATTTTCGGGATTGCAAGGATGAATTGCTTTTTCACCGTGGTTGCAAGTCTGCCTGCAAGCACCACACCGGTTGCAGTAAGGTCGTCGACAGGTCTGTACACTTGCACAAGATATGGTGCATGGTCGATGCCGGGTCCCTGTTCATACACGGCAAAATCACATCCAAATTTTATGCCCGGCGTAACAATGTAGCCCTTGTCACGGAGGTTCTGGAATACAAAATACTTAGTTTCAAAATCCACATACTGCTTTTTGCATATCCTCTTTATTTCTGCGAACGGCACGGACTTGCCATCGATCTGAGACACTTTCAGCTTGTTTTTTTCGACAAGATAGCACCCCTCAATTAAATCTAGCACAAGCGGTGCATCAAAATCTGTTCCTTTTGGTTTTGGGATGCCAAGTGGCTTACCGTAATAGCCACTGCCAAAAATGGTTCTTGAATCTGGTACATCCCAGATTACTATTCTGTTTCCTACCAGCCTTCCATTGATCATTTTATTACATGCTCAGTGCCAATATTGTGAATGAGTCTGATGCTTCTTGGCACTTGTCGATCATGCCTTCAATGCCTTCAATCGCATCCTTTAGTAGCAGAAGATCTTTTGTTGATGAAATTTCATTGAGTGCCTTGACAATGACCGCACGGTATTTCGCGTCAACTTGGCGCTCCAGTTTTTGCACGTCCTGTGCAATGTCAATTGCATTTGCAGGGTTGATTGAAAGCGACCGCCCCATCTCGTTGAGTTTGAAAATCGTGTCAACGACCATCCCAACGAGTTGTTTCAGGTCGTCGTCAAATGACGCCTTTTTCAGAGTAGCCGGCTTCATATTTGCAAGCCTAAATGCAACCCCGCTGATATAGCCGGCGATATCATCAATCACGTATGCGGTTCTAAGAATGTCCTCTCTGTTCGCCATAAGGCTCCCGATCTCAGCTACTTCGCGGGTGATCTTTCTACGAAGGTTCTCTACCTCCTCTTCGGTATTTCTCATGCGCTCCAAACATTGCTGGATGTCCTTATCATCGCCCTTGATGAGCGAGGCTGTAAGTGTGGACAGATCTCTTGAGGAGTTCAGAATTCGAGTAATTTCGTCCTGCAAAACTGCCAGGGCCTTTCTCTTGGCCTGGACTTCCAGTTCCCCGCTGTACATTAAAGCCGAAATACGCTTTCAGGCTAATAATTCTATCGATGGTTCTTGCTCAATTGGAAGAACTTGCCTATTGATTGAAAAATATTTCATCTGGGATGGAAGTGCGTTCTAGAGACACTAATCACAAGGGATTACTTCATGATTCATAGTCCCTTATCAGTTTGAATAGAATCGCCTTTGCAGCTGCAGGATTTATGGTCATACTGTTAGCGCTGCCCTGGGGAACGGTCCCCAATTCAACATATGTAAAAATCCATTCCTGCAATTGTGTGGCATTCCGGCTGGACGACATTCAGGATTACTTTCTTAATCAAGTGCAACTTGGTGTCATGGAAGTATTTGACAAGAGAAACGCAGGCCTAACAGTTGGAATCATTGGTAACTATTTTGGAGAAGATCCAACAATAGTTCACTATGTGAAAAGCCGGATTGATGATCCTCGGCTTGAAGTTGCAAACCACGGGTGGAACCATGAAAATCTTTCAGAGTTTAGCAAGGAAGAACAGTCCACCCTGATCCAAAGATCGAATGAAAAAATAACCCAGATACTGGAATCAAGACCTGCAATTCTTATTGCGCCTTACAACATCGTAAACACCGATACGTTTTCTGCGGCAAAGCAGAACGGAATCAGATACATTAGCGCAAACGTCACCTATGATCCGCCGCCATATGACATCAGGGGCAGTCAGAGCCTTTATCGGCTGCCAGAGACGGTACTTATGGGAGATCTGAATGCAGACAACACATCCTGGATTACTTTTGACCATCAAAAGGTGTTTTCAGAAGTGGAGCACAGTTTGAATCAATTTGGCTTTGCAGTCGTCACATTACACCCGCAAGATTTCGCTGTGAGGCAAATGCTACAATACCAAAACATCGTGGACAACAACCATATCGGAGAACTTGAAATGCTTCTGGACAAGATTGAAGATCGAGGCATCAAGATCGTCACCATAGATGAGATTATCCGACATACATCAGAGCTAGAAGTCCAGGTTCGGTCTTTGCAGGATAGAAAGGGAAATGTAGAGGAAGAGTCGAGCTAGAACCTGCGGAGAAACTTTGGTTTGAGCATTTCCGGATGAGATTGCAGGCTCTTGATGAGCGTTAGCACCTTTTCCTTATCTTGGGGCATCGTGCCACCTACAGAGTAGACATTTGATGCGTGATTTGCCCTGAACACTACGGGTGTTTTCGGGTTGAAATTCAAGACAAGCCTATAAAGCTCATCAAGCACGTCACCGTCGTCTAGAGGTACAAAGGGCTCTCCAAATTTTGTCATAAATTCATCGTAGATGCCTTCTTCTAGCTGCAGGTTTAGCACGCCAACATAATTCGGTGCAGTTTCGCTCAAGATGCGCGCTGTGTCTGAAACATGCTCGTTGGTGTACGTCTTACCGCCAAGCCCCAGAATCACCATGCATGAAATAACATAGCCGTTGCCCTTTGCTTTTTGGCAGGCCTGAACTATAGTCTTGTATGTTGCCCCCTTTGTCACTTTTCGAAGCACGATATCGCTTCCTGACTCAATACCGATGTAGAGCATGCTGAGGCCAGCTGCTCGCATCCCCTTCAACTCGTCATCTTTCTTTTTCAAGATGTTCATCGGCATGGCATAGCATGACACACGTTCCAGACAGGGGAACTTGGAGTAGAGATATTCTAGTATCTGGATCATTCTGTCCTTTGACAGGTTTAGCGCATCGCCGTCAGCTAGAAAGACCCTTCTAGTATCGGGATAGAACTTTGAAGCCATATCGATCTCGGCCTTGATTTCATCCCACGGCCGTTCGGTGTACTCTTTTGTGCGGTACATGTTGCAGAACGAACACTTGTTAAAAGAGCAGCCCAAAGTTACTTGAAATATCATAGAATTGGCTTCAGATGGTGGCCGATAAAGCGGATAATCGTAAACTATCTCCATTTTGACGATCATAGGGAGCAGATGCTAATAATTGTTTTATGCACAAGTTAAGAAACTTCTTGGGTCGGTTCGTCGCGAGATCTTCATTGCTTTTGCTCAGTCTGGAGCAGCGAAACTCACCTCATCCCCTGCATTTATAGCATGCAAAACCAACTTAAACCTTAGTGCCGACGCCCTAGCCGCTTAATGCTCCCAGACATGTCTAACGTGACCACAGGAGGGTTTGTCAGTGCAATTGCAACAAGTACGTTTTCCAACTGGTTCAGCCTGCATCTTATTATTGTTGTGTGGTCTTGTGATCTCATGAATCTTATTGAAGCCCTTTCTGCTGCAATTGATCCGAAGAGTTCTGCAAATCGTTTTGATATTGCGCTTACGATAATATCGCTGGACGGACAAGCATGTCTAATTAGGAGGTAGCGCCGTTTTGGCCGCCTGTTAAGCATCGGGCAAATACACTCTCCTTGACAGCTTCGATTCTATCCAGTCGTTCATTTCACTCCAGTATCTTTCAGGAATGATGCCGCAGTTCTTTAGTATGGCATCAAGACATGGACCTGAGACCATCTCATTCATCGAGCATGCTCCGCTGGATAGAATCAATTGACATTCGGATGAATGGCAGAAGGAATAGAGCCTGGCAACATCTTCAAACCATCTTCCAACCCCAGCTGCATCCATTTTCCTTACAGGAGCAATTGTAATTTCAATGCCCATTCCCTTTTTCACTCTCTTTAATTTGTCTTTATACTTGGAAAAATCTCTGATTGTCACAACATCGGCAGGTTCGCCAGCCCTGTCCGAGACTACAAGATAAGGATACTTTGCAGGATGTTGTGGCATCTTGCTCAGTCTGTAGATAATTCCTTTACTAATTCTGTTGCTGAAAGGCGTCCCCACTCTGTCTATTGAAAGCATCTTCGCCGCCATCATAATGTCAAAGTCGCCACTTACAAGAAGGTCTATTCGATTGAAGACAAAAGCCCCCTGTAGCTTTCAAGTTTGCCTGAAGGACGGTATCTCTTGACTGGCTTGAATCTTATCCTTATTGCATCAGTTTCTGATAACGACACCTTGCCCTGACAGATTCTTTGTTTATCGAGCCTGATGTAGAGGCTGCCTTTTTCGTCTAAATATTCTCCAAGCGAGCTTGATAGTCGCTCCCTGTCAGAGCTGTTCAAGAGCGACATTATGCGACGTGCAAGATCGCCAGCCTCGTGGCTTGCAAGGGTCGCCCTGGCCATGATGATCTTGTTCTTGAAGTGTCCCACCGACGGAGTACTTGCGAATCGTTCGGAAGGAATTGAAAGAGTGTCCTGTATTGATTGGAACACCTTGTTGCTATCTTCCGTAGCGTGAAGGAGCAAGTTGACCTCTGCAGAAGAAAACCTCGGGTTCTCTTCAGACATTTGAAAAATATGGAAAAATGCCGACTAAAAAGCTATATGCTATTGAGCCGGCTGGACAGCTTCGACGGGCTTGGCCTCTTGAATTGCCCTTGATTCTGGGGTGGAGATAAGCTTTGTCTTCTTGATCCCAATGTGGCGGATCACGGTTATTCTCTTTGCTTCTTCAAATATGGCCGCTCCCAGCTTGCTGTTGGTCTCTCGAGGGATCTCCTCTCCTTTACTAGTCGTGACCTCTTGGACGAACTGGTCAACTGGCAGTTGCGGTATCCTTTCAGATAGGATCTTGTGCGCCACCAACCTGATTTCATGTTTTTTAGACGAGTTGACCCGCCTTTGCGTGAACGCAATGACTGCCACTCTGAATCTGTGCCCGTCCATTGTGGTATAGTCGTGCGTGAATGTGACCATAGAGCTTCCTCTGCGGACGAGACTCCTGAGGAATTCTTTGGCATATTCGTGACCCTTAAAAATCGTACTTGCAGCGCCGTCTACAATCTTGTCGATCTGGACAAAGACCTTGATTTGGTGCTGGTCCATACTTTGATCAGGGTTACCCTTCATCATGTCGTGAAGAGTGTTTTCAATAGTGCGACCTCTGGCCTGCTCAACGTTTGTAACCGGGATATAGTTTATCGGAATCTGCGGCTCAAAGCCGGACGGCTTGTTTACAATTACCCATTGCTTGTCTCGCCATTTGTCGCGGACTCTGCCACCTTTCTTCGCTCCTTTAGCCATTAAACTTCTCTACCTTTCTGGCTAAAATATATAATATATACGATGCGTCAAATGCGAGGTTTTATCTCTTTTATTCCGCCCATGTACCCTTGGAGTGCTTCTGGCACTTCGATAGCACCTTCAGAAGTCTGATAGTTCTCAAGTATCGCCACCATGGTTCGTTCTGTCGCAACCAAGGTACCATTGAGCGTATGCACGAGGCGAGTGTCTTCATTTGTCTTGTCGCGGAACCTGATGCCAAGCCTGCGCGCTTGGTAGTCGATGCAGTTTGAGCATGATACAACTTCGCGGTATGCGTTCTGACCCGGCATCCATGCTTCGATGTCATAGGTCTTGGCTGAAATCTTGCCAGTATCGCCTGAACTCAACAGCATAACGCGGTTTGGTATTCCAAGCTTGTTGAAGAATTCTTCAGAAAGTGCAATCATCTTTTCGTGCTCCTTCCATGAATCCTCTGGGCGGCAGTAGACAAACTGCTCCACCTTTTCAAATTGGTGGACTCTGAATATTCCCTTCATGTCCTTTCCATGGGCCCCCGCCTCCTTTCTGAAACAAGGGCTATAGCCCGCGTATCTTATCGGCAATTTCTTTCCATCCAGAATTTCGTCCATGTGCATGCTTGCAATCGCATGCTCAGATGTCCCTATCATATAGAGATCCTCACCCTCTATCTTGTAAATGACGTCCTCAAAGTCACCCATGATGACTGCGCCGGACATGGGTTCCTTCCTTATCATGTAAGGCGGCTGGACAGGAATGTATCCATGATCGCTAAGGAAATCGATGGCAAAATTCACGAGTGCCTGATTCATCCTTACTAGCTCGTTCTTCAAAAAGTAAAAGCGTGCTCCAGAAACCTTGGCCGCACGTTCTAGATCAACAAGATCAAGAGAAGTGGCAATATCTACATGATCTCTTGGAGAAAAGTCCATCTTTCTTATCTTGCCGTTCTGGCGAACCATCACATTGTCATTTTCATCTCTGCCCACTGGCACCGATTCATGCAGCATATTGGGCATCACCATCATAAGCTGCTTGAACCTCCCTTCTGTCTTTACCAGCTCTTTTTCACTTTCGCCAAGATAGCTGCTCACTTCTTTCATCTGGGCAAGCTCTGCACTGGCGTCTTGCTTGTTCTTCTTCTTCTGGGCGATCGCTTCGGCAAGTATGTTCTTTTTCTGCCGCAGCTCTTGCGTTTCAACTATTAGCTCGCGTCTCCGCTTGTCAACTGTTACAAGCTCTTCTAGTGGAAAGTCGGTCATGTTCCTTTTGCTCAGCATATCGCGCAAAACCTGCGGGTTTTCCTTCAAAAGTTTGGGGTCAAGCATTGCCTGTCATCATCACTTTTCTTGATACTGAAATGTGCTCCAGCACCTCGTCAAGGGTATTGAGAACGGTAGATACAGGGATATTCTTGCTAGTCAGCTCTATTGAAAGTGAGACACCTCTTGAAAACATCTTCATCGACAGACCTTTTGGAAAGTTAACATTATCTGGTATTAATGCCTTCAGAGCTGCTCTTGCTTCACTACTGCTTGGAAAAGGAATGTCTACAGATACAGAGAAATCAAGTTGTCGTTGCAAATCTAGGGTCACTTGTTGCAGTTTTCAGGCTGGCAATAAAGTCATCAAGGGCAGAGGATGGAATCCTGCACCCAGCGGCGGCCGAGTGCCCCCCGCCGGCACCTTTGAACTGTTCGGCATAGTGGCGCATTATCAATCCAAGGTTGGCTTGCGAAGTGCAGCCCAGACACTTGCGCGATGAAAACTTGTAAGTGCCGTCCTTCGCCAAAGTCCGTACGAACAAATGCCTGCCGCTGAGGGTTGGAGAACCGCTTAGAAGAGAAGACACTGCCCCAAGCATGTCCTCTGCCAAGAGGCCATCGCCATTTACAAACACATTCCTACCGTCATCTACTAGCCTCCACTTTTCATTGAAAATCGTGGTGATGTAGTTGCGAAGCGTAGTCCTGTACGACCCCACTATTTCCTCACCTGCGGTCAGCATCGCGTTTCTGTCACCCATGCATATTGCGATGCCTACACCTGCCTTTCCTATTCTCCCGCAGGCATTGAGCATCGTCGAGAACTCGCGGGCGTCCCGTAGCTGGCTCCGCTTGTCTTCCCGTGTAAGCGTATAGACATAGCCGATCAAGTCATCAATGACGCTGATTGATGTCTTGTTAGAGGTGGCAACAAACTTGGCTATCGCATCCAGAACTGCGCTTTTCTCTTCCTGCGAAAGCTCGGCCAACACACGCCATCGGCTGTTGTCCTTTAGTTTTATCCCTGCATTTTTCAAGAGCGTATGGCATGCTTCTCTGTTCCATGTGAGCCCGTCAATATATGGAAACGAGGTGTATGCAAGTGCCTCGTGAATAGGCCGTGTCTCTCTCCCTGTCAACATGATATCAAGGTCTACACTTACAAGCCCGAGAGACTGGGCAGTCTTCAATATTTCGGTGTTCAGACCTACAAATGATTTCTTGTCACCCTGATCCTGTCTGTCGCCGACGGCAGAAACAACTGCAATGCACGACAAGTCGCGATTCTTCTGATCCAATGTGCTTGCCACCATGTACGCCATTCCTCCCGCAGGTACTTGGGTGCCACCATCAATCCCGTATTTCCATGCGTTCAGTATCTGCCCCCCGTCATCTGTAAGCATCTCCTCTTCTGGTATCTGGTGATGATCTATAATGACCCACTTGTCTCCGAAGGTCTTTCGCAACTCCGATGCCCAGCCACCTCCAAGGTCGGTTATGATATGGAAGTCACGATTGTCAGACTTGATTCGTTCGATGACCGAAGGGTTCATGTCAGAAACGGCTCTAACAGAATAACGAGCACCCATACGCTTCAGCGCGCTTGCGATTATGCTGCCAGAAGTGATACCGTCTGCGTCTAGATGAGTAATGACAGCAATCTCACTGTCATTTTCAACTACCGATCTTATTTTTTCACAAAAGGGTTTCAGATCTTCTTCAAGCTTTATGCTCATCTATGAGGGCCCTTACTCTAGCTGAGCAATTACAGCGGCGTATCTCCAGTTCTTTGGAAGCTTCCCTACGTTCTTGTAGTATTTCGACAGTCGATGGATCTTCGCCTCTACGAGCTCTAGCGAGCGGACGTTGCGGTGGTCACTGTTGTGTGTCTTTAGGTGCCTCTGGAGCCCAAGTGCCTTTCTCACGAGCCTGTCCAAGTCCTCAGGCATTTCAGATTTGATATCGTTCTCTCTCAGAACTTGGGTAATTTTCTTGCCCACGATGGGCTTGACAAGAGGGATTCCATGTTCGTCCCTGAGCTTCAGGCCAATTTCGCTTGGGCTCAGACCATCCTTTGATAGATTGACAACAAGAGATGTAACTTGATCCCTACTCTGATTCAGCCATGACGGAGGACTCTTTGAAGTGGGACGGGTCGAATGAGACTTACCATGAGTGTGAACATGAATTCGTGCCATATCTTAACCACACTGGATGCATACACGTGTCTTAAATGTTTACTTGCATCTTTGCATATTCAGGCGAGGAAAATTAGAGGTCCAAGGAGGGTTATGGTACGAGATCCAACCTGTCAAGACGGACAGAAGAGAATTGAGCTGATAAGGCTAAAGCGGAGCTCGAGGGGGACATGACGGCAGCATCCGCAGTACTTGACCACCTGGCAATATCGAACATAAAGATAGCAAACAGCATCGAGACTCATGATTAGGCAGTACTCCGGACTATTCCAAACAAGCTGAAGAAGGGAATAAGGAATTAATCTTGGAGGCTCGATATTCAAACGGACAGAGGGTATGTGACGCCCGGGTTAACCGGGAGTCTGTGTTTGGTGCGAACATACTCCAAAAGGCATCAATCAGCATATGACCGCCAGAAGCAAATGCGAGTCTATGAAGTACCGTAGAATGGTCTCCTCCAAGATGTTCAACGTGCTATTGTATATACCCTACAGAGGAATGATAGAGACAGGATACCTTTGGTGAAGGAGAGACTAAACTCATTAGTCTTGCTAGAGTTTCCGGCTCTAGAAGAACCAAAAGTTTGAGACAATCAAAACCATCGATTAGAATCTGGAAGTGCTGAACCGACTCCACTGTGTGCAAACAGACGGATATTTTGGATGAGGAATAATGCGGCATCGAATTACGCAACAACTCTGCCCTTTCATAAAAAGTTAAATATCAGAATTCGAAGAGGTTAAGTAATATGAACAAGCCAATCATAATGGCTATCGCTGCATTAGCGGTATTTTCTCTGATGGCAAGTGGCGTTCCGATGGCAAACGCACAGTACGGTAGCAGCCCGGGAGGGGGAACAGCCACACCAGAACAGCTTCAAAGATGTGAAGAGCTTGGAATCGAAAGAGCCAACTGCAACGACATAACGATTCTGGCCAAAGAGAGACTCACTACTGCACGATCGACGCAATATGGAAACGACCCTGAAGGTTCAGGAACTCCATACTTCACCGGTTTGGAAACCTGGGGCGTAATCGGTGCGCTTGCAGCTATCTTTGGTGGAGTTGCAGCAGCATTCTTCTTCAAGGGTAGAGGCGCAAGACAAAGTTCAGCCTAATCACCCCCATCCTTTTTACTTTTTATTTATTTTAATTGGACATTGCCGAGGGAATCCTATTTTTTCCCAAAAATCACCCTGACCAAAATGTATATATCTTTGGATTATTTTGCATAAAGATAATGGTCTTCCAAAGTCTAATTGGGCAGATAGGTCCGAATTGGGATCCGCTCTTCTACGACGTCATGGTCTACATATTCGGAACCATGCTGTTCGCAGTCTTCCTGCTAGGCGTCATTGCCTTCTGGTTGAGGAGAAAGGGTCTCGGTGGCGGCTCCGCAAAGGAAAGATGGACGCAAGAGCTGGAAAGATACTTTGAGCGCGAACAGATCGGTCTGATTCCAGACGAAAAGCACCACTGGTAAAAACCCAAGGGCCACGTGCCCATTTTATCTTATTTTATTTTTCATTTTTCTGATAACAGCATAATTACCCCCATGTCCCGTATCATTTTTGGTGGAACAGCCATAGTATTACTCATCTTTCTCGCACCCTCTGTTAATTGGCAAGCACTTGCAAAGACTGCAAGGAAATACGGAGCAAAGCGGGTAACTCTTGAAGGTCCTTGCCTAGTGTGTGCTGCACAGAATCCAAGGATTGCGTCAGGTCTAGCAAGTATTGCAGGAGCAGATAACGTTACGGTAGCGAAACAAGTGCATAGGCACTTTTCCAATGTCCTGGGGGCGATAACTGAAGCTGGGATCAAGGCCATCCTACCAGACGAAAAATTCTACGTCAAGGCAATCCTTGCGGCGAAGGTACCAGATTATGTCGAGCGGGATATCGAGTTTGCATCAACTGGCATACTCGTTGAAAAGCTAGCAAAGATTAACGCTCTGCCCGCAAGAAACCAGCATGAAGCTGACCGAGTTATAATGACTGTCGTCGGAAAGAAGTGGGCCTATGTCTTTGCCAAATAGGATCTGACAATGCGTGCAATATTGTCAATGCCGTCTAGCTTTTCCGCCATTTTTTGCAACTCGACAGCCTTGCCCTTATATCGTGCGTCTCCGAGCACTTGCAAGATGGCATCCGCAAGCTGTTCAGGTTTGATGCCCTTCGGATGAACCATCATCCCCATTCCAAGTTCCGCGAACTTAGCGGAATTGCCAAGTTGCTCCCCGTGATTTTCTATCGGTACTGTGACTACCGCTTTGCCAAACTGTATCGCTTGGGAGAGGGTCACGTGACCGCCTCTCAACACCAAAACGTCGCTCATGGCAAATATTTCGTCACGGACAGGACACCAGTCATAATACCAACTAGACTCTCCAAGCCTACGAGGTTCGCCTTCGCCCTTTGGGTTCCCTCCCGAAATAACAAACTGGATCTTCGGATCCAGTTTCTCAACGACGCCCAAGCCAACTTTGATAAGCGCTGGTCGGGTCTGGGCCGGCCCACTTACGTGTACAAACACTATTGGTTTGGATCTATCAAACCCAAGCTGCTGTGCCACTCTGTCGACAGACTCTTTGCTCACATATGGCTTTGGCGAGGTAAACCCAACATACTCAAGTTTCTTGGACGCAGAGCCGACTTGCCATACATTATGTGCCGAGATCGTATAAGGCGGCGGAAGGTCAGGGACCAGAATGCGATCAGCCATAGTCCACATCGTCCCAAGTAACTCGGCGACCATGTCTTCAAATACGCGCGAAATGGCAAAATCTCGGAGACGCGGCGATAACAAGAGTTTTACCTGATTCAGGATCACAATCGAAGGTATCTTTAGCAGCTTGGCTGCAAAAAGCGGAGACAGGCGCGAGTCTGAAACTACGACATCGGGGTTGCATGCAGTCATGTTGCGGGTTTCTTGGTTCACCTGCTTTGACAGATTGGCAAACCAGAGAGGTATGTTGGCAATACTATGCTTTACCGAAAAGCCCCCTTCCATACTCCAGGCAAACTCTACCGGAGCAACGGTGACGCACTTGTAGCCCTTGAGTGAAACGTAGCTTGCCGCTTCGCCATATGACGAGAAGCTGACGTTTGTACCCGTTGCACGCAAGTGGTCAGCAACCATCACAAGGCGGCTTGCGTGTCCGAGGCCAACGCCGTACGGTGCAAAATAGGCAACACCCACGTCGGGAATTATTCAGTCTGATTATATATTATTGTCATAGCTCTAGCCTGATGACTTGTCCCTTCGGCTCTTTTTCCTTGAACACGATTGCCTGGAACTTGTATAATTTTGAAGCACGATCCTTCCAGGCATCGGCAGGTGCTCCGGCCTTGTAGCAAATGTTTGTAAGATACTGATCGAGGTTCCATTTCATTTCCACAGGCACTTGGGGTAGTAACAGCCCAGAACCATAGCGCCAACGCAGGATCAGTCCATCCTTCCCTATCTTGATCTCTTTTCGATATTCATCGGGACTGGATCCGATCTCTTGAGGAGGTGTCAATACACTTACTTCGAAGATCAAGTCGTCCAGTTCTTGTATGTCAACTGGCGGAAAACGCGGGTCTTCAGTCGCTGCCGCTATTGCAGCCTCGACCACAGACTGGCGGAGCATTTTCTCTGGGAGGGGAAAACCTATGCAGCCCCGTAGATGCTCTTCCCTCATTCTTGTCAGGTAGTTGAGCGTTACAAACACTCCGGCTTTGGGCCCATCGTCTTTGTCAAGCTTGATCATCATCGACTCTCGAAGGTATGTTTCAACCGCCCTCCTTGCTAGCCTGACAATCTCGTACCCTTCCCCATCAGATATCAATGATATTATTAACGCAGATGACTGACGGATTAAAAAGTCATATCCTTACTGGGAGCCTCTTCTAGTACTCTTTCGTGCTACCAATTTTAATGCGGAGCAACATTCTAGATGTGCATATGGAGGTGCCAGACGATGTCTTGCCATTGCTAGAAGAGGACGAAAAGGTGCTCTTTGGTATCAAACAGAAAAAGTACCGGCCGGCAATAAATATCGAGTCAGTGACGATAACCAACAAGAGGGTGATCCTGCGAAGACCATCGATGATGAGGATGAAAAAGAGCTATGCCGACTTTAGTTATTCTGACATCACAAATATCATCTTGGATAAGGGCCTCCTTCGTTCTACGATAATGCTCAACTTAAAAATGGATGGAAACGATCTCGTGATCGAGAACATCCCAAACGACATGGCTCAACAGGCATTCAGGCTGATCAGGGAAGGCATAGACGAAGCAAGAAGAACGGCTGCAGATGCAACATAACTCATCACGGTCACAGACTATTACAGGCGAAATACAAGAGTTCGTGGTGATCAGGTGCACCCATTGCAGCCGCAAGCCGGCGTCCTCACAACACACAGAAGGGACCTCTTGCGCCTCGGTTGATGCATACCGGTTTGGATATTGTGGAACAGATGTGGGATAGTAACGACCAAAGAGGCAGTTCGGGCGCTAAAAAGACATATTAACAGTATTTGACGACATACTCACACATATGATGAACTGCCCGTCGTGTGGAGCAATCATGGTATGGTTGAATGGCTCTGTCCTCCACGACCCGCCCGTGAAGGAATACGAGTGTAGAACATGTCAGCTTTTCGTGACCAAGTATCCTGACGGCAACTATGATATCAAGCCCGTCCAACAGCCAGAATCCAGACGGCAGCAATAACAATAACAATAAGAACAATCATGAAGATAAACAAGATTGTCGAAACGTGTATTTACTCGTCCAATCTCGATAGCATGAAAAATTTCTATACAGGCATCTTGGGATTGCCTCTAATAGAGGAGGAGCAGGGTAAGCTTATTTTCCTCAAGGCAGGAAAGAGCATGCTCTTGGTATTCAATCCTGACAGAACCAGCGTCAGCAATGACCAGCTGCCTACCCATGGTGCTGCCACGCCCCCATCATGCATCCATTTTGCAATGGAAATCGAGGATGCAGACTATCAACGTTGGAAGGAACTTTTGGTGAAAAACAAGGTCGCAATTGAAAAGGAGGTCAGCTGGAAGGACGGGGTCAAGTCACTTTACTTTCGCGATCCTGCCGGAAACTTGGCAGAGCTGATAACCCCTGGCGAGTGGCCAGTGGAAAGCTAATTAAATATAACAATCTGACCTACTCTACTGATGGCCAAGAGAACTACAGAACTTTCACTGAGAGAGCGGCTTGAAGATGAGAACGAGATAATCGTCCTTCCGGGAGTGTTTGATGCGCTTAGTGCCCGGATTGCACAACAAGTAGGCTTTGATGCAATGTTTCAGACGGGTTATGGTTCGTCCGCAGCCCTGCTTGGGATGCCTGATTTTGGGTTCCTCAACGCAGGCGAAACACTGGATAATGCAAGGAGGATAATTCGCGCGGTCAATGTCCCAGTGTTGGTTGATGCTGACACGGGTTATGGCAACCCACTCAATGTCTGGCGTCTCGTGCAGGATCTTGAGAGCTTGGGAGCAGCGGGCATATTTCTGGAAGATCAGGTATGGCCCAAGAGGTGCGGCCATATGGTGGGAAAGGATGTTGTACCAAAGGACGATTACTTGCCAAAGCTCAAGGCGGCAATCGAAGCGCGCAAGAGCAAGGACTTTCTTATAGTTGCAAGGACCGACGCGCGTGCTCCCATGGGGCTCGAAGAGGCGATTGAACGTGGTAAAGCCTACAGGAAAGCGGGAGCTGACGTGATATTTGTTGAGGCTCCAAGGTCCATAGAAGAATTAAAAAGAGTTGCCAACGAGATCGATGCGCCTCTTGTAGCCAACATGATAGAGGACGGAGTTACCCCGACAATGCCTGCGCAAGAATTGTTGAAACTAGGCTACAGGATCGCGGTGTTTCCGCTATCAGCTCTGTACAGCGCAACTTATGCCATGAGGGAAGTGCTGACAGAGCTGAAAAAGACGGGCGAGACAAAGCAGACTCGCAAAATGATGGTCACTTTCAAGGACTTTAACCAGTTTGTCGACTTGGACAAGTATATGGACCTTGAAAAAAGATACACCTAGCTTTTCTTATCGTAGAATCCTCTGGAATGGGTAAATAAAATCAGCCGGCTTTTGTTATGTGAGCCCCCGAGTAGCGGTAGTTATACCTGCACGGAACGAGGAAAATTTCATCGGCAAGACCCTAGAGGCGCTCTTTAACCAGCACAACAGGCCAAACAGAGTCATAGTAGTAAACGATGGGTCCACAGACAAGACTGCAGAGATTGCATCAGCCGCCGGCGCGGAAGTTGTCGATATGCCGGACAGAGGCTTTAACGTTCATGGCACACCTGTTCTTGCAGGCGTGATAAATCAAGGCCTTGCTCGCATTGAGGAAGAACGCAACTTTGGAGGTCCTGATGATTATGTCTTGATACTTGGTGCGGATCACATTCTACCTCCTCATTATATCACTGCTGCACTTGACGCAATGGCAGAGAACAAGAAGATGGCATTGTGCTCCGGCGTAATAGAGGGTGAACGAAGCATTGTCCCTCGTGGTTCTGGCAGAGTTGTCAGGGCTAATTTCTGGAAGAGCATTGGTTTTCGTTATCCTGAAAATTATGGTTTTGAAACGTACCTTGTGCTAAAGGCCCAACAACGGGGCTACGAAGTCAAGGTTCTGAAGAATCTGAAAACTAGTACGTTGCGGAAGACGGGCCGAAACTATAAGAAAAGCGTCTATATATCATATGGCAAGTCTCTCAAGGCTCTAGGTTACAGCAAGCTATATTCCGCTGCTAGGATTGGCCTTATCTCGATAAGAAATCCAAAGGGCGGTTTTTACATGCTCAAAGGCTACTTTAGTAAAGACGTCCAAGCCTATGATCCAGAACTGCGCTCCTTTCTCAGTAGCATACAACACCAGCGCATTAAGCGATATGTCACAAATCCGATCAGGGCGCTAAGTGAAGCGGCATAGAGATGAACATCTTACACATATGGGACCAAGCAGGGGTTGCCTGCATACTTGCCAAATACCACAGGAAGAGGGGTCACAATGTCAAAATCTTGAAGCGGTCAGGGTATGATCCCTTCAAGATTTCCCAATTTTATCAGGAGCCATTGCTGGATATGGATGGCAAGGCTTTCCTAAAGCACGCTGTCAAAGAAGCTGCAAAATATGATGTGGTACATGTGCATTCTATTTACAAGGTAATACCAGACCTGCGAAAGAAATATCGTGACAAAAGACTGGTGCTTCACTATCATGGATCCGAGGTAAGAGACAAGAACAAGGATCCTCTTAGAGCGGAAGCTGAAAGCAAAGCAGACATAATAATTGGCTCTACCGAAGACCTTCGGGAATTTGTCAATGAAATGGTGCATATCCCAAACCCTGTCGATACCGAGCACTTCAGACCAGGCAACATCTCTAGCAACAAGGCATTCACAATCAAGGCCGCCAAGGGCGATGCGCAGAGAGTGCTCAGCCATCTCAAGAGCAACAACATTGAAATGCAGCTTGATATCATAGATCGAGAAGCCAATCCAATACCTTATTCAGAAGTCCCGGCCTTTCTGAGACAATACCGAACATATGTAGACATCAAGTATGTTGATGGCATGCTCTTGCATGCAATGAGCAAAACTGGCTTGGAGTCACTTGCATGTGGTCTAACTGTGCTCAATTATGAATTGAAACCTTTGCAGGGCCTTCCACAGGAACACTGGCCAGAGAATGCAGCAACCAGACTACTTGGAATCTACGAAGGCATTACCTAGGTAGCTTCGGTGTCGGTCTTTTTATGAACTTCGTCCTTTGGAAGTTTCTTGATTATCTTTTCCAGCATTTCCTGCATTTCAGTTTGCTCCTTTTCTGAAACTTTACCTTGTACAAGACGGATCATGAACAACCATAGCCTAGCCTGCACCACATTTTCGCTAAACATCGCCTCCTGTTCCACTTTCCACTGCGTCTTTCTGTGCCAGTATCCTATGATTATTGCAAGTGGTACATACGCTGAAACGAACACTATTGCAAAGACCCACAAGTTGGGAAAAACAGTGTTTAGTGTGGGAACTCTGTCTATCAGCAACGCATATTGTATAGTGATGAAATTGAGAAAGGTCATTGCAAATACCAGGTAAATTGTATGACCCTGTCTAAAGTCAAGCCAGCGCCGTCTTACCCAAGAATTTCTTTTTCTGTAAAAAGACACCGTTCTCTTTTCATTCGGACATCGTATAACACTTGTGCAAAATCGCTTATACACTATCTTATAGCAACATCTTCTACTGCAAACATCGGCTGCCTTCTGCTGTCAAATGTTATCATGTATGTTGGCTTTCCTTGTCCTTCAATTGCTTCAGCAAGTGTTAGTGGATTGTCCGAAAAGCGGTAGGTCCTCTCCGCCTTAAGATGGAGCTCCATGAACCCTCGCCAGTGCTTTTCACCTACAATGACCGCGTCGTGTTCAGTATTCTGGTTTATCCATTCAATAGCTGACAGAATCTCGTCGTTGTCCCGTATGTCAATTGAATTGAACTGCATGGTGACTGGACTAAAGTTCTCAGTGCTTTGTCGAGCAGCCCCGTACAGCACAAACGGGCTGTCATATGGCATTACCGCATAAGCCATACCAATTCCTGCAAATCCAATTATGACAGAGCAGGCGACCGCAATGGAAACTCGGGGTTTCAAGTTCTTGACAATGTGTAATATGCCATAGCTAGCAAAGATGGCAAGAAAGATGCCTGCAACAATTATCCACCTGTCGGCTACAAGCTGATTTGTGTCAGGAAAAGCCAACCACGAAAAGGAGCCTACGAGTGACGCCAGTAGCGGCACTCTTAGCAGCCACTTTTTTGTTCTGAAAAATCCTACGACTGCCGGTGCTACCAGCAAGCCATTTGCAACTACGAACAGAATCAACAGGTTTTGAGCATTGTAAAACGGTACTGTCTTATCTGTCAATATTTCGATATTGCGTTCGTTTGCACTCGCGTAAGGTACAGAAGAATAGCTGGCAAACACGAGAATCAAGAATACCCCTGTTGCAAAGGCTGAGACTGTGCTTGTGTCTTTTCGCCGGCTAATAGCTGCATTCACAATGAGCGAGATGGACAACAGAGCCCCCATCATCCTGTCCGCTGCGACTGTAAGCACTACAAGCAATAGAATTACAGCAATTTGCTTTCTTCCCCTCTTTCCTGCAAGCAGCGCAAATACAAACATCATTGAAGTCAAAGCAAAGATATCTCTATGCAGATCCCATGCTGTCCTGAGGACTACCATTTGACAAACAGAAAAAATCGCAGTAAAGACACTCGGGATTATATCGAGCCTGAATAATGATCTTCCAAGATAGTAAAGTGATGTTCCAAAGATCCCAAACATTGCAATTGCCACTCCCGTGACAACCGACTGGGCGGGAATGTTTGTTGCAAGTTTCACAGAATTGAGAAATAGCACATACAACGGGAATTGGCTTGCTACAGCTGACCAGTGTTCGTCAAAATTCTCGACTACTGGAATATAGTAGTTGATAACATCATATCCTATAGGATGGGGGTATGCTACCAGTTCTGGGATCGTTCTCAATATGACACACAAAGCGAACACCAAGACCACCGCGTGCTTTTCGCTGGCAAAGAGCTTGTGCTGTGAAAGCGGAGAATTTATCCACAATCAAATTTAAAAGGGCAGTATGCTTTTTCTCGGTTATTGCCTGCCAGAATGAAAGTCAAGAAGGCGAATGTGCAAGAGGAGCAATTAGAAATACTGAAGAAAATACTCGCCGAGTTGCAAACACTCAATGCAAACATTGCAAACATCACATCCGGTTCTTTGCGGCCAGAACCGGGCATTCCGTCTGAAGGTGCCGTATTCGACGATGAAGAGTTGGAAGATTACGAGTAACTACTCATAGGCACTTCGATACTCTTGGAGCATGGCTTGCTTCATGTTCTCCACAAGGTCTTCCATCTCTTTACTGTCATTAAGCTCGTTCTTCCTTTTTGGATGGATCCCAAGAGAATCAAGTTCGTTGAACCAATAACCATAATCACCCGCATTATCGCCATTATTCTTATCCGTTTCTTTTGAGTACATCAATACCGAAAGTGATGACAAATGATATATGTGGTGTCGAGAATTTAGCTGTCTCTGAAGCTCACTTTTCTCTATGCCTAGATTTTGCCGGCTTCTTTCAGACGTATCTGCATTCTTGCCTCTCCCTCGTGAAAGCGCTTCTTTTCTTCAGCAGTTTTCAGGTCAAGCTGCGGAACTTCTGTTGGCTTGCCATTCTTGTCAAGAGCCACCATGGTCACAAATGCCGTACCTGTCCTTACCCTTGTTCCATCATCTAGGTTTTCGGACTCGATCGTCACTTCAACTTCCATCGATGATCTCTTGACATAGTTTATTCTGGCAGATAGTATCAGCGCGTGGCCGATGTATACTGGCTTTAAGAAAGTCATCCTATCAATGCTGGCAGTGACGCAATTTGTGTTTCTCGCATGCCGCTTAGCTACGACCCCTGCCGCAAGGTCCACATGCTTCATTATCACACCACCAAAAACGTTGCCTTCGGGGTTGGCATCTGAAGGCAACATCATAATTGTCATTTCTGTCTTGGACTCTTGCGGGCTTTTCTCAATCAATGAGATTTTCAGCACCTGTGCTCGCTATAAAGCATTTACCAACCGGGTCATCTTGTCTAGACTGATCTCAAACCCGAAGCGCTTTTCCTCCCTTTTCATGTTGCGGTACATGCTCATCATGAGTTTCATGTGTCTGATCGTGCTCAACTTGCCGTCCATCTTTAGACGTACTATGCGGTAAACATCATCATAATAATCAAACCGATCAAGCACTCGTTTCCGGTATAGCTTGAAGTCAAATTTCTTTCCCACGCTCCTGTCAAGGACATCTAAGAAAATATCGCAGCAAATAAGAGAAGGGATTATACCTTCGCCCAACATCGGAAAGACACAGCCAATTGACTCGCCGACGCCTATTATATTGTCGTCGAAAAAGGGCTCCATATGTTTGGGCGGAGCAAGCCTGATCGGCCTTCCGATCTTTTTCACTATCTTTGCCTCAGGATGCTCCCTGAAAAATTCTTCTACACCATAGTATTTTTTCTGCACGTCCCCCGCTCCCATATATCCTCTGCCGTTATCGAGAGGGAAATACCAGAAGTATCCCTTGGCACCTTTGTAGCCAATGACGTAAAACTCGTCAATTCCTTTTACTCCTTCTAGCAGATATTCATATGCAGGTATCGAGAAGTCCTCTTTTGATTTTGGCAAGAGTGTCCTGTGAAGGCCAGTGCAATCGAGGACATAATCATACTCGTCAAATGGAAATCTCTCGCGAGTTACCCTAGAGCCGTATCTTATCTTGACGCTTTTCAAGAGATCGCTTTCCCAACGTTGTTTGTCATATGTCACCAAGCCCTTGAGATCAAGGTACTCCCTGTTGTCATTTGGCAGCTCCATTCTGAGCCGCTGACCAACATGGAAGACATAGCGTTCAAAGTCAAGCCCTGCCTGCTTTGAAAACTTTTCAAGCATGTGTCTTGATGCGCCCCAAGCGCAGACGGGCCAGTGGTGTTCTTTCTTGGAAGCTTCAAAAATCTCTACATCATGGCCACGCTTTTGAAGCATATTGCCAAGATAGCTTCCTGCGACACCTGCACCCGATATTGCAAAACGCATCCACTTTCAATGCACGCAAGTTTACTTATAATCCTTGTCAGGGATTATCAGCATACCTGTCCGCTATCCTGTAGCGCGCATATCTGTCATCAGGCGAATACTTTGGGGGATGCGGATCCATGGTGGCAGACTTGCATTTTGGACATTCTTGCTTCATCGTATAAGTATTACAGGCGGGACACTTACGTATGAGATGCTTCACGTTACTTAACCAGCCTGATGCGACTTTTTCGATTCTTCTCGAATAAAGTTAAATGATCCATGCTGCTTTTCGATGGCAGAGCGGATCTTCTCGACTGCGTTGTTCATCGCCTTTTCGGCAACCTTGAAGTTCTCAGCAGTTACCACGATCCTGTATCTCGGCGCACCGACGTAGGTCACCGAGGTCGTAGCGCCGCCCTTGCTAGTTTCTGCTCCTGCAAGGATATTCTTGATTATCTCAATGCCATCAGGCTTTTTGGAGGAAATTTCCATTACTCCTCTGACTTCTACGTGTGGGACTTGGATCTTTTTGCTTTCTTCTTCGATTGCAACTTTGATTTCTGGAGCAAGATCGATGTTTTGTATGGCTTCTTGCCCTTTCCTTGCAACCGCCTCAAAGGCGTCATAAATGTAATCGTATTTCTGAAGTATCTTTTCTTCTATTTCGGCAACCTGCTCATTTGTTAGATTTAGCTTTGACTTGATAAATTCCATGAATGCAGTCGCCTTTTCATTTTTCTTTACTTCTATTAGCTTGGACTTGCGTTCCTCGCCAGAGACCTGCTTGAGCGAAGTATCGACCTCTCCTCTAGTCTTGTTGACCCTGATGACCTTGAGGACTGCTTTTTGCTTTGGTCTGACGTAGCGCTCGATATTCCTGATCCAACCAGTCGCAATCTCAGATATGTGCAAAAAGCCGGTCATGTTGTTGTATTCGTCCAGCGTGACATATGCGCCGTGGCCAGTGACCTCCTTGACAGTAGCGATGACAATCTCTCCTTCCTCAGGAAGTCTCTGAACTTCGTCAGTGGCGGTCATTTTTTGAGTGTTACGTTACACGGTGCAAATGGCATACTTTAAGGTTGCTACGTGATCAGGGAGCGGAGACGTGTCTTTTGGTGCGATCCTCAAGTACGATGTCCCTGTCAGCCCTGTACGCATTATGCTGATCAGTGTCAATATTTCAGAAAAACGATTCAAACCGCTCTACAGTGCCCAGATTGTGTTGTGTGTTTGCTGGAATCTTTCCAGCAAACGGGGTGGCAGTTGCCTTCTGCATCCTGGTGCATAGCTCTCTTCTGATCATTTTTTTCGCCCCGCCAGTAGTCACAAACGTTTGCTTAATTTTGCACCTGTTTTTCTGATTTTGCTGCTGGTTTGATCTCATTTGATAACCGCTGGGCTATGTCCTAGACGTGAGAAATTGGACTCCCGACCTGCCGGTTGTTGCAGTTAATCGATCAGGGCGGAATTTTTCCTTTCTTTTGCTTTATCTATTGATCGATAATGTTGACGGCTTTTTCTCAGTTCTTCTTTTCTTTTTCTCTCCATGCTGCTCCTTCCCATTATGCGTATCTTTACTGCCTTTTTTCGACAGAACCAGATGCCAAGATATGGCAAACGAGCGTTAAAAGTCGATGCCCTTTTTGGCCTTAGTTCCCTTCTGGTATGGATGCTTGATCTCCTTCATTTCTGTTACAAGGTCTGCCACAGCAATGACCGAATCTGGTGCATAATTGCCTGTCAGTACAAGGCTCGTCTTTTCCGGCCTTGCAGCAATGATGTCAAGTATGTCTTGCTCAGAGATTAGCTTTAGCTTTGCCGCGTAGTTTATTTCGTCGAGTATCAGGATATCGTAAGCTCCAGATGCAAGCTTTTCCTTAGCGAGTTCCACTGCGTGTGCAGCCGCGTTCTGGTGATCTTCGATAGGATGATCGTCGTCGATTATGCCCACAAATCCCTTGCCGGCGGCGATCATCTCAAATTCCGGCTCAAGCCTCTTTGAGCTTGTGAGCTCGCCGTAGTACCATTCACCTTTGATGAACTGGATCATGCATACCTTATAGCCGTGTCCGACTGCTCGCAGCACAATGCCAAGAGCTGCAGTCGTCTTGCCCTTTCCCTTTCCAGTATATACAATGATGAGGCCCTTTTCAGGCATCTGTAGCCAAGTTGTGAGGGGCATGAAGATAAAAATCAATCTAAAAACTTAAAGTTGAAGTTAAAACCACTTTAACTCCTGTTGGTGCAGACTATCCCACGTATCGTCGTTGCAGGGGTCACAAGCGGAGTGGGCAAGACAACTGTTGCGGTAGCAATCATGTATGCCTTGAGCAGGAAAGGTTTCAAGGTCCAGCCATTCAAAGTGGGGCCTGATTTTATTGATCCCTCCTACCACACCTTTGTCACAAAGAGGCAATCGCGTAACCTCGATGTATGGATGATGGGGAAGCAAGGCGTGATCGACTGTTTTGCGAGTGCTTGTCAAGGTGCCGATGTTGCCATAATAGAAGGAGTCATGGGGCTGTTTGATGGAATGTCCGGCAAGAACGATTTTGCAAGTACCGCCCACGTAGCCAAGATCCTTGATGCGCCAGTCGTACTTGTAGTAGATGCGAGCAAGAGCGCTAGGTCGATAGCGGCAATGGTCCTCGGATTCTTACATTTTGACAAAAGTCTGAAAATCGCCGGGATAGTCCTCAACAATATCTCAAGTGATCGGCATGAAGGCTATATCACTGATGCCTTTGCCGGCAAGATCAAAGCACCGGTGCTTGGAATCATAAAGCGTAATAGCGGAATAAGGCTGGAAGAGCGTCATCTTGGTCTTGTACCTGCTCACGAGCTGCAAGAGGCAAAGAAGAAAGCATTGGTCTCTGCTGCTAGGTCTGTTGCTGACCAGATATCTATTGACAGGATCTTGAGTGTATGCGGCACAGGCGATCTTCCGAATGCGCCAGCCAGCTATGAACTGCCAAAGAAGACCAGAATTGCAGTTGCCCTAGATGAATCATTCAACTTTTACTATGCAGACAATCTTGATGCACTGCGGATAATCGGTGCGGAGCTAGTATTCTTTAGCCCTGTTCATGATAAGAGACTGCCAGAATGCATCAATGGCATAATCCTTGGCGGGGGCTTTCCAGAAGTTCTTGCCGACCAGCTAGAGAAGAACGGATCAATGATGAAATCGATAAGAAATGCAGTGCAGGATGGCATGCCAGTATATGGGGAATGCGGCGGGCTCATGTATCTTACCCGTTCGATAAGAGGATACCGGGGAGAGAAGAGGGCCAGAAGAATGACGGGACTTGTGGATGCAGATACCCTGATGACCAGCAGGCTCACGTTAAACTATACGGAGGCCCAATGCATCGGACCACTCTTTGGAAAAGCCCGCTTGCGCGGCCATGAATTCCATTATTCATCGATCGAAGATGTAGCACCAGATGCAAGATTTTCGTACACTATGAAAAAGGGCAAGGGCATCACAGGAGAAAAGGATGGCTTGATTGTGAATGAAAACGGTCTCGCCGCATACATGCACTTGCATTTCGCAAACACCAAACTTGCCAACAGACTAGTACGGGCGTGCATCGCCTATTCACACAGATGAGGACGATGACTTTGCCAGTAGTAAGATAGCATTCACTATAGAAGAAGCAGCAGGACTCCCACCCTTTCTTCCAATGTTGGTGATGAATGGGATGCTGTCCAACTTGGAAAGTTCTTCCTTTGATTCTGGAGCAGAGACAAATCCTACAGGTATTCCTACAACAAGTGCAGGCTTTGTCACGCCTTCCTTTATCATGCTGATCACCTCATACAGCGCGGTTGGAGCGTTGCCTATCACTACAATCCCCCCGTCCATGTCTTTAGCTGCATGGCGCATGGCAAGCTCTGACCTTGTCCTGCCCGTTCTGCGTGACTCTTCTGCCAGATGGGCGTCAGAAATGTAGCACGCTGTCCTTAATCCAAGGTCGGTGAGCGACTTCTTGTTTATAGCAGCTAGCACCATGTCCACGTCGGTAACTATCGTGCATTTCCTCCTTATGGCATCAAGAGCAGAATCGATCGCTTTTTCGTGAAAGAGGATCCTACCTTTGCCGGCAAAGTCAAAGTCGGCCGTCGCATGTATTACGCGCCTGACAATCGCCCACTCCAATTTGGCGTAGTCGTGCTTGCCCACTTCGGCATCGATTATCTCAAAGCTCCTCTTCTCAATATCAAATGCCCTCTGTGCCATTGCTCTACTGGATGCAGTACCAATATGGTCAGACGCCAAGCCTCTTCTCCACCTCTCTTGCCCTTTCCACAACCAGATCAACTAGTTTTTCATCTACCCCGAGATGATGAGCCATGAATGCATTCTTGAAATCATGCTTTGCCAGTGCGGTTTCGACATCCTTGACGACGTCTGTCTTTATGTGTGTGCCCCTGTGCAGAAAATAGGGCATCATTAGTATGACTTTTGGTTTCGTGGCTATGGCCTGCCCAATTCCTTCTTCTATGTTTGGCTTGTCTAGCTCCAAGAAGCAAAAGTGGACATTCCGATAGTGCGGCCTAATTGCGTTTGCCGAATGGATAAATGCATCGCGTGCGTTCTTGTCGCTACTGCCGTGACCTATCAAGACCACACTGCATTCGTGGTCCGGATATTTGATGCCTCGGTCCTTCTTTAGCTCTCTGATTCTCTCTGTTATCAACTGTGCCATCATTGGATGATAGGATAGGGGCTTCGTTATCGCTAACTTTATCTTCATGTCCTTTCCAATCCTGGCGCTCTGTTTGACAGAGTCTTTAAGCTTCATGCCGGGATAGAGAAAATAAGGCATCACAGTGATGAAACCGGCGCCGCTTGCTATGCACTTGTCAATGCCATCTTTTATAAATGGAGGTAGCACTTCAAGGAAGCAATATTCCACATAGTCATAGCCAGCCCGGGTCTTGGCCAGCAAACAGATCTCCTGCAGCTCCTGGCGAACGTCAGGCTCCCTGCTGCCCCTGTCGACTATCAAAAGCGCCCTTTTCAACTGTCTCTGTGCAGATGGCGTGTACTGGCTAATATCTGTAATGTCCGCGAAAGCACGGTACCATTTTAGTTCCAGGAGCACAGAGATAGAAAACACACTCACCATAGCAAAAATCTAGTCGAGTCTGCAGTGGACAATCAAACAGTTGCAGGTATTGAAAACATGAGATTTTGAGGGTAGATCGTTTGCATCACACGATCTCTGGCAAGGCGCAGCACATTTATCAAAAAATTCGGCTACAAGATACGGTAAAGTTATCGGCTGTTCGTACAAGGATGCTGAGAAATCCGCGCCAGAGACTTGACAGGACCGGACAGATTGTTCTCCTTTAATATCATATGTTCGTTCGTACATGCACTATGGAATCGGCGTATAGAGGACGACCACAAGGCATGGATAGGAGGAATCAAAGCAGATGCTAAGAATAGCCATTATCCTTGGAAGTACCAGGCCAGGAAGAAACGGAGAGGCAGTAGCAAAATGGGTCTATGATATTGCAAAGAGCAGAGGTGATGCCGAGTTTGAGTATGTGGATATCAAGGATTATGGCCTGCCTCTTTTGGACGAGCCAGTTCCCCCATCACAAGGTGTATACTCGAAAGAACATACGAAAAAATGGGCAGCAAAGATTGATTCCTTTGATGCGTTTGTGTTCGTGACGGCAGAGTACAACCACGGAATACCCGGCGCGCTCAAGAACGCTATTGACTTCCTTTACAAGGAGTGGAACAACAAGGTGGCCGGCTTCGTTGGCTACGGTAGTGCCGGGGGCGTACGCGCTGTGGAACAGCTCCGCCTAGTGATGGCAGAAATGCAGGTCGCCACTGTGCGTGCTCAGGTGCAGCTTTCCCTCTTTACAGACTTTGAGAACTTTAGTGTCTTCAAGCCCGCTCCATACCAAGAAAAATCGGTCAATACAATGCTGGATCAGGTCGTTTCATGGGCAACTGCTCTGAAGACTCTCCGGAAATAGCAAGAAAAGAAATGATACGGCTTTAATCCATAGCAAAATGCTGTGTTATAAAGCAGATCTGGAATACGAGCTCGTCATACAATTTTTCCATCCCAGATGACACAGAAGCTATAGACAATATGTGAATTTCAAAGACGCCCTTCGGATCTTTATCTTTACATTCTGTATCGTACAGCGCAATTGTCGTAGTGTGAGGTCGCTCCTAAAAGCCATTGGTAAAATACCATTGTTGTATACCAGTTCGCGAATTTGCGGAAAAAATCAGCTGAAACATATCGGGGTTCCGTTGTATTTTTACGCTCTATCGCACGGCATGAAGAAGATGAAGACGTCGTACAATGACCCCAATAGGTGAAGTCACATGAACCCGTACCAGATAATCCCTGTTATCACTTGGCCATATCTGCACTTATTGTATTTGGTTTTACATCTGATTTCTATGGTTACTCCTTCTTGGTTCGCATTCTTTGACTGGTCTAGGCAGTTTCGGAATCTGCCATGAATTTGTATCCCTCATCTGTAGTCATATAGAGTCCAGAGCCGACATGTATGAGAAATCCCTTGTCTGCCAGCTCTGCTGTCATTTTTCTTAGTGTTGAACGCGAGAGGCCGAGTCTTCTTGCAAGCTCTACCTTCGTGGTTCCATCTCTGCAAGCTTTGAGTATCTGGCGCATCGTCTTTGTCCTTTCATCATCTTCTACCATGACCACTCTAGGCACTTCAATCTGATTGAAAAGGATTATCGGAGTGCCTCAGTACACATCAAGAGTTGCTGTCTGCTGATGTCCCATCCTTGCTATCATACAATTATCGTACTATTGACATCGTAGAGGCAAAGGACTAGATGTTGTAAGGTGCCCTGTGGATGTTCTTGCGATGATTCTGAAGATGTTTTGAATCCCTGAATCTCGCAGAACACATGTCGCATGCATATTTTGAAGACCTTTTTCTACCTCGCTTGTGTGGATGAAGCTCTGCATCTATGGAATTTACTTTATCCAACAGATCGTGCTGATCCTTCTCGATTGACTCTAACCTCTCCTTTAGATCCTTTACAATGATGCTTAACCTGCTTATCTCGGTATTTGAGCTTGAAGCAAGCCAACTTAATTGATCGTATCTCCTCCTGACCAAGTCGCAAACGTAGAATGAGTATGTTGTGCTCTTAACCGTTGGCACTATCAGGCAGGCATAGTCATTGGCCTGCTGCCAGATCATTTGCAGGCATTTCAGCCATCGCCGTACGTTCATAACATATCAAACTGTTCAATTGCACAGACATAGCCAGAATTACTATAATGAAACATTATTCACACCATATGCTATTGGCAACTGATTATCAAAGTAGTAGAACCAGTGCGGGTGAAAAATTGATCATTGATGCCGCAAATCAATGTTAGGATAAAAGCTGCAAAGGTGCGACCAAGATGATCAAACCCCTAGTTTAGACGTGTTAGAAAAATCGCCCGCTCATCGCAGTTTCTTACAAAAACTGGCATCCCCTAAGCGGAGTTGACGAGCTTTTCTATATGGTATAAAGAAGGTTCAAAGGCGTGTTCAGCAAAGCCCTCTCCCCACAGGAGGACTTGCGCGTTGTTCGGTGGGAAGTAGAAGTCCGGTAACTTCCGCACGCCCTACGCAAAGAGTACATTATGCAGACGTGCAACAGCTGCGAGCGCGAGGAGGATGTCACTCACAGCCAAAACTGCGGCGGAGTGTTGGCAGAAAAGAAGGAAATCGCCAGAGAAAATAGAGGAAGGAATCCACGAAATTTGCCGGTGGAACAAGCGGTCATTAATGCCGGCGCTTTTTTTGGTTACTACCGTGTCACCGGTGCTGACTATTGGTCGCTATTGTTCACTCCTGCATCTTTGAGCAAACACGATAGATCTGCAGAATCGGAATGAATGTACAAGACAACAGAATGGTCCGGGCATGTAACAACTCTATTTAGGCAAAGTGACGATAGGGTAGCAGTCATGACAAAACAGCCACCATTAGCATCATCGGAAAGAAGGAAGAAAACAGAAAACGTGCTGATACTTCAGGGTGGAGGGTCTCTGGGGGCTTTCGGCTGCGGTGTGTTCAAGGCGCTTGCAAAGAGAAACATCAAGATCGACATCGTTGCAGGCACCTCTATTGGCGGAGTGAACGCCGCGATTATAGCGGGTGGCGGCAAAAACGGAGAGAGCCCGAAGCAATCACTAGAGCGGTTCTGGATGGAACTATCCGACAGCTTTATAAATCTGGGTGACAGGTCTGGTTTTTCTCATCACTATTATGCTACTGCATTTCCCAAGCTTCTGGCAGAGTCGTTGTTGAGCTATTATTATGGCCCTCATTCTTTACCAGGAAAAAGAGAAGATCGATTATCCACAAGGTCTGAAAAAGAAATAAGGTTAGAACAATTAAGATCTTTTACAAGTTCAGCGCTTTTTGGAAACGACAAGATGTTTGAGCCCAGGTGGCTTCCGGAATACGCAAGTTCAGACCCAGAGTATTTTACACCACAAAAATGGACTTATCTGTATGACCATTCTGTTCTAGAAAAGACACTAGACAGGTACATTGATTATGGCAAGTTAAACCCGCATGGAAACCCAAACGCGCGCTTGATAATAACGGCTACAGACGTGCTTAATGCAAAGCCCTTGGTATTTGACAGCTCAAGGCAGCAGATAACTCCCAAGCACATTCTTGCGACAAGTGGTTATCCGCTCTACAATTTTCCATGGATAAAGGTGGAAGAAAACGTATACGCGTGGGACGGCAGCCTGCTGAGCAACACCCCATTGAGAGAGGTAATCGCAGCATCCCCTGCAAACAACAAGCGGATATTTTTGGTAGAGAACTATCCGAAGAAAATCGATGTGCTGCCGAGAAACCTACCCGAGGTCCATCATCGAGCAAGAGACATAATCTTCTCCGACAAGTCGGAGCATAACGTCACCATGTCCAAAGTGATAACACGCTACCTGCGATATATCGAAGAGTTGTACCAGATTATAGAAAAACATGTGGATCACTCAGAGATAGACAAAAGGCAGTTAGAAAGGATCCGGCGCAAGTACAGGATATACAAGGAAGAGCACGGAGCGGAAATAAAAAAGATGTACTACATATCAAGAGAGGAACATTTTCCCCACATTTACGAGAATGCGGATTTTTCTCCCAAAGCCATTAAGATTTTGATCGAAGAGGGAGAGAGGAAAACAGATCAGGCAATTGGAAATCATGAACTAGAGGGAGCAACGGCTCTTTGACGCAGCATTTCTGTTGATCGTGCGACTGCTGACTTACATGTGGTCGCAGGTGTTGTTGGGGATGCGGCACTTGTTGATAGGGGATCAGGATTACATGATTACCAATTCGGCCTGGATTTGACAACACTCCAATTAAGCTTCATAATGCGTGGTTTGTCTGCAAATAATGAGGATTGCGCTCAAGTACTCCAAGTGCTGGGCCAGTCAGGGTCATGCATTGTTTCCAGTTGTTCTTTTTCCCACATTATTACATGGAGAGCGGTTCTTTGAGGCCAAAATAGTGCTGCCAACCAACTCTTCGTCGACTGAATTTCCCGAGAGAATGATCTAATGTAAATTCAGTAGTCGCTACTGGACAATGATCTTGTACGCTAGGCCGTCTGGAATGAGGCATCTTTAGGCTCGCCTTTACCTAGAAAGAAATGCCAATTCAAGTCTACTGTCTACTTTTCACGCAAAAAATTATCCTCTCCCGGGCTGACGTTGGAGGACATAAAGACGTACTAGCCCGTAGACGTTCATGATGGCGATTATCGTATCAATGTATGGAACCCAATATTAGAAGATGCAGATGCAATCATTTCTAATGACAAGAACAGAAAAAAATACTGCCACACAGACTGCGTAGTTAAATTATCGATAATTGAGGTGGATTCTTCGGTAGAGAGGGCATAGTCAAACAAAGGTCAACAAATAGCTGCAGAGAGAACAGATCCTAATCGGTTTGCTGCCCCGCTGGCAGCCATCCTTATCGTCTTTTCTAATCCTCTACATGGCTATCTCTTTTTGTGTTCCCTACTCCCAATGAACTTAATTTCAGACTGCATGTATGCGCACGAATACACACGCGCGCACATACATGCAGACGGTGTCTTTCTGTCTATCGGTGGGTTAACTTCAGTGCGCGTGGGGTGGCGGTGCGCTACCTTTAGCCAGAGCCTCGTTGAACGTTCCGGCAGCCTTCTCGTGGAACTCCAGGT